>Ga0209949_1000068_pt1 | contig 60290 bp, 48 predicted proteins | sample SalPonC_black_MG_FD_185711 | JGI IMG/M metagenome (GOLD analysis project Ga0209949, IMG submission 185711) | Salt pond soil microbial communities from South San Francisco under conditions of wetland restoration - Salt Pond MetaG... | ecosystem: Environmental > Aquatic > Marine > Intertidal zone... | reverse complement strand
TGACAAAACCAAGAATCTACCGCAGTTATCACTTAGCGAAGCCTTAAATCAGAGGAACCGTATGCGGGAAAGCCGCTCGTACGGGTCTGTGGGGGAGCGGGGAGGTAACGAACCGCTCTACCCGGAAGTCGGAAGTGGGAAGCGGAATGGGATCGATTCCGACTTCGCACTTCCGCTTTCCAACTTGCTATGTGTTTGTCTGCAACACGTAATCTTCTTTATCCTTTGGTCCTTCCTGGACGCATTCTCTCAGGTAGCAATCCACGGCATCCTGTACACTCATGAAAAACTTTTTCGGACCGACGGCTTCCATCAGGTTGGCGCGGGCCATGGCGTCGCGGACCGGGCCTTTGACGCCGGAGAAGAAAATGTCGATGCCGAAGTTGTGGTATTCTTCCACCATTTCCTTCAGCGCGTGGATGGCGCTGCTGTCCATATTGTTGATGCTCTCGGCATTGATGATGATCACTTTGAGGGCGTCGCCTTTTTCGGCGGCCAGCTCGTCCAGCTTATCCTTGAAGTAGTTGGTATTGGCGAAGTAGAGCTGCGCATCGAAGCGGACGATCAGCATGTCCTCACGTTCTTCCACTTCCGGGAAGCGGTTGACATTGCGATACAGGTCGGTGCCGGGGACGCGGCCCAGTTCGGCTACGTGCGGGCGGGTCGTCCGGTAGATCACCATGGCGAGGGACAGAATGACACCTACCCCGATGCCTTGTTCGATACCCAGGGTTAGAGTAGCGATAAAGGTAACCAGCAGCATGACCAGGTCGGTGCGGTTACTGTGCCAGAGGTGAACGACTTCCTTAATGTCAATCAGTCCGAAAACAGCGACCATAATGACCGAAGCCAGAATAGCATTGGGCAAATAGTAGAACAGCGGTGTCAGGAACAAAAGCGTCAGGATGATCAGCACGGCGCTGATGATCGAGGCCATCCCTGATTTGGCGCCGGACTGATCGTTGACTGCCGTACGGCTGAAGCCGCCCGTAGTGGGATAGGAGTTAAAGAAAGCGCCGCCAATGTTAGCCAGTCCAAGCGAGACGAGTTCCTGGTTGGCGTCTACTTTGTAATCGCGGTGTTTGGATTGTATGGCTTTGGCTACGGCGATGCTCTCCATAAAGCTCACCAGAGAAATCGCCAGCGCGATGGGGATCAGTGTTTCTATCGTATCCATGCTGAAGCTGGGAACGCCAAAGGAGGGCAGCCCCTGCGGCACTTCACCGACGATTTTGACACCGGCCTCGGTAAGTCCGAACCCCCAGACGGCAAAGATGCCAAACAACACGGCTAGCAGAGGCCCCGGAATGGCCCGGTTAATTCGTTTGACCAGCATGATGATAGCGATGCCGCCCATGCCGATAGCAAAGGTGATCCAGTTGATGGAGCCGAATTGCCCGGCAGCATTGATTAATATTTCGTGAATGTGATGGCTTCTTTCAATATTTACACCCAACAGGTGCTTTAATTGCGACAGACCGATGATCAGCGCCGCCGCGGAGGTAAAACCACTGATGACAGGATGGGAGAGAAAGTTGACCAGAAAGCCCAGCCGGAAAGCGCCCAGCAGGAACTGGATAAGACCTACGAAAAGCGCCAGGGCAATGGCCAGGGCGATATAGGTTTCTGTTCCGGCTTCCGCCACGGCGCCGATGCCGGCGGCAGTCAGCAGGGAAACCATAGCGACCGGCCCGACCGCCAGTTGGCGGGAAGTGCCGAAAATGGCGTACAGAATCAAGGGAACGGTAGAGGCGTATAAACCGTAAATCGGCGGCAGCCCTGCAATCATAGCATAGGCCATACCCTGCGGAATGAGCATAACGCCAACGGTCAGGCCAGCGGATAAATCCCCCTTAAACCATTTACCAGTATATTTGGGGAGCCAGTCGAGTATCGGTAAATATTGCTTGAAATTCATTGTTGGAACAGGATTTTACAGGATTAACAGGATGATTAAAAGGACAGGATGAATAAATATCCGAAACCCTGGGAAGGAGGTTAACCTCATCGGAAAATTTCCCACTCTCGGAATCGGTCATCCGGTTTGTCCGATTAATTCTGAATACAAAGTTATGAGATGGCCAGGCCTTTTACAGTGATGATTATCACGTTCCGCCCGGCGATTCACTCGCCGGTTCCGAAATAAGCATGCCAGGCGACGAGACCGCCTTCCAGGTTGTAAACACCTTCAAAGCCGCTGTTGCGCATTAAGGTGCATACGCGGATGCTTCGACGTCCGGTCCGGCAGTAGACAAAATACGTCTGGGCTCTGTCCAGCTTTTCCAGCTGATCGATTAAGTCATAAGAGAGATAGTCAATATTGATGGATTGGGGAATGGCCCAGTCTTCGTACTCGGCAGGGGTGCGTACGTCCAGTAACAACGCGCCGCTTTCCTGCTCCAGCGCCCGGCCAAAGGCATCGGGCAACAAGTTGTTGAGCTTCTGTTTGAGTAACTGCCAGCGGGTAATTTTACAGGTTTGCTCCTTCTTCATCAGGGCGCGAGGATTGTTCAATTTTAACATTGTTGTTTCTACTACCACAAAGTAAAGGGTTTTATCTTTCACCGGCAGTGATACGCGTCACAAACTGGATACCCGGATGGATGGTAGACTGGAGCGCGAAGCTTTGCTTTACGACCTCTAATCATCAATCAAACGAAAAAGTAATCGATGTTCTTGGATTTAAACACAGTCCCCGGATGCTTAACAAAAATTTAAATGAGGTGTTACCTTTGGGAAAAAGCATTCGACAGATGTCCGTAGATACGCACGAAGAGTTACAGGCAATAAAAGAAGCCGGAAAGGTCGTCGCCCTAACCCTCCGCAAGATGCGTGAACACGCCACCCCCGGCATGTCCACCAAAGAGCTGGACGATTACGGCTATTCAATTCTGCAAGCCTACGGCGCCAATCCCGCGCCGAAGAAAGACTACAACTTCCCGGGCTACACCTGCATCAGCCTCAACCGCGAGGTGTGCCACGGCATCCCGGGCAAAGGAAAAATTTTGCGCGAAGGCGATCTCGTCAATATTGATGTATCGGCAGAACTGAACGGTTTTTACGGGGACAACGGCGGTTCCTTTATTCTGGGTAAAGATGTGCGGAACCTGCAACCGCTGGTTGATGCTTCCCGCGAAATTCTGCACCTGGCCATCGGCAAAATTAAGGGCGGCGTGCCCATCGCTGCAGTGGGCGGTTTTATTGAGAAAGAGGCGCGCAAGCGAGGCTACAGCGTCATCAAAAACCTTTGCGGGCACGGCATCGGTCGCAAACTGCACGAAAATCCCAGAGAGATTCCCTGCTTCCGCGATAAATTCAATAAAGATCGTTTTAAAAAGAACTCGATCATCGCCCTGGAAACCTTTATCTCCACTAAAGCCGAACTGGTCTACCAAACGGCCGACGGCTGGACGATGAAAGCCAAAGGCAACAGCTTCGTCGCCCAGCATGAGCACACCCTCGTAGTTACGGACAACCACCCCTTGGTGCTCACGGCGGAGAACGGGATTTGAAGCGCCTGGAATTTTTTCGCTTTCGCGAAAAGTGGTTTTGGGCGGCACGCAGAGTCGCGGAGGACGCAAAGGCCCTGATGAGAAGCTGGTAGGTGGTATCTGAGGTTCAATAGTCCTCCAATAGAATTATCCCCACTTGTCTCATCCCTCTACCTTTCCCCCATTTTTCTTATTTTAGGCGCTTCGTAAATCTAAACTGATTGAACCCATGCGATACCTGTATCTCCTCTCTTTCCTTTTCTTCCTGGCTAGCGTAGCAAACGCCCAGGAAAAGAGTGACGATAAAAAGACACCTACTATATCCGACAAAACTGAAGGTCTCAGCACTTACGAGGGCTTTTTCAAGTACTACTGGGACGAAAAAGCCGGCAAGATCTGGCTGGAAGTGGATAAGCTGGATACGGAGGTGCTCTACGTCAACTCCCTCTCTGCCGGCGTCGGTTCCAACGATATCGGGCTGGATCGCAACCAGCTTGGTGACTCCCGCATCGTAAAGTTCACGCGCAGCGGTCCGAAGATTCTGTTGGTACAGCCCAACTACGGCTTCCGCGCCGTCAGCGACAATCCCGACGAGCGGCAGTCGGTAGAGGAGGCTTTCGCCCAATCTGTGATCTGGGGCTTCAAGGTAGCCGCCGAAGAAAACGGCCGCGTACTCATCGACTTTACCGACTTCCTCCTGCGCGACGCTCACGGGGTAGCCGACCGCCTGAAAGGCCGGAAGCAGGGTACTTTCAAAGTTGATGATTCCCGCTCGGCCGTCAACCTGGCGCGCACCAAAAACTTTCCCAAAAACAGCGAGTTCGACGCCCACGTCACCTTTACCGGTGACGCCCAGGGCGCCTGGCTACGCAGCGTAACACCGACCTCCGACGCCGTCACTGTCCGGATCCATCATTCGCTGGTGGAACTGCCCGACGACAACTACGAACCCCGCGTGTTCGATCCGCGCAGCGGCTATTCGCCCCTGTCTTATCACGACTACGCCACCCCCATCAGCCAGCCGCTGGTCAAGCGCTTCATCCGCCGCCACCGCCTGGAGAAGAAAAACCCGGACGCCGAAGCCAGCGAACCGGTGGAGCCCATCATCTACTACCTCGACCGCGGCGCTCCGGAGCCGGTCAAATCGGCTCTGATCGAAGGGGCCTCCTGGTGGAACCAGGCCTTCGAGGCGGCGGGCTACAAGGATGCCTTCCTCGTCAAAGAACTACCCGCCGACGCCGATCCGATGGACGTCCGCTACAACGTCATCAACTGGGTGCACCGCTCCACCCGCGGCTGGAGCTACGGCTCCTCGGTGACCGATCCGCGCACCGGCGAGATCATCAAGGGACACGTGCTGCTCGGCTCGCTGCGCGTTCGGCAGGACTTCCTCATCGCCCAGGGCCTTATCGACGCCTACGAGCGCGGCGAGACGCCCGATCCTGCCCTCGAGCAGATGGCCCTGGCCCGTCTGCGCCAGCTGTCGGCCCACGAGGTAGGACACACTCTGGGACTGGCGCACAACTTCACCTCCAGCTACAATGACCGCGCCTCGGTGATGGACTATCCACACCCTTACATTCAGGTGGATGACGCGGGCAATATGGACTTCTCCGAAGCCTACGACACCGGCATCGGCGAGTGGGACAAACGCACCATCCTCTACGGCTACCAGGATTTTCCGGAAGGAACCGATGAAAAGCAGGCCTTACAGAACATCCTGCTGCAAAACGAAGAGATGGATATGCTCTACCTCTCTGACCAGGATGCGCGCCCGGCCGGCGGCGCCAGCCCCTACGCCCACCTGTGGGACAACGGGGCCAGCGCCGTCAACGAGCTGCTGCGCCTGTCGAAAGTACGCGAAGCAGCGCTCAACAGCTTCAGCGAAAAGAACATCCCCGAAGGCGCACCCATGGCCACACTTGAAAACGTACTCGTTCCGCTCTACCTGGCGCATCGCTACCAGGTGGAAGCCATCAGTAAAATCATCGGCGGCGTAAACTACAGCTACGCCGTACGCGGCAGCTCCACACCCGTCAACGAAATGGTCCCCGACGAGATGCAGCGCAACGCCCTGCGCGCCCTGCTCGAAACGCTCAACCCTTCCTTTCTGGCCATCCCCGAATCCGTCATCCGCCTGCTGCCACCCCAGCCGATGGGCTATCCGCGCAACCGCGAGCTGTTTAAGATGCACACCGGAATGACCTTCGATCCTATCGGCGCCGCCGAGAGCTCAGCGCAGCATACGCTGAGCTTCCTGCTCAACGGCGAGCGCCTGGCCCGCGTGGTCGAGCAGCACGCCCGCGCCGAAGGCCGCCTGTCGCTGGCCGAACTGATCGACGAAACCATGGCCGCCGCGCGCGTGCGCAAAGATCAGTCGCCCTACGAAAAGGAACTGGCCCGCATGACGGAAAAACTGGCCGTGCAGCACTTGCTGCAACTGGCCGGCGATAAAAAAGTTATGCGGCAGGTATCCGCCGTAGCCTGGCTCAAGATCAACGAATTGCAAAAAAGACTGGAAACGGAAATGGGCTACACCACCGACGCCAACCAGCTGGCGCACCTGACCTACCTCTCGGAACAGGTCCGTCTCTTCAAGCAGGATCCCGAAGACTGGGAGATGCCCGCCGCACCGGAACTGCCCGATGGTTCGCCGATCGGGTGTGGGGAGTGAGGGCTGGGTGCTGGGTGCTGGATGCTGGATGCTGGGCTCTGGATGCTGGCTGCTTCGCGACCCCTAATAATCAATCAAAGGATAAAACATTCGATTTTCTTGGATTTAAACACAGTACCTGTGTATTGGGAGGGTGCTCCAAGTGCTTTTCGCCATTCGCTGTTGGCAGCAGGGCCGGGCGATGCGTGGCGAGGGAATAGCGGTGGTTTTGCTTTACTAGGCTTCGGCATGCCCCCTTTCTAAACCTCTATAAACCTCCCTACACCTCCTAAACCTGAATGCTTTTGGAGCAAGCCACACAATAATGTCGTCATTGAATCGAGCCAACCGGCCAACGAATAAAATGGAATTGCAACTGAGCAGAGCAGGTTCTATTTTGGAAAAAAGTTACTTAGCCCTGCCTGAAATCAATGCCTTTTATGATTTATACTGACGTCGAAATGGTTTGAGAAATCAAACCATATTCGAGTCAGCATATACCGACTTAATGGGTTTGAGAAGTTCCTCAAACAAATTTACGTCGAGTATAAATAAATGAAGGCCCATTAAGATGCGAACTTGAATACTATTCATTAAAAACCCGACTAAAATCACGACATCATGTGCAAACTCCATCAAATCGATCCTCAAAAAGCCGAAGCCTTCGGCGGAAAATTGCTCGACCTGCTCAACCACGGTTCCCTGGCGGTAATGCTCTCCATCGGCCACCGCACCGGGTTGCTGGACAAGATGAGTGAGCTGCCGGCGGCTACCAGTGAGGAAATTGCCGCGGCGGCCGGCCTCAACGAGCGTTATGTCCGGGAGTGGCTGGGAGCGATGGCCGCGGGCGGCATTGTGGAAATTTCGCCAAACGGACAGGCGCCGAAATTCACCCTGCCCACCGAACACGCTGCTTTGCTCACCCGTGCCGCCGGCGCCGACAATATGGGCGTCTTTACCCAATACATCGGTTTAATGGGGACGGTGGAAGACAAGGTTGTCGATTGCTTCAAAAACGGCGGTGGCGTGCCCTATTCGGAATACAAGCGATTTCATGAGGTGATGGCCGAAGACAGCGGGCAGTCCGTCCTCTCCTCTCTTTTCGATATCATCTTGCCGCTGGTCCCTGGTCTGGTCGACCGGCTGAAGCAGGGCATCGAGGTGCTGGATATCGGCTGCGGTATGGGCCGTGCCCTCAACCAGATGGCGCAGCGCTTTCCGAACAGCCGCTTTACGGGTTGCGATCTTTCCGAAGAAGCGATTAGTAAGGCCAACTCCGAAGCTGCGGAACACGCCACCGGCAATATCCGCTTCGAGGTGCGCGACCTGACCACCTTTGACAATGACGCCCCGGTAGCCCGCTACGATTTCATTACTTCTTTCGACGCCATCCACGACCAGGCGCAGCCCGATCGCGTGCTGGCAGGCATCTGCCGTGCCCTGAAGCCCGACGGCGTTTACCTCATGCAGGACATCTCCGCCTCCAGCCAAATGGAAAACAACCTCGACCACCCGCTCGGTTCGCTCCTGTACACCATCTCCACCATGCACTGCATGACCGTCTCGCTGGCGCAGGGCGGCATGGGCCTCGGTACCATGTGGGGCCGCGAAACGGCGCGCGAAATGCTGCGCAACGCCGGGTTCGGGGAAGTCGACATCCATCAGCTGGATCACGATATGCAGAATGATTATTATGTGGTGCGGAAATAATCCCGCGCAAACTCCTCAAATCCCCGCGCCGGCCGCCCGGTAATATCCTCCACCGTTTTTTTGATTATCCTTGTCCCGCCCCCTTCACGCTGATAGGAAGCCAGCGCCAGCTGCGCGCCGATATGCCAGGGCGTGAGTCCGGCCCGCCGCAGCCGGTGCCAGGCTTCATCATAAGTTTCAGAGTAGTAGGAAAGGGGCTTGTCAAGGAGGTCAGAAAGTATGTTGGCAATTTCATGGTAAGAAACGGGCGTCGGCCCGGTGAGCGTATACCGTTTGCCCGCATGGCCCTCCTCAGTAAGCACGGAGGCAGCTACCGCCGCGATGTCCCGCGTGTCGATCATCGGAATCTCGGCCTCGCCGGCAGGTGCGTAGATCCTTCCTTCTTCGTGGATCGACTCCTTTTGATCCAGCAGATTTTGCATAAACACGTGGGGCCGCAGGATGGTCCAGTCGAGATCGGCCCGGCGCAGCACCTGTTCGATGTTATAGTGCCAGACGCCGATTACCGAGCGGGAGTGATCCGATGCCCCCAATGCCGATACTTTGACAATGTGTTTTACGCCCGCTTCTTCCGCCGCCGCAATAGCGTTTTTTTGCAGTGGAACCATATTATCCACATTCCCTGTGAGGAGGAACAGCCTCTCCGCGCCGGCGAAGATATCCGGCAGGGTGTCGCGCCCGGCCAGGTCGGCCTTTACCCAGGTGATACCGGGTAGTTTTTCTTCCCGGGGCGGATTGCGCGAAAGCGCTAAAATGTCAACATCTTTCTCTGAAAGCAGGCTTAACAGTTCCTGGCCGATAGTGCCCGTGGCGCCGGTGAGGAGGATCATAATGGGATGATTGTTGGTGGCAAAATGCCTTCCTTGTTTAAGTTGGTGGTTTTCAGTTGTTTAAACACCGGGGCCGCCTACCCTGTTTAATAAATACACTTTAGAGAAAATGAAAAATACGATAATGTTCAGATATCTGATCCTTTCTTTTATGGGAATTATGCTGTTAACCTTTTCACTCCGTAGCCAGGAAATGCCCGCGAACCCGGACCTGCGCTGGACACAGGAGATCGAAGTTCAAACCGGACAGGAACGCTTTAAAAAAGAGACTTACTACGCCTACTCGGTAAAAATCTGGAACACGGACGATAAATCGGTCCGGAAAATGTGGGAAGCCGAACTGAAGGACCTGAGTGAAAAGATAAAGCGGAATGTAGCCCTGAACGCGCAACTTCCCGTTTATTCCGAACCGGTGGATATGCACGCCAACCAGGAAGAACGGCGGAACAATGATTACGTCACCTTAAGTGCCGCCTTTCTGTACAAAGGCGAAGCGCTCAACCCCGATAATTATCCCGAGGCGCACCGACATGCCCTGGATATGATGCACGCGATGGCCGTCCGCATGAACAAAGCCGTCGTGGAAGAACAAATAGCAGAACGAATGAAGGAGCTGGAGAAAGAACATAAAGACTTCAAAAAGCTGGAGAGGGAGCAGGAAAAACTGATCAGATCGATTGACCAGAATGAGAAGCGGCTGCACCGGGCCGAAAAGGAAGAAAAAAGGCTGGAACAGAAGATCAAAATGCAGGAGCCTAAAATCGAAGCCTTGCGGGAAAGCGCCGGTGCAGCCCTGTCGGAAGAGGAGCAGAAGCGCCTGGAGAAAGCACGCCGTAAGTTGGCCAAACTGGAAGATCAACTGAACCGGGCTAAGGATAAGCAGCGCGACTACCGGGAAGATATACAGGAAGCAGAAAAAGCCCTGGCTGAAAATAAGGTGGAGCGCCGCGAGCTGGAAGCAGAAATCGACGGGATGGAGCGGCGGCTGACTGATTTACAGCAGATGAAGCTTGATATTGAGTGAAGGGTTGTTCTTTTTTCCAGGAAACCAAAGAAAAAAAATTTCAGGCAGGTTTTTTATTTTTTAGTTTTTGCTGATTCAAAACAGCTTTTATTATTATTTTTGCTGAAATAAAACAGCAAAAATGAACAATTTAAGGGAGAAATCAGACCGGCTGGTTGGAGCAGTTTCGCTGAATTTCCAAAGGGCGCTTATTCAAGAGGTAAAGTGGGAATGGCGTCTAATCTCTTTGATCGGAGCGAGAGGGGTAGGTAAGACCACATTATTACTACAGCGGTTGAAGTCGGCGTACGGAATGAGTGATGAAGCCATTTATGTTTCTCTGGATGATATTTACTTCACCACCCACCGGTTGGTTGATTTTGCGGATCGCTTCTACAAACGGGGAGGAAAAATCATTTACGCTGACGAAGTTCACAAATATCCAGGCTGGGCGAGGGAAATAAAAAATATGTACGACTTCTACCCCGAACTCCGGATTGTTTTTACGGGCTCCTCCATTATAGAGTTATTGAAACAGGATGTGGATTTGAGCCGGCGGGCGCTCTTGTATGAATTGCACGGCTTATCTTTTCGAGAATATCTCCGGTTAAATGAAGGATTGACATTATCACCCGTGAAGCTGGAGCGCTTGGTGAGAGAGCACAAGGAGATAGCCTCGGAAATAACTTCAAAACTCAGACCGCTCCGGCATTTTCAGAATTACCTGGAGCAAGGATACTACCCCTTCTTTTTGGAAGGTAGCTCCTTTTACCATGACCGCCTGGAGCAATCCATCCGTCTGGTCATTGAGAGCGACCTGGATTTCATACCTGGATATGATCCCAGAAATGCCCGAAAAATTTACCAACTTTTCTACATCCTGGCTTCCAACGTTCCGTTCAAGCCCAACATCACTAAGTTGAGTGAAAAAATCGGTGTTCACCGGAATACGCTTGTGCAATATCTGCATCATTTAGAAAGAGCGAGGTTGATTCACACCCTGTATCCGGCAGGCATTAGTATCAGCACTTTGCAAAAACCGGAGAAAATATTTTTGCACAATACAAATATCGCCCACGCTATAGCCCCAAAACAAATCAATAAAGGAAGTCTTAGAGAAACGTTTGTGCTCAATCAGCTAAAATCGAATTACGAGGTTGCCTTACCCAAACGAGGTGATTTTCTAGTTGACGATCAGTATACGCTGGAAGTGGGCGGTGCCGGAAAATCCAGGTCGCAACTTCAAGACTTGACGGATGCTTACACGGTGGTGGATGATATCGAAATTGGAACGGCAAAAAAGATCCCGATTTGGCTTTTGGGTTTTTTGTATTGAATGAAGAAACTCCGTATCCTCCGGCGTTCTCGACGGGAAAGTAGAAGTGGATGATTTAAAAAATAAACCGCAAAGAACGTGCAGTTGCATGATAGTGCAGCTGTTCTGTTATCTCTGCGCCCTTTGCGCCTCCGCGTGCAACTTCGTGTCAGCGCGGCTGAAAAGTATCAAGCCTGAGCTGCCCTTTGCGTGCACCCTTCACCCCTGCGTAAACCGCCACCCTACGCGCAGGAAGAAATTCCTCCCCATCGCTACCGGGCTCACCCCGCCCCCTCCGCTGTGCGCGCCTCCGACGGCGCCGGTAAGTAGTACATTCCGCACATCAAAGAGGTTTTTAATACCGCCGCTGAGCTGCAGGCGGTCTTTCCACAGCGACTGGCGCAGGGTAAAATCGGACAGGGTGAAGCCGTCGAGGACCGACTGGCGGACGACGGCGTCGCCCTCGTCGTTCAGCGCCTGATAGAAGCGAAGCAGGCGGTCGTTGTGACGGAGGAAGAACGCGGCCTGCAGCCCGATCTCCGGGAAGCGGTAGCTCAGCTGTGCGTTTAGCTCCGCGGCCCAGGTGTAGGTGGGTACGGCCTCGCTCTCCGAGAGCGGATTGTAGCGTCCGGTGGGCGCCAGCCCGAGGCCCGCTTCCAGATTTTTCCACCGGTAATTCAGGCGCAGGTTGGCGCCCAGCACGCGGAAGCGCTCCTGGTTGAAGTAGGCGTACTGGGTGGTGACCGTATCGAGTGCAGCCGCCGGAACGATTTCGCCGTTTTGCGTGACGAAGTCGAAGAGCTCGATCTTGTGCCGTATATCGTTGTAGAATCCGGTCAGCGAGGCTTCCAGTTGCTGGTTGCTCCAGCGATATTCTCCGTTTAGCGAAAGCTGGAAATTATCCGACAACTCCGCTTGCAGGTCGGGGTTGCCGATGATGTAGTGGCTGGCGTCGACGAAGTAGAAGAACAATTCCTTGATGGACGGGCTGCGGAATCCCCGCGCGTAGGATCCCCTGACCTGCCAGTGGGGGCTCCACTCGTAGCGCAGGTGGAAGGAGGGGACGACGGGCGCATCGAAGCGGGTGTTGTAGGCAGCGCGGGCGCCCAGCTCCAGGTGCAGCGCCTCCAGGGGCGTATAGCGAAGCGTGGCGAAGGCGGCGTAGTCGGCGATCTCGCTGTAGCGGGCCTGCCCGGCCTCGGGGTCGGCGAAGCGCTGTCCGTGGCCGTTTTCGTAGTTGATGTCCAGCCCCGCCTGGAAGTTCAGTCGGCTGCCGGCGAAGCGGCTGGCGAGGACGGGGCGGAAGATCAGGGCCCGGTACCCGGTAGTGTCCTGCTGACCGGGCACGTCCTGAGTATCGTCGCTGTCAACATCCAGTCGTAGCGTATTCTTCTGCCGCCGGAAGCTGTTGAAGCCGCTGGTAATGTGCCAGTAAAGATTTTTGCGGAAGGAGCCCTCATAGTGCAGGGCCTGGTCGAGGCGCAGCGTGTAGTAGAAGTCGTCGAAGGCGTAGGGTTTGAACTGCGGGCGGCGAATGGCGCCGAGATTGCTGATCTTTTCGTCGAACCAGGAGACCGAGTAGCGCAGCTGACGGTCATCGCTAAAGTTGTAGCGCAGCATGGCGTTGGCAAACCACTGCTCCTTCGGATTCCACTGAAAGGTGCGTTGTGCTGTTTCCTCCTCCGGTTCTACAGCATTGAAGCCTTCGAAGGAATTGTGACCGCCGTTGAGTTGCAGCAGGAGCCGGTCGGTCAGGCGGGCGCCAAGTCGGGTGCTGAGGTTGCGGCGGCCGGCGCTTTCCCACTGGGCGTCGAGCCCGATGTCGTAGCGGTTTAGTTGTGATTTCCGGCTGATGAGGTTGATCACGCCGCCCAGCGCGTCGGTACCGTAGTGCACCGACATGGGGCCCTCCACCAGCTCCACCCGTTCGATGTTACTGAGGTTGATCTGACTGAGGTCGATGTCGTCGCCGACGCGACCGATGAGCGGCACCCCATCGATCATGATCTTGACATTCTGGCCGCTGACGCCCTGCAGGCTCAGGCTGCTGCCCAGAATCAGGTCCTGACTGATCCGGATGTTGAGTTCCTGGTCCAGCAGCTGGTCCAGCGTCACCGCGCCGCGCTGCTCGATGACCTCCCGCCCGATGCTGCGGATGGGATGCATCGCCTGCCGGCTGTCGGTGGGCGCGTACTGAGCGGTGACCACGACGTCCTCTACCTCCAGAAACATGGCGATTGAATCTTCCTCCGTGGCGGGCTGGGCAGAGAGCCGGACGTAAAAAATGCAAAATATGCTGGCTATGAACAGGAGGCTTCGTCGCACGGGAAGACAAATTTTAATTAACGGATGGTCTTACATCTAGAATTAATTTGGCTTTGATCAGCAGCCAGCTGAACGCCTGTAGCTCTTCAAAGGAAAAGAGCATCTTATAGCCCGGCAGGGGCGTGTCTACATAAATTTCTCTCACCTGTGGCCGGTAACCGGAGCGGTGTTTTTGCATCTTTTCACGGATGCATTCCTGTAAATCGAGAAATTCCGGTTTGTAGACACTCATCGCCGTATTTCCGAACACCACATTGATAGCGCCGCAATCCTGGCATCGTACGACAAAGCCTCCTTCTCCTTTGACAATGATCTCGTATGCACACATTCTTAATCTATGTTTTCATTAACTCAGTTGAGTGACTAGCTCCCGCCACTCCTTTAACTCCGGAATTCCCGGTTTGCGTTTGCCGAAGCAGTAGACGATCAGCTCGCCCTCCTGGTCAAACACTTCAATCCCCGTGACGATACCGTCCTTGGTGGGTTTGCGGGTTTCCCAGATTTCGGAGATGCCGTCCAGTTTGAGGTGCAGGTTGAAGGCCGGGTCCATGACGTTGATCCAGCCCTCCATGGGCACGATATTCCTGACCGGGCCGGAGTGAATCTGTATGCAGCCTTCGTTGCCGACGAAGACCATGATAGGCGTCTGGTGTTCGGCGGCCAGTTCCAGCATGCGGACGATAGCGTCGTTTGACAGTTGGCGGGTATAGTTTTCCGGCGCCAGGCGCATAGCCTGGGTGCGGGTGACACCGTGCTTTTTGAGCATGCCGAAGAAGTCGTGCGTGTCTTGCAGCTCCCGCCAGTCCTGCTGGAAAGCCGCTACGTCGATTTCGCTATCTGGGGCCGCCGCGTTCTTTTTAGTCTCGGTTTTGGTGATCCGGGTGGTTTTCTCCTGGTTCTTCGCCCGGTATTTGTGCAGCAAGTCGTCGTAGGCCTTCGGGTCGGATTTGGGCGTGAGGTAAATTTTGTGAATGGCCTTTCCGGCTTTGTTGAAAAACTGAAAGCTGTACAGGGTGCGCCGTCCGGCCTCCATTCTAACGGCGTACGCGTGGCGCCACTGCGACATAAAGAAGCGCAGATCGATGTCGGGGTTGACAGCGACGCCCATCTTGCCGTTGGCCATGAAAGAAATGTTGTGGTAGACGCCCTTGCGCTCGTGTACGGCGTGGTCGTTGCGCGTCAGGGCCATGACGTAGCCGAGTTGGTGCATATCGCGCAGCATATCTTTCGAATCGCCCTTAAGGCGGACGACGCCGTCGCCGAGCTGTAGCTCCAGCAGTTCCAGCTCGCTTACGCCGAGCTGGTCGGCGGCATTGCGGATGCGCAGCCGGGGCTGTTCTTCCTTGAGTTGTTCATAACTTTCCCGCAGGGAGGGGAGGATCACTTTTTCAGCCATGATGATTGATTTTTTGTTGTTGAAGGTTTTGATAATCGGATAAAAGGGCAGCGCCGGGCAAGGCGGCGGGGCCGACCACGGTTACCTGGGGTAGCTGGTTCAGCGGATGCGGTCTGACGATCGTTTGGATGCCGAAGGCCTCATGGATGTTTTCCGGTGATAACACTTCGGCCGGTGTCCCGCCGGCAATGCGTGCGCCTTTTTTCAGCATGACGATGCGGTCGGCGTAACGGGCCGCCAGGTTCATATCGTGGATGACGACCAGAGCGCCCAGCGACAGGCGCCGGGTAAGGCTCCTGACCAGCTCCAGCAGGTGGTGTTGCTGGGCGATATCCAGGCTGGACACCGGCTCGTCCAACAGCAGATATTTGCTGGATTGAGCGTCGTTTTCGTAAATCTGCGTCAGCACGCGCGCCAGATGGACGCGTTGTTGCTCGCCGCCGGAGAGGGTGGTGAAGTCGCGCCCGGCGAAATCCTGCATGCGTACCTGGGCCAGGGCCCATGCGCCGATGCGGCGGCGTTCGGCAGTGGATTCGCGGCGGTAGAAACCGTATCGTCCCAGTTCGACGATCTCCTGAGCGGTCATGGGAAAAGACAGGTGGACCGACTGCGAGAGGACGCCGCGTACCCTGGCCAGGCCTTCCTTCGTCCAGGTGCTCAGCGGTTGCCCGTTGATGCGCACCTCGCCGCTGTTCGGTGACAGGGCGCCTGCAAGGACGCGTAGCAGGGTCGACTTGCCCGCGCCGTTGGCGCCGACGAGAGCGACCAACTCGCCGGGAGCGCCCCGGAGATGGACGTCACGCAGCAACGGCTTGCTTTTAATGCGTACGTGTATGTTGGTGGCTTCGATCATTTAAATTTCATTATTATTAGGTTCACAAAATCTATAATTTCAACAGGGCTTGTGGCGCACGTAAGAGTGTCAACTTAAGACTCCGGGCTACTTCCTCTGTTCTACTGTTTTTCTGTTTGTCTGTTTTGCGGTTCTGAAAGTTTAGTAAATGAGTTGGGAAGACGTTTATCCGTTCAGAACCGCAGAACAGTATAAATGCCCAAAACGCAAAGTTGGTAACTCCTGTGCGGCACATAGCCCAATCACGATTTTCTATATCCACCTTTACAAGTGCACCGCCAATCGCCCCCTGGCCTTCAGCAGCAGAGCCAGGAAGAAAGGTGCGCCGATCAGCGCCGTGAGGACACCGATGGGGAGCTCCGCCGGGGCGATGGCCGTGCGGGCGAAGCTGTCGGCCAGCGCGAGCAGGCCCCCGCCCAGCAGGGCCGAGGCGGGCAGCAGCCGGCGGTGATCGGCGCCCTGCAACAAGCGCAGCAGGTGCGGCACCACCAGCCCGATGAAGCCGATCATTCCGCAGACGGCGACGCAGGCGCCCACCGCCAGCGCCGTACAGATGATGATGATCCGTTTGGTTTTTTCCGTATCCACGCCCGCGTAAGCGGCCTCCTGCTCACCAAGGAGCAGCAGGTTCATTGCCGGTGCTAACCGGAACAGCATCCACAGGACGGCGCCGACGAGTGGGGCGAGCACGGCCACCGCCCGCCATTCGGCTCCGCCTAGGCTGCCCAAGGTCCAGAAAGTGATGTCCCGCAGCTGTTCTTCGCTGGAAAAATAGGTGAACAGCCCGGTGACCGCTCCCGCCAGCGCACCGATTGCCACACCCGCCAGCAACATCGTCGCGACGTAGGTGGTTCCGCCGAAGGTAGACAGGCGGTATACCAGCCAGGTGCTGAGCAAACTGCCGGTGAAGCCCAAAAGCGTCAGGGTTAAGTAATTGACATAGCCGCTGAGCGCGTCTACAAAATACTGCGCTCCGACGATGCCCATTACGGTGAACAACATGGCGCCGCTGGTCACGCCCACCAGCCCGGGATCGGCCAGCGGGTTGCGAAACAGGGCCTGCAGGGAGGCGCCAGAGACGGACAGCGCGGCTCCGACGAGGATCGCCAGCAGGATGCGCGGCAGGCGGATGTGAAAGATCAGGTAGTGCACGGCGGACGGTATTTCCGCTTCCACAAAACCCACCTGCGCAGCCAGCACGCGCCAAATCTCGGCTGCCTCCAGATCGTAGGCGCCCAGGAAAAGCGCCGCCATAGCGATGAGGAGCATTCCCAGGGCCAGACCGGGAATGGAAAACAGAGCGTGGAGTAATATCCTCCCTCGCCGCGGCTGGGCTTCCAGTGTTCCTGTTTCGCTCGTTTTCACCATAATAGACAGCTCGTTTTCACGGATTAGATATTTTGGATAGCGGTCAGACGCCGGGACAGCTCCAGGGCCGCCGCCGCGGCGCGGGGGCCGAAGCCCAGCAGGTAGTGCCCGTCCATGGTGATGACGCTGCGGTTGTGGCCGGCGGGCGTCTGATCCATACCCGGCAGGGTAAGCAGCGCTTCGACGCCGTCGAGGCTTCGGAACCCGCTCTCAAACATCAGGATGACATCGGGCCGGGCCTCGATCAGTCCCTCCGCGGAGAGCGCCTGGAAGCCCTCGAAGGCGGTGACGGCATTTTCTCCGCCGGCCACTGTGATCATCGTTTCCGCCGGGGTGCCGGTCCCAGCGACCATCAGGTTGCCCTTGCCGCGCGCGTAGATGAACAGGACGCGTGGGCGGTCGTCGACTCCGGCAATCCTGGCCTCCAGCTTTTCCTGTTGTTCCTGTACGCTGTGGACCAGCGCATCTAATTTGTGCTGTGGATCGCCCAGCTTTTCAGCGATGGCGGTTGCGAGCGCTACCGGAGCGTCCAGGCTGTTCGGCTTGGGTACGAACAGCAGGACCACACCGGCTTGAGCCAGTTGCTGTAAAACGGGATTGTCTTCCTCGGCGGCTTCGGCGATGATCAGGTCGGGCTGCAGCCCGAGAATGCCTTCGGCGTTCAGTTGACTGACGTGGCCGAGTTTTGGCAACCGGGCCGATTCGGCCGGATAACTGCTGGTTACGTCCACACCAACTATCTTCTCACCGTGACCTAGGGTATACAGGGTTTCCGTAATGGCGCCGCTCAGAGAGACGATGCGCTTAGAGGTCGAATCGGGCACTCCCGCCTCGGACCCGGCAGGCGCCCCGCAGCTGAATAGCAGAAGGCTGCAGGCGAGGACGAAGGTGTAGCGGAGTAGTATAGGCATAGTTGTTTTAATTTTGTGTTGCGTACGGAGTTGGAGGTTCAAGGGTTCAAGGTTCAACGGGGCCCCAGCATCCAAATCGAAGTGGGAAGTGGGCCATACGGCTCTTCGCTTCGCTCCGAGAAGTCGGAAGGGGCTTAACTGGGCTTATCCAGGAATATTCCCAGGCTAGCGCCATCCAGCATCCAGCACCTATTTTCTCACCATTTTCAAATGCACCGCGTCCTTCCCTTGCCCCAGGGTCACCACGTACATCCCGGCCGGAAGGTTGAGGGCGGGCAGGGTTGTAACGTTGAATCCTGTGGCGGCGTCGATAGTGGCGCTCCAGAGCATTTGGCCGTTCAGGTTCTGGATCTGTAGGGGGAGCTCGTTCTGCGCCCGCTTCAGGGTGAAGGCGACGGTGGCTTCGTTCACCACGGGATTGGGGAATAGGGAAGCTTCCGCAAAATTGCTGTGAGGTGAAGCGACCGAGGAGAGGAGGCCGAGGTCCGTTTTTTCGAAAGTGCTTACGCCGGTAGAGCTTCCTTCAAAGTCGATGAAGTGCAGTTTCCAAATACGACCGTCGGGCGTTTTGACGAAATAAGCCACGTCGTTGGCTATGATCCAGCCGCCGGCGAAGTCGAATGATTTCCAGTCGTAGCCGATGATGTCTAACCGGGTGTTGAAGCTGTCGACATAGGCCTCGTATTCCACTGATGTGGGATCCACATTCACAGCTTCGGCTACTTCCACGCCGGGCGCCGAAAGTACCCCGGTGACCGGGTAGTCGAGCAGGTTGCCTTCGTCGTCTTCGAGCTTGGTGTAGTAGCGGCCGAAGAACAGGTCCCAGGCGCCGGTGGAAGACAGGGTTTTGCCGGTTTCGAAAGAGAACAGCGCCAGCGGCGCATCGGGGAAATCGTCCTTGGCGATTTGTACCGTCTGCTCATCCGAGCCGTCGAGGTTGGCGTAGCGCAGGGTGTAAACGCCGCCGGCCATTGATTCGATCATGAACTTGCGGAAGGAGCCGTCACGGAGCCGGATAGCGAAGATACGGCTGCCGGTCAGCGAGTGGTTCACCGGATTGTAGGCGCCCCACCCCAAGTCGAAGGGATCGCCCGGGGCGGCCGCGCCGTTAAGGGCGCCGTTTTCCCAGGAGGATTCGTCATTGAATAGCCGGGGGCCCAGGGTGGCTGTGTCAATGGTAGCGGAAAAATCCGTTGCTTCGGTCAGGTACAACTCCAACTCGGGCACGGATTGGCCGAATACCGAAGTGGTAGATTCATTAACGGAAATACCGGCGTCACTCAAACCGATGGTGGAAAAGGCGAGACCCCAGGATTCGTTTGCCACCGGAGTGACGGCGTCGTCACTCAGACGAAAATAAGCCTGATCAGCGTAGCCACTGCCATTGGATATCTGCACGAAACTTTGTGCGGAAAGGGAGATTACTACGGAAACGAACATTAAAGTGAGAAGTCGAATTCTCATCATTGAGGCTAGTTTTTATTTAGACAAAATATGAATAAGGCAAAAATAGAGCTGTGCACAGGGCTATGCAATACCCAATTTTTGGGATAAAATGGGTATGGGGGAATTAGGGATACAAATACCTAAAGCTTGTAATTGAAAGGGGGAGTCGTGCTGCTCATTCCCTGTCACTGATATTTCTCACCCCTCTTCACTAATATTCGTCGCCCGTCCTCTATCTTTAATGCCTTAGTTTTGAGACAAAGCAAAAAGGGCGCCGTCTTGTTAAGCCCACCTTTGTTCAAATCAGGTAATAAAATGAGTCAAAAAAAACTACTGAGCAGTGTTATCGGGCGTAAAAACCTGATGGCGCTGACCGGTCTCTTTCTTTGTGTCTTTCTGGTGATCCACCTGGCGGGCAACCTGCAGCTCTTACTGCCTGTGGAGCGGGCCCAACTTCAGTACAATCACTATTCGGAACTCTTGTCGCACAATATTTTGATCAAGATCGTGTCCTATGTGCTGTACATCAGCATTATCGGCCACTCAGTCTACGCCCTGGTCCTCACCTGGCGAAGCCGGACGGCGCAGGGTGGCCAAAGCTACGCTTACGACCGCCGGAGTGTCGCCTCTCCCTGGTTTTCCCGCTATATGGGCGTGTTGGGCGCATTGTTGCTGGTGTTCATCGTGGTGCATATGGCCAACTTCTGGTATCCGTACAAGTTCGGTGAGGTGCCGCTGGATGCCGCCGGCCAGAAAGACCTGTACCGCGTCGTGGTGATGGCCTACCGCGAATGGTGGTATGTCGGCTTTTACGTCTTTTCCATGCTGGTGATGGGTTTTCACCTATTGCATGGCTTTAAGAGCGCCTTTCAGACGCTCGGCCTGTACCACAGCAAATACGGAGGATGGGTTAGGTGGGCCGGTTACGCGTATACCTTTCTAATCACCGCCGGGTTCATCTACATTCCCGTTTGGATTTATTTCACCCAACCAACACCCTAAGCATGAAACTGGACGCCAAAATACCAGACGGCTCCCTGGAGCAGAAATGGGGCCGTTATAAAGGGACCACCCATCTGGTGAGTCCTAATAACAAGAAAAAACTGGATATCATCGTCGTGGGAACCGGGCTGGCGGGCAGCTCTACAGCTGCTTCCCTGGCAGAGATGGGCTACCGCGTGAAGTCCTTCTGCTTTCAGGACAGCCCGCGCCGGGCGCACTCGGTGGCGGCGCAGGGAGGTGTCAATGCCTCGAAGAATTATCAGAACGATGCCGACAGCGCCTTCCGCATGTTTTACGATACGATTAAAGGGGGCGATTTCCGCGCCCGGGAAGCCAATGTGTACCGGCTGGCGGAATGCTCGGCCAGCCTGATCGACCAGGCCGTAGCCCAGGGGGTACCCTTTGCCCGCGAATACGGCGGTTATCTGGCTAACCGCTCCTTCGGTGGCGTTCAGGTGCGGCGTACTTTTTACGCTCGTGGGCAAACGGGGCAGCAACTGTTGCTCGGCGCCTACTCCGCGCTGAATCGCCAGGTAGCGACGGGTCAGGTACAGCTGTACACCCGCCACGAAATGCTGGACCTGGTGTTGATCGACGGAAAAGCCCGCGGCATCATCGTCCGGAACCTCAATACGGGGGAAATCGAACGTCACGCCGCGCATGCTGTTGTACTGGCCACCGGTGGCTACGGCAAGATTTACTACCTCTCCACCCTGGCCATGGGCTGCAACGGATCGGCCATCTGGCGGGCCCACAAGAAGGGGGCGGGGTTCGCGGCGGCCAGCTGGACGCAGATCCATCCCACCTGTCTGCCCCAGTCAGGAGATTACCAGTCAAAGCTCACGCTCATGTCGGAGTCGTTGCGTAACGACGGCCGCATCTGGGTGCCTAAAAAAGCGAATGATTCGCGCCCGCCGGGAGAAATCCCCGAAGAAGAGCGTGATTATTACCTCGAACGGCGCTATCCGGCCTTCGGCAACCTGGCTCCCCGCGACATCGCTTCCCGCGCCGCCAAAGAGCGCATCGATGCCGGCTACGGCGTAGGACCGCAGCGCAATGCCGTCTATCTCGATTTCGCCCACGCCATTGAGGATTACGGCATCGACACCATCCGCGAGCGATACGGCAACCTCTTTCGCATGTATGAGAAAATCACGGGATACAATGCCTACGAGCGTCCGATGATGATCTCGCCCGCCGCCCACTTTTCCATGGGCGGTCTCTGGGTCGATTACGAACTGATGACCACCATTCCCGGGCTGTACGCTATTGGGGAATGCAATTTTTCCGATCACGGCGCCAACCGCCTCGGTGCCAATTCTCTCCTGCAGGCCTGCGTAGACGGCTACTTCGTCCTGCCGAATACCATCAGCAATTACCTGGTCGATGAACTGCGCTCGGGAAAAATATCGACTGAGCATCCGGCCTTTGAAAAAGCCGAACGGGAAGTGCGCGATCAGCTCGAGCACCTGCTCGCCATCAACGGCGACCGCACGGCCACCGATTACCACAAAGAACTCGGATCTTTGCTGTACGATAAATGCGGCGTTTTGCGTACCCGCGAAGGCCTGACGCAGGCTATCGAGGATATCCGTGCCCTGCGCGCCGACTTCCGGCAGAACCTGAAGGTGCCTGGTGATCCCGACCGGGTTAACTCCGAACTGGAGAAAGCCGGTCGCGTAGCCGACTACCTGGAGCTGGCGGAACTGATGTGCCACGATGCGCTGCAGCGGGAGGAATCCTGCGGCGCCCATTTCCGCGAAGAATATCAAACACCCGACGGGGAAGCCCGGCGCCGCGATGACGAATTCCAGTATGTTTCGGTTTGGGAATATGGCGGTGCGGAACAGTCACCGATATTACACAAAGAGGAACTCTCCTTCGAAACCGTTCAACCAACAGAAAGAAGTTACAAATGAGAATACAACTCAAAATATGGCGGCAGGAAAGCCCCGAGGCGAAAGGTCGCATGGTGGATTACGAACTGGAGGATGTCAATCCGGAGATGTCCTTCCTGGAAATGCTTGACGTACTCAATGAGCAATTGATTCAGAAAGGGAAAATACCGGTGGAATTCGACCACGATTGCCGCGAAGGGATCTGCGGCCAGTGTGGCTTGTTCATCAATGGGCGGGTGCACGGCCCGCTGGCGGCCACCACGACCTGCCAGCTCCACATGCGCCATTTCCGGGATGGGGACACCATCTACGTGGAGCCTTTCCGGGCGGCGGCCTTTCCCGTCATCCAGGATTTGCGCGTCGACCGCTCCGCTTTCGACCGCATCATACAGGCCGGCGGCTACATCTCCACCCGCACCGGCGATGCGCCCGAAGCCAATACCATCCCCATTCCGCACGACGTTGCCGAGGACGCCTTCGACGCCGCTGCCTGTATCGGTTGCGGGGCCTGTGTGGCGACCTGTAAGAACGCTTCCGCCGCGCTGTTCACCGGCGCCAAGATCAGTCACCTGGCTATGCTGCCGCAGGGAAAACCCGAAGCTGACGGACGGGTGAAGAACATGGTGGAACAAATGCAGACCGAAGGATTTGGCCACTGCACCAATACGGGCGCCTGTGAGGTGGAATGCCCGCAGGAAATTTCCATCTACCACATTGCCCGGATGAACTTCGAGTATAATAAGGCATTCGTGCTGAAGAGTTGAGAAGGTGGAAAATTCAGGGAAACTGTTTTAAAAAGGCTTCCGCCCGTCCCTCGTTCCTTGGGGGCAGGTCACTCTTCCGACTTCCACATTCCGACTTGTATTTAGCTTAAAATCAAAAGAAAGTACTGGTTATTCCCTTCTGTGATCAACTTCACTGTATAAATGTCAACTATCCCCCATCTTTGTACTGTCAATTTGATTAAACCGTTAAAAACAAACTACAGCATATGTTTTTTCAACACGTATATGATAAGACCCTGGCCCAGGCAAGCTATGTAATCGGCTGCCAGAAAGAAGGCGTTGCCATCGTGATTGACCCCAAGCGCGATGTCGATACTTACCTGAAGATTGCGGAAGAGAACAACCTGAAGATTACACACGTCGCCGAGACGCACATCCACGCCGACTTCCTGGCGGGCTCCCGTGAACTGGCCGCCCTGACCGGCGCCGAGCTCTACCTCTCGGATGAGGGCGGCGAAGGCTGGGAGTACGAATTCCCGCACGTCGGCCTGAAGGATGGCAGCACCTTTGATGTGGGCAACCTCAAATTCGAAGTAATGCACACCCCCGGCCACACGCCGGAGAGCATCAGCTTCCTGCTGACAGATACTCCGGCCAGCCAGGAACCGGTGATGATCTTTACCGGCGACTTCGTCTTCGTCGGGGATATCGGCCGTCCCGATTTGTTGGAAGAAGCGGCAGGTCTGAAGGGAACGAAAGTAGCCGGCGCCAAGCAGATGTACCAATCTGTTGAGCGTTTCCGCCAACTGCCCGATCACATCCAGGTATGGCCCGGCCACGGCGCCGGCTCCGCCTGCGGTAAAGCGCTGGGTGCGGTGCCGAGCTCTACGGTAGGCTATGAGAAGCTCCGCAACTGGGCGCTACAGTACGAAAATGACGAAGAGGGCTTCATCGAGTTCCTGCTGGCCGACCAGCCGGAGCCGCCCAAGTACTTCGCCATGATGAAGAAGCTCAACAAGGTGGACCGCCCGCTGCTCACGGAAGTACCCCAGCCCGAACGGCTGAGCAAGGAGGAATTCCAGGCCGCGATGGTCAAAGGCGTCAAGGTGATCGACACCCGTCAGAAGAAGGACTTCGCCGCCGGCTACATCCCCGGTACGCTGAACATTCAGCACAATAAAGCCTTCCCCACCTGGATGGGCTGGTTTATCGACTACGACGAGCCTTTCATCCTCATTGCGAAGGAAGAACAGCACGACGAGCTGGTTCGCATGCTGATGCGCATCGGTCTCGACAACCTCTCCGGCTATGTGCCTGATGTCAGCATCTGGAAAGAGCTGGGTAAGGAACTGGAGACCGAAGAGATTATCTCGCTGGACGAAATGAAAGAACTCGTGAAGCGCGACGATGTACAGGTGGTTGACCTGCGCGGCGCAGCCGAGTACAGAGCCGGACACCTGGAAGGCGCCGACAACGTCTTCGTCGGTACGCTGCCGGAAAACCTCGACAAGGTCAGCAAAGATAAGCAAGTGGTGGTCCATTGTAAATCCGGCGACCGCGCTGCTATCGGCTACTCCATCCTGGCTAAAAACGGGTTCAAAAACGTCGTGAACTATCTTAACAGCTACGATGAGTGGGTGCGTAACGGCAACCCCGTAGTGAGAGAAGATGAACCGGCTACGATAGCGTAATTAACAGCAGAAAAATCAGGCTGGCATTCTCTCAATGATTAATAGAATGCTTCGGAACAGACCGCTCCGCCTCTTGTGAGGTGGGGCGGTTTGCGTTTAACGGAAGTTATGATGATCTCATTCGGAATCGTGTTTTGCGAAAATAACCGGAATATTGATCTCAAACTTACTGTAAGGTTGAAGTCGTCTACAGTTTTCTAACCGGCCTATCAAAAGCCCCAAACGTGAAGTCCGGCCCGGAATTGACTGATAAATGACAGTTAATGTGCTAAGCGGCTGGTTTAGAGAGCCTAATTTTAAGTTTAGCTTCTGAAATCCAACTTTTTCGGGTTCGTTTTAGATAAAAAAGCTTGCTATTCACCATCCTGGCTTCACCAGGAAAGTTTTTAAAAAGGCCACAGATTACACGGGTTTTCCAAAGTGATAATCTGTGAAAATCCGTGTGATCCGTAGCAAAAATAAAAAATATCGGCGCGCAGCGGCGATGCTGAATAGTTACATAAAAGGAAGGTAAAAATATGAAAAGGAATATCGCTATTATCGGGGGCGGCATCTCGGGACTCTGTGTGGCCTACTGGCTGAAAAAAGAGGGGTTCGAGGTCCGGCTTTTTGAAAGATCGGATCGCGTAGGCGGGGTGATCACCTCTGAGCGTTCTGATGGTTTCCTGTTTGACATGGGGCCCAACAGCGCTCTCGAAACCTCGGAAGTACTCAAAAGTCTGGTTCGCGACCTGGAACTGGAAGACCAAAAAGTTTATGGTAATGAGGCCTCCGGGAAAAGATATATCCTCAGGAACGGGGAACTGGCGCCGGTACCCACGTCTCCCCTGGCCTTTATTCGTTCCGGCCTGTTTTCCTGGAAAGCCAAGCTGCGCCTGTTGAAGGAACCTTTTCTTAAACCGACCTCCGGCGAAGACATTGCGCTGGCGGATTTCGTCCGCTACCGGCTGGGGCAGGAGTTTCTCGACTATGCGATCAATCCTTTTGTGGCAGGCGTGTATGCCGGCGATCCGCAATACCTGAGTACGGCGACAGGATTTCCCAAACTGTATGCCCTGGAACAGAAATACGGCAGCCTGATCAAGGGTACTGTGCAGGGCGCGCGTGAGCGGAAAAAAAGAAAAGAAGTGGCTAAAAACCGGGCCCGGATGTTTTCCTTTACAGACGGTATGCAGGTACTGACCGATGCACTGGCGGCAAACCTGAAGCAGGAGATTCATACTAATGTGGTTGTAAACCGGCTGAGCGAACAGGATGGCCGCTACCAACTGGAAGTTAGCCGGAACGGTGGTTCGCAAGCCCTGTCTTTTGACCATGTGGTCGTTTGCGTTCCCACTTTCGCCATGAAGGACCTGCTGTCTCCGGTGGCTTCACCGGAAGAACTGCAGCTGCTCTCGGATGTTTACTACCCACCGGTGAGTGTGGTCTTCACCGGTTTCCGGAAGGAGGCCGTTCCGCGGGAACTGGACGGCTTCGGTTTCCTGGTCCCCGAGGTGGAAAACCGCTCCATCCTGGGATCGCTGTGGAGTTCTTCCATCTTTCCGGGACGAGCGCCGGAGGGGCATGTGGCATTTACTTCCTTTGTGGGCGGCGCCCGCCAACCGGATAACGCGCTGCTGCCCGATGACGACCTCACCCGGCTGGTGTTTGAGGAACTGAAAGACATCCTGAATATCAGGGAAAAACCGGTGTTCGTACGGGTCAAAAAATGGAAGCGGGCCATTCCCCAGTACCGGATGGGATATCAAGGCATTCAGGGCCTGCTGGGGGATCTCGAAAATCGTTTTCCCGGCCTTTACTTCGCCGGCAATTACCGGCGTGGGATAAGCGTGGGCGACAGCGTACTGTCGGCTTTTGATGTGGTGGGAAAGATCCAATGAGTAAATTTTTAATAAAAAATCAGCTCTGCATCTTTACAAATAGGCTGTAATTTGTTATATTACACATATGTCGACAACCCCTGTCACATAAGTATTCGGATCGCATTATTTTAAGCAAAGTACAGAACCAGGCTTTCAGGTTCAGGCCTACCTGTTTTTAGTATAGGTTCTAACCTTTCCCCCTTTGTCTTCAAATGGAGCGGCTTGACCTGCTATTTTCGCATTTCTCACGGAGTGCCCTACAAAAGTTATTTTGGTTAAAAGAGGCATTTCAGTCTCTCGTTTTCGATGTGAATGTAGACTGCAGCTGGCCTCTGCTTAACATCTATTTAGCATCGAAAAAAAGCCTTACTAACTTTCGCCTCCGCATCAGGAAAGCGTCTGATCGCATCCGGATACTCCAAAACCAAAACCACCATGAAAGATCCGAAACTCACCCGGGAAGACGAACTGCGCGTCGAAAACGAACTCAAAGCGCTCAACCTCGAACTCAATCACGGCCCCGCTCACTTCTTTACCTCAGACAATGCGCCGCCGGAGCTGGTAGCCCGCTTCCTCGACAACGTCACCAGGTTCCACGAAGCCGAAGCCCGGGGCGAACTGGTCCCCATCCGGCAATTCGCCGGCATCAGAGACCTGCCGCCCGCCGACCTGGTGAAGGAAAAAAAACTGGAGCCCCGCATCAAAGCGCTGCTGAAACGCCTGGAAGCCAAAGGCATCCTCATCGACCGCCCGGAACACCTCAACGCACGCGGCTACTACCGCTTTCTAACAGAAGAGTTCCTGCACCACGAAGTAGTCAACTGCGCCGTGCCCGGCATGATCCACGGCTTTATCTACAGCGAGTTTTGCCACGACGGACCGGAATTCATCCGGGAGCACGTGGAGGAAACCTTACTCGACCTGCTCAACCTCGACGAGCCGTTCCGCGGCGAATGGCTCAGCGAAAACTGCCGTAATCAAACCGAATGTATCACCCGGGAACAGGCCCTGGAAAGTATCCACATCTTTCGCTCCAAATATGACTCCATCACCCCCATCGCCTTCCAGCCGGAAGACGTCCGGCAGGTGAACAACGGCATGTACTTCTTCTTCGGCATCGCCTGGGAAGGCCATCCCGTAAAGGGCGGCGACCCCGAACGCTACGAGGATATCGGCATCAGCCAGGTCGCCTTCGAAGCCGGCGAATGGCGCGTGCAGGGGATTCATATGCCGGGGTTTGCTTTTTGAGGTAGAGGGTAGAGGGTAGAGGGACACTATCATCTATCTACCCGTTGCCCCTGTCCAGGATTATCGTTATTTTGCTAACAAACCATTGAGTAATGACTACCGAGCCTCCTAAATGGACCGATACGCATCATTTTTCCGTCGAAGATTATCACCGCATGGGAGAAGCAGGCATTTTCGAAGGACAACGGGTGGAACTGCTCAATGGTCAAATTGTGGATATGAGTCCTGTCAATAGTAATCATTCAGGAGTGATCAACCTGCTGAATCGTTTGCTTTCCCGCCGATTAACGGATGATTATCTGATAAGTGTCCAAAATCCTGTAAGCATTGGGCAGGATTCTGAGCCACAACCAGACCTCTCTATTCTGAAATTCCGGAAAGACGGTTACACCCGCTCTCATCCTATTCCCGAAGACACATTGGTCCTCATCGAAGTGTCCGACAGCAGCCTGGAAAAAGACCGGACCGTAAAACTGCCGCTCTACGCCTCCGCCGGCATCCCGGAAGTCTGGATCGTCAATCTGCAGGAACAGCAGGTGGAGCGGTACCGGGAGCCGGCGCAGGATCGATATACGGATATCCATATTTTCCTGCCCGGGGCGCAAATAGAGACGAAAATAACAGGCCCCTTGGAAGTGACACTGGTTTTAGGGAATTCAGATAATTAAGAGTGATCCGCTGTTGGTTTCCGGAAAGCCCGATCCTATCTTTGGAACGATCTCTTGCTACTGAAAGCCTGAATCAGGTTTCAGATTTCCAAAATAATACAAATTTCAAATCCGTCCTTTCAAAAAGGATGAAAAATAGGTATTTTGTCCTTCATAAAAGGATAAAAATGATAGAGCGTTCCATTCTTCAGCAAATAATCAGGGACAATCTGGCGCAGGAATTCCAGTATGTGCGTCCCAGGCAACAGCAATTGCCGCTACAAATCAACCGCGTAATAACCCTCACGGGAGCCAGGCGAACAGGAAAAACCTCCTTACTTTTTCATACGATACGAAAGCTTCGTGAGGAGTTGGAACGGGAACGGATATTGTACCTAAACCTGGAAGATGACCGGCTCTTCCAAATGGAGCTACGGGATTTTGACACCGTACTGGATACGTATTATTCGCTGTACCCTGAAAATCAAAATCGGGAGGTGTACTTTTTTTTTGATGAAATCCAGCGTATTGCAGGATGGGAAACATTCGTGCGGCGTGTGAAGGATACTCAAAATGCGAAAGTCTATGTCACCGGTTCATCCGCAGATTTGCTGGGTCGGGAAATCGCAACTGCCCTGCGAGGGCGGACTTTGACCTACGAGGTATTCCCTTTGAGTTTCCACGAGTACCTCTCGTGGAAAGCGTTGCCTGCCCGCCAGGGAACTTCATCCGAAAACCGACTCATAAAAAATGCTTTCCGGGAATATTTCTCAACCACCGCTTTCCCGGAACTGATTAGCTGGGGGGAGCGGGAAAGAATAATGGCCTTACAGGAGTATATTGATCTGATCATTTACCGGGACGTAGCCGAGCGTTTAAAAGTGGCTAACACCCATGTTCTTGAATACCTTATACACTATTTATTGGTAAATGCCGGCAATCCCGTTTCAATAACAGGAATTTACAAGGATTTAAAAGGGCAAGGGCTGAGTGTAGCCAAAGATACCGTTTTTGAATACATGAACCTTCTAGAAGACGTTTATGCTATTTTCATTGTACCTATCTTTACCAGTAACCTCAAAGTAAGACGGCGGAATCCCGGAAAACTTTACATTCTGGATCACGGCCTTAAACACGCCGTAAGTATGAAGCAAGACCAGGGCGCTGTTCTTGAAAACATCGTTTTTCTGGAGCTGCGGAGAAAGTATTCAAAAATTTTTTATTGGAAAGAAGATCAGGAAGTTGATTTTTTAATACAGAGAGGCGATCAATGGCATCCGGTCAACGTTAGTTACCGGATGGAAGAAGAGAAAACCAGAGCACGTGAACTCAGCGGCATGCTAAGTTGTCTGGAAAAATTGCAGCTGCCTCAGGGAACTATCATCAGTATGAATGAAGAACAGACGTTTGAATCCGGTGATAAGCGAATTGAGATAACTCCGTGTTGGAAATGGTTGTTGGAAGGGTATTGAAATTTTACGGTCAGTCGATAAGGGGGCAACAACTTTAATGATGGCAGAAATCTTCCAACTCATTCTGGTTTCAGGCAATAATTTGAAAGAAAGTGAACGAACAAGCGCCTGGAGTTGTCCGAATTAGTAAAACCGCCCATACAATTTGCGAAAGACTTCATTTCAATAAAAATATATCAAGTCCGCCATGAAAAGAAGAACATTCATCAAACAAAATGTCCTGGCCGGCGCGGCTTTTGCTATCGGTATGCCCGAAATACGCCCACCGAAGGACAAACTGGGCGTGGCCCTGGTCGGCCTGGGCGGATACAGCACCGGGCAGCTGGGACCGGCCCTGCAGGAAACCCGGCACTGTTACCTGGCCGGCATCGTTACCGGCAGCCCCTGGAAGATTCCCAAGTGGCAGGAGCAGTACGGTATCAAGGACCAGAACGTGTACAACTACGAAAATATGCACACCATCGCCGATAATGACGAGATCGATATCGTCTACGTCGTGGTGCCCACCGGCTTGCATATGAAGTACAGCCTCATCGCCGCTAACGCCGGCAAACATGTGTGGTGCGAAAAGCCTATGGCCATGACGCCGGAGGAGTGTACGCGTATCATCGACACCTGCAACAAAAACAAGGTGAAGCTGAGCATCGGCTACCGCATGCAGCACGAACCCGACACGCAGACCATCATCGGCTACGCCTCTTCCAAACCTTACGGCGACTTCAAACGGGTAGAGGCTATGGCGGGCTACAACGGCGGCGGCAGCGGCAAAGGCTGGCGCTTTGAAAAGGAAATGGGCGGCGGCGCGCTCTACGATATGGGCGTATACGCCATCAACGGCATCCGCTACGCTACAGGAATGGAACCCGTGGAGGTGGTGAAGGCCGAACAATCTACTAAGCGCCCGAAAATATTCACCGAAGTGGATGAAACGACCAGCTTCCAGCTGCGCTTCGCCAACGGCCTGCTCGCCGACGGCAAGACCAGCGTGGGCCAGAGCATCAACCACCTGCGCGTCGACTGCGAAGATGGCTGGTACGAGCTGCGCCCTATGCAGTCCTACAGCGGCATCAAAGGCCGCACCAGCGACGGCAAAATCATCGACCAGAACCTGGGCGACCAGCAGGCCCGGCAGATGGATGATGATGCGCTGGCCATTAAGGAAAACCGGCCCGTAATGGTGCCGGGGGAAGAGGGGAGACGAGATATCCGGATCGTAAGGGCGATTCTGGAAGCGGCAAAGACGGGGGAGGGGGTGGGGATTTAGATGCTTGATGCTTGATGCTGGGTGCTGGATGCTCGAGGGCTAGCATCCATCAAACCAGTCCCTTACTTCCCGGCGCTCAGCGGCCGGTCGACGGTTTTGAATTTGTAGCATTGGAAGGAGCTCATGGATAGAGTAGCGGTTTTTGTTCATCTTCTTTGGTTCAGGTAATACGTTTGCGAAGCCTCTAAGGTGTATCGATGACCCGTATCTTTGGTCGGTGCTGAACTTCTGCGGTTCTTCTGTTTTTCTGTTCCTCTGTTCTGCGGTTCTGGACTGTTAACTGGGGTTTTCGTCAAGTTTTTGACTTGCAGAACCGTAGAACAGAAGAACACAGGAATGATGAACAGAAGAAGTAGCCCAAAGTGAACTTATGGGTAATCGATACCCCTCGCAGGCTTCGTAAACGTACCTACCGCGCCGTCACAATATACTGGTATGGCAACAACTTCTCATTCACCTCAAACTCTGTAAACCCTGCCTTTTTTAGTTCCTCCAGCACCTGCTCCGGCTCCAGCTTCATCTCCACCGGCGGGCCGACGGGTATTTCCTCCTTGATGAAGTCGACTACCACCAGGCGGCCGCCCGGTTTCAGCCCTTTTTTCACCTTGGCAAAATAGTCGGGCCGCTGCTTAATGTGGTGGTACACGTCGACCATAAAGGCCAGGTCGACTTCTCCTTCCTCCAGCTTCGGCGAATCGTAGGGTACGTGCCGGGTTTCGATCTGCGCATCGGTCATTCCCTCTTTTTCCTTTCGCTCTTCGATGTGTTCCAGGAAGCGCTCGTCCACATCCGCGCTGATGACGTGGGCGCCGGCTTCGGCCAGGCGGAAGCTGAAGTAACCGCTGCCGCTGCCGATGTCGACCACGGTTTTTCCCTCGAGGTCACCGAGCAGGGCGATCACCGAATCCGGCTTCTGCCACTCGGCGCGCTGCGGCGATTCGAAGCCTTCTACCAGGTCCTCGAAAGGGCGTTGGTTCATGTGGTTGTTGGCGTCGCCGTGGTGGTCGTGGCTATGCGCAGCAGGTTGTTCGGAGGATGGATGATCGTTACCGCTTTCCGCTTGCTCACCGTTTTGACAGGCAAAGAGCAGGGGGCACAGCAATAGAAGGTAAAGTGAATATTTCATGAAAGGGTATTTTAATTTTGGAACTAAAAATATCAAGAATAGATGTCATGACTTGTAATGAGGTCTTTTTACAAAAAATGCTTATGGCCCTGTTTATCCTGTCAATCCTGTCTTTCAACATTTGCTGACCATCAAGACCTAGTGCCGGAGGCACTAGTCATCCGCTTACTGATCCAGTAGGTGATCAATCCGAGTATCAGTATTCCCACTCCAATCCCGCTCTCCAGCGGTTGTTCATACAACAGGAAGATTACAATCCAGGCGCTTACGATCAGAAAAATGACGGGCAGCCAGGGGTGGGCGGGATTGCGGTAAGGCAACTTTCCTTCCTCCCTTGGCAGCAACAGCGTACCGCCGACGCTCAACGCACTCGACAGCTGCAGGATGAAGCCGCAGTACACCAGCACCTGCTCAAAGGTGCCCGTGGCGATCATCAGGAAGCTGATGGCCGACTGGAACCACACGGCGCGCACCGGTATCTCGCGTTCGTTTTTGTAATTGAGAAAACGCCATAAGGCATGGTCTTCCGCCATGACCAGGCTCACCCGCGGGCCCACCCACACCATGGCGCTGATGCTGGACAGCAGGAACAGTGCGATGGCCGTACTGACGATATTACCCCCGTAGTCGCCGAAGAGATTGCGGGCCACAATCTGCCCGACCTCGAGTTCACCGCTCAGTTGATTGTAAGTGGCGTTTTTGAGCATGACAAACTGAAGCAGAACGTATAGCACCGTAACGATCAGCGTACCGTTGATCAGGCCTTTAGGAAGGTTGACCGAAGGCGTTTTGATTTCCTCGACGATGTAAGCTGCGGCATTCCAGCCGGTGTAGGAGTAAGTAACGTATACCAGCGAGACCGCCGCGGCCGGCATCAGGATTTCCGATCGCCATTCCCCCGACCAATCGAGCGCATTGTATTCGGTGACCACGATCAAGCCCACGATCACAAATCCGACGATGAGCACCAGTTTCAGCAAGGTCAGTATATTTTGAAAAAGGCTGCTTTGCTTGATGCTGAAGGAGTGAGCAATGGTAGCCACCAGTACCATGCTTATTGCGGTAGCCTTAGGGGGTATGCCGGTCATCTGTTCCAGGTAGGCCCCCATCGCCATAGCCGCCAGTGCGACCGGCGCGGCAAAGCCCACGGTTAGGGACACCCAGCCCGTCAGGTAGCCGACCAGCGGATGGTACAGCTGCGAAAGGTAATGATACTCGCCTCCGGAGCGCTTAAAGTAGGCGCCCAGCTCGGCGTAGCTGAAGGCGCCGGCCAGCGCCACCACGCCACCCACACTCCACAGTATGAGAATCGTCCAAGTGTTTTGTGTGGATTCCAGCTGGAACCCCAGACTCGTAAACACCCCGGTGCCGATCATATTGGCGACCACCAGCGCACCGGCGCTTACCCAGCCTATCTTCTTGGCTTGTTTACTCATTGAGGACCTTTGTGAGTGGTCCAAAATACGGATTATTTAAGAGTTTTCCATTAGTTCTGTTGAGCTTGCCGAGGCCTTCGGCCCGGCTATCGGTGGGGAGAGCCGCCTGCTGGCGGCCCTTATGGGGGCTCGGCTTCGCCTGGCTTAGCTCTCCCCTCAGCGAGGAAACGTAGCGACCGAGCCCCCACATGCCAGGGGACAGAAGCACCCTGACCCCTACCGGCAGGCGGGCCGAAGACCTCGTCCCCTCCAAAAAGGGGTCAAACCTCTTCCCAGTTCCCCCTCGGCGTTAGTCGCCACATCAGCTCCTGCACCGGATCCCACACCTGTAGGCTCACCCACTCGTTGAAGAACATTTGCTGCAGGATTTCATGCTTCTCTACCAGTTGCTGTACCCGCTGCCGCGGCGCCACCACCATAGCGCACAACCGTAGCGGCTGGTGGTAGAGTTCATGGTCGCTTTTCATCACCGACTGCAGGGGCAGGCCGTGCATCAGGTCACTGCCGTTGCCTTGCATGACGCCGATTTTTCCGACCACATTATGCGTGATCTTGTTGCCGCTGCCGAAGGCGACATTGTCGGTAGTCGAAAAGAAGTACTGGCTGTTGATCCACTGGGCGACGACCAGCGGGGCGGTGAGGATAACTTCCAGGGAGGTTCCCTCCGGATCCTGTTCCCAGTCGTAGGAGTGCAGGAAGCAGCGGCCGCGCAGATTGAGGTCTTTGGTCAGGTGGCGGGGCGCTACGACGAAGCCCGCATTGCCGGCCAGTCCCCATTCGGGGCGTACCTCCGACCAGTCACTGCTGCGGCGCAGCATACCGCGGGCGTCTTTCCGGCCAAACTGCTCGGCGCGTACGGCCAGATTGCCCTGCTGGGCTTGCTGTAATCCTGCCTTCAGTTCGTTGAGCTGCTGCTGTTTTTCATTATCCAGTGGCGGCACATCCAACACGGATACTTCATCGGTGGTCGTGTTGTGCTGGGCGCCGACGAAGAGCGTGTCGGCCGGGATATCGATGCCTTTTTCGCGCAGGCGCTCCTGCACTTCAGGGTTGTTGAGGATGCGGGCCATGGCGGCGGCGTTGGGTCCGCCGTGGCTGCCTCCGCAGGCGCCGCAGTCGAGCGCGGCGGCGTAGGGGTTGTTTTCCGTCTGGCTGCCGTGGCCGCAGAGGATGACCAGCGGAGCGAAGTTGCGCGTCAGGCCCATCATGCGCAGGGCGTTGCCGGCGTAGGTGATCTGGTTGTCGACGGGAATCCCCCAGTCATTGCTGAGGTGGATATCCGGCACCAGATCGATTTTGGGGCTGAACAGGCTGCGGCCCCGGCGGCGCAGCCGGATAAGCGTCTCGGGAAGCAGGCTGCGGCCGGCGGTGATGAGGCCGGCTGGCAGGCCTAGAGCTTCCACGGCGGCGAAGGGTGTCGCTAGATTATACTTCAGCGATTTGTAGGCTTGTTTCAGGTCTTTGATCAGTTGCCGGCCGCGCTGGTGGCGCGCTTCGTGGTGTTCACAGGCGGCCCCGGCGCGTTCCCGCAGTTCGTGAGCGGGCTGCAAGAGTACGGGCAGCGATTTAACCCGATCGCCGAGAATGGTCTCGTAGGCGATGGGCAGACCGAAGAAGCCGGCGAAACCGAAGGTTTCGTAGTCACCGGCGGCTTCCACCTGGCGGCGGAAGGGTTCGGACCGCACATCGATGCAGAAGGCGAGCTGGGCTTCGGGGCGTTGCTGTGGCGCCTTTTGCTTAGCCTGGCTTTGCAGTTGATCGCTCAGTTCCTGGCGGAAATGCTGCTCCCAGCGTTGCAGCAGCTCCAGCCGCAGTTTCCGGTAGGCGTCCTGTAAAATTTGTAACAGGCTGGCCCATTGTTCGGGATTAACCGTTCCCTCCGGTTTGAGATGGGCTTCCGCCCAGGCGCTGAGTCGGTGAAGCTCCCGGGGCGCGGCGGGCGCCTCTTTGCTATCGGCTGTGGTGTGCAGACGGGCGAAGAGCAGCCGCACAGCCAGGTAATCCGTCAGGTTGATGGGATGCTGTTGTTGCGGTGCATAATCCTGTTGTTCGCTGCGCCAGCGGATGAAGGCGGCCCAGCCGGGCAGCGCCAGCAGTTGATCACGCAGAAATTCCTCCTGTTGATTGTTGGGTACAGCCAACTGCTGTAGTAGTTCCTGTATGGCGGCCAGGCCGTGATCCGGCAGGTTTTTCACCACGTTTTTGCACCCGGCATAGCGTTGATCATACACCAGCAGGCCTTTGACGGCAGAGAAGAAGCCGCGTTCCCGGAAGGGCATTGCCCAGGCGGCCTGACCTTCATCCAGAAATGCACCCAGCCAGGTTAGACAGCGCTGGTTGATTGCCGGCAGGGTGTGCTGCCAGGGAGCACCAGCTTCCAGGTGCGGCAGGGCGCGATCCAGCAAGGGGGATTCTTTTTCTGCACCCGGGCAGTCGTCGAGTTCTTGCAGGAGAGCATTCAGCACAGAGGAGATGTCGATCTGCTTTTCTCCTAAAAGGAGTTGCTGGGGGCTTCCGGCCAGGGTGGCCTCCAGCGCTGCGTTGAAGTCTTGTGCTTTTAATTGTCCGCCCTTCCGGGCCTGGCGTAGCTGCCACAGTCCCGGCAGGCAGTCGGCATCGAAGAGGCGCTGTCCCTCTTTGACGGCCTTGGCAAAAGGAAGATACTCCAGCCCTTGTAAAGGGTTGCAGGCCACCGCGCCGGCCAGCGGCCAGGTGGGCGCTATCAGCTGGTAAATATTTTTGAGGCGACGCTGCAAATTCGCTGCGATCTGAGAAGAGCGTTCCGTCATCGTAGATTTATTGGTTGCGGTCATTATGAAGCAGTTTTGAAGAGTTAAGCACTGGGTTTGGATTTGCACTACATCCGGTAAGTCCCCCGCTGAAGCGTCAGAGTCGACCGTTCTGGTTGGCTGTCGCGAAGCGCCCGTACGTAGAGGGGCGCCAGCAGGCGATCGCTGAGTACGGCGGGCAGGTAAGCGCGGAAAATCATGAGCAGCCAGCCCAGGACGAAAAAGACAAGGATGGCCAGGTGCAATGTGTTGAGCGGGGGTGCGGGCAGAGCGGCCAGTTGGCTCTCTACCGACCATACGGACGCGCCGTAACCGATTGCGCCCAGTAAGCCCAAGCCGGCCGCAAGCAGAGCCCGGCCCAGGGAGGGGCGTGTCTGCAGGATGGTCATTACGGCGTGGGCGCAGGTGATGCCGCAAAAGACAAGCAACATCAGGTAGGTGCTGTTCAAATCGCCAACTGCGCCGGTGAATAAACGGAAAATATAAGCCCCGGCCAGGCCGCACAATAATCCGAAGGCGAAAATGGGCCCTGCGTGCGGGCCCTGGAGGCGAAGGCTTTTGTTACTGGCCGCTTTGATCGTAGAGCCGGCGCTGAGAAAAAGCGAAGCCTTAAAAAGGCCATGCCAGATCATGTGGGCGATAGCGGCGGGAAAGAGCCCCAGCCCGCATTGCATGATCATGAATCCCATTTGTCCCATCGTGGAGCAGGTCAGCGTGCGCTTGACGTCGCTCTGCACCAGCATCCAGGTGGTGCCCAGGATGGCGGTGAAAGCCCCCAGTACAAGCAGCAGGGTGTTGCTCCACTCGAATTGCAGAGTCAGCGGCGCAAACTTGTACAGGATGAGTGCGCCGCCGTTAACCAGTCCGGCGTGCATAAAGGCCGATACTGGCGTAGGCGCATTGGCTGAAGCGATCAGCCAGCGGTGCAGGGGCCAGATAGCTGATTGTGCCAGCGCGGCGATGATCAGCAGGATGCCGGCTAGCGGTAGCCAGGGAGTATCGGTAGGGAATGTTCCGATTTGTTGTAGGGAAAGATGCCCCTGGGTGAAATAGATCAGGCCGGTTGCGATAAGCAGGAGTAGGGACCCGGTTCCCAGGTGCCGCCAGGCTATGCGTCCCGAGGATCGGGAGGCAGCCCAGGCACGCCGGTGACTGATCAGTCGGGAGAGCAGAAAGTTGCAGGCTCCCAGCGCTGCAGCGATCAGCAGCAAATGATCGGCGCTGTTGAAAATTAGTAAGCACAGGGTCAGTCCCAGGAAGTAGCGAAAACTGCGGCGCTTTAGCCGGTGTCCGTCCAAATGCCGGAGCGAGTAAGCCTGAATGACCAGACTGATAAAGCAAATCACCGCTGCAAAGAGGTAGGTCTCGGCACTCCACTGCAGGCCATATCCCATTCCCTCGGGAAAAGGAAGAAAAATGGCTGACAGGCTGAATAAAAAAGCGCCGCCGGTGATGATCACGGCAGCGCTTTCGGCCCGGGAGGCGGGGGTGAAAAGCCCCAGCAGGGCCAGCGAAAGCAATCCTAACAGAATGAAAATTGGCATTGCGATATTCTATTTTGATTCGGGGCGCAAGGTAAAAAGGATACAGGTATTAATAAAATTAAAAAATATGATACCTTTTATTAGTAAAATTAATACTTTTGAGTTGGAAAATAACCTGGAACAACTTCTCTCACGATGGATCCTAATATGCTATACCTGGATTTACCTTTATTGCGCACGTTTATCACCGTAGTAGATCAACAAGGTTTCAGCCTGGCAGCCAATGAGTTACACCGCACGCAATCAGCGGTGAGCCAGCAGATCAAAAAGTTGGAAGAGATGGTAGGCCAACCCTTGCTCAACAAGCAGGGACGGGAGCTGAAAATGACCGAAGCGGGTAAGTTGATTTACCAGCACGGCTGGCAAATTTTGCGAATGGAACAAAAACTGCGCGAGGAATTATTCAGCGAAGAGATCACCGGCCGGGTGCGGCTGGGTATCCCTGAAGACCTGGCTACCCACTACCTGCTGCCCATCCTGGAGCGCTTCCGGGCGCAGTATCCACGGATTCAACTGGCCGTCGAATGTGATTTGACCGAGCGACTTTACGAAAGCTATAAAGCCAACGAATACGAGTTGGTCATCCTGAAACACGAACAGCTAAATGTCGCCTACTCCGATCGCATCGTAAAAACCTGGCATGACCCCCTGGTGTGGGTCGGGCGCGATGCGGAGGAGTGCGCCGCCTGGCAGCAGGCCGATCGCATCCCCATCATCGTCTCGCCGGAGCCCTGCGTTTACCGCCGCCAGGTGCTGCACCGCCTGGCCTCCGCCCAACTGGCCCCCGACCTCACCTACGTCAGTGAAAGTTACAACAGTAAACTCTTCGCCATACGAGCAGGACTGGGCCTGGCTGCCTTGCCAAAGAGCCTGATTCCAGAGGATTGTGTCATCGTGGAGAATGGCTTGCCCGCTTTGTCACCTACCAAAATATCGCTCTTCCGCTCTGAAATACAGGCCAAAGTGGCGCAGTACCTGCGCGACCGGATTATTGAGAGCTTTGACGAGCAGTTGGGGGAGTAGGCAGTTCAGACTGACCGGGATTGACAGGATGTTTTTTTGGGTATCGTTAGGCCTTCCCGGCGCCTCCTGACTTCACAACCAAAGGGAGAGGGACGGGGAAACTGGAATAAATAGGTTAGACCGTTTTTTCCGTGTCACCCCGACTTCCCATAACTGTCATGACTTCTTTCCCCTTCGCCGGGATGACATCTTCGACCGGAGGAAGCAGATGTCACCTCGGCTCGTGACTTCCTTTTACTGTATCGTCACCGGAAAAGTCACCTCAGCGTCCGTTTCTCCGGTGCTGCAGGGATTAGCGGCGCTCTTATCCGCTTCGTGTTTCAGGACAACGGTGAGGCTGCCGCTGCCGGCGTTGCCGGTGGCGAGTGAGCTGACGAGACCGAGCGGGTCGCCGTTATCATCCGTATCCTCCGGATCGGGGCCGATAGCGAAGCCGGTAGCCTCGAAACAGACCAGGTGTTCATTCGATTCTTCTTCCACCTCCTCGGTAATATTCTCCACATCACCGGGGTTGGACTCATCCAGGAAGGCGACGAACAACTGATAGGTCTCGTTAGCGTCCAGCGTGATGTCGTCGATGGTGGGCGGGTTCCCTCCGTCCCCATCCGGATCTGCGGCCTGAAATACGCTGGAGTTGTTGTTACTGTCGACAAAAGTGAGGGTGACGGTGGTGATGAGCTCCTGTTCGTTTTCGGGCTCATTGTCATCGTCGTCTTGGTTGCAGGCGCTCAGTGCCAGCAGGCTGCCGGAAAGGGCCAGCAATAAAAGCATTTGGATGTTACGTGTGTTAAACATGGTTTAAAGATTAATAGTGAATAAAAATGGTTTTGAAAATTGATGGATATCAGACGTCAGATTCCAGATGTCAGACAGATACTGCCGGATTCCTGAAATCTGTTTGATTGAAGGGGTGACTCGGAGTCACCCCTTCAATCAAATCATTAGCGGTTAAAGGGTACGCGCAGGCGCAGTGAGACGTTGCGGCCCGGTTCATCGACGAAGTAGCGGAAACGGTTGAGGTATTCGCGGTAGCTGACGTTAAACAGATTGCGGACACCCACACCGACGTCGAAGGGTTGCTTACCCCAGACGAAAGTAGCGCCGGCTTCCAGGTCGAAGCGGGTATACCCCGGTGGCGGCGGCGCGTAGTCGATGTTTTCCGGCGCGCGCGTTTGCTCCAGCGTGTTGACCATAGTCAGGCGGACGAAGGGCACTTCCTCCGCTCCGTCGCGGGCCCGGAACTCGTAGCGCAGTCCGGTCTGGAAACGGTCCGGAGGCATGAAGATGAGGTAGTCTTCCGTTCGCCGGTTCCAGGAGCGGAGCAGGGCGCCGCGTGATTCGAGATGCAGCTGGTTAACAAACTCGTAGTCGAGGCTCCAGTCGAGGCCCATGATCCGGGCGTCGGCCTGTTTGTACTCGAAGGCGGGGAAGGCCCCGCGGATGGTCAGTACGGGCTGCTCCTGCGGTTCGGCGAATATGAAGTTTTGGATGCGGTTGTAGTAGAGCGTCAGCGTAGCGCTCAGTTTTTTTTCGTTGTTGAATTCTGCGGTCAGGCTGGTATTGAAGGCACGCTCGGGCGTCAGTTCCGGATTGCCTTTTTCGTAGGAAGCCGAGCCGTGGTGGACGCCTTCGCTGAAGAGCTCATTGACGTGTGGCGGCCGCCAGGCGGTGCCGAAGTTGAGGCGCAGGCGCAACAGACGTGGGAAGCGATAGATGGCGCCGGCCGTACCCGAGAGGCTGTTGAAAGACAGCTGCCGGTCGAGCGTATCGGTACCCTGCCGGCCCACGTCCATCCACTGGTGGTCGAAGCGCAATCCGGCTTCGAATTCCAGGGGGAAGGGATAACTCTTCCAGCGTTCGATGATATAGGCGCCCGCTGAGCGGCTCTCGTAGTTGGGGATGAGTGCGCCGCGGTCGGTGGTGTTGATTTGCGACTGCGCCGAAGCGCCGATGCTGCCGCGCCAGTTGCCCAGGGGGTGGTGTTCCCAGTACACATCGGCGCGGTGCGTGGTGATCTCGAATTCGATGTCGGGATCTTGGGTTCCTTCCGGCAAATCACCGAAGGGGCGATGCGCGTCGAACTCCTGCCGGCGGTTAAACTGCCGGGCGTACTGCAGGTGCAGGTGGCCCGCTTCGCCGGTGCGCAGGCTGCCCTTGGCTTTGACCAGCTCGTGCAGCACGCGCTGCAGTGGTCGGCCGAGTTCATAGGTGAAGGCGCCGTCATCGAGCGGCCGGCCGCGTTCGATAGCGTTGCGCAGGTCGGTGAGGTTACCGATGTGGGCGTCGGCCAGAATCCCGATTTCGGAATAGAAGTTGGAGTAGAACACTTCGGTCGACCAGTCTTTTTCATCGATGCCTAAGGTCCAGGAGAAATTTCGTTCCAGGATGCCGGAATTGCTTAGAAAATAATTGGGCGTACGCAGGTTGCCTCCGCGTTTGAGGGTTCCTTGCAGACGGCCGCTGAGGGGGATTTTTCCGGGAAGCTTGCCCTCGACGGCTGCGGAGGCGACGCCGGTGCCTCCGTTGGAAAAGCCCTGCAAATTGAGTACGCCGCCTATACCCGCCTTGCCGGGCAAGGGGGCGGGTTCTACCAGGATGACGCCGCCCATAGCATCGGCCCCGTAGCGGAGGCTGCCGGCGCCTTTGATTACTTTGACTTTTTCGGCAAGGAAGGGGTCGACTTCCGGGGCGTGTTCGAGGCCCCACTGCTGGCCTTCCAGCCGTACGCCGTTGTTCAGGATCAGCACCCGGTTGGAATGCAGGCCCTGAATGACGGGCTTGGCGATAGTGGCGCCGGTATTGAGGGTGGTTACCCCCGGCAATCGGCTGAGGGATTCCCCGAGGTTGAGCCCTTTACCGCTTTCCAGTTCGACGCCGGAAAGCAACTCGGTAGCCTGTGTCTCGACAGGGGCGATTCGCTGTGTAACAACGACCACTTCTTCGATCTGCACAGCGTGTTCTTCCAGAAAGATATTGAACACGGTATCTTCTGCCAGGTGAATCTGGTGTTCCTGGTGATCACAACCCACCCGGGTGCAAACGACAGTATAGGTGCCGGCACAGAGATCGCTGATGATAAACGCTCCGTTTTCATCGGCGATGGTCCCTGTTTTCCGGCCTTTGATCATTACATTGGCGAAAGAAAGGGGCTCGTGGGTATGAGCGCTGAGTACCTGCCCTTTCAGGCTAAGGTCGCAGGACTGGGCCGGAAGCACTAGAGGTATACCCAGCAAGAATAGGAGGAATAAGAAAAAACGCGCTATTACGCTCATATGGTCAACTAACATTTTGGCAGGCAGCCCGGTTATCCGCCTTCCGGCGAAAGGTTGTCGGGACTAATTCCTGCTTTTAGGAGGGCAGCAAATATTTGGTAATTCAGGGGTTACACCCGCTGAGGTGGACCCCGTTGCTGCGCCACCGGCGTGTAGGCCTCAGGGGCCACACTTATCGCCGATATAGCTAGTTGATGGAAAAGGTGAGAAAGGTGTAGCTCGCTCTGAGGCTGAGCAAGGTCGAGATATTCGCTGAAGTTGATATGGCCGAGCACGCAGGAACGATGGTGATTTTCCTGATCGTGCAGGTGTTCGTCATCTCCTGGTGCATCGCATACCCTTTCCACCTCGTGATGTTCGAGCATCACGTGGATGTCCTGTAGGATCATCGGTGTCAGAAACACCGAGAGCAGGAACAGGACGGTAAAAATGCGATATGCAGCTTTATTCAGCAATAATTCAAAATTGTCTGATTGTAAAGATAACACATTTCGATCAAGTTGGTTCTCGTTTATGATTTTCCTAACTTTTATTCCCGACGAGGAAACTTTTGAACAATTGTTTTCTTTTCCCTATGAGAAAATAAAAAGTTTATGAAACAGCTAGTACTATTTTGTTCAGTCTTTTGTCTGATATGGTTCACGGGGTGTGCTCCGGTAGGAACGGAAACGGCTCAGGAGTACGAGCAGTTAGTTAGCCGGCACGACAGCCTCGAGATGGTGCATCAGGAGCTTATTGCAGAACACCGCCAACTCATTCAGGATCACGAAAGCGTGATGCAGCAAATCCAGCAGATGGAAAACCCCGATACTTCCTGGCGAAATACGCTGGAAGAACACCAGCTCGCCCTGGATAAGCACAATGCCGTTTTCGATCAGCACCAGGCCATCCGCGCCGAGCACGACGAATTCGGTGAAGAGGTCAGCGCGGGCATGGAAGAAGCGGATATCCAGGCTCAAATTGAAAAAATGAAAGAGGATCATCAAAAGATGGTGTCCGACCACGAAATGATCCGGCAGGCCCATCAGGAGATGCGTGAGGAACACGAAAGAATACGGGAAGAGATTATGGGGGAGAGCTAGTGGCTTCGGCGCACTAGTGCCTCCAAGTTGTAGGTATTTAGCGTAAAACTGTAGTCTTAGGTTAGAAGTTTAGTCGCTACTCCTCCGGAGTGGCTGGTTTAGAAGTTTAGCAGATCTGAAACCGGGAATTTCGTTTTCAGGGTACGGTTTTACACTAAATATGTACCCACGTCGCTCCGTCAATTAAACCGACAGGTCATTCAGGGCTCCCATCTCCTGTTCAGACAACTCAATATCTGCCGCCTCTGTATTTTCCTGCAGATGCTCCGGAGAGCCCGTGCCTGGAATCGGAATCATATTAGCGGAGCGATGGAGCAGCCAGGCGAGCGCAATTTGATAAACAGTGGCGTTGTGCTTCCCGGCGATTTCCCGGAGCGTTTTATTTTGCAGACTGCCGGCGGCCAGTGGGTACCAGGGCAGGAAAGCGATATTCCGCCCTGCGCACCATTCGAGGACGTCGTCCCATTTGCGCTCGGCGATATTGTACTTATTCTGTACAGAGACAAATTCTGTCATTTCACGGGCTTTCTCACATTGCTCCACATCTACTTCTGAAAGTCCCAGCTGATTAATATATCCCTGTTCCTGTAATTCGATGAGTTTGCCAAGTGTTTCCTCCATTGGCACATCCCGGTCGAAACGATGAAGTTGATAGAGGTCGATCCGGTCTGTTTTTAGTCGCTTGAGGCTGCCTTTAAGGGCTTTTTCCAGGTGTTCCGGGCTGGCGTCGACGTTCCACCGGTCGGGACCGGAGCGGGTGAGTCCTCCCTTTGTCCCGATGACCAGGCCTTCAGGGTAGGGGTGCAAGGCCTCTGCAATCAGTTCCTCTGAGACGTAGGGTCCGTAACTGTCTGCCGTATCGATAAAATTGACACCGAGATCCAGGGCTTTATGAAGTACTTTCTTGGCCAGGGCTTTATCCTTTGGAGGGCCCCAAATACCATCACCGGTGATTCGCATGGCGCCGAAGCCCATCCGGTTCACCTCCATATCACCGAGCGTAAAGACGCCTGAGGCGGCGGCCGGTTTTTCTGTCGCAGACATAGATTGATTTTTAATTAAAGACTTACACTTCCTCCGCTTTCTCCAATTCTTCCAGTTCAAAAACGATAACAGACAGTGGCGGCATTTTCACTTCGATGTGGAAGGGCCGGCCGTTCCATTCGCCGATCTTGGTTTCCACAGTTCCGTTTTTATGATGGCCGGCGCCGCCGAAATCTTTGTCATCGCTGTTGAGCACTTCGGTGTATTTGCCCTGGAAGGGTACCCCGATGTTATAGGTTTCGCGGACGACCGGCGTAAAATTGCAGGCAACCACGAGTAATGATTCCTCCTCATCCCCACGGCGTAAAAAAGTCAGCAGGCTGTTCTGCCAGTCGCCGTGATCGATCCATTCGAAGCCGTTGGGATCGAACTGCTTTTCGTAGAGGGCCGGGCTGTTGCGGTAAAACTGATTGAGATGGGCAATCCACTGGCGCACCCCCTGGTGATAATCGAAGTCGAGCAGCCACCAGTCCAGTCCTTTTTCGATACTCCACTCGCTGGTCTGGCCAAATTCACCGCCCATAAACAGGAGTTGCGTACCAGGGTGGGCAAACATGTACCCAAACAGCAGGCGCAGGTTGGCGAAGCGCTGCCATTCGTCGCCCGGCATGCGGTCGATCAGGGCGCCTTTACCATGGACGACTTCATCGTGGCTAAGCGGCAGCATAAAGTTCTCGGAAAAGGCGTAGATCAGGCTGAAGGTGATTTCCCCGTGGTGGTATTTTCGGTAGATGGTGTCCTTTTTGAAGTAGTTGAGCGTGTCGTGCATCCAGCCCATCATCCACTTCTGACCAAAGCCGAGGCCGCCGGTATCGGTAGGCCGGGATACGCCGCTCCAGGCGGTCGACTCCTCGGCAATGGTAATGGCGTCGGGCACTTCTTTATAAACGGTTTCGTTGAACAGGCGGATAAAATCAATGGCTTCCAGGTTTTCGTTACCTCCGTGTTTGTTGGGTATCCATTCGCCTTCTTCCCGCGAATAGTCGAGATAGAGCATGGAAGCGACCGCATCGACCCGCAGCCCGTCGACGTGGTAGACCTTCAGCCAGAACAGGGCATTGGAGATCAGGAAGTTGACCACTTCGGCGCGGCTGTAGTTGAAAATAGCGCTTTTCCAGTCGGGATGAAAACCTTTGCGGGGGTCGGCGTGATCGTAGAGGTGGGTGCCGTCGAAATCGGCCAGCCCGTGGGCGTCGGTAGGAAAGTGGGAAGGCACCCAGTCGAGAATAACACCGATACCCGCCTGATGCAGTTTGTCGACCAGGTACATGAAATCTTCCGGGGGGCCAAAGCGCGAGGTTGGGGCGTAGTAGCCGGTCACCTGGTAACCCCAGCTTGGGAAGTAGGGATGTTCCATTACGGGAAGAAATTCCACGTGGGTGAAGCCGGTTTCGCGTACGTACTCCACAAGCTCATCGGCGAGCTCGCGGTAGCTCAGGGATTCAGAGGCGCCTTCTTTCTTTCTCCAGGAGCCGAGATGGACTTCGTACACCGAATAGGGGCGTTTGTGTTGCCGGCCGGTCCATTCTTTCCTCGATTTCAGCCAGTCTTCATCCTGCCAATCGTAATCCAGGTCCCATACGATGGAGGCTGTATTGGGAGGGATCTCCCAGAAGAGGGCGTAGGGGTCTCCCTTTTGCAGGTGCCGGCCATCCTCAGCGTGAATGTGGTATTTGTACAGTTCGCCCTTGCCGATACCGGGGATAAAGCCTTCCCATATGCCGGAGGAATCCCAGCGGGCCTTCAGCGGATGCGTATTTTTATCCCAGGAATTGAAATTGCCGATGACGGAAACTGCTTGCGCATTGGGCGCCCACACCGCAAAATAAGTGCCCCATTGACCGTCGACCTCGATGGGGTGGCTACCTAGTTTTTTGTAGGAATCGAAATGCTTTCCGGATCGGAAAAGATAAATGTCGTACTCGGTTAGAAGAGAATGGTTGATGACGTTTGCCATTGTATGGGTTGCTTGTATCGTTTATTGGTGAATGAGGTCGTGGGTTATCAATGGATCGGATGAAAAGATAAAGAATTTTTACAATTCAACTATTAAAAAAGAGGATTCCCTGCGGATTCACCGTTTACAAGATAGAGTGGGAGCAAAAAGTTCACTGAACAATGCTGGTCTTACAAATGAAAAAAGTCTCTCAGCAAACAGGATTGCCGAAGAGACCTTTTCTTCTTTTCTTCCGTGGATAACGGGCGTTAATTCTCAGCGCTTACAACCGAGTTGTCGACACCGAAAGGCGTAGCAACGTAGTTATCGGCCTCCCAGTCGTTTTCCCAGTTTTCCTCGTCAATGAGATAGCGGAACTGGTACTCTTTGCCGGCTTCGAGTTCCACGACGGCTTTGAAGATGCCGTTTTTCTGCTTCTTCATTTTGGGCGCCTTTTCTGAATTCCATTGGTTGAAATCACCGACTACCTTGACCGTTTTGGCCTTGGGAGCGGCTTCCACCGGTAGGGTGAAAGTGGCTTTGCAAACCGGTTTGGTTTTGAGAAATTGTTTTTTGATCATGGTGCAAAAGATTAATATGGTTTAAGAATAATGGTGTCGTCTGGTGGTAGAGAGTAGTGGGATGAGGGTAGAGGGACGGAGAAGTTTTCGAAACGGACGTGATGCGTCCCTCTACTCTCTACTTCTTCCTTCCGCCTTTCAATTCCTCCTGGAGCTTCTGCAACTTTTCCCATTCTCCTTTGGCAGCCAGTTTGGCCTGTTGCTTCCAGGTGCCGGGGTCGTGCATTTTATAGCGGGGGCCCGCCTTTTCCAGGATTTCTTTGATGATGGTACCTTTGGCGTTGGATAGGGTCTCGTAGGAGTCGATCCCTCCCTGGCTGAGCAGTTCAGCGATTTTGGGGCCTATACCCTCTATCTTTTTCAGATCATCCTTTTTAGCAGGAGAGGCGGCCTTTTTAGGCGCTGGTTTTTTTGCTTTTTTGGGTGCCGGTTTTTTGGCTTTCTTCGGCGCCGGTACTTTTTTGGGGCGGGGAGCGGGAGGTTCGGCTGCCGGTTGATCCTCGAGATGCACCACGGAATTCTCGATGCCGTGGAAAGGAGAGGACACGTAGTCATCGGCTTTCCAGTCATTTACCCAACGATGACCGTTGACCAGGTAGCGGAATTCATAGCTGCGGCCGGTTTCCAGTTCTACCGTCGCTTTGTATTCTTTCTTACCGGCCTTCATGGGAATGCTGTTCTCCCGTTTCCAGCCGTTGAAATCACCCAGGAGCAGTACTTCGTCAGCCTCGGGAGCTGCTTCTTTCGGGAGGGTAAAAGTAACCTTGCAAACCGGTTTTGTCTTGAGGTATTGTTTTTTGAGCATTTTGGTTGCAGTTATAAGTGTTTTGCAAAACAGTTATCGGAAGTCACTTGGTGTTGTTTAAACACTATGTGGCGAAATTAGTGCAAATTTAGTTCATAGAGAGCTGATTTTCAAGGAAAAAATAATTCGACCTACCCAGCTGAAGCCTGTGTACGCACCCGGGAAGCGGAATGGAAATGAAGCAGGTTTTTCGGAAACGGAATAAAATGAGAGATCGATAATCTTTCCAAAATGGAATTTTTAAAGTCGGGGAAGGCTCCAAATTTTTGATAAAATGGAAAAAATGTAATTTTTCATACCTGCGCTGCCCGCTTTTTGCTTCATTATTTTTAAAAATGCTTCACTTTTCCGGTAATGAAGATCAGATTCCTTACCACCGCATCTGCTGTGGGGTAGGAGTTTAGTTTTAACGACAAAAGTGCTTGTTCTGTTCAAATGCTAAGAAGGGCCCGTAGAAGAATACACCGGGATATACCGGCTACTCCTCACCACCCGCGATATTTCGGCGGTTTTATCCCCTTCATGCGGAGGTAGACGATCAGCTGTCCGCGGTGGTGGGTGACGTGGTCGTTCATCAGGGTAAGGATCTGTCGTTTGTTCATAGGGCCGGCGAAGAACTCGACCTTTTCCTCCAGTGCCTCGGCCGGGAGGGCCACAACGGCTTTACCAGCCATTTCAAAGCTTTCGCGGAGAATATCGAGCACTTCTGCTTTTGAGTAGGTGTCGAGGCGCAGGTCGTGACCGGGCCTTTCCCCGCCCAGGTAGCTGCTGCTGAGCCAGGCCATGTTGCCGGCCAGATGAAGCAATTGCTGTCGGAAGGACATCTGCTCTGCTGTCGGGCGATAATCATAGGCTTCCTCCGGCATGGATTCGGCCAGCTCAATAGTATAGGCGGTAGCGTTTTGCCATTTCTGCTGGAAGTCGAGCAGGTAGCCCTCCTGGGCAAAAATTAGTTGGGTAAAAAGGGAAAATAATAAAGTGCTTAGAAGGTGGCCCATGGTGATATAATTTTTTCGTTCAGCGATAGACGCCGGCGATACGGGGTGAAAAATATCAGACTGCTCTGACCTGATGTTCAAAGAATTGGCTTGCGAATATTATCTCGGTATTCCCCTGTAGATGCTGTCTTTGTCTACCTACAATCCGATCGTGCCCAGTTCCACTCCTTCGGAGTAAGCCACTTTAATATTGTGCGCATGGAAAGCGGCTTTTATGCGTTCATAGATTTCAAAGTGCACTTCCCAGAAGTCATCGGGCAGGAGGTAAGGGCGTACGGCGATGAGTACGCTGTGGCTGTCAAAGTTTTCGATACCCACTTCCGGTTCCGGGTGCTCCAGCACTTTGGAAACCTGCTTTAGTTCGCCCAGGATGATATCCCTGACCTTAGGGAAGCTTTCTTCGTAAGGCATGGTCACCCTGAGTTCCATTCGGATCAGTCCCTTTTTGGAGTAATTGGTCACGACGCCGTCTATAACTTTAGCATTGGGAACGATCAGGGTCTTGCTTCCGGGAGTAACGATTATGGTATTGAAAATTTGCACCGCTTCGACCTTGCCGAATTTATCTTCAACCTCGACCCAGTCTCCCGTCTTGTAGGGGCGAAAGAGCAGAATAAGTACGCCTGCGGCGAAATTGCTCAGGCTGCCCTGCAACGCCAGCCCGACGGCAAAGCCTGCTGCTGCCAGCACGGCGATGAAGGAAGTCATATCCACGCCGATGATACTGGCCACACTGAAGGCGAGCAATACCTTGAGGCTGATGCTGGCAAAAGATACCAAAAAGGGCCGGATATCATCTCCTACACCTGCGTGTTTCATCCCACTACCGGCCATTTTTGCGAGGCGGTCGGCTATGCGCAATCCGACAACCAGCGCGATGATAGCCAGGGCCAGACGGGGGGCGTACTCGATGACCATCGAGGTAATCAGATCAAAATAAGATTGTATATCTTCCATAATAGATTTTTTGGAATACCGGCAAATGTAAATAATTCAGCAGGGAGTGTCGTGATTTGAACATTATCTTCTTGATGATTTCTATAAAATAGGTCATAGAATGAAAAACGAAAGTTATATGACTATCTCCATCATCTGCTTATTCTTCCATGCTTATGCATTTGTAATTCCACAAGGAATGGATTTCCAGCCCGGCGCCGCGGATATCGTTTCTGTGCAGGACACCCCGGTGATGAACGGCTTCAAACTAATCAATCTCCGCATTCCCCTGGAGGAAATCCGTTCCGGCGGCCCGCCGCGCGACGGTATCCCCTCCATCGACCGGCCCGACTTCACCAGCGCCGGAGAGGCCGGCTTCCTGCACGATGACGACTACGTGCTCGGCGTTGTGCAGAACGGCATTGCCAAGGCCTACCCAATCCGGATCATGAACTACCACGAAATCGTCAACGACGAATTTCACGGTAAACCCGTGGTGGTCACCTATTGCCCCCTTTGCGGCAGCGGCATGGCTTTCGAGGCCCGTGTAGGAGGAAAGGTGCGTACTTTCGGCGTCTCGGGCCTGCTTTACAACAGCGACGTGCTGCTCTACGACCGGCAAACCGAGTCGCTCTGGTCGCAGATTATGATGCAGGCCGTCTCGGGTAAGGCTTCAGGCACCGAACTGGAGATGTTGCCCACCGCCCACACGACCTGGAAAGAATGGAAAGAACGACATCCGGAGACACTGGTACTGACCACCAATACCGGCCACCGGCGAGACTATACCCGCTCACCCTACGAAGACTACGAATCTTCTCCGCGCCTGATGTTCCCCGTCGATGAGGAAAGCGACATCCTGCCCAAAAAGGAAAAAGTGATCGGCGTGGAAATCGACGGAAAATTTAAGGCTTATCCTTTCCCGGAACTCAAAAAGGAAAAAGGGACGGTGAGTGATGTGTTCCAGGGCGTTGATTTAAAAATTCGTTACAACAGAAAAACCGAAACCGCCCGGGTGACCGACGCCGCCGGGGAGGATATCCCGGCCGTAACCCTGTACTGGTTCGCCTGGTATGCTTTTCACCCGGAAACGGAGGTGTATGGTGAATAAAGGATCGGAGCGGCTATACCCCCTCCCAATACCTTACTACCCCCTCCAGTACTCCCCACGCCAGAGCAAGGACCGCCAGCCCCTGAATTCCGTTTAGCAGCCATCGCTGTGATATTTTTGGCGAAGGCCATTTCAATGCCAGCCATACAAGCGGAAAGATGGCGAAAAAATACCGCCCGCCGAGCACGAGGATTCGCGGAGCTCCCACCGGATGCCACTGCGCGTACAGGACGGTAGCCAGGGCAGCGCTCATACCGGTGGCCAGAATCAGAAAGAAAAGGCGATGTGCAGGTTCCGGAACAGGGGTTTTCTGATTTTCAAAAACGGCTAAGGTCAGCAAGCCAGACAACAATAATCCGATCAGCGGCGCCGGCAGGTAATTTTTCTCCCAGCCGAATTTACCGGTGTAATGGGCGAGCGTGGCGGGCAGGCTTTCCCAAAAGGATAAGACCAACACTTTTGCGTAAGCGAAAGGATGCTCAGCAATCCAGCTCAGTTGAGCATGCGGCTGTACACCGGGGTTAAGCTGCTGCGCGTCGCGATACTGCGGATGGTATTGATCGTAGGGAATAAACTTATCCCCCGCATATTGATACCAAAGCCAAAGCAGCAGGATATTGATACCGGTGAGCAGCAGTCCCCAGGCCCAGTAATTCCTCCTGGATGGGAAACAACGATAAGGAAGGAGCCAGAATAACGCAATGAGGGGCGCCAGAACCACCTTGCTTACCGTAAGGACAGACGAGACGCCGAGCATCACCAGCCCGTCGGACCAACGGAAAGAGGTACCGGGTTGATAAACGAAATACAGGAAGCTGGCGATCAGCCAGATCGACAGCGCGTTGGTCAGCGTATCCCCGCTGATGCCTGCATGGATGAATAAGGATGCCGGCAGGAGCATGGCAAAGGCGATCGTCCAGCGGTGATAGGGGAGGCGGCGCAGGGCTAGTAACACAATACCGGCCCAGGTCAGGAGCCCGGCCAGGCGCCCGGCGTATAGTAAATAAAGCGGTGGAACCCGGAAACGGCGCAGCGGAGCGATGACCAGCGCGTAGGGCAGGTAGGGGAAAGGCGCATAATAACCCGTGTTGGCGAAGTCGATAAAGATGCGGTCTTTCGCGTGCAGGGGAATACGGGCGGCGCGCCGGAGCGTGTCGAGGCTGATCTGCTGATCGTAATGGTAGCGGAGATGGCGGAAAGGCTCACAGACCTTCAGGAGGCCGGCCGGAAGCTCAGCCCCCAGCCGCCGGTCGGGCGTCGTGGTTCCCATCAGCTGCCCCTCCGACAGGTGATAGGCCCGGAAGAAATGGCTCGTCTCGTCGGGAACCTGAAAGGGCGGAACCAGGAAGAGATACGCCGTGCCGAAAAGCAAGACGAGTGTTAAAAACCAGCGGTCAGGGCTACTCCACATCATCCAGATCCAGCGTGAGGAAGTGTTCCTTCAGCTCTTTTTTGAAGCGGTGTATGACCTCCCGCTCACTGGCGTCCACGCCGTGGCTGGCCTCGGCAACTGCCCGCAGCACTTCGAAAAGAAAAGCGTACTCTTTGGTAGGACCGTAAGCCTTACAGGTATCCAGTGCTTTTTCGTAAGCTTCGTCGACGGTAATTTCCTTGCGTTGTTCATAGTCAAAAGACCATTGAATCTCTCGCGACCAGGGGTGTCCCATCAGTAACTCGTGGAGTTTGTCGGTCTCGGAAGGCTGTACCAGGCCGTCGGCCTTGGCAACGGCGTAGATAAGTTCTCCGAGGGCGTCGTAGAGTTTTTCTTTCGAGGGCTTCATGCATTGCTGTTTTCGTACTTATGCAAAGTAAAACTTTTCCGGGAAAAGAGCGACAGACTTTCAGTGGATCAGTCGGGACAGGCGATGGCTCAGTCATTGTCTCCATTTACTCAAGTAGCTTGCATCAAAGCTCCAAAACCCCGTACTTTATTATGTATTCCCTCAGTCGTGATTTGTAGGAGGACAACCATATGAACAACGCATTCAGCCTTATGATGAAATGGACAGCGGCCTTTTGGCTGGTGCCAGGGGTGATTGTCCTATCTACCGCTCAGGACTATTTCCAGAACCCGGTTGAGCTGACCGTTGAGCAGGGATTACCGAGCGATTCGATTCACGTCATCACCCGCGATAGCCGGGGCTTTGTCTACATCGGCACCGATGAAGGCCTTTGCCGTTACGATGGCATCACCCTGGAAACGTTCGCTGACCGGGTCACTTTGCCGGCCGCCCTTGGCGACAGCCGGGTATACGACATCCTGGAAGATACGGTTTCGGAAAGACTGTGGGTGGGCACTTTATCCGGCCTGATTGCCTGGGATCCGGTAACAGACCATTATGACCACTTTCAGGCCGATCTGGAAAGGCAGGATTCGCTGCCCGACAATATTATCCGGGATCTATACCGCGACCGGCAGGGAGCGCTATGGATCAGTTGCTGGACGCGCGGACTGGTGCGCTACTGGCCGGAGCATCGCCGTTTTCAACGCTTTGAGTTTGATGTGTCGCCCGGCTCTTCGTCGCTCGTCGGTGTGAATGCTACCCGGCTCAATTCTATCGTCGCCATCGCCCAGGACCGGGAGGACGAACAGGTTCTCTGGCTGGCCACTTCGGCCGGCCTGCTGCGCTTCAACAAAGCCTCAGGCGGATATAAACTGTACTACTACGAGATGGCGGATGAGAACCTGGCTTATCTCGGCAACTCTTTAAAAACCCTGTACCTCCATTCCGATGGCCGCATCTACCTCGGCTCTTTCGATATCGCTAGTGTGTTCGATCCGTCGACGGAAACTTTTTCCACCATCGAAATGCCCGAAGCGGAACTGAAGGGCGACCCCCTGCGGGGGGTGACGGCGATCTGCCCGAAGTCGGAGCATGAATTGTGGATCACCTACAGTGATGGCGTCGTTCTTTACGACACCCGGCAGCAGCGCTGTATTTTTAAAAAGGAGAACGACTATGCCCTCGGGTATCACTACGGCGCCTGGATGGTCGATGAACAGGGCCGGCTGTGGAACGGCACCGAAAGAAACGGCATCTTCCTCTACGATCCGCTCCGCCAGCAAGCAGAGACCTTTCCCTTCCATATTGCCGGCAACAACCTCCTGTACATTCCCCGGGCGATACGTGAGAGCCCCGATGGCGATAAACTCTACGTTTGTGTCGAAGAAGGCGAAGGGCTCTACATCTTCAACCGGGAGCGCGGACGCTGGACAACCGTACGGCCGCCCGCTGCTGCGCTGACGGCCGACAAGGCCTTTATGGGGGTGGACCTCGCCTGGTCAGAAGGACGACTGATGGTGCTTTCTTCCAATCAGTTGTTCCGGCTGTCGGACGACGAGCAGCGCCTGATTCCCGTTACCCTGCCCATGGGGGAAGGGACCTTCCGCTTTCGTCGCATATTGTACGACCGCCGCGGCAATCTGTGGTTGACCAGCCGCCGGGAAGGCGTGTATCGCATCAATACCGACGGGAGCTATGATCATTATCGGGAAGCGCTCAATGATGAGAGCGGCACCAATATGTACATCTGGGTGGAACACATTTTCGAAGATTCCCGCGGCTGGATATGGATTCGCCGGGCCCGTTCCTATTGTATTTATCAGCCGGAAAATGACCGCTTCATCAAGTTTCCCTTTTACGCAGGCCATTCGCCGAATACCTATCGCTATCTGCGCAATTTCGCCGAGGATCAGAATGGCCGGGTATGGCTTGCCAGTATGGAAGACGGACTGGGGTATACGATCGCAAACCAGCCGGAAGCAGGGATCGTCCGCAAATTCAGTGAGGACGAAGGGCTGCCGGATAATAAAATTACGAGCATCGCTACGGACAGCAAGGGCAATATCTGGATGATTACCGGTAAGGGCCTTCTCCGTCTGGATACGAAAGACTTCTCTTTTAAGCTCTTCGGCCCGGGCTACGGGCTTCCCGCCCGCGGGACCAACCTGACGCTGCTGTCTTCAGGTGAAATGGTTATAGCTTGGGAAAGGGGCGGCATCAGCATCTTCCACCCTGACAGCCTCCGCACCAATCAGGAGCTTCCACAGCCCTACTTGACTTCTTTTAAAGTCTTTGACCAGGAAATTGCCGGTGCTTTCCAACTGCTGGACCAACAGGAACTTCGGCTTAGCTACCGGCAGAATTTCTTTTCCCTCGAGTTTTCCTCCGTTGCCTACAGCATTTCCCATCGCAATGCCTTTGCCTATAAGCTGGAAGGTTTCGATGAAGACTGGACCTACGCCGGCGGCCGGCGCTACGCTGCCTACACCAACGTGCCGGGAGGTGACTACGTATTCCTTCTGCGGGCCGCCAATAATGAAGGCCAATGGAGCAATATCGATTACGCCCTGCCTATCCGGATTTCCACGCCCTGGTGGCAATCCTGGCTGTTCCGTATTACTCTGTTCCTGCTTCTGCTGGGCATCGGTTACAGCATCTATCGCTACCGGGTCAACAATATCCGCCACGAAGAACGCCTGCGCTCCGACTTTGAAAAGAAACTGGCTAACGTAGAGATGAGCGCCCTGCGGGCCCAAATGAACCCCCACTTCATCTTCAACTGCCTCAACTCCATCGATTATTACATCCTGAAAAACGAAACCGATAAAGCTTCCGATTATCTCAATCGCTTCTCCCGCCTCATACGGCTCATACTCCAGAACAGCAGCGCCAACTACGTCAACCTGAAAGATGAGCTGGAGGCCCTGAAATTGTATATGGAGATGGAAAGCCTGCGGTTTGATAATAAATTCAGGTACGAGGTATGTGTGGCCAAAGATCTGGACCTGGACAGTGTTGAAATTCCCCCCATGCTCTTCCAGCCTTATGTTGAAAACGCCATCTGGCACGGCCTGATGCACAAAGCAGGGGTCGGCAAGGTGTCACTAACGCTCTCTCTCCACAACAATGTGCTGCATTGTATTATCCAGGATGACGGTATCGGCCGGAAAGAAGCGCAGCGCCTGAAGTCTAAAGCCAGCCTGCGCAAAAAATCGATGGGCATGAGTATCACCAGCGATCGAATCGATTTGATTAACCGCCTCTACGACAGCAATACCAAGGTGAAGGTAATTGATCTGGAAGATGATAGGGAAAGGGGGGTGGGAACAAAGGTGGAACTGGATATTCCGCTGTGAAAGGTTCTGGAAAGTTTAGAAGTTTAGCGCTTCGCCCTTCCTACGGACCGTCCGGCCGGGCTCGCTGTTTAGGAGTTTAGCAGGTCTGAAAACAATGCTTCGGGTTTCAGACTGCTAAACTCCTAAACCAGCTGCTCCGAAGGAGCTGCGCCTAAACTTCTAAACTTTAAATAATCCGGGTTAAGTTCTTGCGGTCGTTAACCCTTAATTCTCCAGATCAATCGTACCGACATCGGTTGTCTCTCCCGCGACCACATCGACGTTATCGATTTGCTCTTCGCTCAGTCCGCTGTCCTCATCCGGAACGATAGATAAGGTGTAGGCGCCGGCAGCGAGGCCGCGGACCAGAAACTCACCCATCTCGTTGGTATAGGTGCTGACGCTGTCCTCTCCCTGGATGGCGTAGACCACCGTCGGTACATCCGGCGGGCTCACCAGGCCGCTGATACCGCCGCCGGTAGCTTCCAGGCTGGCGTGGATGACCGGCTTGAGCAGGAATTTGCCGGAGTTGCCGGCTTGCACGACCGACTGCGCCGCGTCGAAGTCGAGCAGGACGGTGTAGGTGGCCCCGGCATTCAGTTCGGTATTGAGCTGAATTTTCAGCCCCGATTGCTGGGCGCTGGGCGTATCCAGGTTTTTGGAATCACCGTCGATGACTACGGTGTTCTCGTCCCCCAGGATCAGCCGGATCTGGCTGAGGCGGCCGGCGGGCAGCTCTACGTCGGCCAGCACGGCTTCCAGACCGCCCGTGAGTTCGAGCAGGTCGAAAATACCGGTGTTGACGTTCTCGAGGCTGACCCAGCCTTCGTCGTCGTCCTCCGGGTTGATCTGCACATCCACGATCTCGACATTGACCTCCTCGTAGTCGGCCGGATCATCGGTTAGCAGTACCTGCAGGCGGGCAGTGCCCACTTCGTTGTCATCCTCGCAGGAAAAAGTGCTCACCAGGAGCAGGGCAAAAAGCGCGTTTACAAAAATTCTCCAATTGAAGTTCATGGAACAATTCAATTTTGGGTTATGAAATTAGTTTAGATAATTGGCAAAGAGAACTGGGGGGAATGTTGTTTGGCTACTGGCTACCCGGCAAACGCCGGTGAACGGTTTAGCAGGTACATACCTGCATACCGGTAAAATGCATCGCGCTTTACAGTATGCGCAATAACCGGCAACATCTGGGGCAGCCTTGTAATGGGGTAAATTAAACTGGAGGTATGAGGTGTGTTTGACAGCATCTATAACGCAGTGAGGAAGGCATTATTTTGTCCTTATTAAAGAAGTTCTTCTTTTCTCAATTTCACTGACACCGGTTTAGTCCTCTATCTCAAGAGTTATTTCGAGGCTGTTTTTCCGGCATCGAGGCGCCCATTCAAGAGTGTGGTGTAGGAGCTACTCTTGAATCAGTCTCCTCCCTTACGGACCCGTCTGGGCAGGCTGCCTAAAAAGATGTGTGTAACTCGTAGCCAACGGGGGAGGAGAACGCAACGTTTCTTCCCCCCTTTGGGGGGATTGAGGGGGGCTAAATTTACCCCAAACCATCGCCTTCGACGACGGCCGGGTGATCGCATGGCTCTACGACGCCGCCGGGACCAAGTTGCGCAAAACCACCTTTTCCAGTATCTTGGAACTGCACGATGATCCCATCGCGCCCGGTGCGTACCAGGCGGATGCCATTGTCTCCGGGGGACGCGTGGCCACCGGCTCCAACGTCACCTTCACCGCCGCCACCGGCATCACCCTGCAGGCGGGCTTCTCCGTAGAAGCCGGCGCCGAGTTCCTGGCGGAGATCGCCCAACCGGCGGGCCTGCCGCGCGACTACGTCGGTGGAATTGAATACTACAATGGGATCATGGAGGCGATTTACCACGCCGAAGGGCGGGTATCTTTTGACAATGGGCAATCGCTGTACGAGTACAACCTGACTGATCATTTGGGTAACCTGCGCCTCTCCTTCGCGGATAGAAACGGCGATGGAGACGTGGATATTACGAGCGATCCGGCGACGAATGAGATCCTTCAGGAGCACCACTATTACCCGTTCGGAATGGCGCTGGAGGGGGATTGGGTGAATAATCCGGTGAAGGGGAATCGGTACCGGTATAATGGGAAGGAGTTGGAGGAGGATTTTGGGTTGGAGTGGTATGATTATGGGGCCAGGTGGTATGATGCGGCTATAGGACGCTTCCCTTCGGTGGACCCATTGGCGGAGCAAAGAAGCTGGGTCAGTCCGTATAATTACGTTCAGAATAATCCACTTAGCCGCATAGACCCAGACGGTGCTTTAGACTATCCTATTATTCGTATTACTAAGCAAAAGACAGGTCAAACAGCTGACCAAAGGGTTTTAGGATATAGCGGAGGAACCACTACACAAGTTGACCTCTACAAGGTGGTAGTTACTGATACCGAAGACGCTAATTTTCGAATGGAATTCTCTATAACTCGTGATGCTTGGACTGTAGAAAACCCAGGTAGTAATACGGCATCCAACGTTGCATTTGAGCCTAAAGACGGTAATGTAAATCATTTTACTGGCAAAGTTATGCCAAATGGTTATCCGCAAGGTAACGGCACAGAAGCCTTAAAACTCACCCAGCATAATTCAGAGGTTGTACATGCTGAGCCAAATCAAACATCCGTAAATATGGGATACAGAAATAAGGCTGATGTTGCAGCAGGAGTTATGATACATGTTGGTGGTAACTATGAGAAGAACGGTAAAAATAGAGTTGCAGCATCAGAAGGATGTTTTGGTATATGTAATCCTGGCAACTCAAGTTCAAATCAATCAAACACCTATTCTAACAACATTTTAAACACTATTCAGCAGCAAGCAGATAAGAGTCAAACTAACCCAGGACACATTAGGGTGATTCTTGAGAAAAGAGAAGGAAATGAGTATCCAACAACAAAAAAGATTAATTAATATGTGGTATATGCCAATTTTTATACTTTGTCTGACAAGTTGTTCTACGTACGAGGGGCAAGTTACGGAAGTAATGAAGTGCGTTGAAGTGCTTGATTCATCATATGAATATCCAGAGCAAAGTAAGTTAGTTGTCGCAGGGAAACAATATTTTGTTAGGCAAAAAGCCATATACGGTGTAGGCGGAAAACTGGAAAAGCTTATTCTGTACAAAGCAGAAGGGCGAATTGAATACAACTTGAAAGACCTAATGAACGATGAAGCTATACTTGAATATGCTGGAATTTCAATTGAACAGCAGCTGCGTTTTAACGGGGCATATTTGGTTGACGGGGATAGAGAAATGAAAGTCAATAAAATTAGTAATGACTTATTACAGGCTGAAAAACAGGGAGAAGTAACCCTATACAGGATAAAGTAAAGTTAGAAAGCCTCACCACACGGTGGGACTTTTTCATTGATACGCCATCCTGGCCTTCGCATCCCTAAGCAGTCCATCGAGCGCAAAAAGAATCCCCTCCCGATCCTGTTCAGACAGGCTGGCCAGCTCTTCTACCCGTCGTAGTAGGCCTTTGTCGAAGACCTGCATTTGGGCGATACCGACCAGATAATCCAGCGAAACTTCCAGAGCGGCCGCCAGTTTGGTGGCCGCCTCTATAGAGCGCTTCATCTCATCGCGTTCATACTTGCCTATTACAGAATGATTGGTCTTTAGAATCCGAGCCGGCTCGGACTGGGAAAGTTTTTTACACTGTTGCCGGCTATACGCCGGAGGGCGTAGACCTATAGTTGCTCGGATGTTTACGGTGCGCAAGTAGCTACCTCTAGTACCGCAGGTAAAGAATTAATATTTTATTAAGTCTCAAAACTCGGGGAGTTAATTCGGGTATTGCGAAGCAGCAGTCAAAGATTTACCCGCCCAGGCTTGGGCGGGCCGCGGGATAAAGGAGCGAGGTCAAAGACACTCGACCAACAGGCTCCAACCCATCTTTCCCAGCCAAAACAAAAGCAGGAAAACAAACGAGAGAGTTTTCCGGTTACGGAACCCTCTTTTCTTCCCGCTCTTCCATCGCGGAATGGAATTCCGCGTTCCGGCCGCGCTGACAGCCGCGCTGCCGTGCTTCTCTTGCCAGGGGAAAGGAATGCCCTGACGGCGGAACCACGCCAGGTTCCTCTTTCCCAGAGGGACCTGGCTTTACAGCGGGAGGAAGGTCCACTGGGGGAACCCTGAAGGGGCGACAGATCTCAGCCCGGGCCAACGGCCTGGGTAAAAGAGGATGTGCCGGTCACGGCCCAGCCCTGAAGGAGCGACACAACTGCCTTTTAAGGCGACCTCGGAGAGGTCGTCTGTTTGTAGAATGAATGGATGAACAAATTTATATTCACGACCTCGGAGAGGTCGCATATTCAGGGCTGTTATTTGTACATGCGACC
>Ga0209949_1000067_pt1 | contig 60918 bp, 57 predicted proteins | sample SalPonC_black_MG_FD_185711 | JGI IMG/M metagenome (GOLD analysis project Ga0209949, IMG submission 185711) | Salt pond soil microbial communities from South San Francisco under conditions of wetland restoration - Salt Pond MetaG... | ecosystem: Environmental > Aquatic > Marine > Intertidal zone... | reverse complement strand
AGTGTAATCGGCGAGAGTCAGCGCACTGGTGACCCGCCACGCCCAGGAAATGGCCCAGTCAACACCCAGTTCAATGCCGTTACGCTCTGTGCGGCCGGCATTCTGATAGAAAGTCTGGCTGCCTTCATTGTTGGGAAGAATTTCATCGTCGACACGGATCGAGAACAGCGCAACGTCAAAGCTGAACCCTTCCCCCAGAACCCCGCGCATACCCACCTCACGACTGATTGCCTTTTGCGGCTCGATATCGGGGTTAAAACCCCCGCCATCGGGATTGGCGAATTCGGTGAACGTGGGTGCCTCAAAGGCAGTGCCCACGGTGGCATACAATTGCTGACGTTCCGCCAGCCGGTAGCTGGCCCCCACAAAACCGCTGAATTCGCGATAGGTACGGCTTCCGGAATCATTGCCATCCGTGAGGAACTGATCATCGACAGACAGCCGCAGATGATCGAAACGCGTCCCGAGCGAGAGGTTGAACTGCTCACTCAGGGCAAGGTCGCCCTGGGCGAATACCCCCGCAGTGGTCGCGTTCTGGATTTCGTCCTGGGTCTGACCGATTACCTCGCCACTGAATGACACCTGATAGCGACGGCGGTCATCAACCTGGCGATGCAGATCCGAACCCACTGCCCAGGTCAAGGGGAGTCCCCCCACCTCGACGCCCTGCTGATAGTCCATGCTGATACCGTAGAACTGGCGGTCATAGGCAATCCGGCTGGGGCCGGGAAAAGGCAACTGCTGGGAAAAATCGCGACGCGTGAAAAAACTGCTGACGGTCAGGTCGCCAGCACCGACAGCCGGATTCTCGTAAAGCAGCCCCAGCGTCTGCTGGTCCACGTCCTGGCCCGAATCAAGCCGTTGGGCGTTAGCGGTCGCCTGGCGCCGGTCCTGTTCTACCTCGCCGGCGTCGAGGCCGGCCGGGTCCTGAGCCTTCGGCGTGTGCAGCGCATTGAGGGTGGCGGTCAGACGCTGGCCCGACCCCCATTCGCGGGAAACCCGGCCATTGAACAGGCCTTTCTCGACCTCACTCTGATCACGATAGCCATTGTAATCGAGCCACGACATGGTCGCGATGCCACTGGTGTCGCCCTGACTACCGTTGGCCTGAAAGGTCGTCTTGTAATAATCATTACTTCCCACATCCTGCCGGATTCGCTGGCCTGGCGGCAGATCATCTCCACGGGCAGTGGTGATGTCGATGACCCCACCGGAAGCGTTACCGTACTGGACCGACGAAGGCCCCCGGATCACCTCGATACGCTGGGCGGAATCCAGGTCCACGGCGTCAATCTGGGATTGCCCGTCCGGCAGGGTATAGGGAATACCGTCCACCTGGATACGGATACCGCGGATACCGAAAGGCGCACGAGCGCCAAAACCACGGGTGGACAGCCGCAGGTTCTGGGCAAAGTTATAGCGGTTCTGGAAAAACAGCCCGGGGACGGTATCCAGGGATTCATCCAGCTGCAGCCGCTGCTGGCCTTTACGGATCTCCGGGGCGTTTGTTACCGAAACCGCGGCAGGGGTCTCGTAAAGACTTCGCTCCAGCCGTGGCGACGTCACGGTGATGAATGGCTCGGTGGATGTCCCATTGCTATCATCCTGCGCTCTGGCAAGCGTCGCGGCGCCGGTCATCACCAGCGCCAGCACCATTACGGAGATTGTTTCGATTGCCCCCATAAACCTCATGAATCAGATCCCGACCAGATCTACCAGCCAGGGTACAATAAGCGCCGTAGCAAATGCAGACAGCGCCATCGCCAGTCCCGAAAACGCTCCCATCTGGTTGCTGATCTGGAAGGCGCGGGCGGTGCCAATACCATGGGCGGCCACCCCCATTGCGATACCCTTTACACTGTCGTCCCGGATACGCATCAGTTCAAACACCCGGGTGCCTGTCACGGCCCCCACGATACCGGTAATCACCACCAGCACCGCCGTCAGCGATGGAATACCACCAATCGTTTCCGATATGCCCATGGCAACCGGCGCGGTTGCCGATTTGGGAGCCAGTGACATCTGGATTTCTGTCGAGCCACCCAGAATCCAGGCCAGTCCAATGGAACTGCCAGCCGCAATCACAACACCGCAAACCAGGGAAATCATGATCGGAAGCCAGAGCGCCCGCAACCGCGAGAGTTGCTGATACAGCGGCACGGCCAGCGCTACCGTCGCAGGCCCCAACAGGAAGTGAACGAATTGCCCGCCTTCAAAGTAGGCGTCATAGCTTGTGCCAGTCAGCACCAGCAGGAGAATGAGCATGACAACCGAGGTCAGCACCGGATTCACCAGGGGGCTGGAGTCCGCTTTGAGGTAGAGCCGGTAAGCCAGACCATAGGCGACCAGGGTAATGGTCAGCCCCAGCAGGGGCGATGCCGACAGGTAGACCCAGATATCACCAATGGCGGGTTCATTCATTGCGTCCGGCCTCCGTAGATTGCTCCGGGATCACCGGGGCTGGACCAAACCAGCGGCTGGCAAGCTGCATGATGGCAGCCGTAGCCACCATGGTAATCAGGGTGCTCAGGAACAGCGCAAGCGTAATCGGTAACCATTCGCTCGCAATCCGGTCAAAGTGCACCATCATGCCCACGCCGGCCGGCACGAACAACAGGGACAAATGACTGAGCAAGGCGCTGGAAGCGGTATTCAGAGATTCAGGGGTATAGCCCCTGGCCAGCAATGTGATGAACAGCATCATCATTCCCAGCACCGGGCCGGGAATCGGCAGGCCCAGCAGCCGCACCGTCACCTCGCCAACCAGCTGATACACCAGCAGCAGAGTGATTCCGGTCAGGAAGCTCATACCGGCCCCGCTGCGATAACCGCTGCCGCCGGTAGCCCGGTTGGGATGAGTGGACTAGACTCCACGAAACCTCCGCTGAATTTTTTATTAAAGGTAGATTGCGGGCAAACATAGCACAAAGCAAAGAAAAGTTGGCGGGTTGCCCCGGGTGTCCGGTGTGCGGGAGGCACAGGTTGCGTATACTTGCGCTCTTAATCCAGACTCAGAATATGAGCCATGATCAATGCCGAATTCAATAGAGGGCAACACATGAAACGCCTGGGAACACTGGACGCATCCTGGCTTGCCGTTGAGTCGGAAGACACTCCGATGCAGGTGGGAAATCTCCAGATTTTCTCGCTGCCGGATAATGCACCTGAGACCTTCCTGCGCGATATGCTCAAAAAAATGAAAGCCGATAGCGAGATTGCGCCGCCCTGGTGCTACAAGCTGGCTTTCCCGAGTTTCCTGGGCCGGGTGGTTGCGCCTTCCTGGAAAGTGGACAAAAAAATCGACCTGGATTATCACGTCCGCCACTCTGCACTTCCCCGCCCCGGCAGCGAGCGGGAGCTGGGTATCCTGGTTTCCCGCCTGCACTCCAACCCGCTTGATTTTTCCCGCCCGCTCTGGGAGTGCCACATCATCGAAGGCCTGGAGCACAACCGGTTCGCGCTCTATACCAAGATGCATCATTCACTGATTGACGGTATCAGCGGCGTACGCCTGTTACAGCGGGTGCTGAGCAAAGACCCGGCTGACACCGACATGCTGCCGCCCTGGGCGGTTCGCCCCGTGCGCACCCGGGCCAGCAAATCCGACGAGGAGGCCAGCATTACAGCAGCGCTGGCCCAGGCCAAAGATGCACTCAAGCTTCAGACCGACATGGCGCCGAGGCTGGTGAAAGCCCTTGCCCGACTGGTGAATTCGGCACGCCACCCGGAAGACGGCCTGACCGCGCCATTTGCAGGGCCGGTGTCCATCCTCAACCACCGGGTGACACCCCAGCGCCGTTTCGCCACCCAGCATTACCAGCTGGATCGCATCAAGAAAGTGGCGCACGCGGCCAATGGCTCCCTCAACGACATCGTGCTTTACCTCTGCGGTACCGCCCTGCGGCGCTTCCTGCTGGAAAGTGACAGTGTGCCGGATACACCATTGACAGCAGGTATTCCGGTCAATATTCGCCCCGCCGACGACCAGGGCACCGGCACCCAGATCAGTTTCATGATTGCGTCGCTGGCCACCGACCAGGCAGACCCGCTGGTGCGCCTGCAACACATCAAACAGTCCAGCCGCAGGGCCAAGGAGCACCTCCAGAAACTGCCCCGCAAGGCGTTGAGTCAGTACACCATGCTGCTGATGTCACCGTATATTCTGCAGTTGATGTCGGGTCTGGGCGGACGTATGCGGCCGGTGTTCAATGTGACTATATCCAATGTGCCGGGGCCCCGGGAGTCGCTCTACTTTCAGGGCGCCAAACTGGAGGCTATGTATCCGGTATCGCTGATTGCCCATGGCGGTGCTCTGAACATCACCTGCCTGAGCTATGCAGGCTCGCTGAACTTCGGTTATACCGGCTGTCGGGACACGCTGCCGAGTATGCAGAAACTGGCGGTGTACACCGGCGAAGCGCTGGACGAACTGGAAAGCCTGATACTGCCACCTGAACGCAAGGCGCCAAAGCCGAAACAGGCAAAGAAAAAGCCCGCCGGGTAACGCGCGATCGCAACGCAAAAAATCCGGCCTGGCCGGGGCAAACGTCAGGCAATCTGCAGAATTCTCAGTAACTGCTGGCGATGCCCCGGAAGAATGACGTCGTCCAGAGTGTACTGATCCAGCACTTTCAAAAACGCATCTACTGCTTCACCGAACATACTCTTCAGAGCACAAACCGGGACTATCTTGCAGCCATTTTTTCCCGAAAAGCATTCCACAATATTAAAGTCCTGCTCGGTCTCCCTGACCAGAACTCCGATATTGATATCGGCTGGCGACCTGCGTAAACGCATACCACCTTTCTTGCCGCGGACAGTTTCTATATAGCCCTTCTTGTTCAGCTGATGAACAATCTTCATCAGGTGATTTCTGGAGATGTCATAACTCTCGGCAATCTCCTGGATGGTCGCGAGCCTGTCGCCCTGCACTGAAAGATAGATCAGCACGCGGATCGAGTAGTCCGTATAACGGGTTATGTGCATGCGCTACTCCCATGATAAATCGAGTCCGAGGGCCAGCCGCGTTACCAGGTAACATGCAATGCCCATAAAGGATACTCCGGTTATGACTGCACTTACGCCGTAAAATCCCAAAGCGATCAGCGTCGTCCAACTAACGGTAATATCCATGAACGTACGCAGGAATACAAAATATGGTTTTCCCGGAACAACTGCTCCGTGCGGCACCCATTATGCTCATTCTTTCATTTATTATATCGGTAACAAAAAAACCAGGTCTGCCGGAGCGAAGGAGAAACCCGGCTGCCGGCTATCGGATTCGCGGGCAGGATTTGCCATAATTGATAATCTTTCACTATGCTTACCCGTAAGATCTTATAGATTCAGCAACAGGAACTGTTCCCATGCCTCCAGCCAAGCTGACAGACCGGTTCGGACGTACCGTCAACTATGTACGTCTGTCAGTGACTGACCGCTGTGACTTTCGCTGCGTCTACTGCATGGCAGAGGAAATGACCTTTCTGCCACGTGAGCAGGTGCTGACCCTGGAAGAGATTGCCCGTGTGGCCAGAACCTTTGTTTCACTTGGCACCGAAAAGATCCGGCTGACCGGGGGCGAGCCTCTGGTGCGCAGGGACATACTCGGGCTGGTCAGGGAGATCGGCAGCTTTGGGCTAAGGGATTTTGCCATGACCACCAATGGCAGTCAGCTGCCGACCATGGCAGAGCCCCTCCGCAAGGCCGGCCTCAAGCGACTCAACATCAGCCTTGATTCGCTGGATGCGGAGAAATTTCACCGGATTACCCGTACCGGCCGTCTGAGCCAAGTGCTTGACGGTATAGATGCCGCCAGGGACGCAGGCTTTGCAGGCATCAAGCTCAATACCGTAGTCATGAAGGGCGGTAACGATCAGGAGGTTCCTGAGCTGGTCGAGTTTGCCCGCAGAAAGAACGTGGACATAACCTTTATCGAGGAAATGCCACTGGGAGAAATCTCTGACCACGATCGCGGGCAGGTACTGTGCACCAGTGACGAGGTCCGGGATATTATCAGCCAGCGCCATGAACTGGTCCCCACACCTGAAGATTCCGGTGGCCCTGCCCGCTATTACCGGATGCCGGACAGTGACATCCGGGTTGGTTTCATTTCACCCCACTCCCACAATTTCTGCTCTACCTGCAATCGCGTCCGGATGACCGTGGAAGGTCGCCTGCTGCTCTGTCTTGGTAACGAACACTCGGTGGATCTGCGACGTGTTCTGCGTGGTCACCCAGTGAACGATGACAAGCTGCGCGAGACCATCATCAATGCCATGGACCTGAAGCCAGAGCGCCATGAGTTCTCTGCCAACGGCGACGTGCAGATCCTGCGGTTCATGAATATGACCGGTGGTTAGTGTCCGAATTAAACCAGCCAGTATTACTGGCTGATCTGGACCAGCCGTTGGGGATCCGAAATGAATACCCGGCTGCGGTTGACCCGCACCAGTCCGCTGGATTTCAGTTCCGCAAGGATTCTGGAAAAGGTCTCCGGCTGCATGGCCAGCCTTGATGCTACCAGGCATTTCGGTAGCGGCAGTTCCACTTCACCACCCTCTTCAGCTCCTTCCGGAAGCAGGTCGATCAGGTATCGGATCAGCCGTTCACGGGCATTCTGAACGGTCATGATTTCCAGATCATGGAAACCGGAGAGTGCGCGTTTTGCGTAATGCCCCAGGGCAGCCCGCGCATACTCAGGATTGCTCTCGATCAGATCCTGATAGGCTCTGACCGGGATCATCAGCACTTCGCTGCTTTTCAATGCTTCGGCGTAGCAGGCGTAGCTTGGCGGATCAGCATAGATCATGACTTCGGCAAAACAGTCGCCGGGGGCGATGCTGTCCAGGGTGCGGTCAATGCCTGAATAATCGAGGCGGTAAAGACGCATGCTGCCGGTGATCAGGAAGAAGAAGTGATGGGCCGGCGTGTCCTGGCGGTATAGCAGTTCGTGGTGTTCGAGTCGCTGGCGTCGGGATTGCTGGATCAGCATCTGCAGATCCTTGTCACCGAGGGTGGAGAACAGGGCATGGCTGCGCAGAATCTGGAGGCCGTCCTGGTCTTCACGGGACTTGTGTACGGCTACCAGAAACGGCTTCCGGCGACCGGTTTCAACTGTTTGGGTTAGCGCCATCTGGATGTCCTCTGTAAGCTTCATGCATTCGATATCATACTTTTAATGGTAGAGAGAGATCGGCGGGAAATCGCTCCCTCTATGGGGGTAGCCGGGAGGTTATTTCTGAGTAACTGATTTAAATCAATTCCGCTTTTATGGATCAGGGCGCAGCCTGATGAGAAATCCTCCGAGCGGCCGGAGTAATCTGTGGGGCCAGGATAAGCGGTCTATGTGCCCGGCTGGAGGAGCCTCTGGCGCTCCTGCTGGCGGCTGTTCCAATAAAACAGGGCAAGGCAGCCGACAAGCAGACCGAACAGGATCATGAATGCGGTGGTACGCACGCCCAGCCAGAGATTTACAGCGCCGAAAATCACTGGCAACACGAAAGCAACCGTGCAGGCGCTGACCAGAAGAAGCCCGGCGACAAAACCCGCCGCCTGCCGTCCCGCAAGAATCGCCATACGCTGAAGGCCGCCCATGGCGCCGCCCATGGCCAGACCCAAAACAACCACGAAAATGCTCTCGAGCACGACGGGCAGAGCGAATTCAACATCTATTGTTTTGTCTACACCCTGAATCGCCAGGGTCATGGGCGGATAGGAAAGCACCAGAAGCGCGGCCAGAGCCAACAGCATGGAGTAATTGATCACCCGGGTGCTGCCAAAGCGGTCAGAAAGACTGCCGCCCGCGATCTGGGCCAGAGCGCCGGGAATCACAAAGCCCTGTGCCAGCCCGGCCCCGGCAGTTACCGACAGCCCGAACTGGGCAGACAGATAGTCCGGAAGCCAGAGCGCAAGGGCCAGGAAACTCCCTGCCACAACCCCGAAATAAGCGCTTAACTGCCAGATAGTCTGATGCCTGAGAAGCTTCAGGGACCCCCGGACGGAAGTTTCCAGCTGTGGGTCCGGGTCTTCATCGTCGGGATTGGTAAGCAACAGGAACAGGGCCAGGATCAGCAGCAAAACGATCAGATAGGCCAGGGGAACCGCCTGCCATGAAAAGGCTTCATGAAACAGCGGTACCAGATAGTAATTAAAACCCGCGCCCGTTACGCCGGCACCGAACACTCCAAGAGCCAGCCCCAGACGTTTCTGATCGCAATGGCCGGTCACGAACTGCAGGCCGGCACTGTAAAATCCGCCGGCAAGGCCCAGACCGCCTGCCGCCAGCAGATAACCGGGATAGGTATCGGTGACCAGAAGGACGACCATGCACAGTGCCAGTCCCGCCAGACAGACCAGCATGACCCGTCGCGCCCCGAAGGCCTGAGCCGCCATCCCGGCCGGGATAGCAAGCAGCGCGCTGACCGCCATCGGCATTGCCAGTAACAGGCCGAACTCCAGGCTGGTAAGGTCAAGTTCGGCCCGCAGGTGCACCCCGGCAATCGCAAAAAGTGTCCAGCAGCCGGCGACGATCACCAGCCCGACAAATGCCAGCGGCAGAATAACAGCCAGCGACGCCAGCCTGTCATCTTCCCGATCCGCTTCTCTTCTCATCAACCCCGGCCCTTCCATAACTGAAAAACATGCTTTTTCAGTTTCATCTTTTGTGCCCGGGAGCGTCAAAGACTATGATGGGTTATCACCTAATTGGGTAGCTGACTATCCCGAAAGTGGTATCAGGCAGAGATTCCCCGGTTCATTTTCGGCAATGAACCCGGGAGCCCCCTGGTCAGGGCAACGGCGTAAACGAGAGTCCATGAAATCCCAGAATCCCCTTGTTAACCGGATTGTGATTGTTGTCGCTGCCATTATCATCACCGCGGTGGTCAGTATGGCAACCACACTCGCCGTCTCCCGCAGCATTGAAGGCAACGCCACTGCCATCAATCAGGTGGGCGCTCTTGCCATGGGCGCCTACCGCCTGCTTGCCGGCGGCAACGAGTTGCCAGCGCGCAGCAACCGGTTGAATGAGTTTGAGGCAATGCTGACCCAGAGCGGGATCGCCCGGGCTATTCCCCAGGCACCGGATCGCCCCTTGTCAGAGCAGTATCTGACTGTTATTTCCAGCTGGCAGAATTCCCTTCGCCCGCAACTCGAGAACCGGCCCCAAGGCGAATCAGTCCCGGCGCCCCTGCTTCAGGCAACCGAAACCTTCGTGGCCGAAGTCAACCGTCTGGTCACCATGCTGGAGCACAGGACCGAAGCCCGTATCGATATGCTGCACCTGATCCAGATGATCAGCCTCGCGTTTTCCATTCTCATTGTGGTCGCCCTGTTCCTTGACCTGAAAAACCGCGTTTTACGCCCCCTGCGGAAACTGGTCAGTATCGCCAGTGCAGTCAGTGAGCAGGATTTCACACAGAAAGCCAATCTTAAAGGCTCGGATGAACTGACCAAGCTGGGCGTTGCATTCGACCAGATGACCAGTGAACTTGCCCTTACCTATTACGAGCTGGAACAGCGAGCCCGGATCAAAACCGAAGAGCTCGAAAAAAGCCACGCGGCGCTGCAACTTCTGCACGCCGCCAGCCGCGATCTGTTCTCCCACCAGGATCTTTGCACTGGCGCCATCCCCATGTTGCAGAAACTGGAGCAGTTGCTGGAGGTGGGGCCAATCCGTCTTTACCTGCACGACAAGCAATCGACGAAGCCGGTCGAGGCAGTCACCACGGCCACGCGCGACCGGCCCTTCTACTGCAAGGATCACCACTGTAACGCCTGCCTGGTCAAACCCGAGGTCTACGACGAACTTCCTGGCGAAGATAACGACGGGCGCCGGTTGCTGTTGCCGATCCGGACCTCCAGTCAGTTGCTGGGAACACTTGAAGTCTGGTATCCGGCAGCAAATGGCCTCTCGCAGACTGCCCGCCAGTTACTGGCAACACTCAGCGACCAGCTTGCAACCGCCATCTTTCTGGAACAGCAGATCACCGAGCAACAGCGCCAGACCCTGGCCGAAGAGCGCACCGTCATTGCCCGGGAACTGCACGATTCTCTGGCGCAATCACTGTCGTACCTGAAAATGCAGGTTGCCAGGCTACGGCGCCTTAACATCGAGGGCGAACAGAAACCGTCACACGATTCCATTCTCGATGAACTCAGCACCGGATTGAATAGCGCTTACCGCGAGTTACGGGAGATACTGACCACGTTCCGGCTGAAACTCGACACCCCGGATCTTGCCACAGCCCTGCGCAAGACCACCGACGAGTTTTCCGAAAGACTGGGCAAGCCGATAAACCTGGACTATGGCCTGCCACCACGAACCCTGTCGCCGAATGAGGAAATCCACACTCTGCAGATTGTGAGGGAAGGCCTTGCCAACGCGGTCAAACACGCTGGAGCCAGCCAGATTTCGGTGCACGTGGTGTTTGAATCTCCGCAGGTCAAGGCCAGAATTCTTGATAATGGCAAGGGTCTTCCCGACAACGGGCAGCCCGTCGGCCACTACGGCCTGGTCATCATGCAGGACCGCGCCAGAACCCTCGGCGGCCAGATAAGAATACAGAACCGTGTGGAAGGGGGTGTAGAAGTCATGCTCGCATTTGTGCCGAAAAACCGGAACCTGATCACCACACAAACCTCCACCGCGTGATAACAAAAGAGAGAACACGATGTCTGAATCACCTGCCAGCATTCTGCTTATCGATGACCATCCCCTTCTTCGACAGGGTATCAAACAGCTTGTAGAGATGGAGGACGATATGGTGGTTGCTGCGGACGCGAGCAACGCCGCTGACGGCATCCGGCTGGCCATCGAGCTGGAGCCGGACCTGATTCTTATGGACCTGAACATGCCGGAAATGGATGGCATTGAAGCACTGCAGAAACTAAGGGAACTGAATATCAGCTCCCGCATCATCATGTTCACGGTATCCGACCAGGAGGACGACGTGGTTGCGGCGTTGCGGGCGGGGGCAGACGGCTACCTTCTCAAGGACATGGAACCCGAGGACATGCTTGCGCGCGTGAAACAGGCAGCTCTCGGCAAGATGGTCATCAGTGACCGCCTTACCACACTGCTGGCCGAGGCCCTTCGCTCCAAGAAATCCCGGCAGTCAGACCGCCCGGATTTCGACAGCCTGACCCCCCGTGAAAAAGATATCCTGCGCCTGATTGCCGAAGGCCTGTCCAACAAGATGATTGCCCGCAAGCTGGACATCAGTGATGGCACCGTCAAGGTCCACGTAAAGCACCTGCTGAAAAAACTGAACCTGCACTCACGGGTGGAGGTGGCTATCTGGGCAGTTGAGGGCGGCTTACACAAAGGTTGAGTAGACAGCCGGGCCCGCTAGTCCCGGCCTTTGGGCGGAAACTGCGGGGCCAGGCTCCAGCTGTCCAGCCAGGCTTCCAGCTGGTCCGATGGCAGCGGACAGGCAATGGCGTAGCCCTGGGCATGGTCACATCCCAGTTCGATCAGAGTGTAAGCCTGCCCGTCAGTCTCAACGCCCTCCGCTGCAGGCTCGTAGCCAAACGCTTTGGCCAGCCCGACAACGCCCTGCAGAATCGCAGAGCTCTCCCGGGGATCATCGACCCCGCTCAGCAATTCACAGTCTATCTTCAGAGTGTTAACGGGGAGCCGCCTGAGACAGGACAGGGACGAAAATCCGGTGCCAAAATCATCGAGGGAGAATGTCACCCCGAGGTTCCTGCATTCCCGGATGATCGCGGCAGATTGTGTCAGGTCACTGAGTGCTGCTGTATCCTGTATTTCCAGGTCAAGACGACCCGGATCGAGTTCAGGAAATTCCGCCAGAGTCTGTTTCAGCCAGGCAACAAAACCTGCTGACTGCAGGTGCAAAGCAGCGACATTCACGCCAATTTTCAGGCTGATGCCCCGCTGCTCCCAGTCCCGCAGCTGGCCCAGGGCCTCGCTGAGAACCCATTCACCAAGCTCTGTAAGCAGGGCCTGGTTCGCAATTGCCGGCAGAAAATCGTCGGGCAAGAGTAATCCTCTATCGGGGTGCCGCCAGCGTATCAATGCCTCCACCCCCACCACAGCACCGGTCCTGAGATTGACCCTGGGCTGGTAAAACAGCCGGAACTGGTTCTCCCGTATGGCTTTCGCAATTTCCGCGGGCAGCCAATGGCGGCCGCCCGTCGATTCCTCGCTCATCCGTTTCTGCCGGTCAGTCCCCGGATCATCAGTAAGCGGCTTCCATTGATCCTTCTGCAGCTGATACAGCTCATCTTCCACCTGCTGCCTGGCCATTTTTTCCTGCATCAGCTGTATTGTGCTGGAAGAGAGCGTTCCGTAGGTTTCCAGCAATGCCGAGACCATCAGGGACACCGAGCCACTGAGTTCCGAATCCGCTTTTTCTTTGGCCTCCTTGAGAGGTGTTCCCTCGATCACGGCTCTGGCCGTCAACGCCATCCGGCGATCAGACTCGAGAATATGAAAGGCAAGCCAGCGGGTAAGATAATCAAACAGGTCCGCAAGAACACTCTCCTGGGGCTCCTTGCTTTGACGCAGCGCCTGGATCCGTTCGAAAAACATCTGATGGCAATCGTGATGGTTTCTTGTGACCTCGGAATCACCAAACGTTTCCTGCCAGACACTTTCCTCGTATTCGAAGTGGTAGGAGGCGTAGGACAGCAGTTCCTCGAACAGCACCGAACTGTTCGTTTCAGAGTCGACAGACGCAAAATGCCGGGCTAACCTGTTGACGATATCAACAAGCACCTTGTGCTGTTCATCAATCTTCTCCAGCCCGGTCTCGAAATTCCGGTTCCAGGGGAAGATTCTGAACACCTCCGGACCTTTGTGTATAAGCATTGTCACGTGGAGTCCACCTTTTCTGGTGACTTGTCATGCCCTGAAGCATAGCTCATCGAAGGCGGATACGAAAAAGGATTTCCGGTAAATCAGCCTCTGGTTGCGCAACGTCAAACTAGCGGATATTTTGTTACCCATGGCAACCCGGTAGTCCCCGATACTGTCCCGGCCCGGGGCCGGAGTTAACCCCGTTGTGCGCCCTGCAAAGAGTGGAGCAACACGTTTATCTGAGGGAGAAAACCTTATGCGCGTTCTGACCGGCCTTGTACTGGCCAGCTTAGCCATTCCCGGCCTGGCCAGCGACAGCCCCCTGGACCGCCACAATGAAATCATGAGCAACGAAACGCTCCGCCAGCAGGCCTACAATGCGGGCAAGGAAAGAATTCTGTTCTGTGGCTACTGCCACGGTGCCGACGGCAACAGCAAGCGTGACTATATCCCCAACCTGGCGGCACAGAACCCGGTCTACCTGTTCAACGCCTTCCGCAAATTCGGTACGGGTGAGCGGTCGGACTACGTAATGTCCAGTCTGGCGAAAATCCTGTCCGAGGAAGACAAGGTAAATATTGCCATTTATTATTCCGGCCAGGAAGTGATCAGTGAGCCCCCGGATTCACCTGCCCTTTACAGCCAGGGTGAGACAGTTTACAGCAACGCCTGTCGCCAGTGTCATGGCAAGGAAGGCAAGGGACAGGCGGAACTGCCGCGGCTGGCCGGCCAGCCGACAGAGTACATTCGCAACACCCTCAGGCTTTTCAGGGACAAGGACCCGGCACGTCAGAGCGAAATAATGACAGCCGTGGCCGCCAACCTTTCCGATGATGATATCCGGGCCGTCGCCGAGTATGTCCGGAGCATGGACAGTAACTGACGCGCAGGCGCTGGCAACGCCGAACCAGGGGCTCAGATGATCTGAGAGAACCGCTTGCTGGCGCCTTCCTTACGGTACAGGTCAAAAATCTGGCAGATCGCGCGGATCAGTAACCGGCCCGCTGGCTGGACCTGAAGCGCCCTGCCGTCATCACCAATCAGCTGATCCTGGATCATGGGCTTGAGCCGGTTCAGTTCATCCTTGAAGTAGGTGTCCAGGTCTTCCCCCCAGACCTCTGCAAACAGCTGGCGTTCCAGCCGGAACTGACAGATCAGCTGACCGATCACCCAGCGCCGGATGCGGTCATCCCGATTGAGATTGACGCCTTTGGTAATCGCCAGCTGGCCTGCATCGATAGCGGCTTCCCAGGACGGCAGATCGTGATTGTTCTGGAAGTAGGCATCGTCGGTCTGACCAATAGCAGACACTCCCAGAGACACCAGATCGCATTCGGAATGGGTGGTATAGCCCTGGAAATTCCGATGCAGCCGGCCTTCCCGCTGCGCCACCGCCAGACTGTCGTCGGGCTTGGCGAAGTGGTCCATGCCAATGTATTCATAGCCTGCTTCCAGCAACCGGTTGATGGTGTTGTGCAGGATGGTCAGCTTCTGCTGGGGACTGGGCAGTGTGTCCGCCAGAATACGGGTCTGCGGGTAGAAGCGGTCTGGCAGGTGGGCATAGCTGAACACCGACAGCCGGTCCGGCGACATTTCGATCACGGTTTCCAGGGTTTCCGCAAAGCTTTCCGGGGTCTGGTATGGCAGACCGTAGATCAGGTCCAGGTTGATGGAGCGGAAGCCGAGCCGGCGGGCCTCATCCAGAACCGCTTCGGTCATTGCCTGTGGCTGGATCCGGTTGACCGCTTTCTGGACCTGCGGATTCACATCCTGCACACCCAGGCTGATGCGATTGAAACCCAGGTTCCAGAGCGTTGGCAGGGTATCGTGATCCACTTCCCGGGGATCTATCTCAACACTGTAATCCCGCTCGTCACCGGTCTGCAGATTAAACAGCTCCCCGTAGCCCGCCATCAGGTGTTCCATCACGTCCCGGAGCAGGAACGTAGGCGTACCACCGCCCCAGTGCAGCTGAGTCACCGGCCGGTTCGCTCCGAAAAGGTCTGCCTGAATCGCCGCTTCTTTCAGCAGCCGCTCGACATAGGGCATCGCCTTGTCGCGTTTCTTGGTGATGACCTTGTTGCAGGCGCAGTAGTAACAGAGATGCGCGCAGAATGGCAGGTGGGTGTAGAGCGACAGGGGACGGTTGCTGGCCTTGCTGCGAGCCGCTGCCTCCATCATTTGTTCCACCGGATAATTCTGGTTGAACTCCACAGCGGTCGGATAGGAAGTGTAGCGTGGGCCGCTCAGGTCGTACCGGCGAATCAGTGCTTCATCCCAGATGAATTCCGGCAGAGTGGACTGTGGAGTTTTTAATGCGGTGTTTGAGGTCATAGTGCGAGCCTTGAGCATCAGAATAAGGGTAAAGCGGCCAATGCATAGGATAATATCAATTACACGTCTGAACCACCCTTACGCACTTGGCGTATTCCTTCTAACCCCTTAGGGAGTGTTCGGTGTTTAAAGTTTCGTGTTTGGCGCCCGGTGACATGCCCGCCAACCTACAAACTGGAGTTCAATTTCGTCCATGGCAAATCTGATTCTGATTCTAGGCGACCAACTGACTGTCGACATAAGCGCCCTCGAAAACGCTGACAGAAGCCGGGACCGTATTGTCATGGCCGAGGTCCACGACGAGGCCAGTTACACCAATCATCACAAGAAAAAACTCGTTCTGGTGTTCAGTGCCATGAGGCATTTTGCTCAGCAACTGCAGGAAGACGGCTGGCAGGTTCACTATCAACGGTATCACCCGGACAACCATGCCCGGAGCCTGGAAGCGGTTGTCGCCGACCAGCTGGAACAAACCGGCGCAGGCAGAGTCATTACCACCGAGTGCGGCGAATGGCGCCTGCACGAGCAGATCGGCCAATGGCATGAATCCCTCAGGGTGCCGGTGGAAATCCGTCCGGACACCCGCTTCTTTGCCAGCAAAAAGGAATTCGCTGACTGGGCAGAAGGCCGCAAGCAGTTGCGAATGGAATTCTTTTACCGCGAGATGCGCCGCAAAACCGGCCTGCTGATGAGCCCTGACGGCAAGCCCGAAGGCGGCGAATGGAATTATGACGCTGATAACCGCCGCAAGTGGACCGGCAAACCTGCGGCGCCCGCCCCGTTCCGGATCGAACCGGATGCGGTGACCCGGGAAGTGATCGAACTGGTCGACACCCACTTCCAGGAACACTTCGGCACCACCGACGATTTCCATTTTGCCGTTACCGCCACCGGCGCGCAGCAGGCTCTGGATCACTTCATCGACTTCGCGCTGCCGTGCTTCGGGGACTTTCAGGATGCCATGTCAGACCATGAGGACTGGCTCTTCCATTCCATTCTGTCGCCTTACCTCAACTGCGGCCTGCTGGACCCGATGACAGTCTGCGAAGCGGCCGCACAGGCCTGGTACGCCGGGCAGGCGCCGATTAACGCGGTAGAGGGGTTTATTCGCCAGATTCTGGGCTGGCGCGAGTTCGTGCGGGGCATCTACTGGATGAACATGCCGGGCTACGCTGAGCAGAATCGTCTGGGCAACACCCGGGATCTGCCCTGGTTCTACTGGACCGGCGACACCAGAATGCGCTGCATGCACAAGGCCATCGACGCCACCCGCCGCAACGCCTACGCCCACCACATCCAGCGACTGATGGTTACCGGCAATTTCGCCCTGCTGGCCGGGGTGCGCCCGGAGGCCATCTGCGACTGGTATCTGGCCGTGTATGCCGACGCCTACGACTGGGTGGAACTGCCCAATGTGCTGGGTATGGTGATGCATGCCGACGGCGGCTATCTGGGCTCGAAACCCTACGCCGCCAGCGGCAAATACATTCAGCGCCAGTCGGACCACTGCAGCAACTGTCACTACAAAGTGAACAGGGCCACGGAGCACGACGCCTGCCCGTTCAATGCGCTGTACTGGCACTTCATCGATCGCCATCGGGATAATTTCGCCAATAATCCACGCATGGGCATGATGTACCGGAACTGGGACAGGCAGAAACCGGATCGACGGAAAGCACTTCTCAGGCGGGCTGAGGCGTTGCTGCAAAACCTTGACGGGATTTAGTCTCCTGCTGCTGCTACTCTGTAAGGAAAGGATCTTGGCCTGTTGGCTACGGATAGTATGAAATATTCAAAAAATCTTCTGGCGATCGTATCAGCGATGATCCTTCTGCCCGGTTCAGCCCGGGCAGAAAACATCGAGTTTTATACCTTTCCGTCAGCGCCTTATCAGGTTGTAACCGACATACCCGGGTCAGACCCGCACGTCCGTGGCCTCACGGTCGATGTTGTACGTTGCGCCACTGCCAGTGCCGGACGAGAGAGCCGGGTCAGGGCTGCGCCCCAGAAACGGGCCGTCCGGTTTCTGATGAATGGCCTGATCGACGGATATTTTGCGGTTGATCCCTCGATGGCCCTCGATGAGGTCGCGTTCCGGACCCACCCCGTGGCCCTCGAAAAATGGTTTCTGGTTTCGCGCTCCGGTTCGAGGCCACCGGAGGAACCCAGAATCGGGGCGGTCAGCGGCAGTAATGAAGAGGCCTGGCTGCTGGCAAACGGCGAAGAGATCTTCATGTCGGTGCGAACAGCGGAACAACTGATTGCCCTGCTGGATCGCGGTCGCATTGACCAGGCACTGATGGATCAGCGGGTACTGGCGAACCTGAGCCACAGCGACAATTTCACCACTCAGTTTGTGCGCTATGTGCCGTTGCATGTCTACTTCGGTTCCGGCTTCGTGGACCGTAACCCCGAATTTATCGCTACTTTCAACCAGCAGATTCCCGGCTGTATCAACGAGGGTTTTGACCTTGACCAGTCAGAGAACGACCAGATCCGTGTCATTGCCCACGAACTTTTCCGCTCGCTTGAGGCCGCCGTCCCGATCAGAGCAGCCATTGAAGCGGGGCCGGACATCAGCAGCCTGTCCGAGATTCTCAATCTGGATGCCCAGTGGCGGGCGATGGCACCCGGGCACTACTCGGAAATGGCCAGAATCATTGCCAGTCAGGAAGCGTCCATCGCCATGAACAGGTGGCAGAAAAATCAGGAGTCGCTGGTAACCGAAGTCATGCTGACCAACAGCATCGGCACGCTGGTTGCCATGAGTGGCCTCAGTTCTGATTTCTGGCAGGGCGACGAAGCCAAATTCGAACGCCATATCCGCAAAGACCCGAGCAACCTTTACATCTCGCGCGTTTACTATGACGAGTCCACATCCCGCTTCCAGGTGATCGTAAGCAAGCCTGTCATCGCCGCGGGCCACTGGCTTCCCCTGGGCGTACTGGTGATCGGGCTTGACGTGGAAAAGGCGTTGGCCGGCAAGAGTGATGCGTTAACTGAGCGTTAATCCTGATCAGCTGCTCATGGTGGCCCGACCTCGCAGGCCAGCACCAGTGCCCAGAACTCCGAAAAATCATTGACCACCACATCCGGTCGGTCCGGGTGCTTATGGGTACCGGGAAAAATCCGGTTAAGCCAGGGCTGGTCCCACTGGGCACCATTGAAGAATACGGCGGTCATCCCGGCGCGCTTGGCGGCAATGACATCGGTGGTGCTGTCGCCCACATACCAGACACTGGCACCGGCAGGGTAATGCAGCTTTTCGGCGGCCAGCAGCAACTGGTCCGGATGGGGTTTGCGCAGCGGCACATCGTCACCGCAGACATCCACGGCAAACAGATGGGTCCAGCCAGTACCCTCCACGGCCGCCAGTTCATACTCGAAAAATTCGCGGTCGCGATTGGTGATCACTCCCACCTGGATTCCCAGACGCACCAGTCCCTCAAGCACTTCACGGACTTTAGGCTCGAACGCTGTTACCGTGCCATAGTGATTCCGGTAGTGGCGATTGAAGGCCATGTGGGCCCTGTGCTTGGCGTCCTGGTCGTCACCGAACAACACCTCGAAGATATCCGTGCGTGAAATCTTTCGGTCCGCTTTCACCCTGGGATGGAGACGCGCGAACTCACGCACATGGGCAACCAGCCGGGCATCTTCCGGGGTCTTGCTGTCTTCCGGTGCAAGCATGCGTTCGATCAGTCCCAGTCCGTCAAAGTCCGGGAACATATCGTCCACCGCGTGGTACATGGCATCGAGGGTATCCACCAGGGTGGCGTGCCAGTCGAACAGCACAACCGCCGGCCTGATCAGCTTTACAGCGGCCGGGTGCCAGTCGGGCTCCTGGCGCGGGGCCGGCCGTTCAGGTTTCGGGAAGGGCCGGGGCCTGACTGTGGCGGGCATGGCCCGGAAGGCGTCGGGCTGGTTGCGTTCCAGCAGCGCCAGCAGGTCGATCAGCTCCTCAAAGCTGTCGGCAATGGCAGACGGTGCATCCCGGCTGCTGAACCAGCTGTCAATGCGCTCCGGCTCCCATCCCGCGCCATTGTAGAAAATGCCGGACACGCCTGCCCGGTTCGCCGTCACCATATCCACAAAGCTGTCGCCAACATACCAGGCACGGGCGTCAACCGGCAGATTCAGCTTTTCCAGGGCGCGGGTAATCACTTCGGGGTCGGGTTTGTACTCGGTCACGTCGTCGGCGCACACGGTGGCATCAAAAAGATTCTGCCAGCGCCCTTCGTCCACCGTTTTCAGCTCTTTATCCAGAAACTCCCGGTTGCGGTTGGTAGACACCGCCAGCGGGATACCCATCTGCTTCAATGCTGTCAGGTACTCATAGGCGCCCTGCTGGAACGGGTGCACCTTGCCGAAATGTTTCCGGTAACAGTGGTTATAGGCTTTGTGGGCAACCAGTCTGGCCTCTTTGTCATCGCCAAAAATGGCATTGAAGATGTCGGTTCGGGATACCCGACGTTCCGCCAGAATGCGCGGATGCAGCCGCCGGAATATCCGGATATAGCGCACCAGCCGGGCATCATCGGTGGTGCGGCAGCGGTCTTCAGGCAATAGCCGCTCCACCAGCCCCAGTTCCTCAAGCTGCGGCAGCATCTCCTCCATGGCGCTGAACATGGCATCATGGGTATCTACCAGGGTTCCATGCCAGTCAAATATCATCACCGCGGGAGCGGGTAATCGATCACTCAATCGCGCCATGAAAAATCCTTTGGATTCACCGCAACGTAACCGTTAAGAATTCATTACAGACCATACCGTCCCGATGCACAAAAAAACCAGCCTTCCCGCAAAAACCTGCCCGGTCTGCAACCGGCCCTTCGCCTGGCGCAAGAAATGGGCGCGGGACTGGGCTAACGTGCGTTACTGCAGCGAGCGCTGCCGTCGTTCCCGGAGGGCGGCACCATGACCACCGTGGTCTGGTTCAAACGGGACCTTCGCAGCCATGACCACGGGCCGCTGAAGGCTGCCAGTGAACTGGGCGGGCCGGTTATCGCGCTTTACGTGGTGGAGGACGAATACTGGCAACTGGCGGATACCAGCGACCGGCAATGGGCGTTTGCCCGGGAATCGCTGGCAGACCTTGACCGCCAGTTGGCCCGGACCGGTATCCGGCTAACCGTCATGCGTGGCGACAGCGTCCGCGTTCTGCAAACCCTGAAGCGCAGCCATGACATTCAGCGGATATTCTGCCATCGGGAAACCGGCGGTCGGTGGACTTTTGATCGCGACCGAGCGGTGATCGGGTGGTGCAGCGAGAAACATGTGGAGTTTCGGGAATGGAACCAGTTCGGGGTGGTGCGGCGCCTGCAAGACCGGGATTTCTGGGACCGGGCCTGGACCGACCTGATGCGGCAACAGGTACTGCCCGCCCCAGGCCATCTGCAAGCCCCTGAGCAACCGGTAACGGGCGCAATCGATCCGGCCGTTATTGCAGTAAATGCGGGCGCGGCCTGCCCGGACCGGCAGGCGGGCGGCAGCCGCAAGGGCGAAAGCCTGCTGGATTCGTTTCTGGAACGGCGATGCATCGGCTACCAGTACAACATTTCCAGCCCTATCACCGCCGTCAACGCCTGCTCCCGGCTCAGTCCCCATATTGCTTTCGGCACCGTCAGCCTGCGAAACATTTACCAACAGGCGAAAGCCACCGGCCAACACCGCAATACCCTGTCCCGCAAGCAGCGAAGCCTGACCAGCTTTCGCTCCCGCCTGCACTGGCACTGCCACTTTATCCAGAAGCTGGAAGACGAACCAGAGCTGGAATTCCGGGCCATGCACCGGGAAATGGAACATCTCAAATCCGGCCCCAACGATTCCGAACGACTGCAACGCTGGCAGCAAGGCCAGACCGGCTGGCCGCTGGTGGACGCCTGCATGCGCGCGCTCAATCACAGCGGCTGGATCAACTTCCGCATGCGGGCCATGCTGATGGCGGTAGCCAGCTATCAGCTCTGGCTACACTGGCGTGATCCGGCCCTGCACCTGGCCCGGCTGTTCACCGACTTCGAACCGGGCATCCACTACTCCCAGGTCCAGATGCAATCGGGGCTGACCGGGATCAACGCCCTGAGGATCTATAACCCGGTGATGCAGAGCCGGAAGCTGGACCCGCAGGGCGAATTCATCCGGCGCTGGATTCCCGAACTGGCGGGCGTGCCCGCCGAGATGGTTCACACTCCCTGGCTGATGACACCTGCCCAGAAAGACCGGTTTGGTGGTAATACCTACATCTCTCCGGTCTGTGACCATGAGCAGGCTGCACGGCTCGCCCGCAAGGCGGTCGGCGACTTCCGCCGGCAATACGTCAGCGCGGAAGAAACCAGCCGTGTTCTGGCGAGGCATGGCAGTCGCAGGGGGCCGGTACAGAAGCGACCGGCGGTGTCCGGCAGTGGCAAAAAAGACGACGGTACAGCCGGCAGTAGCCAGCTATCGCTGTTTGACTAGCCACTTTGCCAGCAGGGTCACGGCAGCCAGGGCAACAGCAATCAGCATTGGCCATACCAGTGCCCACAACTGATACGGCTGCGGCAGCCAGACCGGCCCCCTGACCAGTCCCTCGACCTGCCAGGGCAACCACCAGAAAGCGACAAGGCTCACGCCAACCGACGCCAGCCAGCCAGCCGCCAGCAGCGGCGGGTTGTGGCCGGTTTCAACCTTGCTCCTGAGCGTCCACAAGTACCGCAGCACCAGTAATAGTGTGGCCACGGCACCAGCGGTCATCAGCGGAGCCAGATATCCTGCCAGGGCAGAATCCAGATTGTTCGCGGCCAGGCCATCCTTCATCGCCAACTTCGCCAGCGCACCGCTGGTAAACGGTAACCCGGCGAGTGAGAAGCCCGGCAGGGCAATCAACAACCATATTCCTGCGCGGCGAAGCCTGCCAGCAGGCACCGACAACCCTGTCGACAGGAACAGGCTACCTTTGGCCAGGCCGTGATGCAGGGCGTAAAGAGCAATCACCGAAAACAGCACTGGTGCACGCTCAGGATCGGCCAGGGCTGCGCCAACCATCAGCAGCATCAACCCCATCTGGCTGATACTGGAATAGGCCAGTACTGCCTTCGGTTTCTGTTGGACGACGCCGGGAATTGCGGCACCAATCGAACCTACAGCCCCGGCCAAGATCATCAGCGTTCCCCAACCAGGCATGGCAATCTCGGCAAACGGCAGCGTAACCAGCCATCCCAGCAACCCGGCCTTGATCATGGCACCACTGAGCACCGCACTGGCAGGTGTGGGTGCCACCGGGTGGGCCAGTGGCAGCCAGAAATGCAATAACGGCAAACCTGCTTTCACACCGAAGCCACCGAGCAACAACGCAATGATCAGGTCCTGCCGTGGCGAGCCGGCAATGGCTTCCGGCAGATCCGTCAGGATCTGACTGTCCGCAGCAGCCGCTGCCAACAGCAACCCCACCAGAATGGCCATTTCCCCCAGCACCGCCATCACCAGATAGACCCGGCCGGCAAAGGTCGCCTCCGCTGTTCCCTCATGCACAACGAGGCCATAGGCGGCGAAGGTCATCAACGCGAAGAAACTGTAGAAACTGCCGATATCCACGGCCAGGGTCAGGCCCAGGTTGCCCGCCAGGGTCAGACCCCAGAACACACAGAATCGCCGCAGATTCCGGGCCCCCAGGTAGCCCACCGCGTAAATACCGGCGACCATCCACAGCACTGCCGTCAGCAGCAGGAACAGCCGGCGTAATTCATCCATTGCCCACAGGCCGCCGTTAAGCAACCACGGCAGTTCCAGTTGCCAGCCGGGCCCGGTGGCAAGTGCCAGCACCAGTGCCGGCAGTGGCAGCACGGGCAGGACATAGCGCATGGCCCGGCTCCACCCCGGGCGCAGCGCCATTGCCGGATAAACCAGAGGCACACACACGGCCAGCAAAACCAGAACCATCTGGGGAGCCATCACGGTGAATACTCCCTCAGCACGATCAGCTCGGCCCAGAACAATGGGCTGAAGGTCAGCGCTGCCAGAACCCCGACCATGACCGTCATTACCGCCGTCAGCAGTGGCGGCCAGAACAGCCAGGCACTGGTTTCCAGCTTTCCCCAGCGGCACTCACGGGGCCAACGGTCCGCAGGCTCCCGGAACCAGAGCCGGTGCACCACTGGCAGAAAATAGGCAGCATTGAGCAGGCTGCTTGCCACCAGCACCGCGATCACCCAACCCATATCAACTGCCAGCGCCCCGCTGCCCATGGTCCACTTGGTGATAAATCCGGCCAGCGGCGGTACGCCAATCATGCCGAACGCACCTATGGTAAAGGCCACGGAAGTTCCGGGCATACGTGGCCCGGCGCCGTCCAGTTCCTCAATGCGGTGAATGCCCAGAGTCTCGGCGTAGTTTCCGGCACAGAAAAACAGGGTGATCTTCATGATGCCCTGGTGGAGCAGGTGCACCAGCCCGCCGGCAGCCGCAACCGGCCCGAACAGCGAAATTCCCAGGATGATGTAGGACACCTGGCTGATCGTCGAGAACGCCAGCCGGCGTTTCAGGTCGCCCTGCGACAGCGCCCTGACGGAGCCATAGAGAATGGTGAACGCCGCCAGCCAGGCCAGCGGTTCCAGCAGACCCAGAGCAGAGGAAGCCTCGACGCCGTAGATGTCGTGAACCACCCGTACAATGCCGAAGGCCCCGGCTTTCACCACCGCCACGGCATGCAGAAGTGCGCTCACTGGCGCAGGTGCCACCATGGCCTGAGGCAGCCAGCCGTGGAGCGGGAACAACGCGGCTTTCACCCCCAGTCCGGCCACCAGCAGGATAAAGATCAGGATCAGCGATTGCTGAATATCCGGATCAGCGTCACCAAAATGGCCACCCGGACGAAATGGCAGATCCCCCACCACCCCGTGCAGCCAGGCAATTCCCAGCAATAACACGGCGCCCCCGGTCAGGGTGTAGATAATATAGGTCCGCCCGGCCTGCAGAGCCTTTTCGGTGCCACGGTGCACCACCAGCGGGTAGGTAGACAGCGTCAGCATTTCGTAGAACAGGAAAAAAGTGAACAGATTGCCGGCCAGGGCGACGCCCATGGTGCTTGCCACGCACAGGCTGAAAAAGCCGAAGAAACGGGCGCGGTTCGGCGAATTTTCCAGGTACCCGACGGCATAGATCGTGGTCAGCAGCCAGAGCACCGCCGACAGTCCCGCAAACATCATCGACAGCGCGTCCGCTTTGAGCATGAACGTCACACCCGGCAACATGGTGTAGCTCAGCCCATAATCCACGCCCCGAAACACACCCCAGACCATCACCGCCACCAGGCCCAGCTTCAGCAAAGCCGCGCCCAGGTTCACCGTCGTGCGCAGCCGATAACCCTTTTCCGGCAGGGCAAAGATCACCACCGCGGCGATCAGCGAGGTCATCAGGGCAAACACGGGCATCCAGGCGTTCAGTGTCATCACCGGCTCCCGTCTTCCAGTGGCAATGCCATCACTGACAGCACCGGGTCAGCCACCAGCCCGAGACCGAGGGCCATCAGCGCCAGCACCATGGGGACAAGCTCCAGGCTTCTGGGCGGGTGGTAGAACTGATCTGTTTCCGGACCGTCCAGAAACGATGCCCGGTAGATCCGGAACACATACACTGCCGACAGCAGACCACCCGCTAACAGCACCAGTACCCACCACCACTGGGCACTGCCCAGACTGGCCTGAAGCAGCAGCCATTTGGCGGCAAACCCGCCCGAAGGCGGCAGGCCCATCAGCGATACCCCCGCCAGACCGAAGGAGAACAGGGAAAACGGCAGGAAGCGGCTGACGCCGGTCAGCGCATTCACCCGGCTACTGCCTGTGGACAGAATCAGATTGCCAGCGGCCAGAAACATGGCCGCCTTGGCCAGGGCGTGACTGATGACCTGCAGCGTCATGCCCTGCCGGGCCTGGAGCGCTACTGACTCAGACACCGAATAGGTCAGCGGAAACAACAGAAACAGATAGCCGATCTGGGCCACGGAGGAATAAGCCACCACCTGCTTCAGTTCCGGTTGGCGACACGCCAGCCAACTGCCCCATACCACGGCGGCGCTACCCATCAGCCCGACCAGTTGTGCCGCTGCCAGGCTACCGAGCGGCTCGCCGAGTTCCAGCCACAGTCTGGCGGCAATATAAAAAGACGCCTTGATCACCAGCGCCGACAACAAGGCACTGACCGGAGATCTGGCAATACCATGCGCCGGGGGCAGCCACCGGTGAAGCGGGAACAGCGCTGTTTTCAGGGCCAGACCTGCGATCATCAGCGCCAGGGCCAGACCGGAACCTGCCGGCACCGGATGTTGATCCAGCCAGAACACCACCCCGGCAATGGACAGAGTGCCGAACTGGCCGTACATCAGCGCCACACCCAGCAGGTAGGCCAGCGAGCCCAACAGCGCCGCCAGCAGGTATCTGATTGACGCCCGCAAGGCTGCGACACTGCCACCCAGAGCCACCAGACCCACCGCCGCGAGACTGATCAGTTCCAGCCCGACGTAGAGATTGAACAGGTCCCCGCCCAGCCAGACGGCGTTCAGACCTGACCAGAGAAACCAGAACAGCGGCCAGAAATACCGGTGCCAGGGTTTATCCGGATCAATGTAAACCCCGGCGTGGATAGCGCAGGCACTGGCCACAACAGCCGTGAGCAGCACGAAAGTGACGGCAAGCCCGTCGACACGAAGTTCGATGCCCAGTGGCGCATCCCAGCCACCAAGGCCGTAGTAAAAACCTCCATCCCGGGAAACGGCCAGCCAGAGGGTCAGCGATACCAGGACCTGAACCAGGATACCTGCCCAGGTAATCAGCCGGCCCCGGGTAAAGCCCACCAGCAGGGTCAGCACTGCCCAGGCCAGGGGAGTGAACAGCAATCCGGCCATCAGATACAGGGTCATTGCCGGCCACCCTTGCGGGCGGGGGGCTCATCCTCAAGACTGGTCATGCCGGAAAGGTGGTAATAACGCCGTATCAGTACCACTGCCAGTGCCGTAGCGGCAATCGCCACCACAATGCCGGTAAGCACCAGAGCCTGGGGCACCGGATCCGGTCCGCCCTGATGCTGGGGCAATCCCACCAGCACCAGGAACACCCCGGAGCCCAGAATATTGAAGGCCAGAAGCTTGCGCAGCAGATGCGACAGCCACAGCAGCCCCAACAGGCCGATGCCACACAATACGGTTCCCGCCAGCGCATACAGCAGCGGCACAGTCATGTCGGCGAGCCTTCATCGGGGTCCTCGGCGTCATTGACCGGGGCAGAAACAAATAGCGCCAGCAACACCATGGCGATGGACAGTGTCAATGTTGTTTCAATGATAACAATCAGGGGCCTGGTCAGGGCCGGGGGATACGCCAGAAAGGCCTCGCCGGCGATGGCACTGGCCACAGCCACCAGCAGAAACACCGTGAAGCCGGTAATCAGCCCGAGACGCAGCAGCAGGCCCGGGCGGAGAAATGTCATGGGCGTGCCGCCCAGGCGCAGCAATACACCCATGGCTGCCAGCACGGCACCGGCCTGGAAAGCACCGCCAGGCCGGTCCGCGCCTGCCCACAGCAGATATCCTGCCAGCACCAGCATCAACGGCACGAACCAGCGTTGCAGAGCATAAAGCAGGGTATCGCCAGTGCGAAGGTTGGGATCTGCCCGAGCGGTGGTCTCTGCCATGGATATCCCGGCAATACCGGCAATCACCAGTACGCCAATTTCGAGCAGGGTGTCGTAACTGCGGAAATTCAGCAATACCGCGGTGACCGGATGCTCCACCCCACTGCGTTCAAGGTTCTCCGAGAGCATTCGCGGCAGATCTACCGGGGCCGGATTGCCGGCAATCGTCCAGATACTGCTCGCCAGAACTCCGGTAACCACCAGGCAGGCCAGCACGATCAGACCCGTACGCATCCTGCCCATCATCATTCCCGGTCTCCAGGGTCTGGCTTGTCACCAGCGCCGCGGCCGAAATGACTGACCGCATCCAGTAACAGCACGCCGGTCAGCCCGGCGCCGATAGCCGCCTCGGCCAGGGCAATATCCGGGGCCTGCAGGCGCACCCAGGCCGCCGCCATAAACACCCCGAAGGCCATGAACATCACCACCGCACGAAACAGGTCGGCTGACCACAGCGCCGCAGCTGCGGTCGCCACCAGGGCCAGCACCAGCAACCCGTCCAGCAGGAACTCAATCATTGCGGTGCTCCTCCGGGATATCAGCCGTCTGTCCGGACCGGACCGACCGCGCCACCAGGTGCGCCGAGGTGGCACTGGCTGCCAGTGCCACCAGCCAGATCAATACTACCTTCAGACCTGTCAATAATGACGGCGCCAGGGGCAATAGCGCAAAAACAATAAATCCGAGCCCCAGGTTATCAATCTTGGTAAGAGCATGGATGCGGCAAAGGGTATCGGAAAACCGGAACAGCCCCAGGGTGCCGACGCCAAAGAACAGACATCCCGTCACCATGAGAATTATCTGAAGCACCAGCATGGCAGGCTCAATCATGGGCACGGGTATCCTGGTCCGGCGAGGTGTCCTTTTCGGTCCTGTCGATGCCCACTACGCGGGTGACAAAAGCCACAATGGCCAGTACTGACAATAACGCGAGAATCAGGGCCACATCCCGCAAAGACGGCATGCCCTGGGCCTCCGCCAGAACCAGTAACAGGGCCACGCCGGTGGTTCCGAACAGCTGTGATGCCAGCATACGATCGGCCGGGTCGGGTCCCCGCCAGATGCGCACAAGCGCCAACAGCAGGTTTCCCAGCAGGAACAGCGCAACCACATCCAGTAGCAGGGTCATGGCACTGTTTCCTCACCCCTGTCGGAGCTTAAGCCGAATAAACCGGCGATCTTCTGTTCCGTGGCACGAACGCCTTCGGCGACTGGCAGGTCCAGGTCAAGGCAGTGGAGTTCCAGGCTGTTATCCTGCAACCGCACACTGAGTGTGCCGGGCATCAGTGACAGAGTATTGGCCAACAGCCAGCGCGGACTACCCTCGGGAAGCCGGGTTGAAACCGTGAGATACCCGGGGTTGACCCTTACTGCGGGGGAAAGCAGACGGCGCGCAACATCCACACCGGCCACTGCAGAACGGACAATGAAGTAACTGGCGAACGCCAGGGTCCCGGGCAGGTGAAGCCGGTAACCTGTCGCCGGGTAAAACACGCAGGAGAGAATGCTGACCGGAACAACAATGGCCACGCCGAACATCAATCCCGACGGATCACCCTCGATCAGCACCCACCATATGAAATAGAGCGCGCCCGCACGCAGGGAAAAGGCTCTGAATAACGCCATGGACACCCCCTGTTGGATACTGCAGTGGAGCAGCGATCAATCCGGGCTCAGATACCAGGGTAATCCGGCTCGATCGCTGCGTTCAAGCTCGGCAATAACCTGTGCCCCCAGCAAAAGAATGACAGAGCCCACCTCCAGGCTGACCAGAAGCACTATGATGGTTGCCAGCGAGCCGTAGATCACATTGACGAACGAGATATTGAGGAAATAGTACATCATTACCAGCCGCACAGCTTCCCACAGGATAGCCGCCACCAACCCGCCGACCACCGCCCGGCGTGGAGACACATGCAGGATCGGCAACACCTTGTAGATGGCGCTGAACATGATAAACACGCTGAAAAAACTGAGCAGGTACAGGATCGGGCCCGGCTCCTCATAGAGCGTATCGACGAACGCAAACAACAGGGTCAGTACCAGAAGGCCAATACCCAGCACCAGTATAAACAGGTACGGTAGCGCGGCGGAAAACCAGAAACTCCGGGTGGGATTTTCCGGACGGTGGAAGATGATGGCAATCGAGTCTTCCAGCATCCGGAAAGCGAACGAACTGAAAAACAACAGCACCGGAAAAGCCGCGATGCCGATGATATTGCGGGACTCCATAAAGGCGCGCACGGCATCCAGCCAGAGATCGGCGTGGGCAGGAGCAAAATGCTGAGCCTGGATTGCCATCACTTCCAGCAGTTGTTCCTCTTCCACCACGCGGGTCAGGAGGACTCCGAGCACCGCCAGCAAAGGCACTGCCGACAGCAGAACGTTATAGCCCACGCCGCCTGCCAGAAGAATTCCATGGTTGCGAAAAAAATTGCGCAACACCCGACGCGCGAACAGCCAGAACCGACGTGCGAAAACAGCTGGTGATCCTTCACTTTCCGTCATGTCGGTTAATACCTGTCCTGGCAGCCTGCTAGCTGTCGCCCCTGGCCTTGATATCCAGCAACTCATCGATGTCACTGGCTTCAAGGGTTTCTTCCTCGAACAGAGTATTGGCCAACCGCTCCAACTGGTCACGATTTTCTTCCAGCCGCCGGTTCACCTCTTTTTCAATACCGGTGATCAGCTTCCTCACCTCCTCATCAACTTTCTCGGCGGTGGCCTCGCTGAACTCCCGCTCCCGGGAAATTTCATGGCCGAGGAAAACTTCCTCCTGGCTGGAACTGACCGACATGGGACCAATGACATCGCTCATGCCCCAGCGGGCCACCATTCGGCGCGCCATTTTGGTGGCCTGTTCAATGTCGTTTTCAGCGCCGCTGCTGACCTCATTGAAGATCAACTGCTCGGAGGCGCGGCCACCAAGCATTACTGCGATCCGGTCTTTGGCATAGCTGGCGGTCATGTTCAGGCGATCTTCATCCGGAGCCTGTTCGGTCAACCCCAGAGCCTGGCCGCGGGGTATGATGGTCACTTTCTCAAGCGGATCGGCTTGCGGGAACAGCAGTGCCGTCAGCGCGTGGCCGGATTCGTGAAAAGCAATGACCTTTTTCTCTTCGTCACTCAGTTTCTGCTCACGTTTGGCGCCCATCAGCACCTTGTCCCGAGCCATGTCAAAGTGCTGCATTTCCACTGTTTTGCTTTCATCACGGCCAGCGAACAGAGCGGCTTCGTTGGCGAGGTTTTCCAGGTCGGCGCCGGCAAAGCCGACAGTCCGACGGGCCACAGCAGCCAGGTCCACATCATCCGCGAGGGGCATGGCTCTGGTATGAATTCCCAGTATCTGCTCCCGTGCTTCCCGGTGGGGGCGATCCAGGGTGACCTTGCGGTCAAAGCGGCCGGGGCGCATCAGGGCCGGGTCCAGAACATCAGGCCGGTTGGTAGCAGCAATCACCACCACGGTTTCATGGGGCGAAAAGCCATCCATCTCCGACAGGATCTGGTTCAGGGTCTGTTCCCGCTCATCGTGGCCACCACCCACACCGGCACCCCGCGAGCGGCCGATGGCGTCAAGCTCATCGATGAAAATGATGGAGGGCGACGCCTTGCGGGCCTCCTCAAACATGTCCCGCACACGGGAGGCGCCGACACCGACGAACATCTCGATAAACTCGGAACCGGAAATGGAAAAGAACGGAACATCAGCTTCGCCGGCCACTGCTCTCGCCATCAGCGTCTTGCCGGTGCCCGGCGCGCCGACCATCAACAGACCCCGTGGCAGCTTGGCCCCAAGGCGCTGGTAGTAGTCCGGATTCTTCAGATAGTCCACGATTTCGGTCAGGTCTTTCTTGGCATTGTCCGCTCCGGCGATGTCATCAAAGGTTTTGCCGGGCTCGTCCACGGAAAACCGTTTGGCCTTCGATTTGCCCATGCCGAACAGGCCGCCACCCTGCTGGCCGCCCATCTGGCGCTGCATTCTTTGCCAGAAGAAGATAAACAGACCAATGATAATCAGCCACGGCAGAAAGCTGACCAACAGCCGGGACAGTATGCCTTCGCTGGATTCCTTCGCGGTGATGGTTACGTCATTATTTTCCAGCAGCTCCAGCACCTTAGGATCACCAACTTCGGGGATATAGGTGCGGAACGGCTGTTGGCCGGAAGCATCCCCTGACTCGCCGGCAGACTTAATGACGCCGGTGACCTGGTGCCCCTCGATGGTTACCTCGGAGACTTTTCCGGAGGTCACCTCCTGCTTGAATTTGTTATAAGTCAGTTCTTCCAGCGCTGACTGGGAAACCAGCTGGATGACATAGAAAATCAAAAAGCCCAGCAACAGCGCATTCAGGAACCGGATCCAATGGGGTGGCTGATTGTTCTGGTCCTGTTGTACCTGCTGTTTCTGTTGGCTCTTCTGGTTCTGGCCGTCACCCTGACCGGACCGAAATTCGGGGCTGGACATGAGATAATTCCTGATTATGAAAACTCTCTAAAAACAGTTGCCTCACAGGCAGCTGTCATGAAACATCAAACCGGCTCACACGGAGCCTTCGCCGCTCCAGCCATGGTCGGGCTGAAACCTGTCGCCATGGTGATCAGCAAGGGTTTGTAGTGATTTCCGGATATTGTCAAACCCCCGCTTATGAGCATAGTTCATGGGGCCGCCCCTGAACGGAGCGAACCCGGTACCAAAGATCATGGCTCCGTCTGCCAGGGCTTCGTCCTCGATCACACCCTCGCGCAGGCACGCCATACAGGCGTTCAGCATGGGTAACAGCAACCGGTCCAGAGTGTTATCCGGGGCTGGATCGGTCTTGTTCTGCTTGTCGGCTTTGCCTTTTTTCCATTGGTACAGACCTTCCCCCGACTTCTTGCCAAGCTTGCCATCCTCCACCTTCTGCCGGAGCCACTGCGGCGCCTTCGGCAGGTCAGTGTTCAGGCGGTCACGCAACATGTCCGCCACGCTGAGGCAGATATCCAGGCCCACCTGGTCGGCGAGTTCTATCGGCCCCATGGGCATGCCGAACTCTTCTGCCACGCGGTCGATACTCTCAGCGGCAACGCCCTCATCCAGCATGACCATGGCCTCCACCAGATAAGGTGTCAACGCCCGGTTTACGAGAAAACCCGGTGCGGTATCGACCGGTGCCGGCAGCCTGTCAATCTGACCAACGAATGCGCTCGCACGATCCAGCATGTCCTGATCAGCCTTGTCGTGCCTGACCACCTCAACCAGTGGCATCAGGGCGACCGGGTTGAAAAAGTGAAGGCCCACCAGACGTTTCGGATCCCTGAGTTTCTCGCCCAGAGTCTCCAGAGGAATACTGGAAGTGTTGGTCGCCAGGATAGCGCCCTGCTTCATTCGCGGTTCGACCTCGTCGTAAACTTTCTGTTTCAGATCCACTTTCTCGGGCACTGCCTCAATCACGAGATCGGCCCGTTCGACGCCGAGGTTGGCAAAATCCGGCATCAGGCGGTCCAGAATGTCACGGCGCTGGGAGGACGACCGGTGTTTCTTCTCGCACAACTCAGACAGCTTACCGACCGCTTCTGCAAGCTTGTCTGGCTCCATATCAAACAGGCTGACACTCAGCCCCTGAAACGCGCACCAGCCGGCAATGTCGGCCCCCATCTCACCGGCACCGACAACATGCACATGCTTGACCGGTTCCGCCCTGACCTGGGTCAGGCCTTTCATTTTTTCGCGCAGAAAAAACACCCTGACCAGATTGCGTGAGGTATCGCTCATCATCAGTCTGGCAAATGAGGCGATCTCTGCCTTGCGCATGGAGGGACCGGAATCACCACCATACTGCTCCCACAACTGAATCAGTGCCTCTGGTGCAGGGTAATGCTGGGGTGGCGCCTTGTCGGCAGCCTTTGCGCGCATCTGACGGGCTTCAAGCTGCCTGGCCGGTCTGGTTGACAGCACACGCCCGCGGATGCCACCGCTGCTTTTATCAATATCACCGGCTATCGCGGCGGTAACGGCGGCAGCAACGTGACGTTCCTCAAGCACCTGATCCACCAGTCCCAGCTTCCTGGCTTTGGAGTGCGTGATGATCTTGCCGGTCAGCATCAGAGTCATGGCTGCAACAGGGTCGACCAACCGGGTAAAACGATCGGTGCCGCCCAGGCCCGGATGCAGACCCAGCTGCACCTCGGGAGATCCGAGTTTGGCGCCCGCAATGGCAAACCGGAAATCACACGCCAGGGCCAGTTCCAGGCCGCCCCCCAGACAGGAGCCGTGAATCACCGCAATGGTGGGAAATGCCAGCGCCTCAAACCGATCGACGATGTCATGGGCAGCGGTAAGTTTGTCGACGACCCCGGTTTCGGACTTGAGCTCGGAAAATTCCGAAATGTCCGCCCCCAGGCAGAAGCCTGTGGCTTTGGTGGAGCGCAACACCAGCCCCTTTGGCGGATTGTGTTCAAGCTCTCCTACGATTTTGCCAAGCTCTTCGAGAACTTCGGCAGACAATACGTTCGCGCCGGTATCCTTCTTGTCAAAGATCAACCAGGCAAGATCGTTGTCGTCCCGCTGCAGTTGCCAATGCAGAAAGTTTCCTGGCTTTTTTGCGGTATCTGCGTCTTTAAAGGGCCCCCGGGCCATCTCGCGGCTGCTCAGGGCTTCAAGAATATGACCTGTCATCGCTGCCTCCTGAATCTTGTGTTCAAAGCGTGGGTGGGGTGGCCGTTGTTACACTGCCTCAATCAGCATGGCGCCGGACTGGCCACCACCAATACACTCAGTGGCAATGCCCCGCTTCACGCCCTTGCGGTGCAGAGCGTTCATCAGGTGGAGGACAATTCTGTTGCCGCTGGTGCCGACCGGGTGGCCGATGGCCACGGCACCGCCATCAATATTCAGGCGCTCGGGATCAAGTTGTCCCATGGGTTTGTCCAGACCCAGGGCCTCCCTGCAGAACTCCGGGTCATCCCAGGCTTTGGTGCAGGCCAGCACCTGCGCTGCAAATGCCTCATTGATTTCCCAAAGGTCAATATCATTCAGGCCTGCCTTGTGACGCTTCAGCAGGGCAGTTGAACTGAGCACCGGGCCGAGCCCCATAATCCGGGGGTCCAGCGCTGCCCACTCACTGTCGACAAGAACCGCGCGGGGCTTGAGTCCGTATTTTTCCACCGCCGCTTCCGAGGCCAGGACCATCCAGGAGGCTCCGTCAGTGACCTGGGAACTGTTACCGGGAGTCACCTTCCCGAACGGTGGTTCAAAAGCTGCCTTCAGCCTGGCCAGAGCCTCTGCCGAGGTGTCCGCGCGCACACCATCATCGTGCCGGAACAGTTCCCCCTCTGGTGATATCGCCGGTACCACTTCATCGTCCAGCCAACCCTCTTCCTGGGCGCGGGCAAGGCGCTTGTGACTGGACACGGCGTAGTCGTCGGCTTCCTGCCGGCTGATATTGAACTGCTGAGCCAGAACCTCGGCTGTCTGGCCCATGCTCAACCCGACCATGGGATCAGTCAGACCTTTGGCGAGACTGATCTCGGGCTTGAAATACCTGGCACTGAACTGCGCCAGCTGGCTGGCATAATCCCGGGGAGACGACGCGGCGTTCAGTCCCGCCAGCCATTCCACCGCCTCCGTTTGCAGCACCATCGGGGCGTGGCTCAGGGCTTCGGTGCCACCGGCAAGAATCAGGTCACTGTCGCCATCGCGAATGTATTTGTACGCGGTATCGATGGACTGCATGCCGGAACCGCAATTGATCTGCACGGTGAAGGCGGGCATGGCATCCCCCATTCCCAGTCGCAGAGCCGCAATTCGTGCGGGGTTCATCTCCGAGGGGACGACGTTGACACAGCCAAGTATCACCTGGTCATAGGCATCGACCGGTATTGGCTGTCGCATTAACAGGGGGCGACCGCATTGCACCGCCAGGTCAACCGGTGAGAATGGGCCGGGGCGCCCTTTGGCTTTGAGAAACGGCGTACGCGCCCCATCCACCAGATAGACCCGGCGCGAACTGGACCGCCGCTCTGACTGTCTGTTATCAGGTGCAGTTTCCGAATTGCTCCGCGTCATTGGTTCATCCCCGTTTGCCAATTCTGAAATTCCACACTTCCCCGCAAATGACGCCAATCTGAACCAGCGCCCTATTAATACCGTGGGCTCTTTGTCCGATGTTTCAAGGCCCAAATACCAGAAGGTGAAGTTGAAATATTCTTTCAGAGTCTCAACAAATACTAGTTGCCAAGCAATCAGAGGAGACTATTCATGTCACGACCACAAGACCTCTTCCCGACCCGCCTGGAACGTAAGCTGGGCATGTTCGAACGACTGGACCCGGTGGTACACACGCCGGCAGAACGACTGGCGGACGGTCCCCTGTCTGCAGATCAGGTGCGCGAGTTCGACGAAAGAGGATTTCTGTTTTTTGACTCCTTTTTTTCCAAAGATGAAATGGACGAGTTCATCAGGGAACTGAAAGATTATGAGAAAGACGAGGATCTCAAACTGTCTGAAGGAACCATTCTCGAACCGGGAAAAGAAGAGATCCGGTCCATTTTTGGTATTCACGAATTGTCTGAGCGCTTTGACCGGCTGACCCGCGATCCCCACCTGCTGGATGTTGTGCGCCAGTTGCTGGACAGCGAAGTCTACATTCACCAGTCACGGATCAATTACAAACCTGGTTTCAAGGGCAAGGGTTTCAACTGGCATTCAGATTTCGAGACCTGGCACAGCGAAGACGGCATGCCACGGATGCGTTGCCTGAGCTGTTCCATCGTAATGACAGACAACACCGAATTTAACGGCCCGCTAATGCTGATCCCGGGGTCGCAGAAATACTTTATTCCCTGTGTTGGCCGCACCCCGGAAAACAATTACAAAAAATCCCTGAAATCCCAGAACCTCGGCGTTCCGGACGCCGCCAGCCTGACCAGCTTGATGGACAAGAACGCCATAGAAGCACCCAAGGGCCCACCCGGCTCATTGATCATCTTCGAGTGCAACACCCTGCACGGTTCCAATGTCAATATGTCGTGCTGGCCGCGAAGCAACCTGTTCTTCGTGTACAACAGCGTGCACAACACTCTGGAAGAGCCCTACTGCGGCAACAAGCCGAGGCCCGAGTTCCTCGCCAACCGGACCAACTGGGCCCCGCTAAAGCCGCTATAACCGGATCATGGCAGGACATTACCTCCACCAGCCGGGCCTTTCAGGGGGGCCCGGTCGACGGTGTCCTGCTTTTGTTCGTCATTGGGAATTTCCATCCCCTGCTGCACCGCTGGCCGGCCACCAACCCGCTCCAGCCAGTCGAGCAATGGTTTGAGGCCGGCAACAGATTCGGCATCCTCATTGGCAAGCTCATCGACAGCGGTTCTGGCCCAGGCGTAGGTCGCCACATCGGCAATGCTGTAATCAGCGCCACCAAGATAAGGCACCTCGCCCAGTCGCCCGTTCATCACTTCCAGCAAACGCAGGGTTTCTTCCCGGTAGCGCTTGATAGCAATATCGCTTTCAACAGGCGCGGCATTCTTGAACCAGTGCCACTGGCCCACCATCGGCCCCAGGTGCGCCATCTGGAAAAACAGCCAACCCAGCACCTCGGTACGTGCCTCGCCGGCTTCCGGTAGCAGACGGCCGGTTTTCTCCGCCAGGTAGACCAGAATATTGCCGGACTCGAATATCCGCCTGGGCCCACCGTCAGGGCCCTCGACATCGTGATCTACAAGAGCCGGGATCTTGCCATTCGGGCTGATTTTACGGAACTCCGGATCGTGTTGTTCACCCTTGCTGATGTCTACGGCGGTAACGCGATAAGGCAGCCCGGATTCCTCCAGCATAATGGATGCCTTCTGGCCATTCGGGGTGCTCCAGGTGTAAAGGTCGAGCATCATAACTACCTCCTCATGTCGGATTGTCGTCTTCTCCGGCTTTTTCTCCGGACTTGTTTATCGATGGCAGTATCAGCACCGGGCACGGGGAATTGACCGAAACGTACTCCACAGTTGCCCGCCGAAGGGGCCAGTGGCCGCTGCTGCCCCGGGACACCAGCATCATCAGATCGGCACAGAGTTGTCCGGCAAGGCCTGCCAGTTTTTCGCCAGGATTGCCTGCCACCACATGCAGCTCTGCGTTGCGGTTCAAAGGCAGATATTTCCGTACCAGAAGATCCAGAACCTCCCGCACCTCGGCTTCTTTTTCCTCTGGCGACTCTTCCGCCACGTGTGGAAAGAACCCCCCGCTGCCCGGCTTGTAGGCACTGGCAAGGTGTAGCTCACCTTCCTCGTCCAGCAGTTCCATGGCGGCTTCCAGAGCCCGCTTGCCTTCACCGTCGTCATCGGGATCAATTGCGATCAACAGTTTCTGATACATGCGTGTTCTCCTGTCTGGTTGCGGAAGTGGCCTCCACTTCCGGGAAGGCCCGCCCCTGGACCAGTTCGTCGATACTGTAGCCACGGTAATCGGCACGCAGTGCCCGAAACAGGGCCACCGCCATGAAAATCAGCAGAATACAGAAGGGCAGGCCCAGGGAAGTAATCACATTCTGCAGGGCATCCAGTCCGCCAGCCAGCAAAAGGGTGGCGGCAATGATGCCCTGGGCTGCCGCCCAGAAAATGCGCTGGCGCACCAGGGAGGGCTGATCATCCCGTCGGGTCAGCATATCAATCACCAGGGAGGCCGAGTCCGATGAGGTGGTGAAAAATATCACGATGATCACCACGCTCAGGGCAGAGGCCAGGTCCGCAAGCGGGAAGGCCTCCAGAAACGCAAAGATGGCGACGGACGGGTCCTGCTGCACCTGTTCCGCCAGCGCCACCTGGCCATTCATCTCCACCTGAATGGCAGCTAACCCGAAGATCCCGAACCACACCAGAGTGAAAGCCGTGGGAGCAAACAGAACCCCCGCCACAAATTCACGGATGGTCCTGCCCCGGGAAATCCGGGCAATAAAGATTCCGACATAGGGCGCCCACGAGATAGTCCAGGCCCAGTAGAACAGGGTCCACTGCCGCTGCCAGTCGGTTTGCTTGAATGTTTCGGTCCAGAACGCAAGCCAGGGCAAGGCATCGGCGTAATCCCCCATGCTCTGGACCATGCCCTCGGCAATGAAAACCGTCGGTCCGACCATGAGTACGAATGCCAGCAGAGCCATCGCCAGCACAATGTTGAGCTGGGAGAGCCGGCGCACGCCCTTGTCCAGACCAAGCGCCACTGAGGTAGCAGCGATACCGGTAATAATGGCGATAAGCACAACCTGAACCGGACCAGTGGTGGCCAGGCCAAAGAGATAACCGAGACCACTGTTCAGTTGCAGGGCGCCAAGCCCGAGCGAAGTGGCCACACCAAAAAGAGTACCGAGGACCGCAATCACATCCACCGCCCAGCCCCATGGCCCGAACGCCCGTTCCCCGAGGATGGGATAGAACAGACTGCTGATGCGCATGGGCAGGTTGTGGCGGTAGGCAAAGTAACCGATGGCCAGACCCGGCATGGCAAAGATGGTCCAGGTATGCAGGCCAAAGTGATAGAGCGCGATTGTCATGGCATCGCTGGCCGCCTTCCCCGAGCCCGGCTGGACGCCGTCAAAGGGTGGATTGGCAAAATGCGAAACCGGCTCGGCCACGCCCCAGAACATGAGAATGGTACCGATGCCGGCAGCAAACAGCATGGTAAACCAGGTCAGGTTGGAATAGTCCGGGCGGCTGTCGTCAGCTCCGAGCCGGATGCTGCCGTAACGACTGACCGCCAGGCCCAGCAGAAACACCAGCAAAGAGGTAACGGAAAGAATGTAGAACCAGCCGAGGTTACGGGCTACCCAGCCGGTGAGTAACCCGAAGCTGTCGGCCACGACGGCGTCAAACGGCACCGCCAGGACAACAAACAGCGCCGCCACTCCTGCCGAGGTGAAAAACACCCCGGGTATAGTCTGCAGCCCTAACTGGCGTTGCAGCCGCTCCAGCACACGCGCCTCCGCCTCTCGCCTGAAAATTGCGTGAAGCCATTACGCTACCACAGGCACCAACGGCCTGCCGAACACAGATCAGTCCTGATTCATTTGCTGCTGGTGTTTCAGCATCTGTTCCATCATAAGCTGCATCTGGTTCATGCGGCTTTCCATCATTTTCATACGCTGCTCACTAGCCATACCACCAGCACCGGTATGATGTTCACTGTGATGGCCGGAATATTTCCTGCCCTGGCTGTTCATCATTTCCTCATGATGTTTTTTCATGTCCGGGTTGTTCATCATTTCTTCATGATGATTCTTCCTGCCCTGACCGTCCTTCATTCCCTGGCCATTGTTCATCATGCCCTGGCCATTTTTCATCATTCCCTGACCCATCATGTTCCGGCCCTCCAACTCCTGGCCCATCTTGTCCTCGCCCATCATGCCCCGCCCCATCATGCCCTGGCCCATCATGCCACCACGCATCATGTCCATATGGTTCTGCATGAATTCCATATGTTTCTCGCGAATTTTCTGACGCTCGGCGTCGGATTCGGCATTCCGCATTTCCTGCATCATGCCCTGCATTCTCGACATATTTTCCTGCATTTTCTGCATCTGTTCCTGGTCCATCATTCCGGCGTGGGGCATTTGCCCGGAATTGCTCTGGGCCAGACCCAGAACGGGTGCGGCTGCCAGCATGGAGCAGGCGATCAAGCGGCTGAATCTGTTCATGAATTTCTCCTTTGAGTAAGCACAGAATCGTTATGTTTTATTAAACACCACAGTCGAGCCAGGACTCGGATCCTGAAACCTGTTTAAAAGTAGAACACATCGACCTTAAGCGGAACTGAAATTACATCATTCGCTCCCTGTTGCTTCAGGTTTCGGAGAGCCCCCGGCTTTTCCACAGCTAGTAAGCGACAGGAATAACCAGCAATGCCAGGATGACCGCGGAAATCATGCCTCCGTCCATTGGCGCCGCGATCCGGTCCATAACTTCAGACCCTGTACCGGTACCCGCCAGATCTCCAGCCAGAACAGACGCAACTATGCTCAATCGCCCGGGTGATCCGGAGGTGAGGTTTTACAGAATCAGATCGCCTTGATTACCTCAGCGAGCATATCCCTGACTTTACCCGCCACCGTTTTGAGCTCTTCATTTTCAATGGCAGCCATGGAAGCAACTGGGTCAACTGCACTGACTTCCACACCTTCCGCCACTTCCCGCAGGATGACGTTGCAGGGCAACATGGCACCCACCCGGGGCTCCAGACCGATAGCTTCCCATGCCATTTCCGGGTTACAGGCTCCCAGAATCCGGTATCCAGACATGTCCCTGTCCAGCTTTTTTTTCATCGTGGCTTTGACGTCAATTTCAGTCAGAATCCCGAAACCGCGCTCGCTCAGGGCGTGGCGGACTCTTTCGTCGACGTCCTCAAAGTTTGCATTGATGACTCGGTCCATTGTGTAAGACATAAAAACTCCGTGGTATTCAGATTCAGCTTTACCGGGTGTTATGAAGCAGGTCACCTGACCTCGCCAACTCGGCCTCAGTTTTCAGACCAAACACCTTACGCATAAAAGATGCCGCCGGGCAAAAGCCTGTGAAGGACTGTTGAAACAGATTGGCACCCACAAAGACGGTCAGCCAGACAAATCCCGGATGAACCAGGTAGGTCAGGGCGACGGATAGCAAGATCATGAAACCGGCAAAAGCGGTAACGGCATTTTCAAGACTCATAGCGGCCTCCTCGGCAGTCGTATTCATAAAATATTCTTGATTTCTAAATTAGCAACCTTGAATATAAAGACCACGACGGGCTACGTCAACCTCAGGACCAATTTAGAATCTTCTAATTCTTATTTTTCTAATTAAGAAATACCTAAATTAGTAGTCTTGACATTTCCCGGGATTTTCAGTCTAGTGAACGCAATAAATCCTGAGCCAAGAGCGCAGTCATGAATGCCATTACGTCGGGTATCGATGAATTACAGGCCCACAGCCGGGATGCGGCGGACCTTCTCAAACTGTTGAGCAATGAGCACCGGTTGATGATCCTGTGCATACTCGGGGAAGCCGAGATGTCGGTCGGAGATCTGAATGAGCGTATTCCGCTGAGCCAGTCAGCGCTGTCCCAGCATCTTGCCAATTTGCGCCGGGCCGGCCTGGTGTCGACTCGCAAGGAGTCCCAGACGGTGTATTACTGTCTGCAGGGAGACAGAGCCCTCCGGATCATCCAGGTGCTGCAGTCTATTTATTGCCCGCAATTTCGGACTGACTGACCGAGATGGCCATCACCAGCATCCACAGCCAGTGACCTGCCCACATTGCATGGCCATACATATTGCCGTCCGTCATGTGCAGATCCCCGGTATCTGATCAGTGATGGAGTTGATGGAATTGCTCATGACCCCGACCCGCTCAGGTCGGAATCAGAACATAATCCGTGCACCAACAACGGCAAACCAGTCCTCTGTGCCGCCACCGGAATTTCTGGACAGGTCCGCTGTATCACCGTATTTACGCTCGTGAGCCACACCAATGTAGGGTGAAAAGGCACGATCGATCAGATCGTAGCTCAGTCGCAGGCCAAGCTCTGTGGAATTAAGCCCTTTGCCGACACCAATCTCCCTATCTTCGGAAAACGCCACCATGCTTTCGAAGGTTGCCGACACAATCCAGTAGTTGGTAATCAGCAATTCATACTCCGCCTCGAAGTCTAAAGATGCGTCGCCTTCATTGCTGACGTACAGGTTGCTATCCACTTCAAACCATTGCGGCGCAAGACCGGTCAGCCCCAACACCCCGTAAACCCGATCCTGCCCTTCCGGAGTATCTATCCGGATGCCGGCTTTCGCATCCCAGAATTCATCCACCGGGATCTGGGCAACGAACTGGTTTTCCAGAGTCTCCCAGGCGTTGTGGGCTTGTTCCCATTCGCCGGTGAAAAGCCAGCGGAACTTGAGCTCATCAGTGCCGTAAAAGGCATCACTTTCGATGACGGCCACTTCCTCGTCTGAATCGCTGTAGCGGTACTCAAGCTTTTCGGCGGAAAAGCCCCAGACGGTTCTGGCAGTCTGGGTTTCCTTGGCCGGGTCTTCCTGCGCCATGGTCGGAGCCGCCAGCCCGGTTGCTGTCAGCGCCAGCCCCAACACAGAAACCGTCAACCGACTCATGAGTCGCCTCCCTGTTGCCCGACCGCACTGTCAGGGCCGCCTTCAACGACAATTTTACGGAACATGCCGGAAGCTGCGTGGTAGGACAAATGACAATGGAACGCCCACTGTCCCGGCGCATCCACTTCCGTTTCCATGTAAACAGTGGTGGCCGGTGCCACGCTGATCACGTGCTTGATGGGGTTCCACTTATCTGCACCCACATCCAGGATCGACCACATACCATGCAGATGCATCGGGTGAGTCATCATGGTTTCGTTAACGAATTTGAAGCGGACCCGCTCGCCGTATTGCAGCACAACCGGGTCGGCGTCTTCATATTTGACGCCGTTGATACTCCACTCGTAGCGTTCCATGTTGCCGGTCAGACGCATCTCAATTTCCCGGGTCGCTTCACGGTGTTCATAAAGCGGTCTCTGGGCCCTCAGGTCAGCATAGGACAGGAATTTACCGCCGTTGCTGGCACTGGGCATCAGCCCGCTGCCCTTGGCATAGAAGGGATCGGACCCCTTCTTTCCCATCTCCATGTCGCCATGGTTCATGCCGCTGTGATCCATTCCGGCCATTTCTTCCTGATTCATATCCCCATGGTCCATGCTGGCCATGTCGCCGTGATCCATGTGCCCGGCCATATCGGCCATGGTCAGCAAGGGGGCTTCACGCATTTCCGGTACCTCCGCCGTCATGCCTTCCCGGGGTGCAAGAGTGCCCAGGGCATAGCCCGAACGGCCCATGGATTCGGCAAAGATGGTGTAGGCTTTTTCATCCCGTATGCGAACAATCACATCATAGGTCTCTGCCACGCCGATACGAAACTCATCCACGTTCACCGGCTGAACATTGTTGCCGTCGGCCTGGACGACCGTCATTTCCAGCCCGGGAATGCGCACATCGAAATAGGTCATGGCGGAGGAATTGATAAAGCGCAGGCGAACCCGGTCACCCTTTTCAAAAAGCCCGGTCCAGTTCTGTTCCGGCCCCTTGCCGTTGATCAGCGCGGTGAAGCCCTGCACGTCCTCAACATCCGCCTTCATCATGCGCATGTCGCCCCACATCATCCGGTCTTTCAGCGTTGCCATGAAGCCATTTTCAGCAGACTCACTGAAGAAATCGCCAACAGTTTGCTGCTGCCGGTTGTAGTAGTCAGGGGACATTTTCAGGTTCCGCATGATGCGGTCACCGGAATGGGGGTGTTTGTCGGTCAGCTGAACCACATATTCACGGTTGTAGCGAAACGGCTCGCGCCCCTCGGGCTCAATAGCGATGGCGCCGAAAGCCCCGTCCGGCTCCTGGAAACCGGAGTGACTGTGAAACCAGTAGGTTCCGGCCTGAACAATCGGGAATTCGTAGGTAAAGGTTTCACCCGGATGGATACCGGGGTAGCTGATACCGGGCACACCGTCCTGGTCAAACGGGAGAATCAGCCCGTGCCAGTGAATGGATGTCATCTCATCCAGATTGTTGGTGACATGGATCCTGACGGTTTCACCTTCCTTGAAACGCAACACCGGCCCCGGGGATTTGCCGTTATAGCCGATACCCTGTTTCACAAAGTCACCGGTATCAATAGTGACCCGGTCAACTGTCAGGTGGTATTCGCCGGCAATAGCCAGCGCTGGCATCACCAGGGCCAGAAGCATCGTCATCAGCTTTATTCTCATACACCGCACTCCAGACTGCACAACAGGAAAATCGGACTCACCTGAAATTAACCTCGCCGTACATGCCGGCCTGGTAATGCCCCGGCACATTGCAGGCAAATTCAACATTGCCTTTACCAGTGAAGTTCCAGACCACCTCCCGGACCTCACCCGGCTCCAGCAGCACACTGTTGGGATCGTCATGTTTCATGGAATGGCCATCGCCCATATCCATTGCCATCATCTCCCTGTTGAGCTTGCCGCCCTGGATAACACCGTGCTCGACCATCATCTGCATTTCCTCCTGATGGGCTTCGTGCATATCCGGGGTACCAATGTTGAACTCGTGAACAAGGCTGCCCTTGTTCTCCACCACAAATCGCACGGTCTCACCGGGCTTGACCTCGATGGACTCCGGTTCGTAATAGTTGTCATGCATTTCCACATTGATGGTTCTGTCAGCCTTCGAAGCATCGCCGGGTTTACCGATGTTGACGCCGTGCCCGTGCCCATGCCCGTCGCTGTGAGCACCTGCGGCAAAAGCCGATGCAGATACCGTCATTGCCGCGGTAAAAATCAGAAACTTTGATACAGTCATGCCGTCTACTCCTGTGAAATAATGAGCGTTAACACGCCTGGTGGTCTGCCTGAAGCCCGAGCAACCCCCCGGAAACAATCTACACCATCAAACATGAACCTGAATTCTTTCTGAAAATGACGAATTTTTTATTGTTCAGAGTGTTCAGCGACACTGACGAAGCTGTCAGGGCCCGATAGGACAGATCCATGCGTTTACTGCTTGTCGAAGATGACCGTTTACTGGCTGAGGGCCTGAGCAGCCAGCTCGAAAAAGCGGGCTTCAGCGTTGATACCACCCATACCACCAAAGAGGCCCTGGTCCTGGCTGAGCAGGAAGATTACCGCGCGGTGGTTCTGGATCTGGGCCTGCCGGATGGCAATGGCCTGGACGTGCTGAGAAAATGGCGCACAAACGGTGTCAGTTTTGCAGTGCTGATTCTGACCGCAAGGGGTGACTGGCAGGATAAGGTCAATGGCCTGAAAGCCGGAGCCGACGACTACCTGGCCAAACCTTTCCAGACCGAGGAACTGATCGCCCGCCTCAACGCCATCGTGCGCCGAAGCGAAGGCAGGGACCATTCCGTGGTGAAGGCTGGTCGTGTCGAGCTGGATGAGAATCGCCAGAGCCTGACGCTGGACGATGGCACCCAACACAGCCTCACCGGCACCGAATTCCGGCTGTTGCGCTGCCTCATGAGTCGTCCCGGCCAGGTGTTCTCGAAAGAACAGCTTATGGAACAGCTTTACAATCTTAATGAAAATCCCACCGAGAACGTCATTGAAGCCTACATTCGCCGGCTGAGAAAACTGGTGGGCACCGAGACTATTTCCACCAGGCGTGGCCAGGGGTATCTGTTCAATGACGTGGTTTAGAGAGCCGGCGTCTGTCAAAGGAACCCTGCTTACCCTGCTGCTGCCGGCAAGCATCGCCCTGATGGCTGTGGCATGGCTGGTCCACGGCTTCCTGCTCGACCGGATGGCATGGAATTTCGTTGAAACCCGGCTCAAGGACGAAGTCGCCTTTCTGGAACACCAGATTCGCGAGTCAGACGGCAACCTGGACCTGTTGCAGACCGGCGACTATTTCCAGGAAGTCTTCCATCACGCTTTTGCCATTCACTCACCCTCCCGCACACTTATCTCGCCAGACACCTGGGCGCCGCTGCTCAGGCCGCTGATCGACTCCGGGACCGAGGGTACCCTGCGGATAAGCGATGCCGAAGCTGCCGACGCGCCTGCCGAGATTCTTGCCTACCGGAAATCATTCCGGGTCAACGACACACCCATTGTCGTTATTGTCTCCGAGGACCTGGACGCCCTGAGCCGCAGCCAGGCAGAACTCCACGTCTGGACGGCCGTTGTCTCCGTTCTGCTGATCATGCTCCTGGTCGCGGTGATCTGGTTCGGGATCAACCTGTCGCTACGCCCCGTTGTTACCCTCAAGGCAGCCCTGAAACGACTCCAGGATGGCAAAATCTCACGGATCGATGTCCAGGCCCCCGAGGAGTTCCACCCTCTGGTGCTTCAGCTCAATCAGTTGCTCGATTCTCTGGACCAGCGCCTGGACCGCTCAAGAGATGCCCTGGCTAATCTGTCCCACAGTGTGAAAACCCCGATTGCGGCGGTCAGGCAGATTCTGGCGGACAGTGACCGCCCGCTTACCGGGGAACTCCGGCGCCAGATGGCAGCCCGGCTTGATGACATCGACCGGCAACTGGAAGCAGAAATGCGCCGCAGCCAGTTTGCCGGACCCCAGGTCGGCAAAAGCGCTTACCCTTTTAAGCAGGCGCGGGACCTGCTGTGGATGCTGGGTCGGCTGTACCCGGAAAAATCGTTTGAACTGTCGAGCACTCTGCCCGAGGAAAGCCGCTGGCCGATTGAGGAGCAGGATCTCAATGAAATACTGGGAAACCTTATCGATAATGCTGGCAAATGGTCCCGGCACTGCGTGGAGCTTTCGCTGGAACAGGACAATGATAAAACCCGCATAACTGTCACTGACGACGGACCCGGCGTCAGAAAAAGCGAGATAGCCTGTCTGGGGCAGCGGGGATTGAGACTCGACGAACAGATTCCGGGGCATGGGCTGGGCCTCGCTATCGTCCGGGAAATCGTCGCGCGTTATCACGGCAAGATCAGCTTCTCGACCGGATCAGGCCGCGGCTTACAGGTACTCGTTGAAATCTAGGACGCCGGTTGCCGCCGCGCAAAGTGCACAGCCTCTGATCGGGTGTTAAAGTAAAAGGGTGACCATTAAAAATGTTAACTCTTTAGCCACCAGAACATCAGGGAGCTGAAAAATGACTGCAACCGAAGATAACCAGCCATTTCTGTCCGATATCAAGAACATCCGGGAGCGCGCCCGCGCCAACATGCGCGATGGTGCAGTCACCGGTGGCTACACGGCCGACCGCGAAACCGTGATCAGGATTCTCAACGAGGCACTGGCAACCGAAATTGTCTGCGTGCTGCGTTACAAGCATCACTACTACGCCGCTGACGGACTCAATGCCGAAGCGGTGGCGCAGGAGTTTCTCGAGCATGCCCAGCAGGAACAGGAGCACGCCGACCAGATTGCCGAACGTATTGCCCAACTGGGTGGCAAACCGAATTTCTCACCAGACAGCCTGTCCACCCGCAGTCACTCCGAATACATTGAGGGCGATACGCTGAAGGAGATGATTCAGGAAGACCTGGTAGCAGAACGCATCGCCATTGACAGCTATCGCGAGATTATCCAGTACCTGGGCGAGAAAGACCCCACCACACGCCGGATGCTGGAAGAGATTCTCGCGGTCGAGGAGGAGCACGCCGACGATATGGCCAGTCTGCTGCAGGATTACGCCTGAGGTTAGCTGAACACCAGAGCAATCATTACCGGAATAAACGCCAGCGCAAACAGGGTACTGAGCAACGCAGTACCCGCAGCCTGGCGCGGAGAGACATTCAACAGCGTCGCAATAACCACGGTATTGGCCGCAATTGGCGTAATCGAGATCAGAAATATTGCCTGGTGCACAGCCTGGCCATACACCCCGAACCAGTTTGCATCCAGCCACCAGAACACCAGCGCCGTCAACGGCCACGACACAAACTTCCCGAAAAACGCCAGCGCAGTGAAGCGGAAATTGCCGGCCAGCCCCCGCATCGACAGAATGCCCATACCGATAATCATCATCCCCAGAACGCTGTAGGCGCCCCGCAGGTTGTCAAACAGCGGCACAAACACTTCGGGAATGGAAAATCCGGACAGGTTCAGGGGCACACCTATCACAAAGGCATAGACGGAAGGTAAACGCACCACCCGCACCAGAGCATCGCCAAGGCTGTATCGACCCCTGGCCGCCAGATAGAAGCCCAGGGAGTTTTCGAACAGGGTCGAGCCCAGCATGCAGACGATATAGAGCGCCAGACCCTCCTGACCAAACAGCAAAAGGGCAACAGGAATACCGAAGTAGCCGGTATTACCCGTGCCCACCGCCAGCGGCATCAGGTTGGCGCTTTCATCCCGGATCACGCGCCTGGCGACGGCCAGGTGCAGTACTCCCAGCACTGAACTCAGGGTGAATGTCAGTACTGGCAACAGGATCACGGCGGGGGACAAAGGTGCCGCCATTATGCCGGAAAACACCACCGAAGGCGTCACGATGTAGAGCATGATGCCGGCAATATGCCTGCCGCTTGCCTCAAGATAGCGGCCGGCCACCCAGCCCAGGGCAACCGTTACGTATAGCGGCAGGAGTTTGATGAACAGAGCCAGCGCTGCAGACATGGGTTCTCCGGGACCGGACCTTGGAAGTAAAACCCCTCATTCTGACACAGGGTGGATCTGGTGTGCCTGGTATTGAGATTCAGCCTGGACTTCCGCCAGGTGTTACCAGCTTTCAGAGGCTGCCTGATGCTTGTCCCCGCTATGGGTTATAACAGCAAACCAATGGACGACCCATCATAGATACCCAGATTTGAGTAGACAGCGCACAAAAAAAGGTTGTCTGACATATATCAATGTTTACCCGGTTAAAGAGGATGAATCTAGGGCAACCCTGCGAATTCAGGGAGGGAGCCTGATGAGATCCCCCACAGCTCAGGCTCCGTATCTTCGTTGCTCCGCCGCCCTGAAAAATTACGGTCTGCGGCTGCACGAATAATAAGAAAGGAGGTACCATGTTCAGAATGTCCCGCTACATCAAGAGCCTGATGAATCCTGCTCCATTGGGCCCGCTCCCGCAACCGACCGGTCCGGTGGTGATCTGGAACCTGACTTCCCACTGCAATCTGACCAGCAACCACAGCTACTCAACCTCCGCCGACGACGATTTCAGGAACGAACTGAGCACCACTGAGATTTACACCGTGATGGAGGACCTCAAGGCTTTTGGCGTCCCGCGGTTGATTCTGTCCGGCGGCGAACCACTGCTGCGCCCGGACATCTTCGAGATTTCCCATCGCGCCAAAACCATGGGTTTCTATGTCGGCGTTTTCACCAGTGGCACGCTGATCACCGAAGAAAACATCGGCAGGATTGCTGAGGTCGGTTACGACTATGTTGGCATCAGCCTCGACGGTCTGGAAAAAAACCACGACGAGTTCCGGCAGCAAAAAGGCGCATTCAAAGCATCCCTGGAGGCTGTGGACCTGTGCAAGCAGGCAGGCATCAAGGTGGGCCTGCACTTTTCACTGACCCGGGACAACTTTCTGGAACTCCCGGCAGTGCTGGCTCTGGTCGATGAGCACGAGATCGACACATTCTGCCTGTCCCACCTGAACTACTCGGGCCATAGTAGTCGAAACCGGAAACATGATGCCTGGTACAACATGACGCGGCAAGCCATGAGACTGATGTTTCACCATTGCCAGCAGGAGCTTCAGCGAGGCGTGGAGCGGGAATATGTGACCAGCAACAACGACGCCGACGGACCCTTCCTGATCGAGTGGGCCAAGCAGCATTATCCGGATCAGGTCGGCGCTCTGGAGCAGCGCCTGCAAAACCGGGGCGGGAACTGCGCCGGCGTCAATATCGCCAATATCGACAGCCTGGGCACGATTCATCCGGATAGCTTCTGGTGGGACTTCAGCCTGGGCAACGTCCGCCAGACTCCCTTCTCCAGAATCTGGCCTGACCCTTCTGACCCCCTGCTGTGGGATCTGCGACAGCATCCGCGACCGGTCAAGGGGCGCTGTGCCAGCTGTAAATACCTCAGCATGTGTAACGGTAATACAAGGATAAGAGCCTACAAAAAATCCGGCGATGTCTGGGACGAGGACCCCGGCTGTTACCTGACCGATGAGGAAATAGGTGTCATCGAGACCCCCCGGCCTATGGTCATCCCGGTTACCGAAATCAGGGCTCGCAACTTGTTGTGAAGAGGCCAGCCACCGAGCAGGGCATCAGGCTACATCCTGATGCCCTCAGGGGTGCTCGCAGTCTGATCAGCTCTGGCACTATCAGCCGAACAGGCTGACCGCCAACTCTGCCACATGCCTGCCCTGGTAGCGGGCAATAGTCAGTTCTTTTTCGCTGGGCTGACGCGATCCGTCACCACCGGCGATCGTTGAGGCACCGTAGGGCGTGCCGCCACTGACTTCGGAAATATCAAAGAACTCGGGAATACCGTAACCGAGTGGCACAATGACCATGCCGTGGTGCGCCAGGGTTGTCCAGAAGGAACTGATGGTGTGCTCCTGGCCGCCACCGGTGCCCGTCGATGTAAACACGCTGGCTAGCTTGCCATGGAGTTTACCCTGGGCCCAGAGACCGCCAGTCTGATCCATGAATGTACGCATCTGGCCCGCCATGTTGCCGAAACGCGTGGGCGTGCCAAAAATAACGGCGTCATAATCGGCCAGCTCTTTCGGATCTGCCACCGGTGCGTCCTGCTGCGCTTTTCCACCCGCATCAAGAAAGGCCTGATCCGCCATGGTTTCCGGAACCCGCTTGACCGTCACATTGGCGCCAGAAACGCCTTTCGCACCTTCGGCCACGGTTCTGGCCATGGTTTCCATATGGCCGTACATTGAATAGTAAAGTATCAGTACTTTCGCCATTTTCGCTTCTCCTTCAAATCGCTCGATATCAACTGATGTGAGTCCCGCTTACGCATTCGGCGGCACTGTGGCTATCAGCTCTGTGCTGGTCTGCTGCTTACGCCCTGGCTGGCATACAGCTGGTTGTGCTGTTCCGAAGCAGCCCACAACGGGGAAAATGAATGGCTACCCCTAATGCGCCAGTCGCCAATATTTTCTACCCCATCAGTGGTACTTTTATTCTAACCATCTGATTTTAAATAACTACTAACAGATTTTTTCTGACTTCGCGGAAACCTGAAAAACAAACACCAACTGGCCGTCGGCGTCCTTGACATTTATCATGTTTGCTGGGCACCTTCCGTTTGCAGAATGGTCTTTATAGCCCTCATGCATTACCGCCTGGTTCCAGGACAGCCGGCACAGGAGCAGTTATCGTGGGACCGAGCGTTGCCAAAGCTGAACAGTACCGGGCACTGGGTCTATCAACCTTTGCCTTCACCTTATGCTTTGCGGTCTGGACCATTTTTTCCATCATCGGTATCAGAATTCGCCAGGAGTTCGGGCTCTCGGACACCCAGTTGGGGCTGCTGATGGCGACCCCCATCCTGACCGGCGCCATCAGCCAGTTGTTCCTCGGCATCTGGACCGACCGCTATGGTGGTCGCTGGGTGTTCGGCGTGCTGATGCTGGCCACGGCGGCATGTGTTTACCTGCTCACGTTTGCCAACAGCTACCTGATGTTACTGGTGGGGGCCATTGGAGTAGGTCTCGCCGGTGGTTCCTTTATTGTCGGCATAACCTATATCGCCGCCTGGTTTGGGCGGGAGCATCAGGGCGCGGCACTGGGGAGCTTTGGTTCAGGCAACGTGGGGGCTGCAGTCACTCACTTTGGCGCCCCTTTCCTGCTCGTGGCTCTAGGCTGGCAGGGCACTGCCCGGGTCTATGCCGCGATATTGGCCATTATGGGCGTAGTGTTCATTGTTCTGGCCAGAGCCGATCCCCTGGCAAGGGAGCGCGCCGGTAAACAGAACCGGTCCTTGACCGGACAGCTGGCGCCGCTGAAAGAACTGCGGGTATGGCGTTTTGCGCTCTATTATTTCTTTGTATTCGGCGCGTTTGTCGCGCTCGCACTGTGGCTGCCCCACTACCTGATCGGTGTTTATGAACTGGATATCCGGACCGCTGGCATGATTGCCGCGTTCTATACCATTCCGGCCTCCCTGTTCTGGCTACTCGGGGGCTGGATGTCAGATCGCTACGGCGCCCGCAGGGTAATGTACTGGACATTCATTGCTTCTGTGGTCTGCACTTTCCTGCTCAGCTACCCGCCGACCGAATACGTGGTGCACGGCATTGATGGCGACCTCCGTTTCTTCCTGCAAATCGACCTGATTTCATTCGTGGTACTTGTATTCATTCTCGGTTTTTTCATGTCCCTGGGGAAAGCGGCGGTGTTCAGTCACATACCGGTGTACTACCCCAACCATGTGAGCGCTGTTGGCGGAGCCGTCGGCATGATCGGTGGCCTCGGGGGATTTGTTTTGCCCCTGAGCTTCGGGGTGCTGAATGACATCACCGGAATCTGGCAGAGCAGTTTCATGCTGCTGTTCGTGACTGTGGCCACAGCGCTGGCCTGGATGCATTATGCCATCCGCTCTGCAGAAAGGGCGGAATGGACCGCCCGGGAGACCAAGACCGACCTGCCGGAGCTGGCATCACCGTATCTTTTCTATCCCCTGAACAGGCCTTCAAAAGGGCTTGTTGACAGCCAGGTGGAAAATCGCGGTGATCTGTACCAACGCCAGAACTGAGGCAATTACCCGTACCCGCAAGCTCCGTGTTTCCTTCATGGCAAACATGCCAGCCACAATGTAGCCAACAAGCAGGAAAATCTTCGCTGTCAGCCAGCCATGCACAAAGGGCATCCAGGGTGTTACAAACAGCAGGCTGATGGCAGCGAGCAGCAGAACCGTGTCATTGGCGTGTGGAATCCAGCGCAATGGAGTCTCACGCCAGTTCGGCCTGCCCACGGCATCCAGCAGCAAGCGCAGGGAAAACAGCACCACCGTGAGATAGGCGGCCATCGTGTGAATGCTGTTCAGGGCCAGATAGCTGCTCATAGATAAAACCTTCAGAAATCAGATTGAACCACGCAGTGAAAGCATAACAGGGGCATTGTAGGCAGAAATTTCGCCTGTTGATATGTCACTGCCGTTAACATTTATATATCATATATCTTTTTCAGGACCGTCGGTGGAGTAATTTTCATGCAGGCTATTCCCGCATCCGGAATCAGAAGCGGTGCAAGCATCCGTCAGTTGTTCAGCTACCCCTTCCGCATATTTTTCCTGTCCCTGACGGTACTGGCCATGCTGGCTGTCCCGGTCTGGGTTTTGCAAGCCAATGGTACCATCCAGTTGCCGCTGGCTCTGCCCGGACTGTTCTGGCACCAGCATGAAATGCTGTTCGGTTTCCTGTCTGCCGCCATTGCCGGTTTTCTGCTGACAGCCGTGTGCGTCTGGACCCAGACCGAGCGCACCCATGGACTGCAACTCGTTGTGTTGTGGGGCGTCTGGCTTGCCGGCCGGGTTTTGCTGGCGGTCGGGGCCGACCTGCCGGACTGGCTGGTTCACGGCGTCAATTTTGCCTTTCTGCCCCTGGTGATGCTGGATGCCGGTCGGCGCATCTGGCGCGCGGGGCAGCAGAAGCAACTGATGATCCTTGCGGTACTCGCGCTGTTCTGGCTGATGCAGATCAGTTTTGTGGTCCGCCTCGAACCCACGTTCAGCTACGGCGCACTGATCATGGCGATGGCGCTGATCAGCATTATTGGCGGCCGAATCACCCCGGCTTTCTCTTCTGGCTGGCTTCGTCAGCGCGGGCTGGATGGTGGGCAGATCAAGGTGGTACCGGCGCTGGATGTGGCCACGCTTGCCAGTATGGTGTTGCTGATGGCCGCACTGGTTTCCGGCTGGCAGACGGTGACGGCCATTCTGGCGGCGACCGCCGCTGTGCTGATGCTGGTGCGCCTTGGCGGGTGGAAGGGCTGGTTGTTCCGCACGGAGCCGCTGCTATGGATGTTGCACCTGGCTATTCTCTGGGTGCCGGTAGCCCTGCTTCTGCTCGCCGGATCGATTCTGGCCGGCTGGCCCGGCAGCGCCTGGGCACATGCCGCCGGTACGGGGGCGATCGGTTGTCTGGTTCTCGGCGTTATTGCCCGGGTAACACTTGGTCACACCGGTCGTCCGCTGGTTCTGCCCGGGGGCATGGTCACTGCGTTCATCATGATTCAGCTGGCCGCCCTGGTAAGGGTGATTACGGCTTTTGACGCCATACCCTGGTCTGCCGGCACCGGCATCAGTGCCCTGTTATGGGTGCTTGCTTTCGGTGTTTTCCTGGTCCGCTACGCCCGGATGCTGGCGTCACCGCGCGCCGATGGGAAAGCTGGCTGAGGCAGACAGCGAGTTGTCGCTATCCAAGCGGACCCGCTCCCTTTAAGATTCAGGCTCCGGGATCTTGTTGGAGCCAATTCTTCATGTCACCTCAGCCAGCCAGTGCAAGCAGATTTGCGCAACTGCGACGCATCGAGTCCAGCCCGTTATTCCAGACGGCGGTAATCAGTATCATCATTCTCTCGGCGCTTACCATCGGCGCCAAGACCTATGAGTTGCCGCCCCTGGCTGAAAAATCCCTGAGTCTGATGGATACCGGCATCACGCTTTTCTTCCTGCTCGAGATTCTGTTCCGGTTTACCGCCTGCCCCAACAAAAAGCGTTTTCTGATGGACGGATGGAACCTGTTTGACACGCTGGTAGTGGTGGGCAGCCTGATTCCGCTGGACAATTCTGATGCGGTACTGCTGGGGAGACTGTTGCGGGTTTTCCGGGTACTGCGGCTGGTGTCCGTGGTGCCGGAACTGCGATTTCTGATCAACTCACTGCTCAAAGCCATTCCCCGCATGGGCTACATAGCGCTGTTGATGTTCATCATCTTTTATATCTATGCAGCCATGGGTTCCATGTTTTTCGCCAATGTGGATGAGGAACTCTGGGGCGACGTTGCGATTGCCATGCTTACCCTGTTCCGGGTGGCCACGTTCGAGGACTGGACCGATGTGATGTACGCTACCATGGAGTCATACCCGCTGAGCTGGATCTATTACCTGACATTCATCTTCCTCACCGCTTTCGTATTCCTGAACATGATGATCGGTGCCATTCTGGAAGTCATGAGCGAAGAAAAAAGCGCAAAAGACGCCCAGCAGGCTCATGCCGAGCGGGACGAAATCACCCGGCAGTTGCAGACGGTTCAGGAGCAGTTGAAAGAACTGACGAAACAGATATCCGAAAAGCCCGGGGGCCGGAGCCCCCCGGCTTCCTAGTGTCCCGTCGGGTTGAACCGGAGCGGCATTGTGGGTAAAAAAACGCCCTTCGCGACTGGAAATCCTGCAGCCCCGGGGGCAGACTGCAACCAATGGTCAATAGCCTTTTGCGTGATTAACGCTAAAGTAAAAGAAACAACCATGTAACAGGGACAACTTTAATATGACCCCGGATCACTTTGATAAGGCCGACCTTGAAGCCTGTGGTCAAGGCACCCTTTTCCCCGGGAAGATGAGGCTGCCGGTCAGAGAAATGCTGATGATGGATCGCGTCACTCACATCAGTGACAGTGACGGCCCCTATGGCAAGGGCAGCATAGTGGCAGAACTCGACATCCATCCTGACATGTGGTTTTTCAAAGTGCATTTTGTGGATGACCCGGTCATGCCCGGCTGCCTGGGGCTGGATGCCATGTGGCAACTGGTGGGTTTTTTCCTGGCAGCAACCGGAGGTGAAGGCAAGGGCCGCGCCCTGGGATGCGGGGAAGTGAAATTTTCCGGCCAGGTGCTGCCCACCGCCAAACTGGTGCGTTACCATCTTGATATCAAGCGGGTGATACGTCGCAAGCTGACAATGGCTATTGCTGACGCCCGGATGGAAGTGGATGGCCGCGAAATATACACCGCCCGGGATCTGAAAGTGGGCATGTTTACTTCTACCGATGATTTTTAGGAGCGATGAAATGCGTCGTGTTGTCGTTACCGGTATGGGCATTGTGTCCAGCCTTGGAACCAATCAGAAAGAAGTCACCCAATCGCTGAAGGAATCGAGGTCCGGCATTGGTCTGAGCCAGGAAGCTGTCGATAACGGCCTGCGCAGCCACATCTGTGGCCAGATAAATCTGGATCTGCCAAACCTGATCGACCGCAAACTCATGCGTTTCATGTGCCCGGCGTCCGCATACTGCTACCTGTCCATGCAGGAAGCCATTGAACAGGCCGGGCTGACGGATGAGCAGATTCGCGCCCATTCCACCGGTGTTATTACCGGTGCCGGCGGCGCCTCGACCGTAGAGTTGATGGACGCGATTGATACCCACCGCGAACGCGGCATTCGCCGGGTCGGCCCCTATCGCGTCCCGCGCACCATGGGCAGCTCAATCAATGCGACCCTGTCCACCGCCTTCGGGATTACCGGCGTGAACTACGGCATTACCTCTGCCTGTGCCACCAGCGCGCACTCTATCGGCCATGCGGCTGACCTGATTGCCCTGGGCCGACAGGACGTCATGTTCGCGGGCGGCGGCGAAGATATCCACTGGACCCTGAGCCTGATGTTTGACGGCATGGGGGCCTTGTCCACCAAATACAACAGCACCCCCGAACTGGCCTCCCGCACCTACGACGCCAGCCGTGACGGCTTCGTAATCTCTGGCGGCGGCGGCATCGTTGTGCTGGAAGCCCTTGAGCACGCGGAAGCGCGCGGGGCAAACATTCTGGCGGAACTGGTCGGCTTCGGCGCCACTTCTGACGGTGCCGACATGGTTGCCCCCAGTGGTGAAGGCGCAGTCCGCTGCATGCAGCAGGCCATGAAAGGGCTGGATGAAGACATCAGCTACATCAACACCCATGGCACCAGTACACCGGCGGGTGACGTCACCGAACTGCAGGCCCTCAAACAGACCTTCGGTGACCGGATACCGCCCCTGAGCTCCACCAAACCCCTGTGTGGCCATGCTCTGGGTGCTGCTGGTGTGCATGAAGCCATCTACTGCATCATCATGCAGCGCGGTGATTTCATCGCACCGTCAGCCAACATCGAGGAACTGGATGAAGGTGCCAGGGGCTACCCCATTGTCCGGGAACGCCAGGATAACGTGAAGCTGCCTCTGGTAATGAGCAACAGCTTCGGTTTCGGCGGAACCAACGGCACCCTGGTGCTCAGGAAGACCTGACCTCGTGCGCACCCCGGCCATGTCGGTCCCGGCCGACATAGCCGGGGCCCATAAACCGCTTTATTACTGCCGGGCGACCCGGTCTTGCGTTAGCTTCCCGCCTGCACCCGAACTGCGAATAACAACCGACACAGCCCGGCCGGACAGTCGGGACCTCTGGCCCTTCGTATTCTGGTGCCCGATTCGGGTATACTCGGTACAAACTCACTTTAATACCTGACTAATTTACTCAGGTATTGTATACTGGGCCAAATGATGCAGCGGATATCGCATTTTATTATGTTTTTGCGATTGAATCCGTCATCCAGAAAGCGGTTGCAGGGCGTAACCTAATCGAACCTGCAAAAAAAACAGGGCCACCAGAACCCTCGATGAGAGATACGGAGCGACGATCATGGCGACCACCGATAAAGAGGTGAACGAGCTGGTCAGACGGGAATACGAACACGGTTTCGTGACCGAGATTGAGTCTGACACCTTTGAACCCGGGTTGAACGAAGACGTGATTGCCCGCCTTTCCGGCATAAAAAAAGAGCCGGAATGGATGCTTGAGTGGCGCCTGAAGGCCTATCGTCGCTGGCAGGAAATGGAAGAGCCGGACTGGGCGCACGTGGGTTACCCGAAAATCGATTACAACTCGATTTCCTATTACTCCGCGCCCAAACGCCCGGAGGACATGCCCCAGAGCCTGGACGAGGTGGACCCGGAGCTGCTTCGCACCTATGAAAAGCTGGGCATCCCCCTGCACGAGCGGGAAAAGCTGGCGGGCGTTGCTGTCGACGCAGTTTTCGACTCGGTCTCGGTAGCAACCACCTTCAAGGAGCCGTTGGCCAAGGCGGGGGTGATCTTCTGCTCCATTTCCGAGGCTATCCAGGATTACCCGGAACTGGTCAGAAAATATCTCGGTTCCGTGGTTCCCGCTGGCGACAACTTCTTCGCTGGCCTGAACTCTGCGGTCTTCTCTGACGGCACTTTCGTTTACGTGCCCAAGGGCGTGCGATGCCCCATGGAGCTGTCCACCTATTTCCGCATCAACGCGGCCAACACCGGGCAGTTCGAACGTACCCTGATCATTGCTGAAGACAGCAGCTATGTAAGCTATCTGGAAGGCTGCACCGCGCCCATGCGGGACGAGAATCAGCTTCATGCTGCGGTGGTGGAACTGGTCGCCCTTGACGACGCCCAGATCAAATATTCCACCGTTCAGAACTGGTATCCCGGCGACGAAAACGGCAAAGGCGGTATCTTCAACTTCGTCACCAAACGCGGCGCCGCCATTGGCAGGAATTCGAAGATCTCCTGGACCCAGGTCGAGACCGGCTCTGCCGTTACCTGGAAGTATCCGAGCTGTGTGCTGCGTGGTGATAACAGCGTCGGCGAGTTCTACTCGGTGGCGCTGACCAACAACTACCAGCAGGCCGATACCGGCACCAAGATGATCCACCTGGGCAAGAACACGTCCAGCACGATCATCTCCAAGGGTATTTCCGCCGGAAAAAGCTCGAATGCCTACCGTGGCCTGGTGAAATTCGGCCCCGGGGCAGAGGATGCGCGCAACTACACCCAGTGTGACTCGCTGCTGATCGGTGACCGTTCCGGCGCCCACACATTTCCGTATATCGAAAGCAAGAACAAATCGGCCATCGTCGAACACGAGGCAACAACCTCCAAGGTCAGCGACGAGCAGATGTTCCTGTGCCGCCAGCGTGGTATCGACCCTGAACAGGCGGTTTCGATGATTGTGAACGGCTTCTGTAAAGAGGTGTTCAAGGAGCTGCCGATGGAGTTTGCGGTGGAAGCTGGCAAGTTGCTGGAAGTCAGCCTTGAGGGGTCGGTTGGTTAATCTGGTTTTGCCCCGCTGAATCCGGTGCAGTCAGCGAGCAGATGGGGCTTCCCGGGACACGCTGTGAATACATCCATGTACGCTCCGCAAAAACATCCATGTTTTTGAGGGTCCCGGAAAGCCCCACCTGCTCACTTCCCCGGGCATTAGAGGGGCATCAGGCAAGAACACAGACAGAAGCGAAAGCGCAGAAACCGGGCCGTTATATGTTGGACGGCAAACACAAAAGTATACGGAAGCCATCGGGCAGGGCCTTCCGGGATCGTCAAAATCAGGGATGATTTTGTCGAGCTTACATGGATGTACTTGCAGCGTATCCCGGACGGGCCTGCCCGATGGCTGACTCCCCCAAGGTTAAGTACAGGACCCAGGGCGAGCACAAGAATTCAGACGGTTAAAAGAGAGAAGCTACAAATGCTGAGCATCAAGAATCTGCACGCATCCGTTGGGGGTGAAGAAATTCTCAAGGGCATCAACCTGGAAATCAAGGCCGGGGAAGTCCATGCCATCATGGGGCCCAACGGCTCGGGTAAAAGCACCCTGTCACAGGTATTGGCAGGCAGCGAGAGCTTCGAGGTTACCGCCGGTGAGATTACCCTGAACGGTGAAAATCTGCTGGAACTGGCTACCGAAGAACGCGCCCGCGAAGGTGTGTTTCTGGCGTTCCAGTACCCGGTCGAGATTCCCGGGGTCAGCAATCTGCAGTTCCTGCGTACCGCCGTCAATGCCATGCGAACACACCATGGCGAGCCGGAAATGAACGCGGCTGAATTCATGAAACATGCGAAGGAAGTATCCAGGCAGGTCGACCTTGACCCGGCATTCCTCAAGCGCGGCGTGAACGAAGGCTTCTCCGGCGGTGAAAAGAAGCGCAACGAGATCCTCCAGGCACTGTTGCTTCAGCCGAAGCTGGCGATTCTGGACGAAACCGACTCCGGGCTGGACATCGACGCCCTGCAGGTCGTCTCCCGCGGCGTCAACGCCCTGCGCGCCGAGGACCGGGCCATCCTGATGGTGACCCACTATCAGCGCCTGCTTAACCACATAGTGCCGGATTACGTTCACGTTCTGGCCGGTGGCAGAATCGTCAAGTCCGGCGGTCGCGAGCTGGCTCTGGAGCTGGAAGAACGCGGCTACGGCTGGCTTGGCGTGAAAGACGAAGAAGCCACAGCCAGCTAAGGAGGACGCCGAATGAAGTCAGCACCAACGCTTTCCAGCGCCTTTCTTGAGCCGGCCGGCAGCCACCTGCCCGGGCCCTTGCTCGAATTGCGCAGACAACGCGGTACGGCAATTGTGGATATGCCATTGCCAACCCGCCGGACCGAGAACTGGAAGTATTCCAGCCGTCACCTGAAGCTGTCGGATGAGTTGGCAGCTTCCCTGCCCGCTTCCGGCCAGCAGGGTGCCAGCCTTTCCATGCCGGGCTACCGTGTGGTCTTCCATAACGGCATCATGATACCGGAAGCCAGCGACTTTCCGGATATTGCGGGCGTACTCATTCAGCGCTTCTGCGATCTTGACGACGACGAAGCCGCAGCACTTGCCGAGCGCCTGGACAACACCCTGGACAACCACGCTGTGCAGATGGCGAGGTTGAATTCGGCGCGTTTCGAGGATGGCCTTTACATCCGGCTGGATAAAGAAGCCGTGCTTGATCAGCCGCTGTTCATTATCCACGAGGTGAACGCCTCCTCGGTCGGTTCCGCCTATCCCCGCATTTACGTCGATGCAGCAAGGCACAGCCAGATGACACTGGTGGAGGAATATATCTCCAGCGGCACCGAGCCGGTGATGGTCAACACCGTTACCGAATTCGTTCTGGCGGAAGGTGCCCAGGTCACCGGGGTGCGGCTTACCGCCGAGGGTGAAAGCGTCCAGCACATTGGCGCCACCGGCGTTCGCCAGGCTGCGACATCACGCTTTGAAAGTCACTGCGTCGGCTTCGGCGGACCGCTTCGCCGCCATGACCTGCGGGTGAGCCTGGAGGGTGAAGGCGCCGGCTGCAAGCTCAACGGCGTGGTTGTCACCCAGGGCAAACAGCACTACGACAACCATACTTCCATTGAACATGTGGCAGCCCACTGCGATAGTGAGGAAACCTATCGCAACATTGCCGCTGACGAGTCTCACGCCGTTTTCAACGGGCGCATCCACATTCATCAGGATGCCCAGAAATCCAACGCCAATATGAACAACAAGAACCTGTTGCTTTCCACCGGCGCAGAAATCGACACCAAGCCCGAGCTGGAAATCTACGCCGACGACGTCAAGTGCGCCCACGGCGCCACGATTGGCCAACTGGACAAAATCTCGTTGTTCTATCTGGTCTCCCGTGGCATCGGCCGCCGTGAAGCCAACACCCTGCTGACCATGGCGTTTATCAACGAACTGGTTGAGCAGATTCCGGTGGAAGCGGTTCAGGGTGCCGTGCAGCTTCGGCTGAACGACTTTTTCAACCAGGCGTTTCAGGAGGTCTGAGCGGTTATGAACGATCTTTCCATGGCCAGAACAGCGCCCAAGGCAGGTTTTGATGTCAATGCGGTGCGCAGGGATTTTCCGATCCTGAGCCAGCAGGTCAACGGTAAGCCGCTGGTGTACCTGGATAACGGAGCGTCGGCCCAGAAACCGCTGACCGTGCTTG
>Ga0209949_1000066_pt1 | contig 61006 bp, 52 predicted proteins | sample SalPonC_black_MG_FD_185711 | JGI IMG/M metagenome (GOLD analysis project Ga0209949, IMG submission 185711) | Salt pond soil microbial communities from South San Francisco under conditions of wetland restoration - Salt Pond MetaG... | ecosystem: Environmental > Aquatic > Marine > Intertidal zone... | reverse complement strand
CCGAGGCGCTGGTCACGATAATGCTGGCGGTGTCGTGCTGGCGAAGCTGTGGCAATGCAGCTTTGGTAGCGGCCACCAGCCCCTGTACGTTGATACGCCAGTTGGCCTCGAAGTCTTCCAGACTGGCCTCCTCCACGTTCTTGAATACACCGCCGCCGGCGTTATACAGCATCACCGACACCGGGGCGAGCCTGCTCTCGATATCCCCCAGCGCCGAGCTGATCTGCGCCGGATCCATCAGGTCGCAGGCAAACGCGTGGGCGCCAGGTACCGACTGCTCGAGCTGCTCCAGATAGTCCTGGCTGCGGGCCAGCATCGCCACCTGGAAGCCCTCACCGCAGAATCGCCGCACAAAAGCTTCGCCATTACCCGGGCCGACCCCCATTACCACACAGGCTTTGCTCATAACCTACCTCCTGTTCATGCTGTAAAGGCGGACTGTGTGTGTCAGCATAGCAGGCAAAATCCGCTGTCGGGAGCGGAAGCGCCGGACTTTCCGGGGCAGGAACCTGCGTCGCAAAATGCCTGTCGAGTCTGAGACGGCAGGTTTCCCGGCCCTGATCAGTATGCTGCTGTCCCAGACGGGTACCAATTCAAGACCAACTCCCCTTCCATAAACATCATTTCCCATCAAGAACGCCCACGACCAGATGGCCGGCCAGGCCCAGTAGCACCAAACCAAAGAGACGTTCAAACCACACAGCTTTCTGGCGCAGCATTGCCAGCCAGCGAGGGCTTGAGAACAGCCAGACGACTAGCATGTACCACCCTGCATCAATGACCATTGCAGTTGCGGCGTAGCCGGACTTCGCAAGCGTACTGGTGTCGGTTCCGACTACCTGGCTGAACAGCGCCAGAAAAAATACGGCAATTTTCGGGTTCAGAAACACAACCAGAAAACCGTCGCGCGCGGCACTCGCAGTCGTAATTGCTTCCGGGAACGGGCCATCGCCATGGGGCGTTGCTAACAGGCCCTTAACGCCAAGCCATGCCAGATAGGCCGCACCACCCCACTGCAGAACAGAAAAAGCCACCGCAGACGTCGTAATCATGGCGGCCAGGCCGAGAATGCTGAGGAAGGCATAAACACCCACCCCCAGGCCATGGTTAATGGCAGTAATCATGCCGTTTCTGCGACCACCGGTGAGCGTTTGTTTCAACACAATTGCCAGCGACGGCCCGGGGGACATGGCGCCCAGGATGCATATCGTGACAACAGTGAGCCAGGTAGCGAGGATCATGAAGACTTCCAGCTGTGCAAGGATTTCAAACAAGAGGCAAAACCAGTAGCGACTCTCATAACGGCTGCAGATATTTATGGCTCATCATCCTGATCCTTCAGTGACTATAACCCTTAGTCTATCCTTACAAGGTCGCAATAAAGAGGGGCAGTGGTGGACAATTGTTGTGAAAACAAAGCCGGAGAACTGGCTCGGCTCAGGGCTCGCCAAAGCCGCGTCCTCTACATGGTTCTGGCTATCAATACGGCAGGTAAGGCTGAGCCTGGCGCCGCCTGTAACGCGGACAGAAAAGCCGACCATAAAGATGGTTGTTGTTGAACTCTATATCCTTTACCTTGCCGTCACAGAAATCAGTACGCCTGCATACGCTCTGGCGCCGCATTGCCCACCGGATGTTGACGAGAAAACGGTTCTGCAAGCGGTGCAGAAGGTGGAAGACGGTTATTATGCTGCAGTCGCCGGCAGCACTGTTTGGAGATCTGACATGAAAACCCGCACCCTGGCCTTGAGCCTTGGCGCATTTTGCCTGCTCGTATTGGCTGCCGTCTTTGTTTTCTACGACGGATCCGGGAGTCCAGCGGAGTCCACCACCGTTAAACAATCACCCCTGGTGAGGGACTCCTCGCCGGTGATTGGTCCGGAAAACGCACCGGTTACCATTGTTGAGTTCTTTGACCCTTCCTGCGAAGGCTGCCGGGCCATGCACCCTTACGTAAAACAGATTCAGGGTATCTATCCTGACAAGGTACGCCTGGTATTGCGCTATGTGCTGTTTCACAAGGGTTCGGAAGAGGCTGTCCGAATTCTTGAAACAGCCCGCAATCAGGGTGTTTATGTGCCTGTTCTTGACGCCGTCATGAAAGCACAGCCCCAATGGCATGACGATGCCGAGGTCAAGGCCGCCTGGGAAGCTGCAGAGGCTGCCGGGCTGGATGTAGAGAAGGCTCGCAGTCAGATGAATTCACCTGCAATAGATGCCATCATCCAGCAGGATGCTGCCGACGTTAAGAAAGTCGGCATTACCGGCACGCCGACTTTCTATGTCAATGGCCAGCCATTGAGCAAGCTTGGGCCTCAGCAGTTGTATGATCTGGTAACTTCCGAAGTGAACGCGCTGAAATAATGGCCACTCATCACGATCACAGCCACACTGATCATTTCAATACTCATAACCGCTCATTCGCCATTGCCGTCATTCTGAATATAGCGTTTGTCATTATTGAGGCGGTATATGGCCTGTTATCGGGATCTCTCGCACTGCTGGCAGATGCCGGCCATAACCTCAGCGATGTCATGGGTCTGGTTATGGCCTGGGTCGCCAGTTGGCTGGCAAGCAAGGCAGCAACCTACAGCAAAACCTACGGCCTGAAAAAGACCACCATTCTGGCGGCACTTTTTAACGCTCTGATTCTTATCGCGGCTGTCGGCGGAATCACCTGGGAGGCCATCCAGCGCCTGACAGACCCGGCCGAGGTGGCCGGCCTGACCGTGATCGTGGTTGCCGGCATTGGTGTGCTGATAAACGGTGCCACTATGCTGCTGTTTCTCAAAGGACAGCAAGGCGATATCAATATCCGCGGTGCCTTTCTGCACATGGCGGCGGACACGGCTGTATCCATCGGCGTGGTCATTTCTGGCCTCATCCTGATGCTTACCGGGTTTACGTGGATCGACCCCGTCGTCAGTCTCATTATTGCGGCGGTGATCTTCGTGGGCACCTGGCAACTGCTGAAGGACTCCGTCAACCTCGCCGTCGACGCCGTCCCCAAAGGAATTGATACCTCCACCGTTCACGCGCGCCTTGAGAATTTCCCCGGTGTGCAGACTGCCCATCACCTTCATATCTGGGCCCTCAGTACCACCGAAAATGCCCTTACCGTTCACCTGTTGAAGCCGGACCCGGAGGGTGATGACCAACTTATCAACGACATCTCGGCGGCACTGGCCCGGGAGTTCAATATTCAGCATACAACCATTCAATGGGAGCGCGACGACAGCAAATGCCCGAGCAATCCACTGCCCCCGGTGACATAGATCATCAGTATGCCCCTATCAGCTCTCTCGCTGATCCAGCCGGCTGATAGAGCTGAAATCCTGATCCGCCTCCCGCCCGTCTTCGGTGTTCGGTCCGGATTTTATTTGAGATACTCCGGGCCGGGTTGATCGGGATTAATGCTCGTGTCTTTAACGGAGGCTGAAATGACAGGTCACACACGCGAGTTCTTTTCCACGGTCAATCCAACGGTTTTTACGGCCTCGGCAATCATGGTGGCGTTTTTTGTGGGCTTCGGGGTCATCTTCCCGGGGTTGGCCAGCCAGGTCTTTGCCAGCGTTCAGGGCTTCATAACCGAGTACCTGGGCTGGGTATACGTGCTGGCTGTCAGCTTCTTCCTGGGCTTTCTGATCTGGCTCGCTCTCAGCCGCTTCGGCACCGTCCGTCTGGGCCAGCAACACGAGCGCCCTGTGTATAGCTTTCTGGGGTGGTTTTCCATGCTCTTCAGCGCCGGCATGGGCATCGGGCTGGTATTCTGGAGCGTGGCCGAGCCGGTCCTGCATTACCAGAACCCGCCCGTGGGCGAGGGTGGGACCGACGCGGCGGCACTCAATGCAATGGTTTATACCTATTTTCACTGGGGGCTGCATGCCTGGGCCGTCTATGTAGTAATGGGACTTTCCGTGGCTTACTTCAGTTTCCGCAAGGGGCTGCCGCTGACCATCCGTTCCATTTTCTATCCGCTGCTGGGCGAACGGATCTATGGCCCCATCGGTCATGCCATCGACATTCTCGCTGTTTTCGGCACGCTGTTCGGGCTGGCGACCTCACTGGGTTTTGGCGCCATGCAACTCAATACCGGCCTGAACGTGCTCTTTGATTTACCGGTATCCCATTGGGCTCAAGTCGGTATCATCGCCTCGATCACCTTTGTCGCCGTGTTATCGGTGCTATCTGGCCTCGACCGAGGTCTGAAATGGCTCAGTCAGTTCAATCTCGGCCTGGCTATCGCGCTGATGGTGTTCGTCTTCTTCGCCGGACCCACACTGTTCATTATCAACTTTTTCCTTGACTCGGTTGGCGGCTACTTCCAGAACCTGATCCAGATGAGCCTGACTACCGATGCCATCGGTGGTGGCGACTGGCAGAAGGACTGGACCATTTTCTACTGGGCCTGGTGGATGGCGTGGTCTCCCTTTGTCGGTATTTTCATTGCACGCATCTCCCGTGGCCGGACCATCCGGGAGTTCATTGCCGGAGTGCTGGCCTTGCCAAGCCTCTTTGTGTTCGCCTGGCTGGCGGTATTCGGTGGAACGGCGCTGCATCTGGAACTTTTCAGTGACGAGAGCGGGATCGCGTCCGCAGTGGCGGAGGATACTACGGTGGCCCTGTACGCAACCTTACAGCAACTCCCTTTTGCATACTTTTTATCCGGTATTGCAACCCTGCTGATTGCAACCTATTTCATTACCTCATCAGACTCCGGCACCCATGTGGTGGACGCACTGGTTTCCCGGGGCAACACTCGTTCGCCTAAACGCCAGCGGGTAATCTGGGGGATTACAGAGGGCGCGGTGGCCGCCACCTTGCTTATTGTGGGCGGCGAGCAGGCTCTTCAGAGCCTGCAGACCGGCTCCATTGCCGCCGGGTTGCCAGTATCCATCATACTGATCCTTGCCTGCATAAATCTTTTCAGAGCTCTGCATCAGGAAACTGATGGGCGTGTTGATTGAAGTAGGCAGGCCGGCCAGTGAGAGCCGGATTACTTGAAAAAGCACAAACGCCCACCTCAAACCGGTAGCGGCTATAGTAGATTAAAAGAAAGTTGACAGCCGGAGTATCTGGATGAACGAACTATTTGACGAGCAGTGTGGCTGTGACGACTCCAGAGCAGTTGAACCCCCGGCCCCGTCCAGCCCTGCCTTATCGGCCGAATGGCTCAGTGTCTACAAGGTTCCGAAAATGGATTGCCCGTCGGAAGAGCGGATGATCCGCCTGGCACTCGGCGGGTTTGATTCCATCCAGGGGCTTTCATTTGATTTGTCCGACCGCACTCTGGAAGTTCTGCATAACGGAGAAGCCGAAGCTATCACCAGCAAGCTCGCAACACTTGGCCTCGGGGCCACCCTGCAGGATACCAGGGAACCAGATCCTGAAGCCTTCAGAGCCGCCGGCTCCGCCGCCACCCTAGAGTCTGAACAATCGGCCACCCTGTGGATTCTGCTGGCAATTAACGGCCTGATGTTTCTGATCGAGATGACCATGGGTCTGATTGCCCAGTCTGCGGGCCTGATTGCCGATTCGGTGGACATGTTTGCCGATGCCGCCGTCTACGGGCTCGCACTGTATGCTGTTGGTCATGGTGTCCGGATGCAGGTGCGTGCCGCCCGCGTTGCCGGCATTCTCCAGCTCATTCTCGCCATTGGCGTGATGGTTGAAGTCGGCAGGCGTCTGGCCTTCGGGAGTGAGCCGGAGTCCCTGATAATGATGGCCATCGCATTGCTGGCCCTGGTTGCCAATATCAGCTGTCTGCTGCTGATCTCGAAGCACCGTGACGGCGGCGCTCATATGAAGGCGAGCTGGATTTTTTCCGCCAACGATGTGGTGATCAATCTGGGCGTCATCCTTGCGGGGGCACTGGTGGCGTGGACCGGCTCCAATTATCCCGACCTGATTATCGGTGCTGTTGTGGCGGTCATTGTCATGAATGGCGCCAGGCGAATCCTGGCGCTGGAGGGATAAATGGCCCGTTTCACCGAAATTGGTACCGCCACGATTCCCGGCCAGGGAACCCGGTTGCGCCTGCTTCAGCGCAATGACGAGTTCGCCATCAAGATCGCCGGCACCACCGGTGAGTTGATGAACAGCCGCGTACATGGCTCAGAGGATGCGCTGGCCACGCTGGCATGCGAGCGCATTGCCGACCTGCCCGCTCCCCGCATACTGATCGGCGGGCTGGGAATGGGCTTTACCCTGGCGGCAGCACTGGCCGCTCTGGGTAAGGATGCCCGGGTTACGGTAGCGGAGCTGGTTCCCGAAGTTGAAGACTGGAACCGGGGCCCCCTGGGCGCCGCTGCGGGGAATCCGTTAAATGATCCCCGGGCCAGCATCCATATTGGCGATGTGGCGGAACTGCTTAAAAGCAGCGATGGTGAATGGGATGCGATCCTTCTGGATGTAGACAACGGTCCGGAGAGGATGACCCGCAGGGAAAATAACTGGATCTACTCCCCTGCCGGCATCGCCGCTGCCCAGAGCGCCTTGAGCCCTGAAGGCATCCTGGCTTACTGGTCCGCAGGTCAGGAACACGCGTTTACGGAACGCCTCCGCGCTGCCGGATTTGCCGTAGAGGCAGTGACAGTTCGCGGCCTGCGCCCCGGCAAGGGGGCGTATCACCTGATATGGCTGGCCTGGTGAAACCTCCGGAAACAGGATAATCCCGCAACGACCAATTCCATTGATACGATTTTGGTATATACTTATTCCATAATGTTAATTACATGAGGAGACGGCGCGATGATCAAACCGGCCATCACAACGGCGATATTATGCACTTTACTGACCACTCCCGCGCTGGCTCAGCCACCGGCGCAGTCTACCGACGAAATGGTTGTCGAGGCACGCTCACTGGTCAAAGCCTTCGGTAGCTCCCTGAAACAGGCGCTTCAGGCCGCCATTAAGGAAGGGGGCCTGACCAACGGTATCGGCGTCTGCAATACCGTAGCGCCCGAAATTGCCGCCAGTAACAGTAACCGGGAATGGACCATCAGCCGGACCAGCCTGAGAGTCCGTAACCCGGATAACAAACCGACAGAGTGGCAGGAACTGCAACTTCAGGCGATGGACAGGCAGCCGGTCAAAAACGGCAAGCCGGTGGAAGTCTGGCAGGTTTCCGAGGCCTCCGGACAGCCGGAATTCCGCTATATGAGCGCAATCCCGACCCAGAAGCTTTGTCTGGGTTGCCACGGCAAGTCGATTGATCCGCAGGTAAAGGCCAGAGTCAAAGAGCTGTACCCTGAAGACCGGGCAACCGGTTTTTCCGAAGGTGACCTGCGCGGCGCGTTTGTGGTGACCCGGGCCGGTTCAGCCTCGGTAGCCGAGTGAGAAGCCTCGGCCACCGCTGACAATCAGTGCCTATTCGACGGCCGGCGTCGGCCTGACCAGAATCTCGTTTACGTCCACGTGGGCTGGCTGGGCAATGGCATACATCACTGCATTGGCTACATCAGCCGGCTTGAGCGCATGCCCCGGCGGCTCGTCGAAGAAGGGTGTGTCAACCATGCCGGGCTCGATCAGGGTCACGCGGATACCCGACCCCCGCAGTTCCTCACGAACACCATAGCCAATGGCGGAGACGGCCCATTTGCTGGCACTGTACATTGAGCCCGGAATGGTGGTTCGACCAGCGGCGGAGCCCGTCAGCAGCAGATGACCTTTGCTTTCCCGCAGCGCCGGCAGGCAATGCTGGATGGTCAGTCCCACACCCAGAATGTTGGTCAGAATCATATCTTTCCAGACCTCCGGGTCGGCCTCGCTGAAACCGCCGGGCTTGCCACCACGGCCGGCATTCGCGAACACGGCATCAATGCGGCCGAAAGTGTCCAGTGCCTGGCTGACCATGCGCTGCTGATCGTCGCCGTTCTGGACATCGCACTGCACGGTCAGCACCTTGTCGGGTCCACCCAGTTCCTCCCGCAGTCCCGCCAGCTTGGCTTGCGAGCGGGCGGCGAGCACCAGGCGATAGCCCTGTTTTGCAGCCGCTCGCGCGGTTTCGGCACCAATACCTGAGGAAGCTCCGGTTATCAGAATAACGGGTTTGTCTGCCATAACGTTGGTCGCCTTTAGATAGGGTTCTGGTTGAAAGGATTGCACTCCGGGAGTTGCAACAATCCCTTAAAACTGTAACAAACCTGAGAGGGTCCTTGAACAGATCGGGGCGTTCAGAGTAACTGGCTGGTCTGGCTGGTAATGACGGCAAAAAAACAGGAAGGGTAGCGGGCAAGCCCGAGCTACCCTGAGGAAATAATCCAAGCCGCCCATGAGAACTAGCCTGACAAATCAGGTTATCCGCGGATAGACGCCCTCGACCCCATCCTTTGCAAGCACCCATTGCCAGAGCTGAATACTCCGTGCCCTGAACGCGCCGGCACAGGAAAGCAGATAATAGCGCCACATACGGTAAAAATCCTCACCGAGTTCGTCCTGGAACCGGGGCCATGCCTTTTCAAAATTCCGATGCCATGCCATTAGGGTTTTATCGTAATCGGCCCCAAAGTTATGCATATCCTCCACCACGAACAGCTCATCGGCTGCATCACCGACCTGGCCAACCGAGGGCACTTCGCCGTTCGGAAAAATGTATTTATCAATCCAGGGGTCGGTGTAGGTATCCCGAAGATTCTTGCCGATGGTATGCAACAGGAACAGGCCACCCGGGTTCAGACATCTGTGCGCCACTTCCATAAACAATCGGTAGTTTTTGGAACCGACGTGCTCAAACATGCCAACGCTGGCTACGCGATCAAACTTCTCATCAATGTCCCGGTAATCCATCAGCCGGAAGTCCATTGACAGATGGGGATAACGCTCTTTGGCCCAGTCAACCTGTTCTTTTGAAATCGTTATACCAACGGTTTCCACGCCGTAATATTCGGCCGCGTGCGCCATCAGACTTCCCCAGCCGCAACCGATATCAAGCAGGCGCATGCCCGGCTCCAGCTGTAGTTTCCGGCAGATCAGGTCCAGCTTGGCAATCTGTGCGTCTTCGAGGTTATCAGCATCTTTCCAGTAACCGCAGGTATAGGTCATGCGGGAGTCCAGCATGGCACCATAGAAATCGTTACCCAGGTCATAATGGGCCTTCCCCACCTCCCAGGCACGGTCTTTGGTCTGGCGGTTCAGCACTTTCGCCTTGATAATATGAGGAAGGACTCTGACAGGTTTGATCTGGGCCGGAATGTTCGCCCTGATCAGCTTGTAAAAGAACTGGTCCAGCTCTGCCGCATCCCAGGCGTTGTCCATGTAGGCTTCGCCAAAACCAAGATTGCCATGGGCCATGGCTGCCTCGGGAACGCCTGGTGCATTGAAGTAAATATCCCAGGGCCGGGAACCACCAATCTGGATATCGGCCTTTGCAAGCAGATCAGCGGCAAACTGATGGGTTTTGTCGTCGGGATCAAAAAAAGCGGCGCTTGACGTTTTATCGTTCATTGCTACCCATCCTTGTCACTAAAAGAAAATCGTCGTTGGCATTCCAGCCTATCACCTAACGGAGGATCACCAGCGGTTTCTTCGCGGTTTCCAGCATTCTGGTGGTAGTACTGCCAACCAGGAACCGGCGGATGCTGGAGTGACCGTAGGCCCCCATGATCAGGATGTCGATGTCGTGTTCTTCCTGGTAGCCATGGAGGGTCTGCTCGACATCGCCCTGGCGAATGACGGTATGAATGTCCGGACCCTGGGCCGACAGCAGCCGCTCCGCGCGCTTGAGCTGTTCCTGATGCTCGGCTGTGTCTGCACCCACCAGCACCACGTGTAATGGTATACCCCGGAAAACCGGCGTGGCGGACAGCAGTTCGATACTGCGGAACCCGGTTTCACTGCCGTCAAACGCCAGCATGACACTGCGGGGCTGAACATACTGGTCCGGCACCACAAGAATCGGCCGATGGACACTGCGGATCACAGTTTCCAGCTGACTGCCAACATGGCGGCCGGCAGCAGCGCTGCTTTCGCCATGCAAGCCCATTACGAACAACTGGGAATCCGGCTCCAGCGCCGCCAGCGAGCTGGCAAGCTCATCATGGCGCTGGCGTTTGGCCGCTTTGTCGATACCGGCGGCAAGTACGCGCTTTTCCGCCTCGTCCAACAGTATATGGCCGTGCTTCAGGGCCAGCTTGCTGCGTTCTTGATCAAGGCTGGCAAGCTCTTCCTGAAGCTGTTCCCTGCTGCCCAGGCCGATGTTGCCGGTCAGATCAGTTCGGGCCGGATACTTTTCCTGGTCCAGAACGTGCAGCAGCATCAGTGGCGCACCCATGCGCTGGCTGGCCCAGGCGGCGTAATCGCAGACGGCAAGCGCCGCTTCCGAGCCGTCGATACAGGCTACAACAGCAAGAGGTTGCTGGCCGCCGGCGTCCTGGTTATCAGTTGTCATACTTGTCATTCCGTCAGTGGGCCAGCAAACGTTCTACGGCATCGGGTTTATCGTGAACGCCAAAACGGTCAACGATGGTGGCACTGGCTTCGTTCAGCCCGATCACTTCAACCTCCGCACCCTCGCGGCGGAACTTCACCACCGCCTTATCCAGCGCAGCTACCGCGGTGATATCCCAGAAATGTGCGCGGCTGAGATCAATTACCACGTTATCTGTTGCCTCTTTGAAATCAAAGGATTCAATAAACTTTTCTGACGAACTGAAGAAAACCTGGCCAATGACCGTGTAGGTCCGGGTGTCGGACTCTTCGTCGTAATCCGAATTGACCAGCATGTACTGACCAATCTTGTTGGCAAAAAACAGTGCCGCCAGCAGCACCCCGGCAAGAACACCAAAGGCCAGATTGTGGGTTCCCACCACCACGATCACGGTGACCACCATCACAATATTGCTCGAAAGCGGGTGCTCCTTCAGATTTTTTATGGATGCCCAACTGAAAGTGCCAATGGACACCATGATCATAACGGCTACCAGCGCGGCCATGGGGATCTGAACCAGCCATTGGTCCAGCACAAGCACCATCACTAACAGGAAGACACCGGCCGCCAGGCAGGAAAGCCGCGTCCGGCCACCGGATTTGATGTTGATGACGGACTGGCCAATCATTGCACAACCGGCCATGCCACCGAGTAAGCCGGATCCGATGTTGGCGATGCCCTGGCCTTTGCATTCGCGGTTACGGTCACTCCTGGTGTCGGTCAGGTCGTCGACGATGGTTGCGGTCATCATCGATTCCAGCAGGCCCACGATGGCGAGCGCAACGGCGTAGGGAAGAATAATCATCAGGGTTTCAGAATTCAGCGGCACTTCCGGCCACAGGAAAACTGGCAGCGTGTCCGGCAGATTCCCCATGTCACCCACTGTGCGGATACCCAGGTCGAGATACATCGCAACGCCGGTCAGCGCGACAATACAGATCAGTGGCGACGGCAGGATGCGACCAATCAGCGGAATCAGCGGAAACAGGTAGATAATGCCAAGGCCCGCTGCGGTCATGGCGTATACATGCCAGGTGACGTTGGTCAGCTCCGGCAACTGGGCCATAAAAATCAGGATCGCCAGAGCGTTAACGAAGCCCGTAACCACCGAGCGCGACACAAACCTCATCAACGAGCCCAGCTTCAGATAGCCGGCGAGAATCTGCAACAGCCCCGTCAGCAGTGTCGCAGCCAGCAGGTATTCAAGCCCATGTTCTTTCACCAGGGTTACCATCAACAGCGCCATGGCACCGGTGGCGGCAGATATCATGCCTCCACGCCCGCCAACGAAGGCAATAACAACGGCAATACAGAAAGAGGCGTAAAGGCCTACTTTCGGGTCGACCCCGGCAATGATGGAGAAGGCGATCGCCTCCGGAATCAACGCGAGGGCCACCACAACACCGGCAAGCAGATCGCCGCGAACGTTGGAGAACCAGCTGGTTCGTATACTACTGGACATATTCAGTAAATCCGGTCGGAGGTTGGAGAAATGCTTTAAGCTGACCGCGGGTCCACAGGAACACGGCGCATCGGCTGACAATCTGAGTGTGAATCTGCACGTATAATGCAAGAAGAGGCTGAGTCTGAACGCTGTGCCGGACCCATTCCTGAAATGGTTTTTTCGATATCTGTCAGGTGAAAGAGTGCCGAGCGCAAAAAGGGCACGGAGTTTACCAGACCCACAGATAGAAAGTAAGCTAACGAGATCGCTCTCTTCCTGCTGCCAGCAAACCGGAATCTGACCAAGGCCGACATGACCCCCGATGAACTCGAAAAATTCCGCAAGCTGCTGCTGCAATGGCGGGAAGATCTGCTATCAACCAGCGCCGTGCGCGACGAATCCAGTGGCACCGTTCATCTGGACCAGCAAAGCGTCGGCCGTCTCTCCCGGATGGATGCAATGCAAAGCCAGGAGCTGGCAAAAGCAAACAAGGTACGGGCAGAGCGCCAGTTAAAGCTGATTACAGCCGCACTGGTCCGTATCGATAACGACGAATACGGCGAATGCCGGCAATGTGGTGAAGTGATCAATCCCAAACGCCTTGAGATTGATCCGACCAGCCTTCACTGCATCGACTGCGCACGGTAGCGTCGGCCGGCACTGAACAAACGCCCACCGGGAGGTGACATTGACGTTTTTGAATGACAGCAAAGGCAGGCCGTTATGACTTCAGGCTGGATTGAAAAACGGAGGCTGACGGCACTCAAACGTCTGGGTATTCTCGATACCGCTCCGGAAGAGCGTTTTGACCGGCTGACAAACATTGTCAGCCGCATCTATGATGTGCCTGTCGCGCTGATTTCCCTGATTGATGATGACCGGCAGTGGTTCAAGTCAAAACAGGGCCTGAAAATTACCGAGACCCCCAGATCTCAGGCGATCTGTGATTACACCATCCGCCAGGACACCATGATGATCGTTGAGGATGCCACCAGGGATGTCCGGTTCCGGGACAACCCCCTGATCACCGGGCCGCCCTATATCCGGTTCTATGCCGGCATACCGATCAGGGAACCGAGCGGTTTCAGAATAGGCAGTCTGTGCATCATCGACACAGTTCCCCGCAAGGTTCAGGAGATGGATCTGGACCTGCTGCGGAGTATTGCCGTTCTGGTGGAAGATGAAATCGAAAGGGCCTATCTCGCCGGGGACCACGAGGATCTTATTGCCGTTTCTCATCTGAACCGCTCCATCCAGCGGGCACAGAACATATTTCTGACCCGTGACAGCCTGCACGCCGCGTTCGAATTTGTGCTTAATGACCTGCTTTCGCTGACCGGTAGCCGATTCGGGTTTATCGGGGAAATACTCTACCACCCTGATCACACCCCTTACCTTAAAATCGGCGCGATAACGAACCTTGCCTGGAATCCCGGAACCGAAGCGATGTATCAGGAGGTCGGGCGTCGGGGGATGATTTTTGAACAGAACGACAATCTTCTGGGTGTATCCATGACGACGGATCAGGCCGTCGTTGCCAATGACTTCTGCTCTGACCCGAGACGCGGCGGGCTACCCGATATGCACCCCCCGATTTCCTCCTTCTTCGGGGTTCCCATTTACGCCGGCAGTGAACGGGTCGGCCTGGTTGGCCTTGCCAACCGGGATGGCGGCTATTCCGAAAAGCTGGCGGAAGAACTCGAGCCGCTGTTACAGACCGTCGGGCAACTGATCGAGCGCAAACGCCTGCACCGGGAGAAGAACGAGCACAAGAAAGACCTGGAACTGGCGGCAAACTACGATTCATTGACCGGCCTGCCGAATCGCCGGCGCCTGACCGAGCTGTTCGAACAGGAAATTATCGAAGCTGACCGGCGCCACGGGATCGTATCTGTCTGTTTTATTGACCTGGACGGTTTCAAGGAAATCAATGATCGCATTGACCATGTAGCAGGGGATTCTGTGCTTAAAGTGGTCGCCCAGCGATTGCAGGCGTCACTGCGGGAGCACGACGTGATCGCCCGGCTGGGCGGCGACGAATTTGTTGCGATTTTACGCGATGTGAAAAACGAATCCATTTTCGAGCGGATGCTGGAAGCCATTCGCCAGCCCATTAACGTTGTCGGTCAGGTTTTCACGCTTTCTGCCAGCATGGGCATCACCGTCTATCCGGATGACAGGGTGGACATTGATCTGCTTTTGCGACATGCCGACCAGGCTATGTATGCGGCCAAAGAATCCGGCAAGAATCAGTTCAGGTATTTTGATCTGGAATCCCATGTGCTCAGAAAAGAACGGGATCTGGTGCTTGAACAGGCGCCGGCCGCACTGAAAGACGGTCGCTTCGAACTTTACCTTCAGCCCAAAATCAATCTGAAGGACAAGACCGTGGCGGGCTTCGAGGCACTGATACGCTGGAATCACCACGAAAGAGGAGTGCTGGCGCCGACAGCTTTTCTGCCCCACCTGGAACACACCGAACTTGCGGCCGATGTAGGCCGGTTTGTCATTGCCGCCGCCATGGAAATGCTTGATCAGTGGTTCCGGCAGGGTCTGCCCTATTCTTTAAGCATAAATCTCAGCCCCTCGCACTTCCTCAGCGGGGCTTTTATGTCCGATCTGGAATCGGCCCTTGCCGGCCGGGACGATGCACTGAAATCCCGGCTGGTTCTGGAAATTCTGGAAACCACGACCCTCGACAATACTGAAAAAGTGATCGCCAACCTGGCTGAGTGCCGCGCACTCGGTGTACAGATTTCCCTGGATGATTTCGGCACCGGCTACTCGTCACTGGACTACTTCCGGCGGTTGAATGTGGATGAAATCAAGGTAGACCGGTCTTTTGTGTCGGAGATGCTGGATAACCCCGACGACGAGCTTATCGTAGGCGCCATCATCGGGCTCTCCCACAACTTCGGCAGGCGAATTGTGGCGGAGGGTATTGAAACCCGGGAAATCCAGGACCGGTTGATTGCCATGGGATGCGAAGTGGGCCAGGGCTTCTACTACACCAGACCCATACCCCATGAACAGGCCATGGAGTGGGCAGCAAGGTTTTCCGCCGGGGCCTGAAATTGGCCCGGAATCTGCAATGGTCAGCGTCAGGTACCAATCGTTTATCTCGCTGACCGGAGGAAATATCCATGTCCCTACTGACGTCGCTGATCCAGGCGGGTGCCCAGTTGCAACAGGCCATGGAAAAACGCCCGGCAACTTCTGCTGCCGACCGGGACGCCACTGCAGACCGCAAATCCACCGCTGCCAGCGGTCGGAAGGCGCCTGCAGAGCCGGTTGCACCCGCAACTGACGACCGCTTTACTCCCTCCGGGAACGACCAGACGGATCCGCTTCAGATCAAGGCGCGAAAGCTTGCCATGGCGGATTACCGCCAGACCGTGGGGCAGGATCTTGCCTTTGTACGGGAAACCCTGCGGCACAAACTTGCCGAATATCAGCTACATCCGGCAAGCAGGATTGAAGTCTCAAAAAATGAGAACGGTGGCATCAGCCTCGGCGGGAGCATAGCCCAGGAAACCAGCGCCCGTATTGAACAGGATCTGGGCAACAATAAGCCATTTCGGGAAGCATTCAGCAGGCTCAGCGCCAGCGAGCCCACGCTTCACTTCATGGATAACGCGCTCAAGCTGAACAAGGCCTATGGTGTCAGCAATTCCCTGCTGGACACCATTACCAGCGATAACCAGCAGTTCAACGGCTTGCAGGATCTGGTGCACCGCTACGATTCCGTGCGCCGGTCAGTCGCAACAGGCGAGCCCGAGGCCTTCAATCCGGCCAGAAGCTACGCGTTCAGCCTGAACGCCCAGGCCTGAGCAATCCGGCCTGAAGCCATTACTGGAAGGGCTCGGGGTCGCCCTTGCCCACGCGGGTGACTTCCGGCACCGGGCCGGTCATGTTCACTACCGTTGTGGCTTCAAGCCCGCAGAAGCCGCCATCAATAATCAGATCAAGCTCATGCTCAAGCTTGTCCCGGATCTCTTCGGGATCCGTCATCGGGTCGCTTTCGCCCGGCAGAATCAGGGTACTGCTCATGATCGGCTCGCCCAGAGCCGCCAGCAGTTCCTGCACGATAGCGTTATCGGGCACCCGCATACCGATGGTTTTACGTTTGGGGTGCAGCAGCCGACGGGGCACTTCGCTGGTGGCATCGAGAATGAAGGTGTAGGCCCCGGGGGTGAACTGCTTCAGCAAGCGGTACTGGGTATTGCCCACTTTCGCGAACACTCCCACATCGGAAAGGTCCCGGCATACCAGGGTGAAGTTGTGTTTATCATCCAGCCGGCGAATCCGCTTGATCCGATCCAGCGCCTGTTTATCGTCCAGGTGACAGCCGATGGCGTAGCCTGAATCCGTCGGAAACACAATCACGCCGCCTTTTCTGAGAATCTCCACCGCCTGATTGATGAGTCTTTTCTGGGGCGTCACCGGATGAATCTGGAAAAACTGACTCATTGACTGCCCCCTGGGGTAAAGGCCGGGTCGTGCTTCGAACCACCCAGGCAGTTCGGCGATTCCGGCGACGCCTTACCGGAATCAGCCCATTCCGCCGGCGTATAGAGATGCAGTGCCAGGGCATGCACACCGTTGGATAACTCTTCCGCCAGCAGGCGGTAAATGCCCTGGTGGCGTTTCACCCTGCCCTGCCCCTCAAAAGCGCCCGACACCAGCGTCACCTTGAAATGGGTTTCAGAGTCCGGCGGCACATTGTGTTTGTGGCTTTCATTCTCTACCGCAAGGTAATCACTGTTGAAAGCCTGGTTCAGCTTGTGTTCAATCGTGTTTTGCATGGTCATGACCGGAGTCACTCCTGTTCCAGTGCGTATGCGGCAAGTCTACTACAGCCAGGGCCCCGTTTGCTTGACAGGATTGGGCCAAACCGCCATCTTCCACTGCCGTTCCTGAGCCTGTTGCAAGCCAACGAAGCCTATGCGTCTATACATTGCCGAGAAACCCAGTCTGGGCCGGGCCATTGCGGCGGCGCTGCCCGCTCCCCATCAGCAAGGCCAGGGCTGGATCCGCTGTGGCCAGGGCGCCGACGCCTGCACCGTCAGCTGGTGTGTCGGGCATCTGCTGGAGCCGGCGGAACCGGGCCAGTATGATCCGCGCTGGAAAAAGTGGCGTCGTGAAGATCTGCCGCTGGTTCCGGAAAAATGGAAACTGGCCCCCAGGGCCAGTGTCAGCCAGCAGTTGGACACACTGAAATCGCTGATGCGCAAAGCCGAGGTGATTATTCATGCCGGCGACCCCGACCGCGAAGGGCAACTGCTGGTAGACGAAGTTATCCGCTACGCCGGTATTCAATGTCCGGTCGAACGGATTCTGATCAACGACCTGACGCCCTCGGCGGTGGCCAAAGCCATCGGCTCGCCCCAGGACAACCGCAGGTTCCGGCGGCTGTCCCACTCTGCCCTGGCCCGGCAGAGAGCGGACTGGCTCTATGGCATCAATCTGACCCGCTTTTACACCCTGTCCTATCAGCAACAGGGACAGGACGGCGTGTTTTCCGTCGGCCGGGTCCAGACTCCGGTTCTGGGCCTGGTGGTTAGCCGCGACAACGCCATTGAACATTTTGAAGCAAAGCCGTTTTTCCGGATTGAGGCCAGCTGCCACGCAACGGAGGAACAGGCACCGCAGGATCTTTTTGTCGCCCGCTGGGTGCCCCCGGAGGCCATGCGGGACCATCTGGATGAAGAGGGCCGGCTGCTTGACCGTGAGATTGCGGAGCAGATTGCCGCGGCAGTTCAGGGCCGCCCGGGCAAAATAACGGAAGCCCGGTTCCGCGACCGTAAAGAGTTACCGCCGCTCCCGCTGTCCCTGTCCGCGTTACAGATAGAAGCAGGCAGGCTGTTCCGGATGGGTGCCAAGGACGTGCTGGATACCGCCCAGAACCTTTACGAGCGCCATCAGCTCATCACTTACCCGCGCTCGGATTGCCGGTACTTGCCCGAAGGTCATTTTGATCAGCGCCAGGGCGTCATTGAGGCCATCCGCAGGGTCACTCCGGAGCTGGCTGCTGCCAGTGAGGCTGCAGATCTGACCAGACGTTCCGCGGCCTGGAACGACAAAAAAGTCGATGCCCACCACGCCATAATTCCCACCGCCCGCCAGAGCGGTTCCGGGCGGCTCAGCGACACCGAACAGAACATTTACGGCCTGATCAGCCGCTACTACCTGATGCAGTTCAGCGCCAACGCCATACACCGGGAGGGCCGTCTGGGGCTGAAAATCGGCGAACATGATTTCCGCGCCACCGAGACCGCCATTGCCGAACCCGGCTGGAAACAGCTGGAAATCCGCCAGCGCGAAGACAAGCAGGAGACCGCGAAAGCGCCCCTGCCCCGCTTGTCGGTGAACGCTCCGATCCTGTGTGAATCCGCTGCCATCAGCGAACGCAGGACCCAGCCGCCCCAGCCTTTTACCGACGCCACGCTGTTGTCCGCGATGACCAACATTGCCCGGTTTGTCAGCGACCCGAAACTGCGGAAAACCCTGCGGGAAACCGATGGCCTGGGCACCGAAGCCACTCGCGCGGCCATTATCGACACCCTGTTCCGTCGTGAATACCTGGTTCGTGACAAACGCCATATTCGCTCCACCCTGAAAGGTCGGGCACTGATCGGGTCGCTGCCCGAATCTGTCAGCACTCCAGACATGACCGCAGTATGGGAGGCCACACTTGAACAGATACGAAGTGGTGAGGGTGACCCCAGGCGTTTTCTGACCGACCTCCAGGCGCAGATCCGCCAGCTTGTGGCGGTGCCCGAGGCCGACCAGCCCGGGCTACCGGCAGCCTCGGCCGGTGCGGTCCATTGCCCGAAATGCCGGGCGCCGATGCGCGCGCGCGAGGGTAAATTCGGCAGATTTCAGGCCTGCACCCGCTACCCCGACTGCAACGGTACCCGGCAGATTGACGACACCAGCCCCGGGGATGGCAGCGGGGACGCACCCGTGCCCTGCCCTCACTGTTTTTCGCCCCTGGTCCGGCGCAAGGGCACCAAAGGCTGGTTCTGGGGCTGCAGTAATTTCCCCGCCTGCCGTAACACGGTTAATGACCTGGACGGGAAGCCGGCGCTTCGTTTACCCAAGACTACATAAAGACACTGAAGCCAATTTCATTTTTTGCGACTATGAACGGGCTCCAGCCACGAGGTTTATTATGCGCATTGCGCTTCTGGAAGATGAACATGAACAGGCTCAGCACATTCAGGCATTACTGACTGATCGTGGGCATCAGTGTGATCATTTCCCGAACGGCCGGGCCTTTCTCAGCGCCGTGCTGCATCGCAGTTACGACCTGCTCTTGCTTGACTGGCAGATTCCGGATACCACCGGGATTGAAGTGCTGGAGCAGGTCCGTGCAAATCTGAGCTGGCAGGTTCCCGTGGTCTTTCTGACCCAGCGGGACAGCGAAGCCGATATAGTGCGGGCCCTGGATGCGGGTGCTGACGATTATCTTGCCAAGCCAGCCCGCGAAGCAGAACTGATTGCCCGCATCAATGCGCTGGCACGGCGCACCAATCCGGATGACGAAAGAGAATTACTGACCTACGGCCGGTTCCGCATTGATACCCGGCAGCGAACCATTGAGTTAAACGACCAGAACCTGACGCTGACTGACAAGGACTTTGACCTGACCCTGTTCCTGTTTCAGAACCAGGGCCGGTTGTTGACCCGTGACATGCTGCTTGAACGGGTCTGGGGCATGGCCAACGACATAAATACGCGAACGGTCGACACCCACATGAGCCGCCTGCGTCGCCGTCTGGGCCTGAACCCGGAAAACGGGTTCCGAATCAAAACGATCTACCAGCGCGGCTACCGACTGGAAGCCATGGAACCCCAGCATAATTCCGGCGCCGGGAACTCAGCGGTAAAACAGGCCTGAAATGCGGGAAAGTACTGTCCGTTTACTGATCATTCACTGCCTGATAGCAGTCAGTCTGGGTGTTTGTCTGCCAGCCCAGGCAGAGCTGTCCATAACCCGTGGTTCCGAATCAGGATCCACGGGTTTTGGGGTGTCGAACGTGCCCGAGTGGAGCTATACCATGACGGCGAATGACTCGGTTCAGGACATTGCCCGACGGTTTCTGGCCAGTGGTATCCCGTCATCCCGCTTACTGCAGTACAACAACCTGGCCAACAGGTCGCAGCTCGGCCCCGGCGACACCATCAGAATTCCCCTGTCCTGGCTGCAGCAACAGCCGGACCCGGCCCGGGCCTCCTCGGTATCCGGTCAGGTTTCGGTGCATTCCGGCCGCGACAGCCGCAAACGCCCGCTGACAGTCGGTACGCTCGTGCGGGTGGGTGACGAGCTGATCTCCTACTCCGGCACAGCCACCATTGAACTGGCTGACGGCTCGGTCGTCAGGTTATCGCCGAATTCCCGCCTCGCGTTCAACCGGCTGACCCGCTATCGCAAGTCCGGTATGGTGGACACCCGTCTTCGCCTGAAAGAAGGTGAACTGGAAACCCAGGTCAGGCCGTTTGACGAAGATGGCTCAAGGTTTGAAATCGAAACGCCTTCAGCCGTGGCCGCGGTTCGCGGCACCATGTTTTCCCTGAAAACCGGCCCGGCAGGCACGGATCTGAGAGTGACCGATGGCCGGGTAGCTTTCGGGCATCGCGGGAAAACCCGGGTAATACCCGAGGGCTACAGCGCCAGAATCTCGACAGCCAGCAACGGCAACATGAGTATCCGCAGACTGCCGCCCGCACCGGAGCTCAACCCTCTGCCCCCCAGCCTGACCCGGCTTCCACAGACCCTGAGCTGGCAGCCCAATGGCGCAACACAGTACCAGGTGAATGTCTTTGAGGCTGACAGTGGTCGCTGGCTGCAGAGCGCAACGCTGGAAGATGCCCGTTACAGCCTTGACCTGCTGGATAATGGACAATACGAGGTGCAGCTCGCCGCCCTGGACAGACACGGTATCGCAGGTATGCCGGGTACCCTGGATTTTGAGGTCGACCTTCAGGCACAGGCAGCCGGACTGACCAGGCCGGCCCCCGGTGAGGCCGTTAACGATGATATGCCGGAGTTCCAGTGGCAGCTCCGTGGTACCAACGAGGTTGCGCGGATCGAAATTGCCGCCGACCAGAGTTTCCGCGATGTGATTGCGACCAGTGAATGGGCGCCTGACGAGCAGACGTTGCCCTCCCGGCCGCTGTCACCCGGCAAGTATTACTGGCGCGTAGTCACCGAGGCAGGCGGCAACTCGGTGGCTACCAGTGAAGCTCGCAGCCTGGTTATCAACGGCACTCTGCCCCCGGTGCGGATAATCAGCGTGAACTATCTGGACAAACAGGTGCGCATTTTCTGGCAGAATGTCGACACTGCCAACGGGTACCTGATTCAACTGTCCGAAGAGCCTGGTTTCCGCAACATTATCAAAGAGGCGGAAATTGCCGATACCACAGCGGCCTTGCGACTTATTCCCGGAAGGCGTTATTTTGTACGCCTGAAAGCACAGTCGGATGGTCCGCTGGAAAGTCGCTGGGGACCGGGGCGTGAACTCTTCCTTGAATAGTAGTCCTCATGACACGGAACTGGTTGCCAATCAGAACGAACCCATGGACGCTGGGACTACCGCTGCTGCTGATGCTGTGGCTTCTTAACGCCTTCGACGTCCCCCAGCGCCTGAACTTCTGGACTTACGACACCCTCATTACCAGCTTCCCCGGCGAAATGCGCCCGGACATCGCCCTGGTTGCCATTGACGAAAAGAGCCTCGATCTCCTGGGACGATGGCCCTGGAGCAGAGCTGTGCACGGCAGGCTGATTGACAAGCTCGAAGCCGCCGGAGCCCGCACGATTGTTCTCGATATTCTGTTTGCCGAGCCGACACCGGACGATTCCTCCCTCGCTTCTGCCATGCGCGCCCATGGCGGCGTGATTCTGCCCTTACATCTGTCACCAGCCTCCGGGCCGCTGCTCACCACTCACTTGCCCGCGCCGGAACTGGCAGAAGCTGCCGCTGAGCTGGGTCATACTCACGTTGCACTGGACCGGGATGGCATCGCACGAGGCACCTACCTGCGCAGCGGATTGGGCAACCGGCTCTGGCCCAGCCTGGCCCTGGCAACGGCAGGGGGCAGCCTGGTCGCGGACACGGACCTACAGGCTGCCCCCTATGTCAACATCCGCCAGGGTTACCGGGCGGTGCCCTTGGCCGGCCCGGCAGGATCCGTGACCACCTACTCCTATGCGGATGTCTTGTCGGCGCCGCCGTCACCGGACCGATTCCGCAACAAGACCATCTTTGTGGGTGCCACTGCGGCCGGCCTGGGCGATATCCTGCCAACGCCCTTTGCGGGATCCGGGCAACCGCTTTCCGGCGTCGAGTTTCATGCTAACGCCTACTCGGCCCTCGCCGACAACACCTTGATAAGCCGGGCACCGCTGGGCCTGTCCCTGTTACTGGCGGCCGCTGCATTGGTCGCTCTGGTGCTGACATTGCCCAGGGTCTGGCCGGGGCAGGCGTTCGGGCTCTGCCTGTTGCTGGCGTTTTCACTACTTGCGGCCCAGGCCACTCTGCTTGTTACCGCCAACCTCTGGCTATCGGTTGCCCACGCTGTGATCATCGCCATTCTGGCCATTCCGGTATCCACCGCTCTGCGCCTTGCCATGGCCAACCGCTTTCTGAACCGGCAACTCGACGAACTGGCCCTGGGCCCCGCGGTGGCATTGCCGTCACCTGCCGCCAGACATCCGGAGCAACTGATGTCTGATTTTCGGGCCCTGCTGCAGCCGCGGAGCTGGCTGCTGGCCAAGGATGAGCAAACCGTTCATGGTGAGGGGCTGAGCCTGTGTGAAGCGCCGGAACTCGAATCACCGGGGCACTGGGTCCACCGCAACAACGAAAGCTGGGTCCGCATTGACCGCGACGGCCAGCACTACACCCTGGGGCTGAGGTTTGCCAACGATCTTAACCGCGAAGCCGTCCAGCGCTACCTGCAGAAGCTCCACCTGGCTGAACCCGATACCCGGGCTCCCGACAGCCATCCCCGGGAAAAAATGTCCGCCCAGATTGAACGGGTCCGCAAGGCAACGGCGCAGATGAGCCAGATGCAGCAGTTCATCCACCGTAGTTTTGAAAGCATGCCTGACGGCATTATCATCACCGACGAACTCGGGGTTATCCGGTTTGCCAACAGTCACATCAAAGCATGGTTCGGCGAACCCACACCGAGCCTGAACGGCCTGCCCCTGGCCCGCCTGCTGGATGGCCATGACCCGCGGGAAAGTGCGCCCTGGCACGAAACCGTATCCGAAACCCTTACTCTGGCGCAGGCGCGCACCGTCGACCTGCAACTGGCCAGCAAGGCATTCCTTATCCATTTTGCCCCCTTCGCGCTGCCGGGTAGCGACCAGAGCGGCATTATTGCCAATGTATCGGATGTGTCCGAACGCTGGGAGCAACAGCGTCAGCATCGCGAGGCCATCGACTTCATTTCCCACGATGTGCGTTCTCCGCTGGTCTCCCAGCTTGCGCTTATCGAACAGCTCAAACGCCATCAGGGCCAGATTGAAAGCGGGCAACTGGACCAGCTCGGCAAGCTGGCCCGCCGCAGCTACCATCTGGCAGAGGAGTTCGTGCAGCTTGCCCGGGCCGAGCAACTCACCGAAACACGTTTCTATGAATGCGAATTCCTGGCCATCGTTGAAAACGCCCGGGACAGCGTCATTGAGCAGGCCGCCGAAAAGGATATACAGCTGGTGCTGAGCGGCGAGGAAGAGCTGTGGCTGAAAGGCAATGCGGAATTACTGGAACGGGCGGTGATCAATCTGATTACCAATGCCGTCCAGTACAGCCCCTGCGGTTCGGTGGTTACGGCGCAGGTATTCAGTGCCGGTCACGAAGCGTGTCTGACCATCGCCGACGAGGGTGAAGGGATCGCCGAACATGAACTACCGCATCTGTTCAGCCCTTACTGGCGTCAGAGGAGCAACGAGCTTTCCGGCAATCACGGCACCGGTCTCGGCCTGTCTTTCGTGGCTGTTGTGACCGAAAAACATCATGGTGTGATTGCCGTCGATTCGCGGCTGGGAGAAGGCTCAGCGTTCAGGCTGAGACTGCCAATGATAACCCGGGTAAACAACTCATAACCGGAACAGCCAGCGGACTGACCGCTGGCTTTCGAGTCCCGTACTGCCCTGCCCCGAAACTCAGCTCTCAATGGTTTTGCTGACCACTTCCGACGGGGGACTCAGCAGGCCATTGTTGTCCTCTGCCTGCACGCTGAAATACCACGTCCCCGCGGACAGGTTCTCCACGGTATACTGCAGGGTCGCGGGATAGTTATTACCCTGATCACTGCTCACATGGACAGTCTGGTCAAGATTCGCGGGGTCCTGACCATAACTTATGATGTAACTGGTCAGATCGTAAAGTTCCAGCGAATCCCCATTCTGGCGCTGACCGGGCGCATTCCAGCTCAGTGCCGCCGAACGTTCGGCAGCCTGGGAACCAGCCTGGGGGTCTGACCCCGGTGAATCGGAACCGCCACCACATCCGGTCAGGACGATCCCGAATACCAACGCGGCAATCCATACCTTTGACAGGTTAATGATGCGTTTCATAGTAGTTCCACACCGAGTTATCGTTGAGTTCGTAAAAGTCTACAAAACCTACGACTCGAAGGCTGTGAAACCCATCATCCGGCGCGCTATTTTTCCGCCAATTTCTTGACAGATCAGGGCGCTCAAGCTGGCAACCGCAAGATATTTGCGGGCCGTCCCTGCGCCATGCCTGAGCCAGCACTGAAAAACCCCGCGACCAGGGCGGGGTTCCAGCAGTCCAGCCACAGGTTACTGGCCGAATTTCGCTTTCGCTTTAAGGCGGTAGGCGTGCAAAAGCGGCTCGGTATAGCCATTCGGCTGTTCGCGGCCTTTCAGCACCAGATCCATGGCGGCCTGGAAGGCAATGCTGCTGTCGAAGTCCGGTGCCATGCTGCGGTAGGACGGGTCCTTCGCGTTCTGACGATCCACAACCGCCGCCATGCGCTTCATGGTCTCGTGGATCTGCGCTTCGGTGCAGATACCGTGATAGACCCAGTTGGTCAGCAACTGCGAGGCGATACGCAGGGTGGCACGATCTTCCATCAGACCGACATCGTTGATATCCGGCACCTTGGAACAGCCCACACCACTATCGATCCAGCGCACCACATAACCAAGAATACCCTGGGCGTTGTTGTCCAGTTCCTGCTGGATATCTTCCGCTGACAGGGACTTCGGATCGTCCATCACCGGTACGGCCAGGATGTCATCCAGGTTGGCGCGGGTGCGGCTTTCCAGTTGTTTCTGGAGATCGGCAACGCTGACCTGGTGATAGTGGATTGCGTGCAGGGTAGCAGCGGTCGGCGATGGTACCCAGGCGGTGTTGGCACCGGCCTTGGGATGGCCGATTTTTGCTTCCAGCATGTCCGCCATCAGGTCCGGCATGGCCCACATGCCCTTGCCGATCTGGGCGACGCCACGGAAACCTGTTTCCAGGCCGACATCCACATTCCATTGCTCGTAGGCCTGGATCCAGGTGGCCTGCTTCATAGCGCCCTTGCGCATGAACGGCCCGAGCTCCATGGAGGTATGAATTTCATCGCCAGTGCGATCGAGGAAGCCGGTGTTGATAAACACAGCGCGTTCTTTCGCGGCCTTGATACAGGCCTTGAGATTAACCGTTGTGCGACGCTCTTCGTCCATGATGCCCACTTTCAGGGTGTATGCCGGCAGACCGAGCGCGTCCTCGACGCGGCCGAAAAAGTCGTTGGTAAACGCCACTTCGTCAGGGCCATGCATCTTCGGCTTGACAATGTAGACCGAGCCGGTGGTGCTGTTCCGAAGCTTGCCGGTGCCTTTCAGATCGTGAATCGCCACCAGCGCTGTCACGATGCCGTCCATCAGGCCTTCAGGCACTTCACTGCCATCTTTCAGCAGGATGGCCGGGTTAGTCATCAGATGGCCGACATTGCGCACAAACATCAGGCTGCGGCCCTTCAGGACCAGCTCACCGCCTTCAGGCTTGTGGTAGCTGCGGTCGCTGTGCATCTTGCGGGTCATCTGCTGCCCGCCTTTTTCAAAGCTTTCTTCCAGATCGCCCTTCATCAGGCCCAGCCAGTTGCGATAGGCCAGTGCCTTGTCATCGGCGTCTACAGCGGCGACGGAGTCTTCGCAGTCCATTATGGTGGTCAGAGCGGATTCCATCAGCACGTCTTTCACGTGCGCACCGTCGTCTTTACCGATCGGATGGGTGGCGTCAACCTGGATTTCGAAGTGCATGCCGTTCCTGACCAGCAGGATACCGGTAGGCGCATCGGCATCGCCGGTGTAGCCGACAAAACCGGATTCGTCTTCAAGGCCAGTGGTTTCGCCATTCTGCAGTTTTACTGCCAGCTTGCCACTCGCAACGCTGTACAGAGCCGCATCTTTATGGCTGCCGGAGGCCAGTGGTGCCGAGCTGTCCAGCAGATCACGGGCAAATTCAATGACCCTGGCACCGCGCACCGGGTTGTATTCAGCGGTTTTCTCCGCACCGTCTTGTTCAGAGATAACATCAGTGCCGTAGAGCGCATCGTAAAGACTGCCCCAGCGCGAGTTGGCGGCATTCAGGGCAAAGCGGGCATTCATCACCGGCACAACCAGCTGGGGACCGGCCATAGTGGCTACTTCCGGATCGACATTCGAGGTGGAGATTTTGAACTCGCCCGGCTCATCGACCAGGTAACCGATCTCCTTCAGGAAGCTTTTATACTCGGTCATGTCCAGCTTCTGACCCTTGTGGTCACGGTTCCAGCTGTCCATCTTCTCCTGAATCGTGTCGCGCCTGGCGAGCAGCTCTTTATTCCTGGGCGCCAGGTCGTGGACGATCCTGTCAAAATCCGCCCAGAATTTGTCGGCGTCAACACCGGTACCGGGAATCGCTTCGTTGTTAATGAAGTCAAGCAGGTTCTTTGCAACCTGCAGGCTGCCGATCTGTACGCGTTCTGTCATTGTTGTGTGCCTCGATAAGTGACTTTTCAGCTGACCTGCTCCCGGTATTTCCGGGCAGACCCTTATTATTGGGAGCGAGTATTGTACGAGAAATTGTCAATCAGGTCATTCCCGTGCCCGGGCCTGAGCGGCTGCGACCATAACATTCAGCCGCGACGCCAACTGGTTCCTTCCCGGCTATCGTCCAGAATCACACCTTTTTCCAGAAGTTCATCGCGGATACGATCTGCTTCGGCGAAATCCCTGTTCTTGCGGGCGTCGGTTCTGGCCTGGATCATCGCCTCAATGTGCTCTGCACTCAACTCTCCGGCAAGCCCTGCCTGGAAGTATGCTTCCGGGTCCTGCTGAAGCAGCCCGAGAACGCCGCCGAGTCGGACCAGAACCGCAGCCTTTTCTGCGGCGGCCACGTCATTCCCGTCGCGCCTGTGCTGATTGATCTCGTTGGCGGCACTGTGCAGAACCGCCATAGCACCTGCGGTGTTGAAATCATCATCCATGGCATCAGCAAATTCCCGGTCATGGGCTGACTCGGGCACATCTTTGGCCGGAACCAGCCCACGCAATGCCTGGTAAAGCCGGTTGAGCACGCGCCCTGCTTCCGCCAGATTCTCTTCTGAATAATCGACCTGACTGCGGTAATGGCTGGACACCAGAAAATATCGAACCACCTCCGGCGAGTAGTCTTCGAAGATCTCGCGAATGGTGAAGAAATTGCCCAGGGACTTGGACATTTTTTCCTTGTTCACGCGGATGGCGCCAGCATGCATCCACAGATTCGCGAAGGTACAGCCGTTAGCGCACTCGGACTGGGCAATTTCATTCTCATGATGAGGGAACAGCAGATCCGGTCCGCCCCCATGGATATCGAAGGTCTCACCCAGGCAGGAATTCGACATCGCCGAGCATTCAATATGCCAGCCCGGCCGGCCGTCTCCCCAGGGCGATGGCCAGCTCACCTCGCCTGGCTTGGCGGCCTTCCAGAGCACGAAATCCGCCGGGCTGCGTTTGGCTTCCTGAACATCCACCCGGGCACCGGCGACAAGGTCTTCGAGCTTTTTCTTGCTGAGCTTGCCGTAATCGGGATAGGAGTCCACCGAGAAGTACACATCACCGTTATCAGCCGCATAGGCATACCCGGCAGTCACCAGCTTCTGGATCATTGCCAGCATTTCGTCTATATAAGCTGTCGCACGCGGCTCTTCCGTTGGCGCCCTGACACCCAACTTACCCTCGTCCTCGTGCATGGCCGTGATCATCCGATCCGTCAGATCGGTATAAACTTCTCCGTTCTCCTCGGCTCTGCGCAAAATCTTGTCATCAATATCGGTGATGTTCCGAATGTATTGAACGTCAAACCCCTGATGGCGCAGGTAACCCGTGATCACGTCAAAAGCCACCAGCACCCTGGCGTGGCCAAGATGACAATAGTCGTAGACCGTCATCCCACACACATACATGCGAACCTTTCCCGGCTCTATGGGTTTGAATTCTTCCTTTTCCTGACTGAGGGTGTTGTAAATTTTAATCACATTACGCTCGTTCAAAGATCAAATGAATGTATCACCGGAGTATGACGGGCCGGGCGGGCAGGGTCTTCCGGGAACGTAAAAAACAGGGATGTTTTTTCCGAGCCTACAGGGATGTATCTACGGCGTGTCCCGGAAGGCCCTGCCCGCCCGGACCCTGCACCGCTGCCTGACTTTATTTGCCCTTGCCCCAGGAGTCACGCAGGGTCACCGTGCGATTGAACACCGGCCGACCGGCGGCACGGCTCAGTTCCTGATCACAGAAAAAATAGCCCTCGCGCTCGAACTGATAGGGCAAATCCGTGTTCGGAGTGGCGAGGCTTTTTTCCACTCTTGCGCCCTTGAGGACCACCAGCGATTGCGGATTGATCGACTCGACGAAATCCGTGTCTTTATCACCATCCGGGGACTCGTTGTTGAACAGGCGGTCATACTGATTGATATCAGTGGCAACGCTGTCCGATGCCGACACCCAGTGCAGGACACCGTTGGGTTTGTAGCCTTCGGGGTTCACCCCCAGAGTGGCGGGATCATACTCACACTTGAGCTCGACGATCTCGCCGCGGTCGTCACGAATAACCTCGCGACAGGTCATCACATAGCCACCACGCAGCCGCACCGCCTGATCCGGAGCCAGGCGTTTCCATTTCCGGGGCGGGTCCACCGCAAAGTCTTCATGGTCGATATACAGGGTCTGGCTCCAGGTGACTTCCCGCTCACCCATATCCGGGTTCTGGGGATGGACCGGCAGTACCAGGGTCTCGGTCCGGTCTGCCGGGTAGTTGGTCAGCGTCACTTTCAGCGGGCGCATCACACACATGGCGCGGGGTGCGCGGATGTTCAGATCCTCGCGGATGGCGTGCTCCAGCATGCCCATATCGACGGTGCCACCCGCCTTGTTCACACCGATCATGTCACAAAAAGTCCGGAGCGATTCGGGGGTATAGCCACGACGGCGCATGCCCGAGATGGTGGGCATACGAGGGTCGTCCCAGCCGTCTACAAAACCCTCATCCACCAGTCGTTTCAGTTTCCGTTTGCTGGTAATGGTGTAATTCAGGTTCAACCGGGCGAACTCAATCTGCCGTGGCTGGCAGGGTGCGGATATGTTTTCCAGCACCCAGTCGTAGAGCGGGCGATGATCCTCAAATTCCAGGGTGCACAGGGAATGGGTAATCCCTTCCATGGCATCGGAGATAGGGTGGGTGAAGTCGTACATCGGGTAGATGCACCACTTGTCACCGGTCTGGTGGTGATCGGCGTAGCGAATCCGGTACAGAATCGGGTCCCGCAAATTGATGTTCGGAGACGCCATGTCGATTTTTGCTCGCAGTACCAGCTCACCATTGTGATACTTGCCGTCACGCATGTCTGCGAAAAGCTGAAGGTTTTCTTCCACGGGCCGATCCCGGTACGGGCTGTTCTGCCCCGGTTCTTTCAGCGTGCCGCGATACTCGGCCATCTGGTCTGCCGATAGCGCGCACACATAGGCCTTGCCCTTTTCGATCAGTTCGACGGCAAAGTCGTGAATACTGTCGAAATAATCGGAGGCATATCGCACCTCACCGGCCCACTCAAAGCCCAGCCAATGGACGTCCTTTTTGATGGCGTCGATATATTCCTGGGATTCCTTTTCCGGATTGGTATCGTCAAACCGCAGGGTGCACACGCCATTAAAGGTTTCGGCAATGCCGAAGTTCAGGCAGATCGACTTGGCGTGGCCGATGTGCAGGTAACCGTTAGGCTCCGGAGGAAACCGGGTCACCACCTGACCTGTGTGCTCGCCTCTGGCAACAGCATCGGCAATCAGGCTCTGGATAAAATTATGGGCTTTCTTGGACTCAGCGCTCATACAGTCTCAATTGTCGGGTTGTCTCTGAAACCGCGTATTATACGCATAAATGCAGCTGCAGCTCATGCATAGCCGCAAACTCTTGCGTACAATAAAGTCAAACCGCTATCCCTTAAATTGACAGGAAGCCCAGATGATTCTGCTGAAAACCTCGCACGGTGATATCAATATCGAACTGGATTACGACAAAGCCCCGGAAACCGCCAGAAATTTCGAACAGTACGTTCGCGACGGTTTTTACGACGGGCTGATTTTTCACCGCGTTATCGGCAATTTCATGATTCAGGGTGGGGGTTTTGAGCCAGGCATGAGACCGAAAAAAACCCGCGAAGCCATTCGCAACGAAGCCAACAATGGCCTCAGCAATATGAAGGGCACCGTTGCCATGGCCCGCACCATGGACCCACATTCCGCCACCGCCCAGTTTTTCATCAACGTGGAGAACAACGGCTTCCTGGACCATACCGCCGAAAATGCTGAAGGCTGGGGTTACTGCGTGTTCGGAAAAGTGGTGGATAGCACGGACACAGTGAACGCCATCCGCTCAGTCCCCACCATCATGCGGGACGAACATCAGGACGTGCCTGCTGAAGATGTGGTTATCATCAGCGCTGAAGTTTCCGGGGATGGAGAGCCCGCGTGACCACGCTGTTTATTTCCGACCTGCACCTGGAAGAATCCCGACCGGATATCACCGGGGCCTTTCTGGACTTTGTAAAAGCCAGGGCCATGGGAATAGATGCCCTCTATATTCTCGGTGATTTTTTTGAGGCCTGGATCGGAGACGATGAGCATACGCCCTTGCAGGAAACGGTGGCCGCAGCATTGAGCGAAGTGAAAGCCAGTGGCACGGCGATTTATTTCATGCACGGCAACCGCGACTTCCTGATTGGCGAAGACTACTGCAACCGGGCCGGCGCTGTGCTGCTGGACGACCCCTCGGTGGTTGAGATTTATGGCACCTCTTACCTGCTGATGCACGGCGACAGCCTCTGTACCGCCGATGTGGAATATCAGAAGTTCCGCGCCAATATGCGCAACCCCCAGTGGCAGCAGATGATGCTTCAGCGACCGCTGGAAGACCGCAAGCAGATGGCGCGCCAGCTGCGGGAAATCAGCATGGCAAAGAATCAGGGCAAGGAAGAGTCCATTATGGATGTGACGCCGGAGGAAGTGGTGCGTGAACTTGAGGCCCATGGAGTCCAGAACATGATTCATGGCCACACCCACCGCCCGGCGGAACACGATCTGATGGCAAACGGAGCACCGGCCAGGCGCATCGTGCTGGGGGACTGGCACGAGAATGTCTGGTGGCTGGAAGCAGAGCCGGATCAGAAGCCGATTCTGAAAAAGTATCCGCTATAAAAAAAGCCGGTGCTGTCCGGCTTTTTAACACTCGCCTGCTTCTGTCCTGGCTGATCAGTGAGCCAGTATCTGCTGCAGGAAGGACTGGGTTCTGGGCTCCTGAGGATTGGTAAAGAACTCGTGAGGCGGAGCCTCTTCCACAATTTCACCACCATCCATAAAGATCACACGGTCTGCCACGGTTTTCGCAAAGCCCATTTCGTGAGTTACGCAAATCATGGTCATACCGCTACCTGCCAACTCGATCATGACATCAAGCACTTCCTTGATCATTTCCGGGTCGAGGGCCGACGTTGGCTCGTCGAACAGCATGATCTTTGGCTTCATGCACAGTGCACGGGCAATCGCGACACGCTGCTGCTGGCCGCCCGATAACTGACCGGGATACTTGTTCGCCTGGTCAGGAATCTTGACGCGCTTCAGGTATTCCATGGCATCTGCCTCGGCTTCCTTTCTCGGCGTTTTACGAACCCAGATTGGCGAAAGACAGCAATTTTCAAGCACTGTCAGATGCGGGAACAGATTGAAGTGCTGGAACACCATTCCAACTTCACGGCGAACCGTGTCGATATGGCGAACGTCGTCCGTAAGCTCGATGTCATCAACAATAATCTTGCCCTGCTGATGCTCTTCCAGACGATTGATACAGCGAATGAACGTGGATTTGCCCGACCCCGAGGGCCCACAGATGACAATCCGCTCACCCTGACGCACGTTCAGGTTCAGGTCCTTCAATACGTGAAATTCGCCGTACCACTTATGCATCCCCTCCACCCGGATGATGTCAGGCTGGTTGGCGGTCTGGCTGGGAACCGGCTCTTGCGAATCAGTGTCTTGGGTCTGGTCTGTCATAGTGTTACCCATCAGGTCTTGTGACCGGTGTCTAGTTTACGTTCAAGATTCTGGCTATAGCGGGAGATGCCAAAGCAGAAAACCCAGAAGCAGAAGGCGACGAAGACATAGCCCTCGATAGCAACGTTTTGCCAGGCAGGGTCCGTTACCGTTGACTGCACCGTGCCAAGGATGTCGAACAGGCCAATGATCAGCACCAGGGTTGTATCCTTGAACAGCGAAATAAAGGTGTTAACGATGCCAGGAATAACCATTTTCAGCGCCTGCGGCAGGATGATCAGACCGGTTTTCTTCCAGTAGCCCAATCCCAGCGCATCAGCTGCTTCGTACTGCCCTCTCGGAATGGCCTGCAGGCCACCCCGGATAACCTCTGCCATATAGGCAGACTGCCAGAGCGTGATGCCAATCAGTGCACGCGACAGTTTCTCGAAATTCATTCCGTCCGGGAGAAACAGCGGCAGCATAACCGACGCCATAAAAAGTACCGTAATCAACGGAACCGCCCGCCATACCTCGATGAACACGACACAGAGACCACGGACAATGGGCATTTCGGACCGTCGGCCAAGCGCAAGCACGATGCCAATCGGCAGGGACGCGAGTATCCCGATATAGGCAAGAATGAGAGTCAGCATCAGGCCGCCCCACTTGGTACTTTCCACCACTTCCAGGCCAAAGGTTCCGCCAGGAATCAGGAAATAGCCAATGAGCGGCAGGCCGGTCAGACCAAAGATGCCGAACCACTTGCGCGCAGGAAAGCGCTCGATGAATTGCGGAACAAAGGCAACAGCGAGCAGCAAGAATATAAGGTTCACGCGCCATTGCAACTCGTCCGGGTAGAACCCGTAGATGAAGAAATTCAGCCGCTCATTAATGAACAGCCAACAGGCACCTCCACCATCACACTGACTGGGTTCGGTGCCACGAAAACTGGCATCAAAGAATAACCAGCTGAACAAGGGCCCGACGCTGGTCACAACCAGATAGCCAACAACCAGCGTGAGCAGACTGTTATACCAGCTCGAAAACAGATGCTGACGCATCCAGGCGACCGGCCCGATGCTTATTTTGGGTGGTCTCATCATTGACTCAGCCATCATCGCTCCTTAATCGCTACAGCCCGGTTATAGATATTCATCAACAGGGAGATTGACAGACTGATGGTGAGATACACCGCCATGGTAATTGCCACCACTTCCACTGCCTGACCGGTCTGGTTGAGGGTTGTGCCCATAAATACGGCGACAAGATCCGGATAACCAATCGCGGTCGCGAGCGAGGAGTTCTTGGCAAGGTTGAGGTATTGGCTGGTCAGCGGAGGAATAATCACTCGCATGGCCTGGGGAATAACAACCAGTCGCAGGGTCAAGCCGTTAGGCAGGCCCAATGCCTTGGCTGCCTCAGTCTGGCCCTTGCTGACCGAGACGATACCCGAGCGGACTATCTCGGCAATGAAGCTTGCCGTATAGAGCGACAGAGCAATCCACAGAGCGGCCAACTCGGGAATGATGGAAATCCCGCCACCAAAGTTAAAGCCTTTGAGCGCAGGCAAGTCCCACTCCAGTGGGCCCCCGGCCACAACATAAGCCAGTATCGGCAACACCACCAGAACGGCGACACTGACTTTAAAAACAGGAAAAATCTGACCGGTGGCCAACTGACGTTTCTTGGCCCACTTTTTCAATACAACGACACCGACAATCGCAGAGATGAGTGCGCCCCAGACCAGGCCAAAACCGTCCTGAGTCAGCGGCTCGGGCACATAAAGCCCCCGGTTGTTCAGGAACAGGGCCCCGCCCACATCAATGCTCTGCCGTGGTGAGGGCAAGCTGCTCAAAACGGCGAAATACCAGAAGAAAATCTGCAGAAGCAACGGGATGTTCCGGATGATCTCGACGTAAACCAGTGCCACCTTTGCAACAAGCCAGTTGCTGGACAGTCGTGCTACACCGAGAATAAAGCCGATGATCGTTGCGGTAACGATACCCATCGCAGAAACCAATAATGTATTGGTAAGACCAACCCAGAAGGTCCGTCCATAAGTCATGGTGGCATCATAAGGCACCATTGACATGATGATGCCGAACCCGGCTGTTTCATCAAGGAATCCGAAGCCGGTGCTGATACCACGGCTTTCCATGTTAGAAAGCGTGTTGTCGACCAGTGTCCAGCCACCCCAGAAAACAAGGGCGATGACGACTGTCTGGAAGAAGATCGCGCGAATCCTCGGGTCGTACCAGGGTTTAGGACTCGCAGGTCTTGAATCTATCTTCTGTTTGTTCATGCATGTTCCCTGAAAGCTTGACCGCGAAGAAACAAATCACAGAAAACAACGGCCGGCCCGGCTGGGCCGAACCGGCCACTGCACGCTTTCAGGTCTTAGCGAACGGGTGGCGCATAAAGAACGCCGCCATCGGTCCACAGTGCGTTAACGCCGCGATCCAGCCCCAGCGGGGTGTCCGGACCAACGTTACGGTCGTACATTTCACCATAGTTACCGACCAGTTTGATTGCCTGGTAGCCAAAGTCATCCGGCAGACCAAGCTTGGCGCCCATGTCACCATCGGTACCCAGCAGGCGTGCGATGCCCGGGTTGTCAGATTTCAGCATTTCGTCTGCATTGGCGCTGGTCACGCCCATTTCTTCAGCGTTGATCTGCACTGACAACACCCATTTGACAATATTGAACCACTGGTCGTCGCCCTGACGGACAACCGGCCCAAGGGGCTCCTTGGAAATGGTATTGGGCAGAATCTTGGCTGAGTCCGGGTTGGACAGCTTTGATCGCAGAGCCGCCAGTTGTGAGCGATCTGAAGTCAGAACGTCGCAACGACCTGCCGAGAAGCCCTGAACGGTTTGCTCAGATGTATCAAATACAATCGGCTTGTACTCCATGCCTTTGGCACGGAAGTAGTCGGACAGGTTCAGTTCGGTGGTCGTACCAGACTGTATGCAGACAGTTGCACCGTCCAGCTGAGTGGCGTCATCCACGCCGATACCCTTGTTGATCAGGAAACCCTGACCGTCATAGTAGTTAACGCCGGCAAAGTTAAGACCCAGAGATGCATCGCGGGTCAGTGTCCAGGTGGTGTTCCGGGACAGCATGTCGATCTCACCGGACTGCAGTGCGGTGAAACGCTCCTTTGCGGTCAACGGAGTGAACTCAACCGCTTGTGCGTCACCGAAGATAGCAGCAGCAACGGCGCGGCAGGTATCGACGTCTATGCCGGTCCAGTTGCCCTTGTCATCCGGCTGGGAGAAGCCCGGCAGACCACTGGTAACGCCACACTGCAAATGTCCCTTTTCTTTAACGCTTTCAAGGGTAGTGGCTGCGCTGGTAAATGGCGCTGCAAGGACGCCGCACAGCAGCGCTGCACCGACGGCAATTGACTTGGTGTTGTTCATTATCTTGTCTCCGAAATCCATGAGTTTGAGAAACATCGAATCAATCAGCAAATTATGAGCCAACGATTTAACTTATTGTTTTTTAATTTCTTTTCTTTCTGAGCCGCATTCAGCGACACTTCCAGGCCACAAAATGGAGCGCCGAATGCCTTAATTCGGTGCGCACTGGTCTGTAGCTCACGAGTCGCCGAAAACGTCTTATTAGAAAGTAGAAGCCGAAAGTCGAATCAACCAGTTTTCTGGAACTTTTCTTTGCACTTGCTTGCGCTGACCCTGTTTCCCTCGGGGAACAGGGCTCTGTTATCCGGGTTCGCGATAACTATCCAGGCGATTAAGCCATCCCGGCAGCCAGCGCTCTTTTTCAATGGGCCTGTCGGCATTGTCAGCACGCCGCGCAAGCACCTGTGCGGCCGACTCACGAAACGCCACCAGTGCAGGTTTACCGGTGCCGTCAGCCATGGCCTGAAGCACCTGCAGCAACCCCCAGCCCTGGCCATTGTAGCGCTCGGTAACGGCGAGTCCTTCACCTTTGAAATTGACATAGTCGATCACCGCATAGATACCACCGGGGGTACTGACAAGGGCTTCCAGCCTGCGTGAAAGTGCTTCCCTGTCCGGCTCCGGGGCAGCTGCAATGACACGGCCCAGTGCTGCCCTTGCCCGCTGTACCAGAAATCCGGCCTGGAGGCCCCTGGTGGTATAAAGGAAGTGTCGCAATTCCTGTACAGCGCCGGTATCAGCGGCTGTAAGAAACGACTCCCGGTCTGCCCAGGGGGCATTGAATGGATGCAGTCCGGCGAGCCATTCCGGCAGCACCGCACCCTGATCAGACAGGTAGTCGATCATCGCCGGAAAACTCTCGACGAAAGGTCCATCGCTCTTCCCTGGATACCAGATGAAGTGACCGATACCGAGAGACGGAAATGCTTCGCCCTCGTTCCAGTGCACCAGACACGCTTCCCGCCCTGCGCATTCGTTACGGAAAACCTGATCGGCAATCCAGTCGAGTGACGCCTGATCAAGTGCCGCCCCCGCCGGTCCGAAGTCACGAGGACCCTGGCTGGAACTTTCCGAGCACCCGGCCAGAACCAGCATCAGTATTAGCAGGAGGGCGGGCTCAGAGCGCTGCATGTCGGCGCGAACCTCTCAGCCAGATAACGAACCCCGTCAGCCCTCGCAGCAGCCCCGTCAGAGGCACCAGCAGCCAGCTGAGGACGTAGAATGCGGGAACCAGTAACAGTGTCCAGCCGGCCACCTGCACGGCCAGGGGCGGAAACCCCAGTACCTCCGCAGCGGAGGCAAAAAAATCATTGATAACACTCGGGTGGGTGATCACCAGATAACCCATGCCAATCACGGCCGGCCATTTGGCGTAACGGGCACTGCCAAGCAGTAAACGCGCACTGCCGGACACCCTTGCCGCAAGTGCCGCCGAACGGGTAGAAACCTGGGCACCCCGGGCAGTTTTTGCGGCAGCACGCCCTGCCCGTAAAATTTTGACCGCACTGGCAAACACCAGAACATCCACCGAAGCCCAGCCAATATCACTCGCGGTTACCTCGCCATACATCCGGTAGCCTGATTCAAGCTGACGAATTCCGCCGGTAAAAAACTGGCTCAGCCCTTCGGTGATTCGCTCGGTCTGAATCCACTGGGTCTCTCCCCCCGGAGTCACCTGAAACTGCCCCAGAAAGTCGGCACCCTCACGGTCGATAAAATTTACCGCGTACCAGCCCCGCTCGGCAGGCGACAGCGAATCCGCCCCCGGCTGCGGAAGTTGCGGCTCGGTCGGGTGGCCACGGAGCCCGTTAAAATACTTGAGGGCCCTCTCATACTGCAGCCAGGCGGTGTTCATCCACTCCACAGTGCTGACAGGATTGTGCAGAAAATAATAGATCGGTGGCAGAGCATGCTCTCCATGGCGCCGGAGAACGCGCCGGAACTCAGGTTCGGAGGCATACAGGGGAAATATGGAGCGGGCCATCTCCGGATAGACCATCAGGGCTGCCTCGGCCTTCAGAAGAACCAGGGGATCATCTCCGAGATCAATCAATGCAGCCTGAAGCTCGACAGGTTCGTGCTTCAGCCCACTGAAGCCCGGCAATTTTTCCTGGGCCCGAATCGAAATCAGCTTGTGATCCACCGGCACCGGCGCTGACTGGTAGCTCACCAGACCAGCCACCAGCAGAGCCAACAGGAACATCCAGAACGCTTTCTTCAAAGCTCTCCTCCGGTCAGACCGCTGATGAAAAGAGGTTGATGACAGCAACACCCGCCACAATAAGTCCGATCCCGATCAACGCCGGCCCGTCCAGCTCCTGGCCTAAAAATACAAACCCGACAAGGGCAATCAGCGCCACTCCGGCGCCCGCCCAGACCGCATAAGCAATGCCTATCGGCAGAGTTCTAAGAGTAAGCGACAGGAAATAGAACGCAACTATATAGGATACGATAACGGTTACCGAAGGCCAGAGGCGGGTGAAGCCCTCCGCCTGTTTGAGAAAAGAGGTACCAAGAACCTCGGCAAGGATGGCGATGGCCAGATAGGCCCAGTGAATCATGATCAAACCTCTTCTGACACCGGGAACAAAAAAACCCCGGAGTGAATGCTCCGGGGTTTCGGGGATGGCGGACAGCAGTTCCTGTGAACTTTACTTCTCCACAAACGCCCGTTCAATCACATAGTGTCCCTGATGGCCCTGACGCGCTTCCTGAAAGCCCATGCTGTCAAGTATTGCACAGGTGTCCTTCAACATGGCAGGACTGCCGCACACCATGAAACGGTCATCCTCGAGGCTGAATTCCGGCAGACCCAGATCGCTGGTCAGCTTGCCGTTTTTCATGGCATCGGTCAGGCGACCGGTGGTATGGAATTCTTCACGGGTCACCGTCGGGTAATACTTGAGCTTGCCTTCAACCATTTCACCAAAAAATTCGTTGTTGGGCAGTTCCTCAATTTCAGTCTGGTACGCCAGTTCTGACCGGTATCTCACCCCGTGGGTCAAAATCACATTATCAAAAGTCTCGTAAATCTCGGGGTCCTTTATGATGCTGATAAATGGCGCCAGACCGGTACCGGTGCTGATCATCCACAGGTTCCTGCCCGGCAGCAGATTGTCCGCAATAAGGGTACCGGTCGGCTTGCGGCTGACCATGATTTCATCGCCCACTTCGATTTTCTGCAGTCGGGAGGTCAAAGGACCGTCCTGAACCTTGATCGAGAAGAACTCGAGTTCGTCCTCATAATTCGGGCTGGCGATGCTGTAGGCGCGCATCAGGGGCTTGCCGTCAGTCTCCAGGCCGATCATGGTGAAATGACCGTTCTTGAAACGGAACCCGGGATCCCGGGTCGTGGTGAAACTGAAGAGGGTGTCGTTCCAGTGTCGAACACTTGTTACACGCTCTTTATTGAGGTTGCTCATGATGCTGTCCGTATGGTTTCTGCAAAATGTGTTGCGACAAGTATATTGAAATTCGATTGAAGTAATAATAACCCGGGAGTAACCTATCGACAAAATGGGATATTTTCATAACCTTATTCGGAAATACCGATTATGAAGTTCAGTTTTCGCCAGCTTGAAGTATTTCTGGCCGCGGCTCACTACCAGAACATCACCAAAGCCGCCGAGTATCTGGCCATGTCCCAATCCGCCGCCAGCAGCGCCCTGAAAGAGCTGGAAACCCAGTTCGACATCCAGCTTTTTGACCGGGTCGGAAAGCGGCTCCAGCTTAATGAGCTGGGGCGTCTGTACCGGCCCAAAGCGGAGGCCCTTCTGGCCCAGTCCCGCGAGCTGGAGCAGGCTTTCAGCCAGCACAGTGAAGTCGGAGCCCTGAAAGTCGGTGCCACTCTCACTATCGGTAACTATCTGGCCGTGGGCGTTATGGCCCAATACATGAATACCCCTACTCACCCGAAGGTGTCCCTGGAGGTGGCCAACACCCGCACCATCGCCCAGCGGGTCAGTGACTTTGAGCTGGATATCGGCCTGATTGAGGGGGAATTACAGTCTTCTGAGCTGGAGGTCATCCCGTGGCGAGGCGATGAACTGGTGGCGTTCTGCTCGCCAGATCACCCCTTTGCCCAACGAAAAATGCTGACCGACAGAGATCTGCGCTCGGCCACATGGGTTATGAGAGAGCAGGGATCAGGGACACGCCAGACCTTTGAGAGGGGCATGCACGGCCTGCTGCCAGACCTGGACATCCTGCTTGAACTGGAACATACAGAGGCAATCAAGCGAGCCGTGGAAGCCAACCTGGGCATCGGCTGCCTGTCACAGGTGTGCCTCGCGGACGCATTCCGACGGGGATCACTGGTGCCGCTGGCGGTACCTCAGCATCGGCAGTTCGACCGCCAGTTCTACTTCATTCTCCACCGGCAGAAATACCGAAGCGCGGGCATTGACCGATGGATGGAGCTCTGCCGGGAGCTGTAATCGCTGCCATGAAGCTGGCAGGCAGATACACTTTGATGAGCCACGGAAAACCCGGAATTGCACGGACAAAAAAAATCTTTTTATTGTTCTATTTTCCGTGTCTTCCGTGTTTTCCGTGGCAAATCTTCTTTCGCCTTTTTCAGTGGTCAGGGCAGCGGCCCACTATGAAAGCGGAACTCGGTATCGGGTTCGATGATCAACCGCTGTTCGATTTCCAGGAATACCCCCACCCGCTCGTCCACCGGGCCATCGTTTGCCTGTTCTGCCAGCTTCAGGTAATCGCGATAATGCCGTGCCTCGGATTTGAGTAGTCCGCGGTAGAAATCCGCCAGTTTGTTGTCAAGGTGTGGCGCCAGGGCGGCGAAGCGCTCACAGGATCGGGCCTCGATCACAGCTCCGACAATCAACATATCCACCAGCCTGCCGGGGTCCTCTGCCCTCACCGCTTTACGCAGACCCGCCGCATAACGGGCAGGCGCCAGATGGCCGTAAGTGACACCCCGTTCTTTCATGATCGCCAGCACCTGTTCGAAATGGCGCAACTCTTCACGGGCCAGGCGCGACATCCGGTTCAGCAGGTCAGGATTGTCGACGTAGCGATACATCAGGCTGAGCGCGGTAGAGGCTGCCTTTTTCTCGCAATGGGCATGATCAATCAGCATCAGATCCTGATTGGCCAGGGCATTTTCAATCCAGCGCCGGGGAGTTCGGCAGGGCAGAAAATCGTGGATGGCAGTCAGTGCGTCGGTCATGGCTCACAACAGGTCGATAATGCAGGTGCGACAGTGTACACGATCTGGCGGCCCTTCGACTTCTGTCCAGCTTAACTTTAGGTGGGGTTTCCTATAGTATACAGCGCCAACTTAACGCCTTTTCCACCATAAGACTTCCCGCCAGGCAACAATGCCGAGGGCGCGAACCTTTCCAACTGACGAGGGTCCATATCGTGTTAGAAGCCTACCGTGAACACGTTGCAGAACGCGAGGCTCTGGGCATCCCCCCGAAGCCTCTGAATGCCGAGCAGACCGCCGCACTGGTCGATCTCCTGAAAAACCCGCCGGCTGATGAAAAGGACACGCTGGTCTATCTGCTGGAAAACCGCATCCCGCCGGGTGTTGACGAAGCCGCCTATGTGAAAGCTGCCTTCCTGTCTGCCATTGTCAAAGGTGAAGCGACCTCCCCGCTGATCGACAAGAACAAGGCCGTGCAGCTGCTGGGCATGATGCAGGGTGGCTATAATATCGCCACTCTGGTTGACCTTCTGGACGACAGTGAACTGGCGGAACTGGCCGGCGAGGAACTCAAGCACACACTGCTGATGTTTGACGCCTTCAATGATGTCAAGGAAAAAATGGATGCCGGCAACACGGTCGCCAAATCCGTCATTGAATCCTGGGCCAACGCCGAGTGGTTCACCAACCGGAAAAAGGTTCCCGAAAGCACCACTATGGTGGTGTTCAAGGTTACCGGTGAAACCAACACCGACGATCTGTCTCCGGCACCGGATGCCTGGTCCCGCCCCGATATCCCGCTGCACGCCCGTGCGGCCTACAAAATGGAGCGTGATGGCCTGAAGCCGGACGAGCCCGGCGTAACCGGCCCCATGAGCCAGATTGACGAAATCAAATCCAGAGGCCTGCCGGTCGCTTTTGTCGGTGACGTTGTCGGCACCGGTTCTTCCCGTAAATCTGCCACCAACTCGGTATTGTGGTTCTTCGGCGAGGATGTTCCCGGCGTGCCCAACAAGCGTGCTGGTGGCATCTGTATCGGTAACAAGGTTGCCCCGATTTTCTTCAACACCATGGAAGACGCCGGCGCCCTGGTCTTCGAGGCGCCAGTTGACAATATGAACATGGGCGACGTGATTGAAGTCCGCCCTTATGATGGCAAGATCCTCAACGAAGCCGGAGAGACCATCTCCGAATTCGATTTCAAATCCGACGTCATCCTCGACGAAGTGCAGGCCGGCGGCCGCATCCCGCTGATCATTGGCCGTGGTCTTACCGCCAAGGCCCGCGCCGCACTGGGCATGGGCGCAACCGACCTGTTCCGGTTGCCGAATGATCCGGAAGAAGGTACCAGAGGCTTTACCCTGGGTCAGAAGATGGTCGGCAAGGCCTGTGGCCTGGAAGAAGGCCAGGGTGTTCGTCCCGGTACCTACTGCGAGCCGCACATGACTACCGTTGGCTCCCAGGACACCACCGGTCCGATGACCCGTGACGAACTGAAAGACCTGGCGTGTCTGGGCTTCCAGGCGGACCTGGTCATGCAGTCATTCTGCCACACCGCCGCTTACCCGAAGCCGGTGGACGTGGAAATGCAGCACACCATGCCGGACTTTATCCGCACTCGTGGTGGTGTTTCCCTGCGCCCCGGCGATGGCATCATCCATTCCTGGCTGAACCGTATGCTGCTGCCCGACACCGTCGGCACCGGTGGCGACTCCCACACCCGCTTCCCCATGGGCATTTCGTTCCCGGCCGGCTCCGGCCTGGTGGCCTTTGCCGCTGCCACCGGTGTTATGCCGCTGGATATGCCGGAATCTGTCCTGGTCCGCTTCAAGGGCGAAATGCAGCCAGGCATTACCCTGCGTGACCTGGTGCATGCTATCCCGCTGTATGGCATCAAGCAGGGCCTGCTGACCGTTGAAAAGAAAGGCAAGATCAACGAATTCTCGGGTCGCATCCTGGAAATCGAAGGCCTCGAACATCTCACCGTTGAGCAGGCGTTCGAACTGTCTGATGCTTCCGCAGAGCGTTCCGCAGCCGGCTGTACCATCAACCTGTCCGAAGAATCCGTGGCTGAATACCTGCGTTCCAACATCACCATGCTGCGCTGGATGATTGCCGAAGGTTACGGCGACCCGCGCACTCTGGAGCGCCGCGCCCAGCAGATGGAAGAGTGGATTGCTGATCCCAAGCTGATGCGTGCCGACAAAGACGCCGAGTATGCCCACGTGGTGGAAATCGATCTCGCCGAAATCAAGGAGCCGATCGTCTGCTGCCCGAACGACCCCGACGATGCCCGCACCCTGTCTGAAGTCGCTGGCGACAAGGTAGACGAAGTATTCATCGGATCCTGCATGACCAACATCGGTCATTTCCGTGCCGCTGGCAAGCTGCTGGCACAGAACAAGGAGCCGCTGAAGACCCGGCTGTGGATGTCACCGCCCACCAAGATGGACCAGGCCCAGTTGATGGAAGAAGGTTACTTCAACATCTACGGTACAGCCGGTGTACGCACCGAAATGCCGGGCTGCTCCCTGTGCATGGGTAACCAGGCCCGTGTTGCCGCCAAGAGCACCGTGCTGTCCACGTCCACCCGTAACTTCCCCAACCGTCTGGGCGACGGTGCCAACGTGTACCTGACCTCAGCGGAGCTGGCGGCCGTTGGTGCGGTACTGGGCAAACTCCCCTCCGCCGAGGAATACATGGAGTACGCCAAGGACCTGAACAGCATGTCGAAAGAGATCTACAAGTATCTCAACTTCGACCAGATGGAGAACTACACCAGCAAGGCGTCTGAAGCGAGCGTTGCTTAAGAACAGACCTTCTGCGTTCACCTGAATGAAAAGCCAGCCCGAGGGCTGGCTTTTTTGTTGCCCCGGGGCCGTGCCGGGCGCACAAAAAAAGGGGCTCCCGAAGGAGCCCCTGTCACTCATCAGAGCAGTGTTCCTGCTCCTGTTTACCGGGTGATATGCTGATACTCACCAGCGTCGGCAGTCACGTTGCTTACCAGCACAATCGCAATGAAGGCAAGAATGAAGCCGGGAATGATCTCGTAAACTCCCGGGCCACCCATGAACGAACCATTCCAGCCCAGTGAAATCCAGATTATGACTGTGGCAGCACCAACAACCATACCTGCGATAGCACCAGCGCCGTTGGTGCGCGGCCACATCAGCGACAGGATAATCAGCGGGCCGAATGCCGAACCAAAGCCTGCCCAGGCGTTACTGACCAGAGCCAGAACCTGCGAGTCCGGATCAGAGGCAATGATTACTGCAACAATGCCAACCAACACTACGCAGACCCGGCCTACGGTCACACATTCCTTGTCAGTTGCGTCCTTACGCAGGAACAGACGGTAGAAATCTTCGGTCAGTGAGGAAGACGACACCAGCAGCTGACTGGAAATGGTACTCATCACAGCGGCAAGCAGCGCAGCGTAGAGGAAACCGGTGATCAGCGGATGGAACAGCAGGTTAGACAGAACGATAAAGATGGTTTCCGGATCCGCGACATCCATACCGTTGCGGACCGCGTAAGCGCGGCCAAAGATGCCCAGAGAAACAGCACCAATCAGGGAGATCAGCATCCAGCTCATGCCGATGTTACGGGCAATAGGCACATCTTTCAGAGTACGAATCGCCATGAATCGTACGATGATATGGGGCTGACCGAAATAACCCAGGCCCCAGGTAACCGCAGACAACCAGCCGATAAAGGTCAGTCCCTCCGTCCAGGACAACAGGGTGGGATCAACTTCATTCAGGGTCTGTGACGCCTGAGCGTAACCGCCACCACCTTCGCCAAAGAGAACAACCGCCGGCATGATGACCAGTGCCAGCATCATTATGCAGCCCTGGACAAAGTCCGTCATGCTCACAGCCAGGAAGCCACCTACAACGGTGTAGATCAGAACCACGCCCAGAGTAATGGAAATACCTGCTGCATAGTCACTCAGGCCACCAAAATTGAAGATACCGGCAAAGGCGCTTTCAAAAAGCTTGCCGCCAGCAACCAGGCCGGATGCGGTGTAAACCGCGAAAAAAATCACGATAACGATAGCTGACACCGTGCGCAGAGACAGCGCCTGGGTCGGGAACCGGTTCGCAAGGAAGGACGGAATGGTAATGGCGTTGCCATAATGAACGGTCTGTTCACGAAGACGTGGTGCGACCAGCGTCCAGTTGAAGAACGCACCGACCAGGAGGCCAATACCGATCCAGGCCGAACCCAGGCCAGATACAAACATTGCCCCGGGCAGGCCCAGCAGCAACCAGCCACTCATGTCCGAAGCACCAGCCGACAGAGCTGCTACTTTTGGACTGAGAGATCGACCACCCAACATATAGTCTTCAGATGACGACGTCGATGTGCGCATGGCATAAACACCGATGGCGATCATGAGCGCAAAGTAACCAATAAGACTAATCCAAACACCAATAGCCATGAAATTCCTCCAGTACTATGGGCCGGAATCGATTCCGACCTGTTGGTACGCTCACCGCGCCATGGCCGGCGGTCGCACTCTTTGTTTTTCTTGACTCTTTTTCCGACTCCTGCACCAGGTTTCGGACCTCACTAAATTCAGCCCCACTGCTCAGTATTTACCTCCTTACTTTTCCAGTGTTATTTGACGGCATTCCCAGCGCCTTGAGTGCTTTAATCGTGTTCCATACCCGGAGACAACAAAACGCGTTGCCTCCCACTGCCGTTTGTCTTGTTCGCTATGTTCATTATGACCTGAAGCGTAGCAGGTATTCCGGACCTACGGATCAGGCCTCGTTGTATCGGATTACCTGAAGGATAGTGCAACATCGTCATTTTTCAGGTATTTCACGAATTTAATTTTTGCGGCAGCCAGTTTGGCCGGCAACAAACCGGAGATTTTTTGCAAACCCCGGGCGCGGAGACAGTCCTGTTGGCACGTCAACGCCCGACCAGAGTTTTGAGCAGTTCTGATACACTTTCGCTGACCTGCTCTTCGGTTCGCGATGCATCTACAATGTGATAGCGCGCGGGCATCTCAGCGGCCCGCTCAAGGTAGATCTGCCGGACACGCTCGAAAAAAGCCAAGGCCTCCTGCTCGAAGCGATCCAGCCCGCCCCGGTGCCTTGCTCTTGCCATTCCGGTCGCTACCGGCGCATCCAGCAGAACCACGTGATCCGGACGTACATGCCCCTGTACCAGGGTTTCCAGCGTCTGAATGGTCTGCGCCGGGACACCACGGCCGCCGCCCTGATAGGCAAAGGTTGCATCCGTGAAACGATCACAGAGTATCCAGCGCCCGGCAGTCAGCTCGGGGAGAATGAGCGAGTGCAGGTGCTGGGCCCTTGCGGCAAACATCAGCAACAGTTCAGTAATGTCGTTCACTGGTTCTGTTCTGGGCGCCAGCAGAAGCTCGCGGATTGCTTCGGCCATCGGAGTTCCGCCGGGCTCACGGGTTACAATGACTTCCACGCCCGCTTCCCGCAGCACCATCGCGGCATTTCGCAACTGGGTGGATTTACCAACGCCCTCAGTGCCCTCAAAGGTAATGAACTGGCCCCGTGCACTCATGGTTTATCCTGCTCGCCGGGTTCACTGTCGGGCTCTGGAACCGCGACCGATGAACGGTAATCCGGGCGCCGGTTCAACTGGAACTCACGAACCGCTTGCTGATGCTCGTCCAGAGTCCTTGAAAACTTGTGAGTGCCATCTCCCCTTGCGACAAAGTAGAGGGTGTCGCCCGCTGCCGGATGCAGGGAGGCATGGATAGCCTCGCGGCCCGGCAAGGCTATGGGTGTCGGCGGCAATCCGTTGATTCTGTAGGTGTTGTAATCCGTGTAAGCGCGCAGATCCTGGCGCGTAATGCGGCCTTTATACTTATCGCCCATGCCATAGATAACGGTGGGATCAGTCTGAAGTCTCATGCCCTTGTTCAGTCGCCTGACGAATACCCCCGCCACTTCGTCGCGCTCATGGGGCGCACCGGTTTCCCGCTCGACAATCGAAGCCATGATAAGTGCCTGGTAGGGGCTGTCATAGGGCAGGTCTTCTGATCGGTTCTCCCATTCTTGCGCAAGCACCCGCTGCATTCTCGAGAAGGCGCGCCGGTAAAGATCCAGGTCCGTTTCGAGGCTGGTGTAAAGGTAGGTATCGGGGAAAAAACGACCTTCAGGGTGCATGCCTTCTGCCCCCACAGCGGCCATGATGTCGGCATCCGTCCAGTCTGCGGTAACGACCTTTTCCAGCCGCTGGTTGTCAGCGATCGCACGCCGCATGTCACTGAATGTCCAGCCTTCAATAAACTGGATCTGCCATTGCTTGGTGTCGCCGGATGCCATCTGCTGAATCATCTGGAGGTGTGACATACCATCCGTAAATTCGTACTCTCCAGCCTTAAGGCGCATCTGCTCCGGGTTCAGCCGCCCGTGAATGCGCATCCAGAGACTGTCCTCGATATATCCGGTCTGCTCCAGCGAACGCGCAACCTGGTCATACCCTGCCCCGGCTGGCACAACGAACAGCACAGGCTCCTCCAGGGAAACCGCCTGCTCAAGGGTCTGCAGCCCCTGCCAGAGCCAGATCCCCAGAGCGGAACCGACCAGCACGGCAAACGAAGCGATAATGACAAGTAACTTCTTGAACAAGCGATTTATTCCAAGGTTTCGATAGGGTCACAGATTGTCGCAAGTGCGTCGTCAACTGGCAAATCGTGGGCATCGAATGAGCGCACAGCTACGATGCCAAAAACGCTGTTCAGCAGGTACAGGCCGCGAAATCCGGGCAAAGAATCTATCGCGGTGGGCAGGGTCTGCTCTACCACCCTTTCACCGACCTTCTGCAGGCACTCGAGGACGTATTGACGCATGACTCCGGCAACGGCAATCGAACTGACCGGAGGCGTTAGCCATTCATCACCCACCCGGGCCAGCAGGTTGGTACGCGTGCCTTCCACCAGATCGCCGGTGGTATCGGACATAATCAGCTCCCACTCCTCACCGGTGAACTCGCTACTGGCCATAACCTGTTCCAGGCGATTCAGGGTTTTGATGCCTGCAAGCCGGGGATTGACCGTTAATGGAAAGCGGGAGCGCCGCACCACCACACCAGTCGGCTCGGGCATCGGAGGCATCGCGGCAGCAGCAAAAACCAGGTGTTGCTGCGCCGAGCCGGGCGGGCGATAGCCACGTCCACCGCTGCCACGGGTCAGAATCATCTTCAGGATCCAGGCATCAGTCCTGCCTGCCGGCATCAGCCGGGAAGTCGCCCGGGTCAGCTCCTGGTCAAGTTCCGCGTAGCCAACCTTGATGCCAATGCGCTCCGCATCAGACACCATTCGATTCAGGTGGTAACGGCGGAGCACAGCCTTGGGTCCACACATCCGGATGGTTTCAAACAGCCCGTCGCCATAGGCCAGGCCACGATCGGTGGCAGGCACACCTTCCCGATCCGCATAAAGGACTTTCAGCACGGCGGCAGTCAGCCCTCAAAGCGCTGGAAAATCAGCGTTCCATTGGTGCCACCAAAACCGAAGGAATTGGACAGAACGGTACGGATATCGGCTTTCCGGCTGCCGTCAGCAACGAAATCCAGGTCGCAACCGTCTTCCGGGTTTTCCAGGTTAATGGTGGGTGGCAGAACCCCGTCACGGATTGCCAGTATTGAGAAAATTGCTTCCACAGCGCCAGCCGCGCCCAACAGGTGCCCCGTCATTGATTTGGTACTGCTGACAGCCAGCCTGGAAGCATGCTGGCTGAAAACCGATTTCACGGCGGCAACTTCGGCCACGTCACCTACCTGGGTGGAGGTCCCGTGGGCATTGATGTAGTCAATATCCGCTGGTGAAAGGCCGGCATCAGCAATGGCATTAACCATTGAGCGGGCCGCACCGGCACCGTCTTGAGGTGGCGAGGTAATGTGAAAGGCGTCATCACTCATGCCGAAACCCACTACCTCGCCCAATATCGTCGCACCGCGGCGCTGCGCATGCTCGAGATCCTCCAGTACCACTACCCCCGCACCATCACTCAGCACGAAGCCATCACGCCCTTTGTCCCAGGGGCGGCTGGCTTTTTCCGGTTCGTCATTACGGGTAGACAGTGCCCGGGCCATGGAAAACGCGGCAATGGAACTGCGGGTGGTGGCCATTTCCGAGCCACCCGCCAGCATCACATCGGCGTCACCATAGGCGATGGTGCGGGCGGCATAACCAATATTATGGGTGCCGGTGGTGCAGGCAGTGACGATCGCAATATTCGGACCCTGATAGCCGAACCGGATCGCCACGTTGCCAGAGATCATATTGATCACTGACGCAGGCACGAAAAAGGGCGACACCTTTCGCGGGCCGGCATTCTCCATATTGATGATATTCTTTTCGATAAATTCCAGGCCGCCGATTCCGGACCCGATGGCTACACCCACGCGCTCCTTGTCCAGTTCGGAAAACTCGCCCAGGCCACTTGATTGAACCGCCTGTTCAGCGGCAACCAGGCCGTAATGGATAAACGCGTCCAGCTTCCTGGCATCTTTGACAGTCAGGTAGGATTCCAGGTCCAGATTACGCACAGCTCCACCGATACGGGTGCTGTATCCGGTGGTGTCGAAACGGTCGATGGCCGTTATCCCACTGCTGCCCTTGATGACGGCATCCCAGGAGGATACGACGTCATTGCCAAGGGGCGTAAGCATTCCCATGCCGGTGATCACAACCCGTCGTTTTGCCATAGTCCCTCACCTGAAGCGGCGTTACTGGTTTCAGCGTAGCCATTAAAAAAGCCGCCCAGTGCATTTTCACATGGACGGCTCTTTGCCTGGTCTACAGACTGTTCGGAGTATCAGGTGTGCGCGACGATGTAATCAATCGCATCCTGGACACTGGCCAGTTTTTCAGCTTCCTCGTCGGGAATTTCAGTTTCAAACTCTTCTTCCAGTGCCATGACGAGCTCAACGGTGTCCAGTGAGTCAGCGCCAAGATCCTCTACAAAAGAAGATGAATTCTGAACTTCGGACTCTTTAACGCCCAACTGCTCACAAACAATCTTCTTAACGCGCTCTTCAACTGTACTCATAATGTCCTCACTTTTTGTGTCAACCAGGCAACCTTGATGCTGCCAGTCTAGTTTAAACCCAACCTGCGAACAAGCAGGGATCCTTTGGTACCTTGCCCAACAAGGGCCCAGGAAATCAGCCACCCCGACAGGGTTAGCCCATGTACATGCCGCCGTTTACGTTTATTGTCTCACCTGTCACGTACGCAGCCGCATCCGAGGCCAGAAACGCAACAACCGCTGCCACTTCCTCCGGCTCACCCAGGCGACCCGCGGGTATGACTTCCATCATAGCCCCGCGTTGCTTGTCGTCCAGTTTTCGGGTCATATCCGTGTCAATAAAACCTGGAGCTACGCAGTTAGCCGTAATACCCCGGTTTGACATCTCTTTGGCCAGACTCCGGGTAAATCCTTCAATGCCAGCCTTTGCAGCACAGTAATTGGCCTGGCCGGGGTTCCCCATTCCGGCCACCACTGAACTGATATTGATAATCCGTCCCCACCGGGCCTTGGCCATGCCACGCAACACCGCCTTACTGGTGCGGTAAACGCTGGACAGATTGGTTTCGATAACCGATTCCCAGTCATCATCTTTCAGACGCATCAGCAGGTTATCCCTGGTGATGCCGGCATTATTGACCAGGATGACCGGCGCTTCCGACTGCTCGGCAACCTGCTTGAGACCGGCCTCGATGCTGGCCGGATCGGAAACGTCCATAACCAGCCCGAAGCCGCCGGATGGCTTCAGGTCTGCCGCAATCGATTCGGCACCCTGTTCACTGGTGGCCGTGCCGAAAACCGTCGCACCCTGATCTGACAGGGCGATGGCAATCGCTTTGCCAATTCCTCGCGTGGCCCCGGTAACTAACGCAGTCTTACCTGAAAGCGACATGTTTCACTCCCCTGATCTTGCGGAAAATATGGGTACCCGATGCAGTTGCAGCTATCACAGTCGGCCATTTCATACTAGAAGGCACCAAGAGCCTTTGCCAGCGCTTCAGGATCTTCCAGACCATAGACCTGAAGGTCACGATCAATACGCTTGACCAGACCAGCAAGTACCTTGCCTGCGCCACACTCCACTGCCACGGTTACTGATTTCCCGGACATCGTGCGCACTGAATCTGTCCACAACACCGGCGAATATAACTGCCTGACCAGATTTGCCTTCAGTCTGGCGCTGTCAGTTTCCGGCTGCGCCGTGACATTCTGAACGACCGGGATGACCGCATCGCCAAACCCAACCTCATCCAGCTCTTTTGCCAGTTCTTCAGCGGCATGCTTCATCAATGCGCAATGAGACGGCACGCTGACCGGCAAAGGCATGGCCTTGCGCGCGCCTTTTGACTTGCAGGCCTCAATAGCGCGATCGACCGCGGCAGTGGAACCCGCGATCACAACCTGGCCTGGCGCGTTAAAGTTGACAGCCGATACCACATCGGATTCGGCGGCTTCCTCGCAGGCTGCTATGACCTGGGCGTCTTCCAGGCCAATGATTGCGGCCATTTTGCCAGAACCCGCCGGCACGGCGGTCTGCATCAGCTCACCGCGCAACCTGACCAGTCTGATCGCATCGAAAAAGTTCAGACTCTCGGCCGCCACCAGTGCGCTGTATTCACCCAGGCTATGGCCAGCCAGAAAATCCGGTGCGCTTCCACCTTCCTGGAACCACTGGCGCCAGAGCGCCACGCTGGCCGTCAGCATTGCGGGCTGGGTTACCGTAGTCTGGTTAAGTTCTTCCGCCGGACCCTGCTGACACAGATGCCAGAGATCATAGCCCAGCAATGCCGAGGCCTCTGCGAAGGTTTTTTCGATCATCGGCCAGCTCTCAGCCGCTTTCGCAAGCATGCCAACAGACTGGGAACCCTGGCCAGGGAAAATGAACGCTGTTTTCATAGCAAAGAGCTTACCGTTTAACCGGATGACTTGAGATTAGCCAATAGTACAACCCGCCCTGGTTGGGGGCCAATCACGAACTTCAGTATGGTGCCGACTCTAGTCGGAAATTGATGTTCCTGCCACCTGATGGCAGCGGGTTGTGCAATTATTTGCCGCCCCGAACCATGTCAGTACGTCAGATCATCGAGGCGCTCGTTAATCCGCCCCGGAACTTGCCGCTGAACTTCGCACACGGCCTGCCGGATAGCCGCGAGCATGGCCCGCTCATTGGCGTTACCGTGGCTTTTGATAACAACCCCCTGCAACCCCAGCAAACTGGCCCCGTTATGACGTGAAGGATCCATGAGACGTAACAGCCGCCCCATGATCGGCCGTGCCAGAAAACCGATGGCCCTGCCGTACAAGGTTCTGGTGAACTCCTGTTCCAGCAGCTCGATTAACAGCCCCGCCACACCCTCGCCGGTCTTGAGCGCAATATTTCCCACAAATCCGTCGCAGACCACGACATCTGCCACGTCCCGGAACAGGTCACTGCCCTCAACGTAGCCAATGTAATTAATGATGTCGCACTGGGCCAGCAGGTGAGATGCCAGTCGCACCTGCTCATTGCCCTTGATTTCCTCTTCCCCCACATTCAGCAGCGCCACCCTGGGCTCGGCCTGATCGCAGATGGCCGAGGCCATCAACGAACCCATAAGCGCATACTGGTAAAGATTTTCTGCCGAGGAATCAACGTTCGCGCCGAGATCAAGAACGTGACAGCGACCTCGCAGAGAGGGAATCAGCTTGGCGATGGCCGGACGTTCAATGCCGGGATACATACGAATAACGGAACGCCCGAAGGCCATCAGCGCTCCGGTATTACCCGCGCTTACACAGCCCTGTGCGACCTGGTCCCGCACCAGCCCCAGCGCAATCGCCATGGAGCAGTTACGTTTGTGACGGAGTGCGTGGGACGGGCGCTCATGCATACCGACCACATCCGCCGCTTCAACAATACGGATGCGCTCATGGCCCTGGCGCAACAAAGCCTCGATTTCGCTCCGGATACCCACCAGAACGATCGTCAAGGCTTCGTTTTCATTCACCGCAGACAGTGCCGCCGGGACAACCACAGAAGGCCCGCGATCCCCGCTCATGGCATCAATCGCGATGGTGACCGGTTGCACCGCTCCGCCATCCTGATCGGACATTATCGGACTCTCACGGGGACCTCGCTCGCTGACGTTTATTCGTCGCCTGCTTCAATCACCTGCTTGCCACGGTAAAAACCGTCAGGCGAAACATGATGACGGCGGTGAACTTCACCGGTGGTGGTATCGGTGGACAGTGCCGCCGTGCTCAGGGCATCGTGTGAACGACGCATACCGCGCTTTGAGCGGGTCTTTCGGTTTTTCTGTACAGCCATGGTTTTGCTCCTGACCTGGTCTTCGTATATTCGAAAAACACGTGGCCTGCCAGTTTCTGGCCACGTCGGTTTAGTGTTTCTTTTTTTTGAGGTCCGCCAGCACACTGAACGGATTATCCCCGGGTGCCTGTGCCGGCTCTTCGACCTCATCCCCGGATTCCAGACTTGCCAGAATCTCCGAGGCGACGCACTCACTCCTGTCATGCAACGGGAACGGCGGCAGAACCAGCAGCAGTTCATCTTCCGTCATTGACCACAGATCAGCGCTGAAGTCATCGGTCAGAAACGGCTCAAGCTCTTTTGGCAACTGCTGGGCCTGACGGTCACTGGTCACCAGCCCCAGGGCAAACCGGGACACCAGAGTGTAAGGCATCGGGCCCATGCACCGCTGACATTCCAGAATAACCGGTGCTTCAAGCTCGCCGGCCACCATCCGACGCCGTTCACTGTCCAGCGAGAACGACAACTTTACCCGGCACCGGCTGGTCTCTTCCAAAGCATGCACTGCATCCCTGAACCGGGACAACGCCATCAGAGGAACTTCTCCCTCCAGAACGACGGCTTGCTCCGCCAGCTTGAACGGATCGACGGATCTGGGTAGTTCGGCAATCGGCGCTTTTGACATAGGCGCGCAATTCTAGGGGCCCGGCCCGCTACTGTCAAAGATTTCCTCGGCTTTTTGGGCTGATTCAGACACACCAACCGGTGTATCCTGCAACAGCCCAACAGCAGGAGCCGACAATGGTACATCCACCCATATTACTGGCCTCATCATCACCCTATCGACAGACACTGCTGGCAAAGCTTGGCCTGCCTTTCAGAATGGCATCGCCCGATATCGATGAGTCCCCGGCCCCGGGGGAAACCGCCCGGGAGCTGGCCTTGCGGCTTGCCCGGGAAAAAGCAACAGCGCTTGCAGCTGCCTGGCCCGGCCACTGGATTATCGGCTCTGATCAGGTCGCAAGCCTGGCAGATGGCGAAAACCTGTCCAAACCCGGCAATTACGCCACGGCCTTTGACCAGCTATCCCGCAGCAGTGGCGGGACCGTTACATTTTTTACCGGCCTGGCGCTGCTGAATGCGGACACCGGCCAGCTCCAGACTCACTGCGAGATCTTCAATGCCCATTTCCGCGAACTGTCAGTGGAGGAAATTGACCACTATCTGAGAGCCGACAAGCCCTTCGATTGCGCTGGCAGCTTTAAAATGGAAGGTCTGGGCATAGCCCTGTTCGATTTTCTTGAGGGCAGAGACCCCGACAGCCTGGTCGGTCTGCCAATGATTGCGCTGACCGACATGCTGCGCAACTGGGGCCTGAACCCGCTGCTGGCCGCAAAAGCGGGCTGCTGACTCAAGGCGCGCGGCAACGCCGCAGATGCAACGTGCAGCTCGCGCAGAGGCGATTCAGGAGTTGCTAGTGTCCCTTAACGAAGTTGCAGTCGTGATTCCATCAGGTAATCGGCGATACCACTGCCAACCGAAACACCAAACTGGTCAACAATGTTCTCGAACGCTGACCTGCGGTGGCTGTAGTCTACCAGTTCCTCCTGACCGACAATCTGCCGGGCAACGTGGGACGTGCTGCCCAGTCCATCGATCAGACCCAACTCCAGTGCCTGCTCTCCGCTCCAGACCAGACCCGAAAACAGCTGCTCGTCATCCGCAAGGCGATCACCCCGACCCTCGCGAACACTTTCGATGAACTGGCGGTGGGTGGTTTCCAGCACATCCTCCCAGAATTGCACCTCCTGCTCTTCCTCGGGGGAGAAAGGATCGAGAAAGGCCTTGTTTTCGCCAGCGGTATAAAGACGTCGGTCAATGCCGAGTTTTTCCATGGCACCGGTAAACCCGAAGCCACCGGCCACAACGCCAATCGAACCCACAAGACTGGCCTTGTCCGCGTATATTTCATCGGCAGCGGCGGCAATATAGTAGGCACCCGAGGCTCCGACATCGGAGATCACCGCGTACAGCTTTTTGTCCGGGTGCTTGTCTCTCAACCGCAGCATCTCGTCATACACATAACCGGACTGGACGGGACTGCCACCGGAACTGTTGATTCTCATGATCACAGCAACAGAATTATCGTCCTCGAATGCACGGCGCAGCGACCCGACAATGTTATCGGCACTGGCCAGTTCGTCCGCGGCAATGGTGCCCCTCACCTCAACCACTGCGGTATGTTTACCGGTAGCACCTTCAAGGCCGGATGAAATCGGAAACTGGATCATGAAAAACAGGGCGAAAAGATAGGTGAATGTCAGAAGTTTGAAAAAAATGCCCCAGCGGCGGCTTTTGCGCTGCTCCGACTGCATCGACATGACCAGTTTTTCGATGAGCTTCCAGTCCCGGGAGGACTCGGGCGGCATAGCCGGTGATCGGCGTCCGGCTTTCGGCGCTTCACCACGTTTGACCGGCTCATCGCCCCACTGCGGTTGCTGATCTGGATCCCATTCACTCATTAAAACGTCCTGCCTCTTGTTAACTGGATGCGGGGTCGGAAAAATCAGATACCGAGAACATCGCGAAGGTCCGCCACCGTGTCGACAATGGCATGAGGATCATAATGCCGGAGCACGTCGCGCTGATGCACCCCCCACTCGACTCCGATGGCAGGCATGCCGATCCGCTGCGCCATCTCCAGATCATAACGGGTGTCGCCGATCATCACCGCCTGATCCGGCCGGATCCGGTAATACTCGATAATTTCACAAAGCATGCGCGGGTCCGGCTTTGACCGGGTTTCATCGGCGCAACGGGTGGTATCAAAATGCGGACCCAGCCCACTGGAAACCAGAGCGCCATCAAGACCCCTGCGGCTTTTGCCGGTGGCCACCGAACAGCCGCGATCAGCGCCGCGGAGGTCCGTTATTACATCTGCCATTCCCGCAAACACGTTCTGGGGCGTGGTTGTTTTGGCAAAGAAGTAGCTGGCGTAACCCTCACGAATCCGCGTCATCTCGTCGTGACTGATTCCCGGGTAGAGTTTGTCCAGCGCCTCTACCATCCCGAGGCCGATAATGTCCCGGTAAGCTTCCCGCTCAAGCCGGGGGTAACCCAGATCAGTGGCTGCCTGATGCAGGCTTTCAGCGATATGCTCCACCGAATCGATCAGTGTTCCGTCCCAGTCAAAAATCACTACCTTTATGTCCATGGAATTGGTCCTGACAGATGGTCGCCACCCACGCCCGGGTGGCCTGTAAACACTCACCGGTTAGCCGGAAGTCTCGAGCCTGGCGCTCAGTTTCGCCACAATCCTGGCGAAGGCTTCATCATAAGGTGCCTCAAGGTGCATCGCCTCTCCCGTCGACGGCAGGGTGAAGTCCAGCGCCCGGGCGTGCAACATCAACCTGTCACCGCCCACGGAGCGGAACGCCTTGAGGCTGACATCATCCATATACTTGTCATCACCCGCAATCGGATGACCGGCCCAGCAACTGTGAACCCTTATCTGGTGGGTGCGGCCAGTCACGGGTGAGGCCTCAACCAGACTGTAACCGCCGAACTGCCGGAGGCAGCGGAACAGGGTCAGCGACTCCTTGCCGGCCGCATCCACCCTGACTCTCCGCTCGCCGGACCTGAGCTCAAACCGCAGCAGCGGCTCCTTGACCCTGACAAGTTCCTGACTCCACTGGCCGGAAACCAGCGCATGATAGTGCTTGCGTATCCGCTTGTGGCGCAATTCATCCTGCAGGAACCTGAGCGCCGACCGCTTTTTGGCCACCATGATCAGGCCCGACGTATCGCGGTCCAGCCGATGCACCAGCTCCAGAAACCTTGCCTGCGGTCGCGCGGCACGAAGCACCTCAATCAGACCGAAATTCAGACCACTGCCACCGTGAACTGCAATACCCGAAGGTTTGTTAACCACCATCATCTGGTCATTCTCAAACACAACCGCATTTTCCATTACGCTCTGAACACGGGACCCGGGAACCACCTGATCCGGCTTTGGCTTCCGGGTAACCGGCGGAATACGAACTTCATCGCCAGCTCTCAGCCGGGTGTCCGGCCTGACCCTGCCCTTGTTTACGCGCACCTCGCCCTTGCGGATGATGCGGTAGACAATACTGCGCGGCAGGTCGCGAACCTGGGCCATCAGATAGTTATCCACTCGCTGTCCGGCGTTGTCTTCATCCACAACCACCTTCCGGACCCCTTGCCGTACCCCGGCTGCTGATCCTGAATTGGCGGCCGGTGCAGCGGGCGAGTCGGGCCCGGTTGCAGAAGAACGCCTGTGTCCTGAAGACCGTGACATATACTGCCTCTGGTGCTGAATAACATGCGGGATTGAACGGCTGGAGCAATACTGTTATATTCCGACGCTCTGCCGTTTGTCTACGGCCTGGCCAACATGCCAGCAGCCGGAGCGACAGAAGTATACCGACACTATTGAACAGTTTGAACGCCGCTGGCCCGAACATTAACCGGGCACGGCGATTGAAAATAACCTGGCGGGCTCAGGGGAATTGCCTCATAAACGATTGCCAGAGCCAGTCGGGACTTGAAACCGTACGGAAAACCGTAGGGCGACATCGCGAAAAACCTTTGCCAGCACGCAGGGCCAGGCCGTCCAGCTTACGAATACGACGTGAGACCCAAGGCGCCAGCGTGAACCTGAAAACGGATAACATGCGTCTACAGACATCGACCTCTTCCGACCCTTCCCTGCACTTATCGCAGTCGAAGCGTTGGCGGTAGACCCGGACTGACAGGAAGTTTACCTGTCAGGATCTGATCTGTCTGGCCGTCGGCCTGCTTCTCAACAGGGAGCCCCACGGCACGCACGTTCTGCTTCGCTGATCTTCGTTGATGTAGTTCCCCCGTGTTTTCTGTCATCACAAAACGACAGGAACCTTTTTTTCCCATGAAAAGAATGTTGATAAATGCAACTCACCCCGAAGAGTTGCGCGTAGCTCTGGTCGACGGACAGCGACTGTTTGATCTGGATATCGAGTCCAGCTCGCGGGAACAGAAAAAAGCCAACATCTACAAAGGCCGTATCACTCGCGTTGAACCCAGCCTTGAAGCCGCTTTTGTTGACTTCGGCGCCGAGCGCCATGGCTTCCTGCCCCTGAAAGAAATTTCCAAGGAATACTTCAAGAAGTCCCCCGGCCAGATTGAAGGCAAGGTCAACATCCGGGATGTGATCGCCGAGGGTCAGGAGGTCATCATCCAGGTGGATAAAGAAGAGCGCGGCAATAAAGGGGCTGCGCTTACAACCTTTATCTCGCTGGCGGGTCGTTATCTGGTACTGATGCCCAACAATCCGCGCGCAGGTGGTATTTCCCGCCGCATCGAAGGTGACGAGCGCGCCCACCTGAAGGAAGCCATGAGCGATGTCCATGTCCCGAAATCCATGGGAATCATCGTGCGTACCGCGGGGATCGGCCGCTCCACTGAAGAACTGCAATGGGATCTCGATTATCTGGTCCAGTTCTGGGAAGCCATCTCCCAGGCCGCCGGTGAGCGCAAGGCACCTTTCCTGATTCATCAGGAAAGTAACGTCATCATCCGGGCCGTTCGGGACTACCTGCGTCAGGACATCGGCGAAGTGCTGATAGATGCAGACACGGTTTATGAAGATGTCCTCAATTTTGTGCGGGCGGTCATGCCCACGTTTGAGAACAAAATCAAGGTTTACAAGGACGAAATCCCCCTGTTCAGCCGTTATCAGATCGAAGCGCAGATCGAGACAGCATTTCAGCGTGAAGTGAAGCTGCCGTCTGGCGGTTCCATTGTGATCGACCCCACCGAGGCGCTGGTATCCATTGATATCAACTCTTCCCGGGCAACCAAGGGCCAGGATATCGAGGAAACCGCACGCCAGACCAACCTGGAAGCGGCAGAGGAAATCGCCCGCCAGCTTCGCCTCCGGGATATGGGCGGCCTGATTGTCATCGACTTCATCGATATGACACCGGCAAAACACCAGCGGGAAGTTGAACAGAAAGTTCGCGAAGCGCTGGAAATAGACCGGGCCAGGGTGCAGGTCGGGAAAATTTCCCGCTTCGGACTGCTGGAAATGTCACGTCAGCGCCTGCGTCCGTCGCTGGGCGAGACCCGCAGCGAAGTCTGCCCCCGCTGTGAGGGGCAGGGCACCATCCGTGGTATCGAATCGCTGGCGCTCAGTATTATGCGCCTGATCTTCGAGGAGTGTTCCAAGGAAAAAACCGGCGAAGTTCGGGCAATCGTGCCGGTCGCGGTCGCCACTTTCCTGCTTAACGAAAAACGCAAGCAGCTTGCAGACATCGAAGCCCGCCAGGAAGTTCAGGTAGTGGTTGTACCGGCGCCGCATATGGAAACGCCGCATTTTGAAATCGTCCGCATGCGTGACGATGAAACCGGCGCTGAACATGTCTCGAGCTATCAGGTTGCCCAGGAATATAGCGAGCGCGAGGAGGAAATTCTGGAGGCTCCCGCAACACCGCCACCGGCCCGGGAACAGGCCGCGGTGAAAGCCATTCGTCCGGTTGCCCCGGCGCCGGCTCCGGTCCCCGCTCAGGGGCCGGCAGTGCAGGCAGATGACACCCCGAAAGAGCAGACTGAGGGCCTGTTCAGCAGACTTGGTCGCAAAATTGCCGAGTTCTTCAGTGGCGAAGAAATCATCGGCGACCCCACACCCTATCAGCAGGGCCCCGAACGCCCGCAACGGAATGACCAGCGCCGGGCGCAGGATCGTCGCAAAGCCAATGGCGCGCGGGACGATAACAGCCCGGACGATGGCGGAAACCGTTCCGGCAATGATCGGCGCCAGGGCGGCGGCCAGGCCCGCAAAGACGATAATCGCGGGCGTAACCGCGGTGACAATCGCAACCGCAACCGCAACAGCGAAACGGCTGATGGCGGCCAGAAGTCCGGTGCCGGAACCGACAACCGCAGGGAAAATGGCAGGAAAGAAGGCCAGACACCGGCACGGGGACGCGGCAGACCGCAAACCGGCGATGCCAGGGACGATAGCGATGTAACGCAATCGAAGGCTGGGGGAAAGAGCGCTGAAAAGAGTGCCGATAAGCCGCAGACTGCAGAGAAAGCGCCAGCCCGGGAAAGCGGCGTCAGCAGCCCGGAAAAATCCGATACTACCCAGGACAGAACCAGTGGCGGCGAAAAACGCCGCAAACCCCGGCGCAGCCGCAACCGTGACGGATCTGCTGCCGAAACACCGACCACAACACCTGCAGGCAGGAAAGATGCCCGCAGCGAGCGCCACCAGAAAGATACCCAGCCGGAAGAAAGTGCCGGGACCTCTGCCCGGTCAGTAACGGCTGTCGCCGCTGAAGAAGGGCCCGGAGTGGCGGCGACCCGGGAGCCTGAAGCAGCGCCTGAGCCAAAGGCAGAGGCAACGACTGAGCCAAAGGCAGAGGCAACGGCCGAAGCCGGCAGCGAACCGGCAAAGCCACGGGTAAAAGCGTCGGATATCCTGCCGGAAGCCTCACCATCTCCGGAAGAGTCGGAGTCCGTCGACGGCCATTCGCCAGAGCCCACGCCCGTGGTGTCATCGCCGGCAGTTTCCGAGCGCGCTGAGAACGACGGCAACGTGGAAAAAGGCGAAGCAGCAGGAAGTCCGGAAAGTACAGAGGATACCGGGACTGCAGAGAATCCGGAGACTGCGGAGCCTGCAGAGACAGC
>Ga0209949_1000064_pt1 | contig 61695 bp, 51 predicted proteins | sample SalPonC_black_MG_FD_185711 | JGI IMG/M metagenome (GOLD analysis project Ga0209949, IMG submission 185711) | Salt pond soil microbial communities from South San Francisco under conditions of wetland restoration - Salt Pond MetaG... | ecosystem: Environmental > Aquatic > Marine > Intertidal zone... | reverse complement strand
CGAAGAGTTCGGACGCTGGCGCTGGAAGCCGGGACCGCGATCTGGAACGGCATGGATTCCGAGGGACGGCCCGCGGCCAGTGGGATCTACCGGGCCCGCCTGCGCGGACGGGACGACGTGACGGCCGTCCCGCTCACACTGGTGCGTTGAGCTCCCGCTAGGGCAGCATGATCGAGCGGCCCTCGACCTTCTCCATGCGCACGCGGTACTCGGCACCGTCGTAGTAATCACCGATGTTGCAGGGCCGTGCCCCACCCCGCACCACCTCGAGCGGCACGGCACGGTACTGACCGTCGACGAGCGCGGTCATGTGACCACTGCGGTCGTTCTTCAGGAGATCGTAGGCGAGCGTGGCGTAGGCCCGGCCGACCATGCGGTCGAGCGAGTCGGGTGAGCCCGACCGCATGAGGTAGGCCAGCTTCTGCTGCAGGGTCTCGCGCCCGGTGTGGGCCCTCACCTGCTTGGCGAACCACTCGCCGATACCACCCAGTTTCTTGTGACCATAGGCGTCCTCCTCGCCCCCTTCGAAGGGAGCACCGGCCTTCGGGTAGGCGCCCTCGCTGATCACGCACACGGCGTAGTCGCTCGGACTGGCGTCCTGGTCCGCTGCGAGCAGGTCGGCGGCCTTCTCGGGCTCGAAGGGAACCTCGCTCAACAACACGCGGTCGGCGGCCGAGAGCATGCCCACGTACAGCGCGGTGGCCCCGCTGTTGCGACCGAAGAGCTCGATGATCGCGATACGCTCGTGACTCCCGGCCGGTGTGCGGACCTGGTGGATCAGATCGACCGATCGTGTGATCGCCGTCGAGAAACCCAGGCAGTACTCGGTGCCCCGAACGTCGTTGTCCATGGTCTTGGGCACGCCGACGATCGGGAAGCCCGCCGCGTGCAGCTTGGCGGCGTAGCCGAGTGTGTCATCCCCGCCCGTCACCACCAGGGCGTCCACGCCGAGCTTCTCGAGATTGCGCATCACGACGGGTGTGAGGTCGCGCCGCCCCTTGTCGTTCTGGGGGTAGTCCGTGGCGTCGAAGCCGGCCGGGAGGTCCTTCTCGCGCATGTCGCCCGGGTTGGTCCTCGCGCTGTGGAGAATGGTCCCGCCCGAGCGGTCGATCGGACGCACGTCGCGTGAGTTCAGGGAAGCGGTGTACCGCTGGACCGAGACGGGGTCGTCGGGGTCGACGTGGACGATTCCCTTCCAGCCGTTGCGGATTCCCAGGACCTCCTGTCCGTTCGCGAAGGCGTGGTCGGCGACGGTCTTGATGACGACGTTCAGGCCCGGGACGTCGCCGCCTCCGGTCAGGATCCCGATCCGCTTCATGGCGTCCTCCCATTCGCGGCGGACCGGGTCCGCCGCCGTCAGGCTGGGTCTGCGAGGGTTTCCGGCCGCGCCCGGGCGCGCCGGCGAGGGGGGCCGCGAGAGCCTACGGGAGGCTCGGCGCGGCGCCCACCGGGTCCCCTGTCGATCTCACAAGTTCGCTGCGACCGCAAGCCCCGGCGTGACGTTCCCGCGCCGACGCATTACCCTGAGTCGTCCGCCCGCCGCGTTCCCCTTCCCGCCCCTCGATTCCATGGAACTGCTCGCACACACCGACGAAGTGACCGGATTCTGCCGCCAGGCCCGCGCCGAGGGCCTTGTGGGCCTCGACATGGAGTTCGAGCGGGAACGGACCTACCGGCCCGTGCTCCAGCTCGTCCAGGCGGCCACCCGCGAGCGGGCCGTCCTGATCGATCCACTCGCCATCGACGACCTCTCACCCCTCTGGGAGTTGATCGCCGATCCGGCCGTCGAGCTGATCGTCCACGCCGGCATGCAGGACATGGAGATCGCCTTCGCCGAGAGCGGTGGCCTGGTGCCGGCGAACGTGTTCGACACCCAGATCGCCGCCGCACTGCTGGGCATGGGCGAGCAACCGGGCTACGCCGACGTCGTACGCCGGATCACGGGCGTCCACCTCAAGAAGGGCGAGCGCACGACCGACTGGTCGCGACGACCGCTGAGCAAGGCCCAGGCGCAGTACGCGCTGGACGACGTCCTGTACCTGCACCAGCTCTACGACGAGATCGACTCCGAACTCGAGAACCGCGGACGACGGCCCTGGCTCGACGAGGAGCTCGGATTCTACGAGCAGCGGGAGAACTACGAGAGGGATCCCGGCCAGCTCTGGCTCCGCGTCTCGCGCCATCGGTCCCTCAAGGGCAAGCAGCTCGCCGTACTACGCGAGTTGGCGATCTGGCGCGAGGAAGCGGCCGCGGCCCGCAACGTACCCCGGATGCGCGTGGTCGCCGACGACGTCCTCGTCGACCTCGCCCGCCGCAATCCGCAGACCGTGGAAGACCTCCAGCAACTGCGCCGTCTGCACCACCGCGAGATCGAGCGCGGCGCCGACGAGATCCTGGCCGCCGTCGCCCGGGGCCTGGCCTGTCCTCCCGACGAGCATCCGAAGTTGCCCAAGGTCCACGACGACGACCCCGAGCTCAACGTGACCGTCGACCTGTTGGCGACCTTCGTGAAGTACCGCGCCCGCGAGAAGAGCATCGCGCCCAGCTACCTGGGCAACAAGAAGCAGATCGCCGCCTTCGCCCTGGCCCACCGCCAGAAGCGCTCGCGCGACGGCCACCCGCTGGGATCCGGCTGGCGCTACGAGATGGTCGGCCGTGACCTCGAGCAGTTCCTCGACGGCCGACTCGCGCTTTCCGTGGAGGAGGGCCGAGGGCGGCTCCGCCTCATCCCCGTGGGAAAGCCTTGACCGCACACGACACCACGGGCCCCCGCCCGCCGATCTTCGTCTCGCACCCGAAGTCGGGCCGCACCTGGCTGCGCTACGTCTTCCATCTGGTCGGACTCGAAGCGCACTTCACCCATGCGGGCTCGGGGACCACGAGTCGTGAGCTGGGTCGTCGCTTCGAGGGCGCCGACCTGGGTCTCGTCGAGGGACGCTCGACCGTCTTCATGCACCGCAATCCGATCGACACCGCGGTGTCGTTCTATTTCCAGGTGCTGCGCAAGGACATGCCCGCGGGCAGCCTCCGCTGGTGGAAGCGCTGGATCCCCTTCAAGCTCTCGGGACGCATGCCCGACCGCGACATCGAGGACTTCGTCCTGCACGAGGGACTGGGCGTGCCCAAGATCTGTGCCTTCAACCGCGGGTGGCTCGACGCGCTGGAGGGCCGGGACGACACGGTCGTTCTGACCTACGAGCATGCACGGAGGGATCCCGTCGAGGCCTTTTCGACCCTCTTCGAGTCCCACGGTCTCGACGTCGACGACATCGAGACCGTGGTCGAGCAGTCGTCCTTCGACCGCATGCGCGCACTGGAATCGACCGGTCGTTTCCAGCACATGATGCTCTCGCAGAAGAGCGGCGACGATCCGGAGAGCCGCAAGGTACGCCGCGGACGGATCGGTGGGTATCGCGAGTACCTGTCGGACGAGACGGTGGCACGATGCCGCGAAGTCGCCGCGCGGTACGGCTTCTCGGCCTGAGGCCCGGCCGTCGTCCGACGACCGGGCCCCACCGGGAAGGATCCGGCTGCGGGCAAGGCACTCAGAAGGAGCGGGCCAGCCCGATCTCGAGGTCGACGCCTCCGACCTCGACGCCGAGGCCCTCCCCCTCGATCGTGACGTCCCGCGCGAGGGAGCGGTACGTCAGGCCGGGACGCAGACTCCACGCACCGCCCAGGGCGATGTCCAGCCCGGCACCGAGCTCCCAACCCCAGCCGTGTCCCGAGTCGTCGACGACGTCGCCGTCGGCGTTCTCGAGTTCGAAGTGCCGGAGCACCGCCCCACCGCGGACGAAGTACCCGAGGCGGCCCCCGCCGACCGGATGAACGAACTGCAGGCCAAAGCTGTACCCCGTCTGCTCCAGCGAGCCGTCGGTGAGCCGGTCCCCGGTGCCGAAGTGGTGCCAGCCCCAACCCGCGTAGGCCGCGAGGTGCGGCTGGATCCGATAGGCCAGGGTGGCCTCGAAACCGGCGCCCGTCCCGAGGTCGGAGCCGCCGAGATCGCCCGCGACGGGGTCGAGGCCGGTTCGGAGCTCCCAGCTCCAGCGATCGGAGGCGTGGGATTGCCCGGCCGTGATTCCGGCGAGGGCGACGAGAAGGATCGTGACGAGGCGTGTCATGGCTGTCCCTCCAGCACGGGATGGTGTCCGGGGATCGGAGCCGCCGGCGACCATCGCTGCGGCCTCGCCGATCCGATGCGAAGGCTAGGCAGCACGGACCTTCGATGCTGTTGTGGAACTGTTCGAAACTGTATCGTTCTGTAGCCCGACGACGGGGGCGTCGCCCTCGGCTCCGGTCCCCGCGCCGACGATCCTGCGATCCATCCACTCCGAGGACCCGTGCGACACCGCATACTGCTCGTCGAAGACGATCACCGCCTGGCCTCGCTCATCGGCGACTACCTCGGCCGACAGGGTTTCGAGGTCGCCGTCGAGGCCCGCGGCGACACGGCGGCCGAACGCATCCGGGCCGAGCGTCCGGACCTGCTGATCCTCGATCTCATGCTCCCCGGCCGCGACGGCCTGGAGGTCTGCCGTGAGATCCGCCCCGACCACGACGGCCCGATCCTCATCCTGACGGCCCGCGAGGACGACGTCGACGAGGTCGCCGGCCTCGAAGTGGGTGCGGACGACTACGTGAAGAAGCCGGTCGAGCCGCGCGTCCTGCTCGCGCGCGTCCGCGCCCTCCTGCGACGGACCGCATCGAGTCCCCGGGCCGAGGCGGCCCACGACGGCACCCTCGAGTTCGGATCGCTGCGGATCGTGCCCACCTCACGGACGGTCGAACTCGCCGGACGACACGTCGAGCTGACGACGAACGAGTACGAACTCCTGCACCTCCTGGCCGCCCGCGCCGGCGAGGTGGTCTCGCGCGACTGGCTGTTCCGCGAACTCCGTGGCCTCGAGTACGACGGGGTCGATCGCTCGGTCGACATCGCGATCTCGCGCCTGCGGAAGAAGCTCGAAACGAAGCCGTCGCACCCGCAGCGCATCCGCACCGTGTGGCGCCGGGGCTACCTCTTCGTCCCCGACGCCTGGTAGGGCCGTCCCGTGCGTCGTCTGTTCCTCAACTACTACCTGTTCCTCGTCTTCGTCCTGGTGCTGGTGTGGTTCGCGGCCGTGCCATTGGTCGAGTACTTCGCGTCGGCACCCTTCCGCGAGGACTACGACCGCTACTACCGGGAACTGATGCGAGGCACCTTCGAGTTGGTGACCGAGGACCTGGGCTCGATCCCGCCGGCCGAATGGTCGCAGCGGATCGAGGAGCTGCAGCCCGACTTCGGCTATCCGCTGGAGCTGGCCACGATCGACGAAGCCGGCGTCTCGGCGGCCCAGCGCGAGCAACTACGCGCCGGCACGCTGGTCGTGGGCACCGGCTACGACCAGTTCTGGCGGCGCATCGGCGACACCGACCGGGTGCTGGTCATGGGTCCGTTCCCGGCACCGCAGGTCGGTCGTTCGGTGGACTTCCTCACCTGGGCGCTCGTGCTGGGCTTCCTGGGCGTGGCCACGACGCTCTGGGCGCTTCCCTTCGCCCGTGAACTTCGCGGCTTCCGACGGACCGCCGCGGCGTTCGGCGAGGGACGCTTCGAATCCCGCGCGACGACCCGACGCCACTCCCCGCTCGCTCCGCTGGCCACCAGCTTCAACCGCATGGCCGATCGCATCGAGCAACTGATCACCTCGCACCGCGAACTCACGAACGCGGTGGCGCACGAACTGCGGACCCCGATCTCGCGCCTGCGCTTCGGGTTGGAGATGGTCGAGTCGGCCGGTGACGAGTCCACCCGCGAACGCTCGGCCCGAGAACTCCGCCGCGACCTCGACGACCTCGAGGCGCTGGTCGAGGAACTGCTGGTCTACGCGCGCTTCGACCGCACGGCGCCCGATCTCGAGCTGGAGCCCCACGCGTTCAGGCCGTGGATCGAAGAACTCCACGCCACTCTCGTGGCCGAGACCGCCGCGCAGGTCGAACTCGACTGCGCGATCGAGGACGGCCGACCGGTCCGCTTCGACCCCCGCCACCTCGCACGGGCCCTCGAGAACCTCGTCCACAACGCCGATCGTCACGGCGGCCACCACGTGCGGATCGCGGCGCGGACCGACGGCGATGACGTGGTGGTCGCGGTCGACGACGACGGCCCCGGCATTCCGGTCGACGAGCGCGAGCGCGTGTTCGAGGCCTTCGCCCGCCTCGACACGAGCCGCAGCCGCGACTCGGGAGGTTTCGGGCTGGGCCTGGCGATCGTGCGCCGCGTGGCCGAAGCCCACGGAGGCCGGGTCGAGCTGACCGATTCGGACCTCGGCGGATGCCGCTTCACCGTGCGCTGGCCGAGAACCGCCTGAGCCGCCGGATCAGCGACCGTCGTCCGGAGGGAACAGGAAGCGCAGCACGTCCCCGAAGCGCCGGGCCCACGCCTCCTCGTGGTGCCGGCCGCCCTCGTCGACGTGGACGATCAGGTCCTCGCCCTCGACGAAGCCCTCGTCCAGGAGCGTCGCCCGGAGTTCCCGCAGATCCCTGACGTAGGCCCCGCTACCCTGGACGTCGCTGCCCTCCTCGGTGCCCATGTCGGCCCACAGGCGGACGTCGGGTTTCGGGGCCTGCTCGAAGCGATCGAGGATCACGCCCTCGTCCCACCACAGGCTCGGCGAGATCGCCCCGATGCGGCCGAAATGGTCGTCGTGCTCGAGCGCGGCCACCAACGCCATGAGTCCGCCGAGCGACGACCCCGCGAAACCGGTCGCGGCGGGGCCGGTCCGCACGCGGTAGCTGCGCTCGACCCAGGGCATCAGGGTGTCGACGATCGCCGTGAAGTGCGCGTCGGCCCCGCCGCCGATCCCGCGCCGGGCGTCGGTCGAGGGCGTGTACTCGAACACCCGCCGGGCGCCGCCGTTGTCGAGGGCCACCACGACGATCGGCTGCATCGCCCCGGCGGCGATCTGCTCTTCGCAGGTCTCGTCGACCCGCCACTCGCCGGCGAAGCTGGTCGACACGTCGAAGACGTTCTGCCCGTCGAGCATGTACAGCACGGGATACGTGCGATCGGACTCGCGGTAGCCCGGGGGCAGGTAGACCCACACGCGACGACCGTCGAGCAGATCGTCGACGGTGTGCTCGGTGACGTCGCCGGTGAGCGTGCGCACGATCTCGGTGTCGGCCCAGCGCGGCACGGCGAGCTCGTGGACACGGCCCTCGTCCACGGTGATCCGCCGGCTCGTGATCTCCCCGCCGGCAGGATCGCGTTCGGCCGTGCCCCACGAACCGCGCGTGAACCGGAACTCGATCCGTGTGCCGGGCTGGAACTCCAGATCGATCGCGTGGACCCGGTCGTCGACCGGCGTCAGGGCGAAGTCGGGATCGCCGGGATCCCAGTCCTGGAAGTTGCCCGTGACGAAGACGGTGGCGTCCAGCGGTGTGGTCTCGGGGACCGTGACCCGCAGGGTGACGGTCACGGCCCCGGCCTCCACCGCGAGGAACACCAGGACGAACGCGAGCAGTATCCGCATGTCATGCATCGGCCCAGGTCGGGGTCATGGGTTCGGCCCGTCGCGCGGATCGGTCCAGCAGCACCACGGCCAGCAGGAGCATGGCCCACGTCAGAGGCGGAGCCCAGGCGAACTTCGCGTGTACGAAGGCCAGGTAGGCCACGGTGGCGGGGAGCACCGTCATCGACGACAACACCGATGCGGCGACGAAGCGACCGTCGACGAAGCTCGGATCGAGGGAGAACGGCGCGCGCCACTGCACGCGCTGGATCCCCCGCACCGCCACCTCGAGGGTCAACAGGACGACGACGAGGTCGTCGACGACGCGCCAGGGCGTCGATCCCGCGGCCACGTGCAGTCCGAGAACGATCAGCACCGCCCAGGGCACGGAGGTCGCCCGCGCCATGCCGCGCTGCCACGCCGCCCACGGTCCGTGCGCGACGGGGGAGGCCACGAGGACCCACGAGGCCCGCCGCTGCGAACTGCTGACGAGGGCCACCATGTTGGCCACGCCGACCGAGGCCATCACGATCACGAAGAGGTGGAACCAGCGGAAGCCGTCGCGATCGGCCACGATCGCCAGTGGACCGACGTCGTGCAGCGGCCCCACGATCACCACGACGAACATCAACGGCGCGTGGAACAATCGCAGGAGCACGCGCCAGTCGTCGCGCAGGTGCGCCACGACCAGGCGCCGCGGCACCAGCCCCCGGATCCCCGGCATCCACGGCCACAGCAGGATCTCCAGCCAACGGATCCGTCCGCGCGTGTCCGAGGACCGCCGTGCCTCGACGCGGTCGGCCCGGCCCCCGCCGGCGATGGAGCGCACGGTCAGCAGCACGAGCGCCGCGGTTCCGAACGTACTGCCGAGTGCGACCCCGGCACCGACCGCCCACGACGTCTCGAACAGCACCGGCCAGACCATGCACCAGAACAGCGGCAGCAGCGCCCAACCCCACGCCGGCGGCCCCGCCCCCGAGGCTTCGGCCCGGTCGGCGAGCGTGGGCATCACGGTCGCGCCGAGGAAGAACACGACGAAGAACGCGGCACCGACGATCTTCTGCGCGCGGCGGCGCCCGAACGTCCGGCGCAGCAGCAGGAGCGCGAGCGCGAGCAACGCGGTGACCAGCACCGCCTGGGCCACGACCGCACCGGCGGTGACCACTCCCACCAGGACGCGTGGGGCTCCCACGAAGAGCAGCACCGCACAGGGAACGGTGGCGAAGGCCAGCGTGGCCTCCAGCACGCCGCGCAGCAGCAAGAGCATGCGCGCGGCCCCCACGTCCCGCGCGGTCACCGGCCAGTGCCCGATCACCTGCGCGTCGTCGGTGTCGAGCAGCAGGGGGATCCCGTGGATCAAGACCACCGCGCTCGACACCAGGAGGCCGAGCACGGTGACGACCAGACCGATGCCGGGCAGTCCGGTGGCCAGGACCAGCATCCCGCCCACGAACAGTCCGAGCAGGGCCGCACCGACCAGCGAGAGCGTCCGCACGAGCGCCGGACCGAACACGCTGGCCGTCTCGCGCTCCACCAGCAGCGCGAGACGGCCTTCGCGCGCACGGTCGAGGAAGCCGATCAGCGCGCCGACCCGCCCGGGATCGGCCCCGAACCAGGCCGCCACGTTCATACCGCGTCTCCGAGCAGGTCGGCCAGGCGTCTGGCCCGCGATTCGCCGCCCACGGTGAGTTCGCGAAAGATCTCACGCACCGACAGCCCCTCGTAGCGCGCCCGCAGGTCGACCAGGTCCCCCTGCCAGACCACGCGCCCCTCGGCGAGCACCACCAGGTGGTCGCAGATCTCGCTCACCTGTTCGAGCACGTGGCTCGACAGCAGGACGCCGCGCCCGTCGGCCGCCAGATCGCGCAGCAGCGCGATCACCCGGTCCTGGCTGGGGACGTCGAGGCCGTCGAGGGGCTCGTCGAGCAGTACCACGCGCGGATCGTGCAGAACCGCGGTGGACACCAGCACCTTGCGGCGCATGCCCTTGGAGAAGGTCCCCAGGCGACGGTGCCGTGCCTCGTGCAGTTCGAAGTGATCGAACAGACGATCGACCCGCGCTCGGATCAGATCGAGGTCGAGTCCGTGTGCCACCCCGGCCATCTCGACGAACTCGTCGGCGGTCAGCCCCTCGTAGACCGCGCCGTGCTCGGGCACGTAGCCGATCCGTCGCCGCACCTCGAGCGGGTCGCGGGTCGCGTCGATCCCGTCGACGTGCACCCGCCCCGCACTCGGTGCGAGCAGCGTGGTCACGATGTTCAGCAGGGTGGTCTTGCCTGCACCGTTGGGGCCGAGCAGACCCACGACCCGGCCGGAGGGAAGGTCGAGATCGACGGAGTCCAGCGCGCGCACCGCGCCGTACACGCGGCTCAGACCGCGGGTCTCGATCATCGTGTCGGACTCACTCGCGGGAGGCGAGTTTCTCTTCGACGCTGCGGATCTTGTCGCCCATGGTCTGGTCGCGATCCGTGCGCGTGCCCAGGCGAAGCGTGGTGGAGATGCGCGGCGCCCCCATCTCGTGCACGACCTCGTGGCAGCGCTTGATCGCGGCCATGACCGCGTCCCACTCGCCCTCGATGTTCGTGCCGTAGGCGTGCATGCGGTGCTCGAGCCCGGCCTCGGCCAGCACGCGCTCGCAGGCGGCCACGTGGCGCGACACACTCGTCCCGGCACCCACCGGCACCACACACAGGTCGGCGATGACCTTCATGCCGTCCTCCCTCACGCGGGGATCGTCGGAGCCGGGGCAGGATAGCAGACCGCCGACCCGGAATCACCACCGGCGACACGACGCACGAACGGCCCCGTCCCGCCGGACGAGGCCGTTCTCGAAATCGGAACGATCGTTCCACCGCGGTCGGTCACTGGCCCTCGGGCATGCCTCCGCCACCGCCCATGCGCTCCTGCATCGCCTCCTGCAGCATGGCCTGGAAGCGCTGCTGGGTCTGCTGGAGCTCGGTGATCAGCTCCTCGGTGCGCGGGTTCTGCTCCTTCATGGCCGTCACGAGGTCCTGGTTCAGCGACTCGCGCAGCTGGGCGACCTCTTCGTTCTGCATGGCCTGCTGCTGGGCCTGCTGGAAGGCCTGCTGCTCCTGCTGGAGCTCCTCCGCCACCGATTGCTGCTCGGCCTGCGAGAGATCGCCGCTCTCGAGCTGCGCCTGGAGTTCGTCCATGGACTCGCGCGTGGCCTCGGGCTGGTGACCGGCTTGCTTCATCTTCTCGTCGACCATTTCCACGAGTTCGTCACGGCGCTCGGCCAGCGCCGGCTCGTTCTCGAGCGTGTTCTCCTGGATGTCGATCAGCTCCATGTTCAGCTGCTGGATCTGCTGCCGCATCTGCTGGAGCTGCTGCATGGGGTTCTCGCCCTGCGGCATCTGCATCTGCATGGGCGGGCGGGACTCGCCCTCGCCCTGGGCCTCCGATTGGGCGACCGCGGACGACGCGAGGACACCCAGCGCGACGACCAGGGCGAACAGACCCGCGGCGAGCGGGCGCCCAGCGCGGGAAATCGTCTTCGTCGAAAGGTTCGGATCGAACATGTCTCGGATACGCTCCTTGGATCGGATGCCACTGGACAAGCGGAAAAGGAACAGTCAACACCCTGGAAATACTGGATCCACGACACTAACAGGGCACGTCGGGGCCGTGTCAACGTCGGCCGGTGCCACCATCCGCGATTCAGCCCTGCCCCCATGCGTCACCGACGAGGGCTACGCGTAGGGTCGGGACCGACACGGGTGGGAGGCGGCGGTCGGCACGAGCCTACGCGGAGAACCTCCCCGAGTTCCGGATCCCACCCTCCGACCGACGGAGCGAGCAAGGAGACGAGCCTCCATGAACATGCGAGTTTCGAGCGAAGCCTTCGACCACGGGGATCGGATTCCCGTGGAGTACTCCCAGGACGGCGACAACCTCTCGCCACCGCTGGAGATCGAGGGGGTGCCCGAAGGGGCCGAGGAGATCGTCCTGCTGGCCTACGACCCCGATGCGCCGACTCCGCACCCGTGGGTCCACTGGCTCGTCTACGGAATCCCGCCCGGCGTGCGTTCGCTGCCCGAGGGAATCCGCGTCTCCCCCCGACCGGAACGGCCCCCGGGTGCGCGTCAGGGGCTGAACACTTCGGGAGACGCCGGCTACGAGGGACCCGCGCCTCCGGTTGGCGACGGCGTGCACGAACTCCACTTCAAGGCCTACGCCCTCGACCAGACCCTCGATCTCGAACCGGGGGCCGATCCGCAGACCGTGCTCGAGGTCATGCTGGATCATGTGATCGACTACGGCGAACTGGTCGGGACCTTCGAACGCCGATCCTGAGATCCTTCCCGCCGGCGAGCGGCGCTCAGGCGCCCTCGTCGGCGCTCCGGTGAGCCTCGCGGGCGGCGAGCGACACGGCGATCATCGACCAGCCGTGCACCAGGAGCTCGACCGAGATGAACACCCCGATCACCCACAGCGCAGACGATGGCCACTGGGCGAAGATCAGGATTCCGAGCAACATGGCCAGGATCCCGCCGAAGACGGGCCATCCCCATCCCGGCCGGCCGCGCATCTGCAGCCCCATGGCGAAACGCAGCGCACCGACGAGGAACACGGCAGCGGCGAGCAGCAGCGTGAGGAAGGCCGACGAGAACACGGGATCGATCAAGACGACGGCACCCGCGGCCACGTAGAGCAACGCGATCGTGGCGTGCAGGGCCTTGCTCCTCCATCCGTCGCACTTGGCCGTGTGCAGCGCCTGGAAGATTCCCCCCAAGATCAAGAGGGCTCCGAAGAACAGGACACTGGCGAGGGTGAGGGTGACCGTGACCATGAGTCCGATCAGGCCCAGCACGATGGCCAGGGCGCCGAGTCCCGCCATCCACTTCCAGTGGCGCGCCAACTCGCCGTAGAACCGGAAACTCGACTCGGGCAGCGGGCTCGGACCGTGCAGGGAAGTCATGGAGTGATCTCCTCGTCTCGTCGTGGGAGCCGGAACGGAGGTACGACGCTCCCGAGCGCCGACGACCACAGCTCAGCACGCCGGCACGCTTCTTCCCATGGGACCGCCTCCCCGGTCCGCGATGGGGACCTTTCCCTGGGCGATCTCCCCAGGCATCCGTCCGCACCCCCTCGGGTGGATCGTCCGGGCCGGAGCACCCACGCTTCGGCGTTCCCTCGCACCCCGGAGGTCCGCCGTGCCCGAACTCCCCGACGTCGACACCTTCCGGCACCGATTCGACACCACCGCCCGCGGGCACCGCGTGGAGCACACCTCGGTGAGCGACACACGGATCCTGGAGGACGTCACGAGGCAGCGGCTCGCCCAACGCCTCCACGGCCAGCGTCTCGACGACTCGCGCCGGCACGGCAAGTACCTGTTCCTGCGCGGCGGCGACGCGGGATGGCTGGTGCTGCACTTCGGAATGACCGGCGAGTTGATCTACGACAGCGATTCCGACGACGCCCGGCTGGTCCTCGATCTCGACCGCGACCACCGCCTGCTGTACACGAGCCGCCGCATGCTCGGCCGCGTGGGGTTCACCGAGGACGTCGACCGTTTCGTCGAGGACCACGATCTCGGCCCCGACGCCATGAGTGACGACCTGGATGCAGAAACCTTCGTCGCGCGGATCCGGGGCCGTTCCGGCATGATCAAGTCGAAGCTCATGGACCAGTCGCGGATCGCCGGCCTGGGGAACGTCTACACCGACGAGATCCTCTTCCAGGCCGGTGTGCACCCGCGTCGCGCGACCGACACCTTCGACACCGACGAACTGCACGCTCTCCACCGTGTGATGCGTCGCGTGCTGCGCGTGACCACCGATCACGGGGCCGACCCCGGAGAGTTCCCCCGCGGTTACCTGACCCCGCGTCGCGAGGAGGGCGCGGAATGTCCTCGCTGCGACGGACCGATCGAGACCTGCAGCGTATCCGGCCGCACGAGCTACGTGTGTCCTCGATGTCAACCCGCTCCCTGAGCACGCTGCGCGCCGATCCTCTTCCGTCTACCTTCTCCGAGCGCACCACCAAGCCCCCGGGGGAGCCGTCATGCGTCACGTCGTCTTCGTCGTCCTTCTGCTGGTGCCCGTCATCGCGCGGGCCGAACTCGATCCGACCTCCCGCTTCGCCGACGCGTTCTGGTCGCACTGGGGAGACGGCCGGGCCGAGCTCGCCAGCTACGACCTGACCTTCGAACGCTACGGACACGAGCGCTCGGGAACCGCGGTGGCGATCTTCGTCACCGAGACCTTCAGCCACTCGTTGCGCGTGAAGGCCGACCCGGGCAACCATCCGGAGTCCGACACCTACCCCGTGATGAAGCTGAACCTGGTCGAGGACTTCCCGACCGGTGTCTACGACTACAACCTCATGACCAGCACCTTCGTCTCGCTCGTCGAGCGCGACGGCCATCCGCGCGGACACGTGACCAAGCTCAGTCACAGCATGCAGGAGTGGTGCGGCCATGCGTGGATCCAATGGATCGCCCACGAGGACCACCTCGACTACACACTGCACAGCTACTTCGACGGCGAAGCCGACCAGCAGCGGCGTCTGGACCTGCCGGAGAACGGATTCACCGAGGACGCAGTCCTGCTGTGGGCGCGTGAACTCGCCGGACCCTTCCTCGCTCCCGGTGGCTCCACCGAGCGCCCGATGTTGACCGCGGCGAAACGTGCGCGCTTGACGCACACCGATCCTTCGTGGACCAATGCCACGTTCCATCGCGCCGGATCCCCGACGACGATCGAGGTCCCGGCCGGAAGTTTCGAGGTCGAGGAGCGGTGGATCACCGTCAACGGCCGCGAGATCTGGAGGATCTGGGTGGAAGCCACCGCGCCGCATCGGATCGTGCGCTGGGAGAACGCGTACGGTCAGGCCGCCGAGATGGTCGCCAGTCGACGGATGCCCTACTGGCAGCTCAACGAGCCGGCCGGACGCGCGCGCCTCGAGGATCTGGGCCTCGAGCCCCGTCCCGCCCGGACTCCCTGACCGAGGACCCGCGACGCATCACGTCGACGCACTGGAGATCGCGCATGAGTCCCATGTTCCTGTTGCCCGTCCTCGTGGGCTTCGCCGTCGTGGTGCAGGCAGGCATGAACCGTCAGATTGCCGACCACTGGGGCCTGGCCGGTTCCGTGCTGTTGAACAGCGCCGTGGTGCTGGGGCTGGCGATCGTCTTCTACGCGCTGGTGCGGTGGCGACCCGAGCTCTTCCCCGAGTTCCTGCGCTGGCCCGATGCTCCGGGCCACTTCGCCTGGTGGCGTGGCTTCGTTCCGGGGGTGCTCGGCATCACCATCGTGGCCGGGCTCCCGTGGGCCTTCTCCCGACTGGGTGCGCTCGAGGTGATCCTGAGCGTCCTCGTCGCACAAGTGGTGGCCAGCCTGTTCTGGGACGCACTGGTGGAGCGGATCCCGGCCCACCCACTGCGGGTGGTCGGAGCGATGATCGCACTGGCCGGGACGGCACTCGCCAGCTGGAAACGCTGAGGCTCAGCCCAAGAGGAGGTCCAGGTCCAGCGGGAGGGGCTCGACGTCGAGAACCGTCCGCAACCGATCGACGCGGACGCGTCGACCACGCGGTGCATCGGCCGGCGTCTCCGACCAACGGATCGGCTCGGCCCCGGCGCGGGCGAGGACACGATCGTAGAAGTCGCGTCGCCGCAACGGTGCGGCCGCGCTGACGTTCACCACTCCCCGGTGCAGACGCAGGAGAGCGGTCTCGAGCGCGTCGAGCACCGTGGGAAGTGGAGCGAGGTTCAGCCAGGCGTCGCCGTCGTCGCGTTCGGTGCCGGCCAGCGCCCCGACCCGACGGTGCGGACCGCGTGTCGCCCCGATCAAGCCGCTCAGTCGCAGGACGGCGCCGCCGGCGGCCAGTACGTGGTCCTCGCCGGCGCGGAGGGCGCCGCCGCGACCTTCGCGGGGCACCCGTGGTGAGTCCTCGTCGACCCAGGAGCCATCGCTGGCGGCGTACACGCCGGTCGACGAGGTGTAGACGAGATGGGCACCGCCGAGCGCGTCGACGAGGTGCGCACTTCCGCGGTCGTAGACGGCCCCGTAGTCGCCCCCGCGACCGGCAGCCGCGCTGAACACCACGTGCGTGGCTCCGTCGACCACGCTGCGCAGCGCGTCGCGGTCGGCGAGATCCACCGCATGGGCGTCGAGACCGCGGTCGGCGAGTGCGGCCCGGCGCTCGTCGGAGCGCGTCGTCACCCGCAGGCGCTCGACCAGGCCCTTCTCGCGCAGGCGCTCGGCGAGGGCGGTTCCCACGAATCCGCTGCCCACGATCACCAGGTCTTCGATCGGTCGGTCTTGATCGGTGTGTCGCATGGGGGCAAGGTACCCAGGATCCATCGTCCCGACACCCTGCGCCGACCGTTCTCCGGGAGACCCACGTGCCCGCCTCCGGCGACCGCTACGCGCCTCGGCGCCCGTTTCCGGCCTACGCCTACCTACCGGGGCGAGACCCGCATCCGACGCGGCACCCCGACGGCCATTCCCACGGTGTCGAGGAGATCGAGGTCGTCGCGCCGAACCCCGGGCTCTACGCCGAGTGCGAGGACTATCTCTACGGCATCGACCTCTACAACCACGACTACCACTGGGAAGCCCACGAGGTCTGGGAGGCCCTGTGGCACGCTTCCGGCGATTCCGTCCAGCGCGAACACCTGCAGGCCCTGATCCAGGCAGCGGCGGCCGGGGTCCAGCACCGTCTGGGACGCGACAAGGGGCGCTCGCGTCTGGCGCGTCGCGCGTCCGAACGCCTGCGCACCGTGGAACGCGAGGCCGGACGGGTGTACATGGGCGTCCAGGTCTCACGTCTGGCCACCGAACTGGGACGCTTCGCGTTCGGTGGAGACCGGCCCCCACGGATCTATCTCCTATGACGCCCTCCGGGGTGCCTCGACGGGAACTCGCCGCACACCGTTGCGTGAGAACCCGACGCCCGCCGTTGACGACCTCCCGAACCGGGGACATGCTGCCGCCATGGCTACCAATACGAGCCCGCGTGGGCTGATCACGACCGTCGTCGTCGTCCTCGTCCTGTTCGTCGGCGGAGCCGGCCTGCTGTGGTGGCAGCAGTCGACTCCGCTCCCGACGGCCGAACTCGACCGCTCCGTTTTCGAGGTCGGACGCCGACTGGAGTTCGGACTCGAGCTGCAGGCTGCGCGGGGAAGCGTGCGCGATGTGCAGGTGCGGATCCTCCAGGGCGACGTCGACGCCCTGGTGTTCGAGGACTCCCTGAACACCGCCGCCGGCCGACTGGACGTGGCGTTCCGGCTCGAGGGCCACGGCCTGCGCGAAGGAGAAGCCCTCCTCGAGGTGCATGCCGGCGACGACGTCTGGCGCCCGCGCGGCGACGCCGACACGCCGAGCGCTCGAATGCCCGTGATGATCGACCTCACTCCACCGCGGCTCGAGATCGAGGCGGCCACCCGGTACCCGCGGCCCGGTGGTTCGGCGATCGCCGTCCTGCGGAGTCGCGGCGCCACCGAGGTGCGCGTCGAGGCCGGTGAGCGCGACTACCGGGCCTACGCCCGCCAGGAACTTCCGCACCAGTTCCTGGCGCTCTACGCCCTGCCGATCGATCACCCCGCCGACGAGTTCCCCGTCGCGGTGGCCGTGGACGCGGCGGGCAACCGCGCCGTGCGGGAACTGCCCGTGGTGCTCCGCGCACCGGACGTCCGCACGGGCTCGGTGGACCTGAGCCACCGCTGGCTCCGCGAGAAACTTCCCGTGCTGCTCCCCGACGTGGACACCACCGATGACCAGGCCCTGCTCGAGGGTTTCCTGTACGTGAGTCGCGACCTCCGCGCCGAGGCCGCCGCCGAACGCGACCGGCTCGCGGCGGCCAGCGGACCCTTACGACAGTGGGAAGGTCCCTTCCTCCAGCTACCCAACAGCCGGAGCACCTCGGTGTTCGGGATCCGGCGCACCTACCGCATCGACGGCGAAGGTCTCGACACGCAGGTGCACCAGGGTTACGACCTGGCCTCGACCGCGCGGGCCCCGATCCCCGCCGCGAACACCGGGACCGTGGTCCACGCCGGTCCCCTGACGCTCTATGGAGAGACGGTGGTCCTCGATCACGGACAGGGCCTGCTCACCCTGTACGGGCACTGCTCGTCGCTCGACGTCGAGATCGGCGAACAGGTCGAGAAGGGCAAGATCATCGCCCGGACCGGGGCCACGGGTCTGGCCGGCGGCGATCACCTGCACTTCGAGGTCGTCGTGGGCGGCCAGCCGGTCACGCCGCTGCAGTGGTGGGACACGGCATGGATCCGCGATCACATCGAGGCCCCCCTGCAGGAGGCCGCGGAGGGCAGCGAGGGCGCCGGACGCTGAATCAGTCGACGGTCGAGGTGGACACCTGCGCCAGTCGCTCCTTGACGTGGTCGGCGTAGCGCAGGTCGCAGTCCATGATGTGACCGACCACCCATCGCCGGACGAACTCGACGACTTCCGCCGAGACCCGTTCGCCACTCCGCCGATGACGCACGACGAAGGACCGGAGCCTCTCGGCCAGCCGCCGGTGTTCGAACTGGTGCTGGGCGAGATCGGGCCACGCGCACTCCTCGAGCAGTCTCTCCTCGTGCTCGAAGTGCGTCTTCGTGTAGTCGTACAGGCGCGCCAGGATCTCGCTCATCTGCCGATTGGCCCGGCCCTCCCGGAAGGCGTCGTCGAGCTCGTTGTAGATCTGCACCAGGCGCTGGTGCTGCTCGTCGATCTCCGGGATGCCGGTACGGATCCGCTCGTCGAACTCGATCTGCACGGTTCCCCTCCTCGCCAGCCGCCACTGCGACGGCCACCGCCTCGTCCTCTGGGTTTCGGTGGCGGTGGCGAAACCTTGAGGCCCGGACGTGACAGCGGCGGGATCGCGTCCTCGCGCTCCCGCCGCCGCCCGGCACGACCGTGTAGTCCGTCGCGCCAGAAGTCTCGAGATCCCCGAGTCCTCGGGCCGGTGCGCCGGGCGACTCCGGTCCACCGCCGGTGTCGGCGGGGAGGAAGCCGAGACGCTCTCCGGCGGCCTACCGGGGTCGGATCAGCGTCACCCGCTCCTCGGGTTCGGGGATCTCGAAATCGTCGTTCACCGCGCGGCGTCTCCCGGAGCGTCCCCGTGGATCGGGACTCTCGCGCAGTAGATCGACCGCACTGAGCTGGACCGTCTCCGCCCCCGGGCCGGCCTCGGCACCCTCGGCCGCCGGCACCGTGAACACGGGACGCGTGTCCTCCTTCGCAGCACGGTCGTGGTCGGCCTGCTCGGCCGTACTCCGTCGCGCGGGAGTCGCCAGGGTGGCCGGACGGCGCATCACCTCGTCCAGCACCAGACGGCGCATCTCACGCGCGCGGCGCATGAACTCGATCAAGGCCACGCCCTCGAGCGGGACGAGCGAGTGGACCCACGCGTGATCGGCGTGGATCTCCAGCCCCACCGGGGTCTTCCCGTCAGGGCCACAACTCGCGGCGACCTCCTTCAACCAACGGTCGACCGAACGGCGCGTCAGCTCGTCGGCCACGCGGCGGGCCTCGCAGGTCCATTGCACACGCAGATTCAGGCGACCGGTCGTGGGCCGACGCCGCAGCAATCGCTGCCACCGGGACACCGGGATGGTCTGCGGCACCGGCTCCACGTGGAGTCCGCGGACGTTCAACTCGCCGCGGATCTCGAAGCCGAAGACCTGATGGTGCGCTCCGTCGACCTTCCGTCTCGCCAGCCAGTGCCGACCTTCGCGGTCGCTCCCGATCATCACGTCGTCGAGGTCGATCCCGTGCACCTCGCCGCGGAAGCGGGCGGCGAGATCGACGAGGTCGGACGGCAGGTTGCCGCCGATCAGGTCCAGGTGCTCGCGCTTGCCGAGCGACTTCAGCTGCTCGCGCCGCTTGCGCCGCCTCTGTCGGCGGCGAGCCCGCACGAACCCGGCCGTCGCCGCGAGGGCGACGCCGCCGATTGCTCCGATGCCCGCCAGGAGCAGGGACTGGGTCATCATCATGGTCTTTCGTTGCTCCGCGACGACACGCCTCGGATTCCTCCCCGCTGTCCGTACAGCAAGGGCCGTGCGAACGCCGGAGAGCCGATCCTCCCGCACGGGCCGACCACGAGCGGCGCTTCGCCGGCGCCGTCCGCCACCACGGGACACCACGCTCCCTCGGCACGTTCCCCCCTGCGCGGATGCACTCTGCACGACCGGCGCATGACGCCCGGGGCGTCCTGCAGCCCGGGCTGGCTCCGACCCCTCGGCTCTGGTATGAAGGGGTCGAGTCCGGTATGTCCCTGACGCTCCAGGAGATCCAACGTGTCCGGTGACCTCGATCACGTCTTCACCTTCTACGTGCAATCCACGCCCGCGGACCTCTGGAACGCGCTGCTCGACCCCGACGTCACGCCACACTGGGCCCACGGCCTGCGCGTCCTCACCGACGGCCGTCCCGGCGACGCGATCCACTGGGTGCGGCCCGAGGACCCGGAACGGCGCGCCGTGATGTCGGGTGAGATCCTCGAACGCGAGGACGAGCGCAGTCTGCTGCACAGCTTCCGGCTGAGCGCTCACGAGGACCCCGCGACACGCGTGCGCTACCGGATCGATCCGGAAGACGGTCTCTGCCGGCTGGTCGTGACCCACGTGGGCTTCGACGAACGCAACGACAGCTGGCACGAGACCCTCGCCGGGTGGCCCCGCGCCCTGAGTGCGCTGAAGACCTGGCTGGAGACGGGTCGGGAGCTCGGTCGTCGCGAAGCCGCGGCGGGCTAGACCACGCGCCAGCGGAGCGTCTCCCCCGCACGCAGGGGAACGACGTCCTCGTCGGCGAAGGGATAGGCCGCGGGGCACACCCAGTCCTCCCGGCGCAGCGTGACGGTCCCCGGCTGCTCGGACAGACCGTAGAAGGCGGTCGCCCGTGTGTGGGCGAAGGCCTCGAGACGTTCGAGCGCACCCGCGTCCTCGAAGATCTCCGCGTACAGAGCCAGGGCGAGCGGCGACGTGTAGCATCCGGCGCATCCGCTCGCGCACTCCTTCGCCGACCGACCGTGCGGCGCCGAGTCGGTGCCCAGGAAGAATCGCGGGTCGTCACCGGTCGCCGCCTCGATCAACGCATCGCGATGCGGCGACGCCTTCAGGATGGGCAGACAGTAGAGGTGTGGCCGGATCCTCCCGACCAGCATGTGGTTGCGGTGGTAGAGCAGGTGGTGTGCGGTGATCGTCGCCGCCACGCCGTCGCGCGCGGCGCGGACGAAGTCGACGCCCTCCCGCGTCGTCACGTGCTCGAGCACCACGCGCAATCGTGGGTGGGCCTCGACCACGGGCGCGAGCACCTCGTCGAGATAACGAACCTCACGATCGAAGACGTCGACGTCGGGAGCGGTGACCTCGCCGTGCACCAGCAGGAGCAACCCGTGCTCCTCCATCGCGGCCAGGGCGTCGCCCACGCGGTCCATCGAGGTGACCCCGGCGTCGGAATTGGTGGTCGCACCCGCCGGGTACGATTTCACCGCGACGACACCGTCGGTCTCCGCCGCCCGGGCGATCTCCGCGGGCGAGGTGCTGTCGGTGAGGTACAGGGCCATGAGCGGTTCGAAGTCCGCACCCGCGGGCACGTGCTGCAGGATGCGCTGGCGGTAGGCCAGGGCCGCGTCGGTGGTCGTCACCGGCGGTGTCAGATTCGGCATGACCAGGGCCCGCCCGAAGTCACGCGCCACGTGGGGCACCACGGTCCGGAGCGCGGCACCGTCGCGCAGATGGACGTGGGCGTCGAAGGGACGTCGCAGCGTGATCTCTCGGGTCAACTCCATGAGGACTCCTCGGAATCGGCGCCGTCGGGAAGGGCCGGCCGCACCTTGAGCACGGTCTCCTTGCGGATGGTGACCGTGCCGGGCTTCGCGCCACGTGGCTTCTTCACGAATCGGGCCCGGGTGCACGACACCGCGACCACGCCACCGCGACGCGCCTTGCTGTGCCACGCGGCCACGGCTGCGGCGGCCTCCAGGGCCGCCTTGTCGGGTTCGCCCTTGCCCGCCTGCAGGATCACGTGGCTGCCGGGCATCCCGCGCACGTGGAACCACCAGTCGTCGGGGCGAGCGACCTTCAGGCTCAACCGGTCGTTGTCGGCGTCGGTCCGGCCGGCGAGGACCGTCCATCCTCCGGGGAGTTCGTACTCCCAGGCCTTCGGGGGTCGTGGTCGTCGGTCGTTCACGGTGGATCCTCGAAGGGCTGCAACGGACTCACGCTGACTCGACCCACAGTGTAGGCCAACGGTAGGGTCCGACGAGAGTGGATCGCGGTCAGTACAGATCGTAGCGGGCGAAGCGGCCGTCCAGACCACCGATGCGCACGGGGATGCGTCGAGCGGTCCGCAGACCCACGTGCTTCAGCAGCTCGCGGTCGCCCAGGACGAGCCACGCCGTCGATCCCGCGCACCGCGTCTTCAGGAAGTCACCGAGGGCCCGTACGGTGTCCTGGGCGACGCGACGATCGCCCAGACGCACACCGTACGGGGGATTCGCGACCACGAGTCCGTCGGTCAGACCCGGATGATCCCGGAAGTCGCCGTGCGTGAGCGACACCGTCTCTCCGAAGGGCACGCGCTGCAGATTGGCACGCGCGGTCTCGAGCACGTCGGGGTCGACGTCGTTTCCCTGCAGGGTCGGCGGATTGCCGTGGCGGGGGGTGACAGAGGCGCGGGCCCGGGCCACGCGTTCGTCCCCGATCGCCGGCAACCGCTCGCAACCGAAGCGTTCGACCGCGAAGGTCGGAGGGACCTCGCGACGACGCAGGAGTGCCTCGGCCAGCAGCGTGCCGCTACCGCACATCGGGTCGAGCAGAGGAGCACGTCCGTCGTCGCCCGCCACCTCGAACAAGGCGGCGGCAACGGTCTCGGGGAGCGGCGCGTCACCGCTCGCCGTCCGATACCCGCGCCGGTGTCGGGCACCGGCTCCACAGTCCAGGGACACAGTCGCCTTGTTGCGCTGCACGTGCACGTGCACCCGCAGATCGGGGGCACGTCGGTCGACATCGGGCCGTCGACCGGTCCGGTCGCGGAAACGGTCGCAGATCCCATCCTTGGTCAGTTGCACCGCGTACTGGGTGTGACGCAGTGTACTCTGCACCAGCGTGGCCGACACGGCAAAGCTCGTGTCGGGATCCATCAGCTCTTCCCAGGGCATCGCCGTCACGCGGCGGCGGAGGTAGCGGTCGCTGTGACAGGCGAAGCTCTCCAGCGGAGCCAGGATCCGACCCACCACTCGTGCCCATACGACGACTCGCGCCAACACGTCGGGCGTGGCCACGAAGTGCAGACCTCGGCGCGTCGGAGACACGTCGGTCGCACCGTGGCGTTCCAGTTCACGCGCGGCGGTGGCCTCGAGGCCCTCACCGACGACGGCGAAGTATCGATGGGTGGAAGCGTGCAGGAACAAGCGAGCCGCGGCGTGGAAGGGGTCGACCGGGAACGACGAAGGGGTGGAAGCCAAGGCCTCCACCCCCACGATCGCACGGTCCGTGACGACTGGCTAGTTGTACAGGCTCTTCACGGCACCGAAGCTCGAATCCTCGGTGTCGACCGGAGCCGCCAGCAGCAGGTTGTCGGTGATGGTGCACGCGAAGATGTCACCCGTGCACACACTGAACAGCGGAGCCTCCGGATCGGAATCGATGTTCGGACCCAGGGAGATCGTGCGTGCGTTGGTGGGCTCCCCCGGAATGAGGAGGGTGTGCCGCGAGATCACGATCGGCAAACCGTTGAAGCCGATGGCACACTCGCCGATTCCAACGTTGTAGCCACCCGGCGTCGGGATGTTGAGGCCCTTGCCCGGGATCCCGAACGACTCTCCCAGCAGGAAGACCTCGTCATCGAGACCGGGGATGAACAGCTGGAAGGCGACGGCGGTCACGAGGCCCTCGACCCGCATCACGACGTTCACCGTGAACGGCTCGCCCTGGGTCGGCTCGAAGGTCTGAATCGTTCCACCCTCATCGGCATAGACGCCGAGCTGGCAGTCGGACTGCGGGATCTGCGCCGAAGCAGTGCTGGCGAACGCCACCACGGCGAACAGCGCCAGGAAGAACGTTACCCTGTTGCTCATTTAGCTCACTCCTTCGTGATATCGGCCCCGCCGTTCCGCGGGACGTGGAAAGCCCTGACGCGTATCGTAGACAGGCGAACGCCTGGGCGACGGGAGCCGTGGACGGATGGAGAAGCCGGCCGGTGTGGTGAGCTGCGGAGGTCGTCTCGAAAAAGCCAGCACCAATTCCGCCCGACGCACCGTACCATGGACGTTCGTCGGCGTTCAACGCCCTGTTGCGAACGATGCGGAGCCATCGCGAGCTTTTGGCCGCGCTTTCACCCTACCTTCTTGCTGCGGCCGGGTCGAAGCGATCCCCGCCGGCGCCGTCGAGGCGCTCCAGCCCCTGAGATCCCGGAGAAATGCATGTCCTTTCGAAAAATCTTCACGATCGCCCTCGTGGTGACACTCGGATCGCACCCCGGACCGGCAGATCACGGAATTGTGAACGCGAGCACGGACGGTCTGCCCTACCGGACGCCGAGCGACGTGCTGGTCGACCTGGTCGACGCGTCCGATCCACCGTGGGTGAGCCTCTCGCCGAATCGCGAGATCATGCTGCTGCTGCACGTTCCGGCCCTTCCGTCGATCTCCGAACTCGCCGAAGAGGAGCTCCGCCTGGCGGGCTACCGCATCAAGCCGGCCACCAACGGGCCGAGCCGGGGCTGGGAGATCGCCGATCTCGGTGTGATGCCGATCGAGGGCGGAGACGAGCGATCGATCCAGGGCCTCCCGGAGAAGCCGCGGATCCGCAACACGCGCTGGTCCCCGGACGGGCGCCGCGTGCTCTTCACCAACACGGTCCGCGACGGCATCGAGCTCTGGGTCGCCGATCTCGAAGAGGCCCGCGCACGCCGTCTGGTCGGTCCGCGCCTGAACATGGCCGCGGGAATCGCGCCCCGATGGGCCCCGGACGGTCGATCCGTCCTCGTGCCCCTCGTTCCCGCCGATCGCGGATCGGCACCCGAGCAACCCCGCGTTCCCACGGGCCCGACGGTGCAGGAGAACCTGGGTCGCACCACACCGGCACGTACCTATCAGGACCTTCTCCAGAACGCTCACGACGAGGCCCTGTTCGACCACTACTTCACCTCGCAGATGGCGCGGGTCGACCTCGACGGGGGGATCGAGTTGCTGGGGGAGCCGGCCGTCTACCGTGAGATCGACCCCTCGCCCGACGGCCGGTACGTGCTCGTGGAGTTCGTGCACCAGCCGTACAGCTATCTCGTCCCCGCGAGTCGCTTTCCGCGGAAGGTCCAGGTCTGGGACGCCGAGGGGAACCTGGTGCGGGAGCTCGCCGACAAACCGCTGCAGGACTCGATCCCCATCGCCTTCGGGAGCACCGAGACCGGGCCGCGCGGTCACCGCTGGCGCCACGACGTCCCGTCGACCCTGGTGTTCGTCGAGGCACAGGACGGCGGCGATGCCGGCGCCGAGGCCGAACTGCGCGACAAGGTCTTCGCGCTCGACGCTCCCTTCGCCGGCAAACCGGTGGAACTGGCGGCCCTCGAGCAGCGCTTCGGCGGGATCTACTGGGGCGACGACGACCTGGCCATGGTCGTGTCGTGGTGGTGGCCCACTCGTTCGCAGCGCGCGTGGCGCGTGGCTCCGGGCGATCCCGACCGCGATCCGCAGCTGGTGATCGATCACAACTGGGAGGATCGCTACAACGATCCCGGCGAACCGCTGGTGGTGACGAACGAGTACGGCCGCGAGGTCCTGCAGACCGACGGCCGCTACCTCTTCATGAGCGGTGACGGCGCCAGCGAGGAGGGCGACCGCCCCTTCCTCGACCGCTACGACCTCGAGACCGGCGACACCGAGCGTCTGTTCCGCAGCGAGGCACCGTACTACGAGATGCCCATGGCCGTGCTCGACGATCGCGGCGAGCGGATCCTGACCCGCCGCGAGACCACCGACCAGCCGCCGAACTACGTCGTCCGCGACCTCGACGACGACGAGGCCACGCAGGTCACCTTCTTCGAACATCCCACGCCGGAACTGCGGGGCGTGCAGAAGGAGCTGATCCGCTACGAACGCGAGGACGGCGTCATGCTGACCGGCACGCTGTACACACCCGCCGGCTACGATCCCGACGCGGACGGTCCCCTGCCCACACTGCTGTGGGCCTACCCGACCGAGTACAAGAGCGCCGACGCCGCCGGTCAGGTCACCGACTCCCCGTACCGCTTCGTGCGGATCGGGTGGTGGTCGCCGGTCATGTGGGTGGCCCGCGGTTACGCCGTGCTCGACGACCCGGGCATGCCGATCATCGGCGAGGGCGAAGACGAACCGAACGACACCTATGTCGAGCAGCTCGTGTCCAGTGCCGCGGCGGCCGTCGACGTCCTGGTGGATCGCGGTGTCGGCGACCGTGACCGCATGGCCATCGGCGGCCACAGCTACGGGGCCTTCATGACCGCGAACCTCCTCGCCCACAGCGACCTGTTCGCGGCGGGCGTGGCCCGCAGCGGAGCCTACAACCGCACGCTGACGCCCTTCGGATTCCAGGCCGAGGAACGGACGTTCTGGGAGGCGCCCGACGTCTACTTCAGCATGTCTCCGTTCATGCATGCCGACCAGGTCGACGAGCCGATCCTCTTGATCCACGGCGAGGCCGACAACAACTCGGGCACCTTCCCCATCCAGAGCGAGCGCTTCTACGGCGCCCTGAAGGGCTTGGGAGGCACCGCCCGACTGGTCATGCTGCCCCACGAGAGCCACGGATACCGCGCCCGCGAGTCCGTGCTCCACATGATGTGGGAAACCGAACGGTGGCTGGAGACGTACGTGAAGGGCGATCCTCTTCCGGACGGCCTCCAGCGGGCCGGTGAGGCCTCCGGCGAGCGCTGAGTCCGGACCTCCACGGGGGCCGCCGACGTTCCGGCGGCCCCCGGACGTCGACATGTGAAGAAAAGTTCACGGTGGGACCATGCGCCCGCGGGTTCGTTCTGCTTCCGTTTGGATCCAGGAGACCCCACCTCGCGAACACGAGACCGTGCCCGGCGGCCCGCGCCGGAGCCCTCCGCCCCCCAACTCTGGCGATCGAAATCCATGCGCACCCGCAGAAGCCCCCGTCTCGCCCTGTCCCTCCTCGCCATCGCCACTCTCTCCCTGGGAGCCTCAGGCTGCGGCGACGACAGCAACGCCCAGAGCCAGAGCCGGGGCGGCTCGGAAGGACCGGGCGGAGGCAGACCCGAGCAACCTCCGGTGCCGATCGCGATCGTCCCGGCCATCAGGGGCCCCATCGCGAGCACCTACGCCGCCACCGCAACCCTTCGCGCCGACGCCGAGGCCGAGATCCTGGCCCGCGTGTCCGGCGTGGTCCAGGGACTGCGCGCCGAGGAGGGCGACGCGGTCGACGCCAACGCGCCGCTGCTGCAGGTGGAGAACGACGAGTACCGGCTCCGCGTGAAGCAGGCGAAGGCGCGCACGGCGAACCTGCGCGCCCGCTTCGAACGTCTCGAGGACATGGTCGACAAGCGTCTGGTCAGCCAGGAGGAATTCGACACCGCCGAGGCCGACCTGGCCAGCGCCGAGGCCGACGAGGAACTCGCCGCGCTGGAACTGAGCTATACGACGGTGCGCTCGCCGTTCCGCGGACGCGTGGTGGAGCGTCTGGTCGATCCCGGCCAGAACGTGAGCGTGGGCACTCCCCTGTTCCGTGTGGCCGACCTCGATCCCCTGCTGGCCGAAGTCCACGTGCCGAGCAAGGAGTTCCGGCGGCTGCAGACCGAACAGACCGTCGAGCTCGTGCTCGACAGTGACGGAACCCGCCTCGACGGCAGGATCGACCGCGTGAGTCCCGTGATCGACCCCAACAGCGGAACGATCAAGGTGACCGTCGAGATCCCCGAGTACCCGGCCTCGGTCCGTCCCGGCGACTTCGCCGAAGTGCACATCGTGACCGAGCGCCGTGAGGGCCGCACGCTGGTACCGCGCAACGCCGTGGTCACGGAGAAGGGCGAGACCGTGGTGTTCGTCGAGGCCGGTGGGAAGGCCGAGCGCCGCGCGGTGAGCACGGGCTTCTCCGACGACGAACACGTCGAGATCGTCGACGGCGTGAATCCCGGTGAACACGTCGTGATCAAGGGCCAACGCTCGCTGCGCCACGGGCAGAGAGTGCGCGTGCTCGAGGAGGACACCACGGGCGAGGCCCGGGCTCGATGAGGAACTTCATCGCTCTGGCCGTCCGGCGCCGGGTGAGCGTGATCATGGCCGCGCTCGCCGTCGTCGTGTTCGGTGTGGTGGGCTACCAGCGCCTGGCGATCGAGCTCTTCCCCGACATGAGCCATCCCTCCATCACCGTTCAGACCGACTTCCCCGACACCGCGCCCCAGGAGATCGAGACCCTCGTCACGCGCCCCGTCGAAGAGGCGGTCGGCGTGCTCCGCGGCCTCACCACCATGCGGTCGGTGTCGCGGCCGGGTGTGAGCGAGGTCACGTTGCAGTTCGAATGGGGCAGCGACATGGACATGCTGTCCATGGAGGTCCGCGAGAAGCTCGACCGGTTGATCCTCCCGGAGGGCGCCGACGATCCCATCGTCCTGCGATTCGATCCGTCGCTCGATCCCGTGGTGCGGCTGGCCGTGCACGGCAGCGACGACCTCGTGGCCATGCGTCGGCTGTCCGAACGCCAGATCAAGCAGGACTTCGAGACCCTTCGCGGCGTCGCCAGCGCCGAGGTCAAGGGCGGGCTCGAGGACGAGATCCAGATCGAGATCGACCAGGAGCGGCTGGCCGCCCTGGGCATTCCCCTGGATCGGGTGCGCGGTGTGGTCGGCGCCTCGAACGTGAACCTGCCCGGCGGAGCGCTGCGCGGCCGCGAGTCGCAGTACCTGGTCCGCACGGTCAACGAGTTCGACACCGTGGAGGAGATCGCCGATCTGGTCGTGTTCCAGAACGAGGCCGCCTCGGTGCGTCTTCGCGACGTGGCCGACGTGCGGATGGGCACGAAGGAGCGCGAGGAGATCACCCGCGTCGATCGCGAGGAGTCGGTCGAGATCTCCATCTACAAGGAGGGCGACGCCAACTCGGTGACCGTGGCGCGCTCGCTGCAGGACCGCATCGCGGACTGGAACGGCGGCAAGCTGCCACCGGGCATGGAGATGACCGTGCTCTTCGACCAGAGCACCTTCATCGAGAACTCCATCGCCGAGGTCCGCAGCGCTGCGCTCATCGGCGGTGTGCTGGCGATCGTCGTCCTGCTGCTGTTCCTGCGCGATCTACGGAGCACCCTGATCATCGCGCTGTCCATTCCCCTGTCGGTCGTGGCCACTTTCGTGCTGATGTACCGCATGGACATCTCCTTGAACATCATGTCCCTGGGTGGGCTGACCCTCGGCATCGGGATGCTGGTGGACAACTCCATCGTGGTGCTCGAGTCGATCCATCGCGCGCGCGGGCGCGGCCTCGACCTCGCCCGCGCTGCGGTCGCGGGGACCAGCGAAGTCGGTGCGGCCGTCGTGGCCTCGACCCTCACCACCGTCGCGGTGTTCCTTCCCATCGTGTTCGTGGAGGGCGTGGCGGGACAGCTGTTCCGAGACCAGGCCCTGACCGTGACCTTCTCGCTGCTCGCCTCGCTCGTGGTGGCGATCACCGTGATCCCGATGGCCAGCGCCATCGGCGGCCGGGTGCGGGCGGCCGTGGGCACGAAGAGCGAACTCGAAGGCCCTCTGTTCACGATGGGTGCGGTTTCGCGCGGCTACGACGGACTTCTGCGCGGCGCGCTGCGCGCGCGCGTCGTCACTCTGCTGATCGGCTTCGGCCTGTTCGCCGCCTCGATCCTCGCGATCGGGCGCATGGGCACGGAGCTGATCCCGCAGCTCACCCAGGGCGAGTTCTACGTCGAGGTGAACATGCCCGAGGGAACCTCGCTGCCCGCGACCGACGACGTGGTCCGGACGATGGAGTCGGCCGCCGCCGATGACGACCGCGTCGGCATGGCCTACACCACGGTCGGCAGCCGCGTGGTCAGCGGCGGAATGTCCCTGCAGACCCGCGCCGAGAACCTGGCCCAGCTGAACGTGGTGATGGCCGACCGCGGGAACGACCGCGCCGAGGCCGCGGTGATCGAGACGCTGCGCGAGACCTTCCGCGACATCCCCGAACTCCGCGTCGAGATCGGGCGACCGAGCTACTTCACCATGAAGACACCGATCGAGGTCCTGATCTTCGGCGACGACCTCGATCTGCTGCGCGACACCTCGCTCGAGCTGGTCCGGGAACTCGAAACCGTCGACGGCCTGCGTGACGTGCGCAGTTCCCTCGAAGCGGGCAATCCCGAACTGCAGGTGGTCTTCGACCGCGACCGCCTCGCCGCGCTCGGCCTGGACCTGGGCGCGCTGTCGCAGACTCTGCGCGATCGCGTCCAGGGTGCGGTCCCGACCACGTTCAAGCAGGAGGACCGCCAGATCGACGTGCGGATCCGCAACGCCGGCGTGACCGAGTCTTCGCGGGAAGACGTCCGTCGGCTCGTGGTTCCCGGTCCGGACGGGCCCATCCGCTTGCTCGCGGTGGCCGACGTCGACCTCGACCGAGGTCCGGCCGAGATCCATCGCGTCCAGCAGCAGCGTGCCGCACTGATCAGCGCCGACATCGAGGCGCGAAGCCTGGGCGACGCCATCGCCGACGTTCGCACCGCGGTCGACGAGACCGCACTTCCAGCCGGGCTGACCACCGAGATCGCCGGCCAGGACGAGGAGATGCAGACCTCGTTCTCGAGCCTTCGCTTCGCGATCGCGCTGGCGATCTTCCTCGTGTACCTGGTCATGGCCTCGACCTTCGAGAGCTTCCTGCATCCCTTCCTGGTGCTCTTCACGATTCCGCTCGCGCTCGTCGGTGTCGTCGCCGGACTGCTGCTGACCAACACGACGATCTCGGTGATCGTACTGATCGGCACCGTGATGCTCGTCGGGATCGTCGTGAACAACGCGATCGTCCTGATCGACACGATCAACCGCTACCGGCGGCTCGGCATGGACAAGGCCGATGCCGTGGTCCGCGCCGGCCACGTGCGCCTGCGCCCGATCCTCATGACCACCCTGACCACCGTGCTCGGCCTGCTGCCCATGGCCCTGGCCTGGGGCGACGGTGCCGAGCTGCGCGCCCCGCTGGCGATCACCGTGGCCAGCGGGCTCACGCTGAGTACGCTGCTGACGCTCGTCGTGATCCCCGCCGCCTACGCCCTCGTACCGTCGAAGGTGAGCCACCTGCAGGACGAGGCGCTGGTCGAGGAGGCCTCGGTGTGACCCTGCCCGAACTCGCCATTCGCCGGCACGTGACCACGCTGATGATCCTCATCAGCCTGGTCGTCCTCGGCGGCGTCGCCCTCACCCGTCTGCCGCTGGCCTTCCTGCCCGAAGTCGAAGAGCCCCAGCTCTTCGTGATCCTCCCCTGGAACAGCGCCTCGCCCGAACAGGTCGAACGCATGGTGGTCCGCCCGGTCGAGGACGCGCTCGGTTCGGTGAAGGGCCTCGACAGCATGTGGTCGCGCTGCGGCACCGACGGAGGCCGGGTCCGCCTGGGCTTCGACTGGGGCACCGACCTGCAGATGGCTCGCGTCGAGGTCTGGGAGAAGATCGACCGTATCCGTCGCGACCTGCCCGAGGACCTGGGCGACATCCAGGTGAGCAACGGTTGGGGCGGACGCGACGCCGACCGGCCCGTCCTCGAGGGCCGCCTGAGTTCGGTGCGCGATCTGAGCGAGAGCTACGACCTGCTCGAGCGCAAGATCATCCGTCCGCTCGAGCGCGTGCCCGGCGTGGCCAGTGTCGAACTCGACGGCGTGGAACCGAAGGAAGTCCGCGTGAACCTCCACGTGGACGCGCTCGAACGTCACCGGATCGACGTGCGCGACGTGGCCACCGCCCTGCGCACGAACAATCTCGACCAGTCCCTCGGCCACATCCGCGACGGCGACACGCGCTTCGACCTGCGCACCGTGGGTAGCTTCCGGAGCGTCGAGGAGATCCGCGCCCTGCCTCTGCGCGACGACGGCCTGCGGCTGCAGGACGTCGCCGACGTGGTGTACGCGCAGCCACCGCTGGAGTACGGCCGTCACCTCGACGGCGACTTCGCGGTCGGGATCACGGTGGCCGCCGAGGCGAACGCCAACGTGGTCGAGGTCGGCCGAGAATTGAAGGACCGGATCGCCGCCATGGCCGACGATCCCGAGCTCGAGGGCGTGAGCTTCCTCGTCTGGTTCAGCCAGAGCGACGAGATCGTGAAGACCCTGAAGGATCTGGCCTTCACCGGAGTCTTCGGTGCGATGCTCGCCGCCGTGGTGCTGTTCGTGTTCCTGCGGCGCGTTTCGACGACGATCGTGTCGGTCCTGTGCATTCCGTTCAGTCTGATCGTGGCCTGCGGCTTCATCTGGGCGAAGGGCGGCACCCTGAACACGCTCACCCTCCTCGGCCTGATCGTCGGCATCGGCATGCTGGTCGACAACGCCGTGGTGGTGATCGAGAACATCTTCCGCCACCAGGAGAAGGGACTGCCCCAACGGAAGGCGGCACTGATCGGCGCGCGCGAGGTCGCCACGGCGGTGACCGCGGCCACCATGACCACCGTGATCGTCTTCCTGCCGATGGTGTTCAACAAGCCCAGCGAGATCAATCTCTACCTGAAGGAGCTGGGCATCACCGTCTGCGTCACGCTGCTCGCGTCGTTGTTCGTGAGCCAGACGCTGATTCCCATGGCCACGTCGTGGTTCATCCGCAGCAAGCCGCGGCCGAAGAGTCCGGTCCTGCTGTGGCTCGAACGCCGCTACGCCGGACTCGTACAGCTGCTGATCGGCGGACCGCGGTCGGGCCGTGGCGGCCGGATCCTGCGGCGCGCCGGCGCCCTCGCCCTCGGGGGCGTACTGGCGGCGTCCGGCTGGTGGGCCCTGCAGAACGTCGACAAGAACTTCGACACCGACGAGGCGGAACTCTTCGTCCAGGTCCGCTACGACATCAGCGAGCCGGTCGGCCTCGAGCGCAAGCGTGAACTGGTGGAACTGGTCGAGGCCGAACTCGAGCCCCACCGCCAGGAATTGATGGCCCGATCCATCTACAGCTTCTGGAGCGACCGCTTCTCGCTCACGCGCGTGTACCTCGAGGAGGGCCAGGCCACGCCCGAGAACCTGGCGCACGTACGGTCGAAGCTCCGCGAGCTGTTGCCCGAGGTCGCCGGCGTGGAGATCGAGGTGCAGGAGAACCGCCAACACTGGCGGCAGGATCGGGGCAAGCGTGTGGCCTTCCAGCTCGTGGGGCAGGACTCGGCGGTGCTGGCGCGCCTGGCCGAGCAGGTCCAGCGCGAACTCGCCGCGATCCCCGGTCTGCGTGATCCCTTCAGCAGCAACGAAGAAGGGCAGGAAGAGCTCCACGTGATTCCGGATCGCGATCTCGCCAGCCGCTACGGGGTGCCGCCGCAGCAGATGAGCCAGGTGATCGGCCTCACCTACCGTGGTCAGCGCCTGCCCCGCTACCGCACGCCCCAGGGTGAGCGCGAGATGCGACTCACCCTCGACGAGAGCCAGGAAGAGTCCGTCGGCCAGCTCATGGTGCTCCCCCTGTGGACCGCCGAGGGCGAGAAGATCCCCCTCGGGTCACTCGCCGACGTCGAAACCGTACCTGCTCCCGAACGCATCCAGCGCGATGACCGTCTCACCAGCCTGTGGGTCGGCGCCGAGTACGACGAAGGCACACGGTCCGACTACATGCCCGCCGTCACGCGGCTACTGTCCGGGATGGAGTTCCCCTATGGCTACTCCTGGCAGTGGGGCCGTTGGCAGCAACGGCAGGAGGAACAGGCCAACGAGATCCTCACGAACATCGCCCTGGCCCTGCTCCTGGTGTTCGCCGTCATGGCCGGTCTGTTCGAGTCGGTACGACAGGCAGTGGGACTGATGATCGCCCTGCCCTTCGCCCTGTCCGGAGGCATCTGGAGCCTCTATCTGTTCGGGGCCGACCTCGACATCCCGGCGGTGGTCGGATTCCTGTTGTTGATCGGAGTGGTCGTGAACAACGGCATCGTCATGATCGAGCATGTCAACGGCTACCGTCGCCAGGGCATGGATCGCGACCGGGCCATCGTCGAAGGGGGGCGGGAGCGTCTGCGACCGATCCTGATGACGGCCATGACCACGCTCATCGGACTGATCCCGATCGTCGTCGAGCAACCCGCCGTGGGAGGCGTGTACTATCACACCATGGCGCTGGTCCTCATGGGCGGGCTGGCCATCAGCACCGTCCTCACCACGCTCCTGCTTCCGGTGATGATCGTGGTGGTCGAGGACACGCTCGGAGGCGTCGGACGCTCCCTCGTGCGCTCCGGTCGCGCGCTCCTGCCCCGACGACGCGCGGCCGCGATCGATTCCACGCCCTGATCCCTCCCGGAGCCCCTATGTCGCTGCAGGACCAGCTCGACACGATCCGCGAAGAGGAACTTGCCCAGACCCCGCCGGCCCACCTCGAGGTCACACGAGAGGCGATGCGCTACCTGCGCGAGACCGGCGCCGGCGGCGAGGCGCTGGGCGTGGGGGATCGCGCACCCGACTTCGCACTCCCCGACACGCAGTCCGAGCTCGTCTCGCTCCGGCCCACATTGGAACGGGGACCAGTGATCCTCGACTTCTTCCGTGGCGGGTGGTGCCCGTTCTGCTCGCTCGAGCTGCGTGCCTACCAGCAATTGATCGAATCGATCGAACACGCCGGGGCCTCGTTGCTCGCGATCTCGCCCGAGACCCCGCAACTGCTGCGAGAGACGGCCGAAGCGAACCAGCTGACCTTCCCCGTGCTCAGTGATCATCGCAACGAGGTCGCGCGCCGTTTCGGGCTCGTGTACACGCTGCCCGAGGCGCTTCGTACCCTCTACCTGTCCTTCGGGCTCGATCTCCCTTCCCGGCAGGAGACCTCGACCTTCGAGCTGCCCGTTCCCGCCACCTATCTGGTCGACACCGACGGCGTGATCCGCCGCGCCTTCCACGACATCGACCCTTCCCACCGCGGGGAACCCCAGGACTTCATCGACGCACTGCGCGATCTGAGAACGGGCTGAGACCGACTCCGACGGCGCTTCATCGCGCCTCGACGAACGCTTCATCGAAGGCCAAAACGAAGCACGGTCGATTCGTGGTTCAGTCGGAGGCGCTCACGGCCTCCGCCAGGAGGTCCGTCTCCAACCACCCAGGAGTCACCACACATGAACCCTTCGCGCACGTTCCGTACGGCGCTGCTCCTCGCACTCGGTCTGCTGATCGTGGCCGGGCCGGCCTCGGCACAGACCGATCGACTGACCATCTTCCACAACAATGACGGTGAATCGCAGCTACTGCCGACCGGCGACACCGGCGGCATTGCTCGCTTCGTCGCGACCCTCGACCGTGAGCGTGGGCTCGTCCCGGCCGGTGAAGGTCGGATCACGGTCAGCTCGGGCGACAACTTCCTCCCGGGCCCCGAGTTCAACGCCAGCTTCTCGAACGGCATCCCGTTCTTCGACACCCTGGCCATCGAGTCGATCGGCTACGATGCCCTGACGCTGGGCAATCACGACTTCGACTTCGGTCCCGACACGCTGGCCGACTTCTTCGCCGGGTTCGTGAACGCACCCCAGTACGTGTCCGCCAATCTCGACTTCGGCGCCGAACCCGCGCTGCAGGCATTGGTGTCGGCCGGTACGATCGCCCGGAGCACGGTGGTGAACACCGCGATCGGTGACGTCGGGATCATCGGTGCGACCACCCCGAACATTCGATTCATCAGCGCACCCCGGAACGTGATCATCGGTGCCGTGGTGCCGGCCATCGAGGCCGAGATCTCGGCCCTGCAGGGCGCAGGGGTCGACAAGATCCTGCTGATCAGCCATCTGCAGGGGCTGGCCGAGGAGATCTCCGTGGTCGGCCAACTCCGGGACATCGATGCGGTCGTGGCCGGTGGTGGCGACGAATTGCTCGCCAACCCGGGCAACACCCTGCTCCCGGGCGATGTGGCGGCCGCCCCCTACCCCGCGATGGCCACCGACCTCGACGGGAACAGCGTGCCCGTCGTGACGACCACCGGGAACTACCGCTACGTGGGCCGGCTGGTCCTGGAGTTCGATGCGAGTGGTGACGTGGTCGGTGTCGACCCCACCTCGGGTCCGGTGCGCGTGGTCGGGACGACCTTCGCCGACGGCGTGACCCCCGACGTGACTGCCGACACGACCATCGAACAACCGGTACAAGCGGCTCTCGACGCACTCGCCGGCAACGTGATCGCCCAGAGCGAGGTGGACCTCGACGGGCAGCGCAACAGCGTCCGCTTCTTCGAGACGAACCAGGGCAATCTGGTGGCCGACGCGCTGCGCTGGGTCGCCACCCGCCAGGCGGCGGACTTCGGCGTCCCGGCTCCCGATGTCGCCCTGCAGAACGGCGGCGGTATGCGCGACGATCGGATTCTCCCGGCCGGTCCGGTCACCGAGTTGAACACCTTCGACATCCTGCCCTTCTCGAACTTCGTCACGATCACGCCGAACGTGAGCCGGGCGCAGTTCAAGGAGATCATGGAGAACTGCGTGTCGCGTGCGCTGCCGGCCGACGGTGGCTCCGGCACCGGCCGCTTCGCCCAGGTCTCGGGCATGAGCTTCCTGTGGGACGTGACCGGCACCGCTCAACAGATCGACCCGGTCACGGGCACCATCACGACGCCGGGAACCCGGATCGTCGAGATCACCCTGGACGACGGCACCCTGATCGTGGCGGGTGGTGAGGTCGTGGCCGGCCCCGACCTGAGCGTGACCACCGTGAACTTCCTGGCCAACGGCGGTGACCAATACCCGCATCTGAGCAACTTCACCCGACTCGCTGCCACCTATCAGTCGGCGCTGCAGCAGTACCTGAGCTCGTCCGAGGGCCTGAGCGGACTCGTGACCGCCGGTGGGTACCCCGAGGGCGGTGAGGGCAGGATCACGCGATTCGATCCCGTCAGCATCGCCGACGGCGAGGACCAGGTCGTTCCGGTGAGTCGGACCCTTGCTCTGGAGCAGAACGCGCCGAACCCGTTCAACCCGCTCACGAACATCGCCTTCTCACTGCCGAAGGCCCAATCCGTGCGTCTGTCGATCTTCGACACGCGCGGACGTCTGGTGAACACGCTGGTGAACGGCACGGTCGAAGCCGGTGACCACACGGTGGTGTGGAACGGCGTCGATCGGAACGGCCGGACCGCGGCGTCGGGGCAGTACTTCTACGTGCTGAGCACCGACAACCGTCGACTGTCGCGAAGCATGCTCCTGCTGAAGTAGATCCCCCGTCGTGCCTCGCGACGACGGCAGGAGGGGGACCCGGCCGGGTCCCCCTTCGTCGTCGCCGGCCGGACGCCGACTAGAACCGTGCCGTCGTCTGCAGGTACAGGCTGAACGCCGCGTCGAGCTCCGCGGCCTCGGCCGCGGGATCGAAGTCCGGGTCGTAGGCCGGGTCGCCGAGTCGCCGCAGGATCTCGTTGGCCGCCTGGGCCGCCGACTGCTCCTGCCAGTCCCCAGGAATCCAATAGGCCAGTTCCAGCGAGAAGCTCAGCGACTCGTCGACCTCGAAACGGGCGGTCGCGTCGATCTCGCTGCCGAGGGTCGAGTTGAAGGACTCGTTGCCACGGTAGAAGACCGGACCCGCGTCGCGGACGTCGGCGAACACGCGGCGGGCACCGTACAGCGGACCGTCGACCGTGTACCAGGCATCGACCTCCTCGACCACGCCGAACCAGTGGTAGTCGAGCCACAGGGTCCAGCCGTTCCCGGCGTCCACGCCGGCGCGGCCGCGCACACCCAGCACGTTCGACCATCCGACCAGGTCCATCGCGCCGAGCGGATCGTGGCGCCGGGGGAAGAGCGGGACGTAACCCGAGATCTCGTCGTCTTTGCGATCGTCGTCGCCCGAGGCGAAATCCACCTGCAGTCCGAGCCAGCTCTCGACCTCGCCGTCGGAGGGCAGGACGTAGTCCACGCCGGCGTAGGCCGCATAGCCGGCGTGGTCACGAGCCACGACCTCTCCGTCGGCCAGTGTCTTCGGGGCATCTCCGAACTGGACCGCGCCCTCGCCGTAGACCGTGACCCGTTCGTCCGCGTACTCGAAGCGCGCCCCCGTGGTGAAGAGATTCGCGGTGTTGTTCTCGTCGACGAGGACACGCGTCTCGGGATCGAAGAGGTCGCCGGCATCGCGGTACACGTCGAGCACGTAGACCTCGACGTCGAGCTCTTCGCTCGGTTCGTACTGCAGGTAGGCACCGAACAGAGCGCTCTCGACTCCACCGGCCGTGACGGCGGCACCACTGTTGATCGACGACACCCCACCGGTCTCGCGGAGCTTCATGGCGAAGAGGTCGAAGAAGCCGAAGTCCTCGATGTCGTAGAGCATGCGCACCCCGTCGAAGCTGCGGCCGACCTCGTCCCACTGGTTCGCCGCGATCTGCCGCCCGCGGCCGTAGCTCATCTCCTGACGGCCGATACGCAGCGACAGCGGTGAATCGTAGACGTCCTCGACGTTCAGATAGCCCTGGTGCAGATCGACCTGCTCGAGCGAGACCCGCGTCCCGGCCGGCTCGCCGAAGGCGCGGGTGTCCTGGAACTGCACGTAGGCCGAAGCGTGGTCGCCGGCCACGAAGCGCATGCCGACGCGGGTGCGGAGCGTGGCGAAGTTGTCGGCGTCGTCGGCGTCGCTGTCGAAGTCGCCGTTCAGGAAGACGGACTGGCGGGCACGGATCTCGCCGTCGAACTCGGGTTCGGCCGCCGGCGCATCCGACGACACGACGGCGACGACAGCGAGTGCCGCGGCCACGGGGGCGATCGGGCGTCTCATGGGGACTCCTCCCTGGAGCGGATTCCTGACCCGCGACGAGCCCGACGAGCCCACCGCGAGGCCCTGCACGCCACGTTCTAGCGCGCCCACGCCTTCGCCGCACGCGAAATCCTCGCCTCCTCGGAAGAGCAGTTCACGAGTTCACAATGGATAATCGGATGATCTTGTCTACTTTGATCCCGTTCCCCCGATTCGCTCTCGGAGCCGAGCCATGCGCATTCCCCACCCGATCCTCGCCTTCGGTCGCCGCGCGACCGACCGCCGCGGTCGCCTCGGGACCGCCCTGTTCTCCCGGCGCGTGGTCCAGGCGGGCTTCGCCCTGACGACGATCCTGATCGGGGTCCAGTTCACGCGCTTCGTCCTGGCAGCCCAGAGCGCGCGCCTCCCGCTGCCGGAACGCCCGCCGGGCGTCGAGGCCTTCCTGCCGATCAGCGGTCTCATGGGCCTGCGCGACTGGATCCACCAGGGTGAGCTCAACGCCATCCATCCGGCCGCGACGATCATCATCCTGCTGGCGATCGGCGTGTCGTGGCTGCTGCGGAAGTCCTTCTGTTCGTGGATCTGTCCGGTGGGACTGCTGTCCGAGGCACTGGCCGCGCTCGGCCGGAGGATCTACGGTCGCAACCCGCGCCCCTGGCGTCCCGTCGACTTCGTGCTGCGCAGCCTGAAGTATCTTCTCCTGGGTTTCTTCCTGTACGCGATCCTGACCATGCACGAGGTCGCCCTGCGCGTGTTCCTCGAGTCGCCCTACAATCGCGTGGCCGACGTGAAGATGGGGCTGTTCTTCGTGCGGGCGGGATCGGTCACCGTGGTGGTGATGGCCATTCTCGTCCTGGCCTCCACGTTCTGGACGGGCACGTGGTGCCGTTACCTGTGCCCCTACGGCGCGCTGCTCGGTCTGTTCTCGCGGCTGTCGCCCACGGCGGTCGTCCGCGACGCCTCGACCTGCATCGACTGCCGAGGCTGCGATCGTGTGTGCATGGCGCAACTGAACGTGTCGAAGGTCGACACCGTCCACAGCCCCGAATGCACCGGCTGTCTCGACTGTGTGGCTGCATGCCCGGTCGACGACTGTCTGAAGGTCGAGGTCGCGCGTCGGCCGCTGCGACCCCTGTGGGTCGGCATGGCCGTGGTCGTCGTCTTCGCGGGCGGCGTGCTCCTGGCCCGCGCCACCGGGACATGGCAGAACGCGATCGACGACGTGGAGTACGTCGAGCGTATCCGCGCGATCGACGATCCTCAGTACGGGCACCCCGGTGCCACTGGCATCCAATCGCGCGCACGCGAGTCCGGGCGGGCCCGCCGCACACGCTGAATCGTTCCTCTCACCGGAACGGCTCCGAGGAATACGCGTGGATCGACCACGCCGGCCTTGACGAGGGTCCTCCCCGGTCGGCTATGGTCGTTGCTCGTCCGCTCCCCGTTTCCCCTGAGCGCGGTCGTCCGATGCCCATCCGATTCCGCTACGACACGGAGCGTGATGTGCTCCTGCAGGTCGCCGAGGGCAGCATCGCGCTGTCCGACGTCGACGATCTCCGCGCAGCCCGCCACGAGGCCGGCGTTCCGTCGACCATCGGACACTGCCTGATCGACTTCCGCGGTATCGAACTCGAGGTCGCACCGCGCGACCTGCGGGCACTGGGCGAAGACGGTCCTCCGATCCAGCCGCCCGCTCGACGGACCGCGGTCCTGGCCGACGAAGCCCGCGTGACCGCCATGACGCTCATGTGGAAGGGAATGCAGTCACCGGACCACGCCGTCGAGGTGTTCAGTACCCTGGGCGCCGCCTACCGCTGGCTCGGCGTGGAACCCCGCGACGACGACCTGGCGTTCTGATTCCCGGTCAGCGCGCGAAGACCATGCGGCCCTGCCGGAGGCGTTCATCGTGGGACCACGTCGCGCGTGGCGCGATCTCCACCGGCACCCGATCGGCATCGGACAGCAGTCGACGGCTGGAGTCCTCCACCACCCGCCACGGCCGGGCCGCGTCGGCGTAGACCGAAAGGAACACGTGGTCCTGGTCGAGCAGCGCCTGGTTGTCGAACTCGACGACCAGCCGGTCCGAATCCACCGGAACGGTCGCCCCGACGCCGTACACGAAACGCGTCTCGTTGCCGCGCCCGTTGTTGGGCAGGGGAAGTGGTGTGAGCTCGGCCGGGAGCGGATCGCCGTTGACCCGCACCCGGAGCGCCTCGGCGAGCGCGGCCCACTGGGCCTGGCGGAACCGCACGTCCTGATCTGCCGCGGCCCGGCGATCGTCGGCGAAGTGGGCGCGGAACTCCTTCGCCACGATCGGAGTCGGACGTTCGGTCCACAGCACCACGGACAGCGAATCGCCCTCGACCGTGACCGAGGTCAACACGAGTTGATGCGGGGTGGCGCTCCGGTGGGCCGGCGACGGACCGGCCAGTCCCACGAGAACGGCAGCCAGGAGACTAGCCAAGGCCAACGGCTTCGGCATCGCGATCACTCAACCACCCCCCATCGCTACGCTGCTTCACGGTCTCGTCGCGGCGCCAGGAACGTTCGCAGCGCGGTTCGTCGCGTAGGTCGATCACCTTCACCACCGCGTCGTCGTCGGTGAGGGTCACACGCGAGGCACCGAACAGGTCGACCAGGTCCTCCCGGAAGCGGACGAGCGTACCATCGGGATCACCCACGACCACACCGGCGTCGAGTGGGTTCTCGATCCCGCCGTCCTTCGCTTCCTCCAGTGCCTTGCGGACACGATCGCGGGCCTCGATCACCCGTGGCCAGGCCGCGTCGGCCTCGGCGTCGAGTCCACCGAAGGTCTGCAATTGTACACAGGCGTCCTCGTCGCCGGTGAAGTCGCGCCAGGCCTCGTCGCCGGTGTGCGGCAGGATCGGCGCGAGCAGTGTGATCAGCGTGCCCGCGATCTGATGGATGGTCGCCTGGGTCAGGCGCCGACGGGGGGCGTCGGCCCGATCGCAGTACAGGCGGTCCTTCACCGCGTCGAGGTAGACCGCGCTCAGCGTGTCGTTGCAGAAGTCGTAGAGCAGGGTGTGCGCCGCGCGGAAGTCGTAGTCGCGGTAGGCACCGACCACGCGATCGCGCAATTCGCTGGTACGCCACAGAGCCCAGCGGTCGAGTGACGTCGACGGCAACGTATCGAGCGCGGGTGCGGAGGACGGATCGAAGTCGACCAGGTTGCCGAGGAGGAAGCGCAGCGTGTTGCGGACCTTCCGGTAGGTCTCCCCCGCGGTCTCGAAGTAGCTGCGGTCGACCTTGATGTCGCCCTCGAAAGCCAGCGAGCTCACCCACCATCGCAGGACATCGGCCCCGAAGTCCTTCAACAGGTCGTTCACGTCGAGCGTGTTCCCCAGGCTCTTGCTCATCTTCCGGCCGTCCTTGTCCACGATGAAGCCGTGGGTGAGGACGGTGGTGAAGGGCGCCTGCCCGGTCGCGCCGAGTCCCGGCAGGAGCGAGAGCTGGAACCAGCCACGGTGCTGGTCGCTGCCCTCCAGGTAGAGATCCACGGGAAAGCCGCGATCCTTGTTGCGCATCACCGCGTGCCACGACGAGCCCGACTCGAACCACACGTCGAAGATGTCGTACATCTTCTCGAGCGAGGCGACGTCGAGGTCGTCGGGAGCATCGGGGTCCTGCCGTGGATCGTAGTCGGCCAGCAGGTGCGCCGGGTCCTTCGTGAACCACACGTCACTGCCCTCGCGGCCGAAGACCGAGGCCACGGCACGCACCGACGCGGTGGTCAACAGCACGTCGCCGTCCGGCCGGCGGAAGGCGGGGATCGGCAGCCCCCACGCGCGCTGACGTGAGATGCACCAGTCGGGCCGCGACTCGAGCATGCCGGCCATGCGGTTGCGTCCCCAGGCCGGAACGAAGTGGATGTTCGAGGTGGCGGCCTCCTGGGCCATCGCACGCAGACTGCGGTCCTCGCGCCGCGTGGGCTGGTCGACCGCGACGAACCACTGCTCGGTGCAGCGGAAGATCACCGGCGTCTTCGAACGCCAGTCGTGCGGATAGCTGTGCCAGAAGCGGTGGTCGTGGAGCATGTGGCCCGACTCGCGCAGGTGGGCGATGATCATGTCGTTGGCATCCCACACCGACACCCCGCGCAGCCACTCCGGCACGGTGTCGTCGTAGGTACCGTCGTCGCGGACCGGCGAGTAGGGCTCGACGCCTTCGCGGCGCCCCGTCTCGAAGTCCTCCTGCCCGTGTCCGGGTGCGGTGTGCACCAGGCCCGTGCCGTCTTCCAGCGTGACGTAGTCGGCCTCGACCACGCGGCCGGTGCGATCGCAGAAGGGGTACCGGTAGTCGAGCCCGACGAGGTCGCGGCCGTGTGCGGTGGCCAGTTCCTCGACTTCGTCGGCGCCAATGGTCTCGGCAACGGTCTCCACCAGCTCGGCCGCGATCACGTGCTGCTTGCCGTTCATCCGCACGAGGCGGTACTCGAACTCGGGGTGCACCGCGATCATCAGGTTGGCCGGAAGCGTCCACGGCGTGGTGGTCCAGATCACGAAGCCCACCGATTCGGCGTCCTCCCGGCCGAAGGCGCGTGCCACGGCGGCCGGATCGGCGGCGTCGAAGTCGACGTAGATCGACGGATCCTCGCGGTCGTGGTACTCGAGCTCGGCCTCGGCCAGTGCGGTGCGGTTGGCGATCGACCAGTGCACCGGCTTCAGCGCCCGGTACACCACGCCCTGCTCGACCAGATCGGCGAAGACGTCGAGCACCGACTGTTCGTAGTCGGGTGTCATGGTCAGGTAGGGATCGTCGTAGTCGGCCATGGTGAGCAGCCGCTTCATCTGCTCGGCCTGCAGCTTCTGGAACTTCTCGGCGTAGGCGGCCGACGAGCGACGGATCGCCATGCGCTGGGTGTCGGGTTCGAGATCCTTGATCTTGTCGATCTTGCCGCTGTCGACCATCTCCTGCAGCACGCGGTGCTCGATCGGCAGACCGTGACAGTCCCAGCCGGGCACGAAGGGGCAGCTCTCACCCATCAGCGTGCGACTGCGCACCACGAAGTCCTTCAGCACCTTGTTCAACAGGTGCCCCACGTGGATGTCCCCGTTGGCATAGGGTGGGCCGTCGTGGAACACGAAGCGCGGGGCGGCCGCCCGGGCCCGCTGCACCTCGTGGTACAGGTCCCGCGCCTCCCAGCGCTTGCGGCTCTGAGGCTCGTTCTGGGCCAGGTTCGCCCGCATCGGAAAACCGGTCTTCGGAAGGTTCAGCGACTTCTTGTAGACCTTCTGGCGTTCCTTGACGGCCGGGTCGACGTCCTGCTTGCTCATATGTCTTTCCTTCGCGCTCAGCGCTTCGCGATCACGTTGACCAGCTTGGGCGTTCCGTCGTTCTTCTGCCGCACGACGATGAAACGGTCGTCGAGCGTGACCTCGAAGTTCGTCCCCGCCATTTCCTCGACCACGAGCGGGCGCAGGACCTCGTCGCTCGCATCGCGTGGCGCGGGGACCTGACCGCGCTTCTTGCCGTTGACCTGGATCACCACGTCGACCGTGCTCTCCTCGAGCAGCGACTCGTCGTATCCGGGCCAGGGCTCGTGCGCGAGCGTGGTGTCGTGGCCCAGGCGGCGCCACAGCTCCTCGGCCAGGTGCGGGGCCAACGGGGCGAGCAGCAGGGTGTAGGTCTCGGCCGATCGACGGCCGAGCGGCTCTCCGCTGATCTCGTTCAGGCACTCCATGAGCTTGGCGATGGCCGTGTTGAAGCTCAGGGCCTCGAGATCTTCGGCCACCACCTTCGTCGTGCGGTGGACGGCCTTGGTGACCGCGACCGGCTCGTCGTCGGCGAATCCCCGCGTGCCTTCATCGACGTTGTCGGTGATCAGCATCCAGCTCCGCCGCAGGAAGCGGTGGATCCCGCTGATCGCCTTCGGGTCCCAGAAACGCTCCTTGTCGAGCGGGCCCATGAACATCAGGTACAGGCGCAACGTGTCGGCACCGTACTCCTCGATCACGTCGTCGGGTGTGATCACGTTGCGAAGCGACTTGCTCATCTTGGCCGTGATCCGCTCGACCGGTTCGCCGGTCGCCGTCCGCACGGCCGTACCGTCGTCCTGCTCGGTGACCTCGTCGATCGGCACCAGGGCCCCACGCGCGTCCTTGTAGGCCGGTGCGGCGAGCATGCCCTGATTGTACAGGCGCCGGAAGGGCTCAGGCGTGCTCACGTGGCCGAGGTCGTACAGCACCTTGTGCCAGAACCGCGCGTACAGCAGATGCAGGACGGCGTGTTCGGCACCGCCGACGTACAGGTCGACGGGCATCCACGCCCGCTCGAGCTCGGGATCGCAGAAGCGTTCGTCGTCGTGCGGATCGATGAAGCGCAGGTAGTACCAGCACGACCCCGCCCACTGCGGCATGGTGTTGGTCTCGCGCCGGCCGCGACGGCCGTTCTCGTCGACCACCTCGAGCCAGTCCTCCGCGCGCGCCAAGGGCGACTCCCCCGACTCGCTGGGCTTGTATTCCTCGACCTCGGGCAGGACCAGCGGCAGCTCGTCTTCGCTCAGCGTGGTCACGGACCCGTCCTCCCAGTGGATCACCGGGAAGGGCTCGCCCCAGTAGCGCTGCCGCGAGAACAGCCAGTCGCGGAAGCGGTAGTTGGTGACCCGCCGGCCGGCGCCACGCTCGGCCAGCCAGTCGGTGATCCGCCACTTGGCGTCGTCGTTCGACACGCCCGCGAGTCGGAGTTCGTGCATGACCTCGTCGTCGCGGGGCAGCATGACACCGGGGCCGGTGTAGCACAGGTCTCCGGCCTCGATCTGCTTCACCGTCTCGGGATCGGCATCGACGGGACGGACCACCGGCACGATGTCGAGGTGGTAGTTGCGAGCGAAGACGAAGTCACGGTCGTCGTGCGCCGGCACGCCCATGACCGCGCCGGTGCCGTAGCTCATGAGCACGTAGTCGCCCACGTACAGCGGCACGCGGCGTCCGTTGACCGGATTGACGACCTCCGCGCCGGTGGACACGCCCGTCTTCTCGCGGTTCTCGATCGTCCGATCGAGGTCGCTCATGGTGCGGGCCTTCTCGCGGTAGGCCTCCACCGCCTCGCGCTGGGCATCGGTCGTCAGTTCGTCGACCAGCGGATGCTCGGGACTGACCACGAAGAAGGTGCAGCCGAAGAGGGTGTCGGGACGCGTGGTGAAGCAGGTGAGCGACGCGTCGTGGTCGGCCACGGCGAAGGTGATCTCGGCGCCGTGCCGCTTGCCGATCCAGTTGCGCTGCATCTCCTTGATCGACTCGGGCCAATCGACGGTCTCGAGGTCGTCGAGGAGGCGCTCGGCGTACTCGGTGATCCGCAGCATCCACTGCTTCATCGGTTTGCGCTCGACGGGGTGCCCGCCGCGCTCGCTGCGGCCGTCGATCACCTCTTCGTTGGCCAGCACCGTGCCCAGGGCCGGGCACCAGTTCACGTCGGCCTCGGTGTAGTAGGCGAAGCGGTGCGCGTCGACGTACTCGCGCACGGCGGATTCGCCCCGGTCGCGGACCTCGTCCGGGATCGGCAGCTCGGCGATCGGCCGCGCCTTCTGCTGGTCGCGGTCGAACCAGGAGTGGTAGAGCTGCACGAAGATCCACTGCGTCCACTTGTAGTAGTCGGGATCGCAGGTCCGGACCTCTCGCGACCAGTCGTAGCTCAGGCCGAGTTGCTTCAGCTGGGCCAGGAAGCGGTCGCAGTTCTCGCCGGTGACCTTGCCCGGGTGCTCACCGGTCTTGATCGCGTGCTGCTCGGCCGGCAGGCCGAAGGCGTCGAAGCCCATCGGGTGCAGCACGCTCACGCCGCGCATGCGCTTGTAACGGCTGAACATGTCGGTGGCGGTGTAGCCGACCGGGTGCCCGACGTGCAGCCCCGACCCCGAAGGGTAGGGGAACATGTCGAGGCAATAGAGCTTGTCGCCCTGGGGCAGGCGCGGTGTGGAGAAGACGGCCTCGTCCTCCCAGAAGCGCTGCCAGCGGGGTTCGATCTCCCGGGGTGCGTACTCGGCCACGGGGGCCTCCTGGCGGGTCGCGGACGCGGTTCCGGCGGGGTGCGGCGCCCGAGACGGCGCCGGCCCGGACCGACGATGGAACTCGGGAAGATAGCACGGAAAGCGGCCGTTCCCACCCCGCGTCCGGCCCGATCCGGTGTAGACTGGAAGGCACTGCCCCCTTCCTCCGTTCCGTCATGCTGCGCTGCCTGCTCCTCACCGCCGCCCTCCTGTCGAGCCCGGCCTCCGGCCGGACTCCGCCGATCGCCGACGCGCCGCTGGGTGTGGCCGGATTCGTGGGTCAGGCGACCCAGGGACCGGTCGACGAGCCCGTGCTGATCACCTCGGCGAGCGACTTCGACCTGACCTTCGGCACCTCGACGACGGGGCTGGCGAATCCGTACCTGCGCGCCTCGGTCGCGGCCTTCTTCCTCGAGGGTGGAACGCGGGCCTGGGTGGTCCGCGCCGCCGACACCACCGAGGCGGCCCTGATCGGCATCGACGGGCGCATTCCCGGCGCCCGGACGGGATTGGCCGCATTGCTGGACGTCGACGAGATCTCGATCGTGGCCGTCCCCGGAGCGACGTCGCCGGCCGTGCAGACCGCCATGATCGCCCACTGCGAGACCGCGGGTGATCGTCTCGCCATCCTCGATCCCGTGCCCGGGGCCGACGTGGGCACCGTCCTCGCCCAGCGGGCCGGGCTCGGCTCGGACGAGGGCTTCGCCGCGCTCTACCACCCCTGGATCGTGGCCGCACCGCTCGACGAGGAGCAGACCCTGCCGCCGAGCGGCTTCGTGGCCGGGATCCACGCCGCGACCAGCCCGCATCGATCGCCCGTCGGGCCCATCACCACGGCCGTCGACGTCGCGACGCCGCTGACCAGCGCGGACACCGAACTCCTCAACCCCGAGGGCGTGAACTCGATCCGTTTCTTCTCCGGAGACGGCGTCCGCGTGTGGGGCGCCCGAACGATCGCCGATTCGCCGGAGTGGATCTACGTGTCGGTGCGACGCACCGCCCTGCACCTGCACGAATCCGTGGTCGAGGGCACGACGTGGGTCATCGACGAACCGAACGATCCGGTCCTGTGGAGCACCCTGGAGACGACGATCGACGTCTACCTCGAGACGAAGTGGCGTGAGGGCTGGTTCCGTGGTGCCACGCCCGACGAGTCCTGGTTCGCGAAGGTCGACGGCGAGACCATGAACCAGCAGGACCTGCTCGCCGGCCGCACGGTGGCACTGTACGGATTCGCGCACCTCCGGCCGGCCGAATTCATGGTCGAGCAGGTGGTGCACCAGCGCTCGACCACGACCGCGGCTCCCTCCGGCGCGCGCGCGCGGCCCCGCCTGCTGCCCGCCACTCCGAACCCCTTCAACCCGCGCACGACGATCGCCTTCGAGCTGCCGCGCACCGGCCGCGTGGAGCTGAGCGTGCACGACGCCGCCGGACGGCGGGTGCGCGCGCTCCGGCGCGGCGTCTTCGTCCCGGCGGGCCGGCACTCCGTCACCTGGGACGGCCGCGACGACACCGGCACCGCCGTGGCGTCGGGGGTCTACCACGTCCGGCTCGAGGCCGGCGGCCGGGTCGAGGCACGGCGGGTGACGCTGAGCAAGTGACGCACACGCGAAGGGATCGGTGCACGAAGACCGTGGGCCTCCTGGGTCGCCCTGATCCTCCGGGAACGGAGGGTCACCGGGATCCGGGCTGCGCGTGCACGTTCGGCTCGTACGCCAGTAGATCGAGTTCGAGGTAGACGAACTCGCCCTCGTCGGGATGCCAGCGCCCCTCGCCCCTGCCGATCACCCGACGCGGCCCCACACGGACGTAGTCGCCCACCGGAGTCGACCAGGGCGTGGGCTCGAGCCCGGTGTCGGTGGATCGGGCGCGGTCGTCCGAGACGAAGTCGACGAGCTCGCCGTCCGAGCCGAAGACCAGCGTCGCCCCGACGGTGTGTCCGCCGGCGGTGAAGCGGGCGTGCACGGTGTGGGCGTCGATCGTGCGCCACTCGATCCCGGGGTCGAGCAGTGCCGTCGGCGCGAGCAGGCACAGATCGTTGAAGACGGTGACCGTCTCGGCGCGGCCGAGGTCCTCGCCACGCTGCTGGACGAGCGGAACCATCGACAGGAGACGGACGTCCATGCGCGCGCGGCCGCGGTCGTAGACGTGCAGCACGTCGACGGGCAGACCCGTGCGGCGCGCGTCCATCAGGAACAGGCGCGCCGGTTCGTCGGTGAACAGGTACTGCTCGGCCTGGAAGGGCATCCACGCCTCGTCGGGCGCCGAGCGGATCCGCCCGCTCCAGCGCACGCGCACCGATTCGACGCGCGGTTCGCCCACCGCACCCGTCGCCCGCAGATAGCGCTGCACCGGAGGCGGCACCGATTCCAGGTCGTCCTCCGTCACGTCGGCCGGCACGGTCGCACCCGGTTCCAGCCGTTCCCGGACCGCCGCCCGGTACTCGGCGGCCAGGCTCCAGGGGCCCTGCGACGCCAGGCCGTGCACGGCCAGCAGCAGCACGAAGAGGTTGGCCAGCGTGCCGAAGCGGGCATCGGACCACGACGTCACGATCACGACCTGCGACACCACGACCGCGCCGAAGGCGAGCATCCACCAAACACCGGGAGCCGCGACGAACGCGGCGGCGGTGACGAGCATCGACACCGCGGCGGCCAACCACAACAGGCCGACGGGCCGTGCGATCGGGATCCGCAGCTCGGGCATCTCGGCCAGGCCGAAGGCCTTGGCGAACCCCAGGAGATGGATCAGCCCGTGCACCACGATCGGGATCGCCAGGATCCATCGCACGGGCTCAGTCCTCCTCGCCGGCGTCGTCCACCCACTCGGGCCGGCTCCCGTCCTCTGCGATCCACCGATCGAGCGCATCGTTGGTCGCGTGGTAGCCGAGTTCGATCGCCTCCTCGAGGCGATGCATGTCCTCGACACCGAACTCCACGTCGAGCTCCGGGCGCACCAGCATCTCGGGCGGATCCATCGCCAGACGGGTGTCGGTGATCAGGCGCTGGGGGATGTCGAAGGACTTCATGAACAGTTCCACGGTCAACGTGCGGAACTCGCGCCGGCTGATCCGCTTGATCGCCTCGACGAAACCGTGGTCGCGATCGAAGTCCAGTCGACGATCGTGCGGGGCGGCCACGTCGACGGCGACGATCGGGGCGAGGGACATGGTACGCACCACGTCGATCGGCAGGTTGTTCAGGATCCCGCCATCGATCAGCACCCGATCCATGTGTTCGACCGGGCTGAGGATTCCCGGCAGCGCGCTGGTCGCCTGCAGAGCCGGGACCAACGGACCGGTACCCAGGATCACCAGGGAGCCGCGCTGGACGTCGACCGTCGTGACCTTCAACGGCACCCCGAGCGCCTCGAAGTCCTCACGGACGTGCTCGGCCAGCACCCGGCCGATGCCCTTGCCTCCGACCAGCCCCCCGCGGGCGCCGAAATCGAGCAGGTCGTGGAAGTGCGTGCCGCGAACGATGTCCGCGATGTCCGCCGACGTCTGGTCCGAACCGATCAATGCGCCGATGATCCCCCCCATGGAGCACCCGGCGATCGCCTCGACGGCGATGCCCCGTTCCTCGAGGGCGCGCAGCACGCCGATGTGCGCGAGGCCACGGGCCCCACCGCCTCCGAGGGCGAGGGCGACCGACGACGGATTGGTGTCGGATTCCCTGGTCATCGCGCGGTCCTCCGCAGACCCGGCTCGAGCAACGAGCTGTACAGTTCCTCGTAACGATCGAGCATGACCGACAGGCCGAAGCGCTCCTCGACCAGACGGCGGCCCTCGGCACCCAGGCGCGCGCGCCGGTCGGGCTCGGCCAGCAGACCTGCGATCCGGTCGGCCAGCGCATCGACGTCGCCGACCCCGACCAGATGACCGTTCACCTCGTCCTGCACGATCTCCGGATTGCCACCCGTGCGCGTGCAGACCACCGGCTTGCCCGCGCGCAGGTACTCGATGATGGCGTTCGAGAAGCCCTCGGACTCCGAACACAAGACCCCGACGTCGAAGTCCGCGATCAGGTCTTCGGCGTCGCTGCGGCCACCGAAGAAGACGACGTGCTCGGCAACGCCGAGCGACTCGGCGAGCGCACGGTACCGCGAGGCGTCCCCGGCGCCGACCAGGTGAAGTCTCGTTCGGGGCACGCGCTCCCGCACGCGGGGCAGTGCACGGATGGCATCCTCGATCCGCTTGATCGGCCGCAGGTTGGCCACGACTCCGTAGACGGGCGGCGAGTCGGCATCGGCGTTCGCCACCGGCACCGGCACTGGCCGCTCCGCGTAGCCGTTGTAGATCACGTGGATGCGGTCGGCCGGGATCTTCTCGATCCGTCGTGTCACCTCGGCCACGGCCTGGCTGTTGCACACGGCGGCGTCGACGAAGCGGCCGGTGACCGGCAGCACGGTGCGATGGGCGGGAGTGTACCAGAAGCCCATGTCGCGCCGGGAGATCACCACCCGATGGCCGGCCGATCGCAGCATCGGCGGAGCCAGAACGCTGGCATCGTTGAAGACGGCCTGGACCACGCGGACTCCACGCTCCCGGAGCCCGATGCCGAACGATCGGACGCGCCGCCAGCTGCGCGGGTCGGCGATGCTCCCGACCCCGAGGTCGGTGGTCGGAACCGGGAACGCACTGCTCCGCGTGAGATCGGACGAACGGAGAACGGCGAAGTCGACCCGCCAACCCCGGGAGGACAACCCCTCGACCAACTTGAGGACCTGCCCCTCGGTCCCCGCCCGGGCATTGACGATCTGATCCATCAACACGCAGACGCGCCGCTCACCGCTCACCCTCTCACCCTCTCGGCCGTGACACCCAGGACCTGCGCGTAGACGTCGCGGTAGGCCTCGGCCATGCGCCGTGCCGAATAGTCGGCCTCGAGCCGCGCCGTGGCCCACCGGACCCGGTCCGCGCGTTGGCCGGGCTGGTCCAGACACGCTGCGATCGTGTCGGCCATCGCGCCCTCGTCGGCGCCGTCGAGGATCGCGCCGCCGCGACCGTCGCCGAGCACCCGCGGCATCTCTCCCACCGGCGTGACGGCGAGAGGAACACCCACGGCCATGGCCTCGAGCAGAGTGATGGGAAGCCCTTCGGTGTGCGAGGGCATGCACACGAGATCGGTCCGTGCCATGACGGCCGGCACGCGGTCGGAGAATCCGGGCATGAGCACGTCATTGCCGAGACCCGAGGACGAGGCCAGCGTCGTGAGGGATGCGCGCAGCTTCCCCTCTCCGATGATCAACACGCCGATCCGCGGCCAACGGTCGCGCAATCGGGCGGCAATACGGATCAACCGGTCGAAGCCCTTCTCGGCCGACAACCGCCCGACGCCGACGAGGACGGGATCGTGGGCTTCGCAGAACCCGGCGATCTCCTCCGGAACTTCCAACGTCGCGCGACTCCGTACACGCTCGACATCGAGCCCGTTCTCGATCACGTGCGTGCGCGAAGACCGGGCCACTGTCCACGGTACCCTCGTCCGCATGGCATCGGAAACGAGGACGACCGCGTCCATGCGCGGCAGCAACAACTGGTCGGCACGCGTGTACAGCCATCCACGCGAGAACACCCGCCCGGTGATGTATCCGTGCAATGTCGCAACCAGCGGAGCCCGCCGGACCCGCCGCGGCCACATGCCGGCCAGGACGTTGAACTTGTAGCCGTGGGAATGCAGGACGTCCGTCCCGTGCTCGTGCGACCACTCGAGGATCCGTCGGGCGTCGCCGGGGTTGAAGCGCGGCTCCATGCGCCAGGCCGTCACCTCGAGACCGCGCCGACGAGCCTCTTCCTCGACCGGCTTCGGAGCTTCGTCCGGGACTCCGGCACTCAGGAGGTGCGGCTCGAGACCGCGTTCGCGCTGCTGCTCCATCAGGGTCAACAGCATCTGCTCGGCGCCGTACAGTCCACCGCTGTCCATCAGGTGCAGGACGCGCACGCTCACCTCACACCAGCACCGGAAGCTTCTTCAGCTCCGGCGGCAGACCGAGGTGGTCGCGGATGAAGCCGTCCATGGAATCGCGTGTCTGCCGGGACAGGCCGCCAGCGAGCTGTTCCATCATCGATCCCGACACGATCGCCGGGGCAAAGGCGTCGGCGACCAACTCTTGCCCCCGGCACCACGCCCACACCTGGAACTCCTCGAGCTCGGTACGTGGGGCGCGACTCAACAGGCAGTGATCCACGAGCGAACCAGCGTCGTTCGCCTCCTCGAGCCGGGCCTGACGATCATCCACGTCGAGATGCGCCAGCAGGAAGCTCCCCAGTCGCAGCATGCTCTCGTCGCTGAGTTCGTCGCCGACCTCGCGTACGCAGGGCTCGCACAGGGCGAACTCGAACAGGGACTCGCCGTCGCGCAATGCGCGTTCCACGTAGTGCAGTTGCCCCGGGCCGTCGATCCCCGCGTCACAGCGCACGCACCGGCGGTACCACCCCCCGTCGAAGGGGCGCAGCAGATCGCGGGCCGGGCCCATCGCCACGGAGCGAGCTCCGTGGCGCCGGATCCGGCCGAGCAGATCGTCGTCGGGTCGTGAGCGTTCAGGGTCGGTCAAGCGCGGACTCCTCCTCGAGCCGGATCGCGGGAACCTGCTTCTCGGCCACCAGCGCATTGAAGCGCGGAACCTCGCGGTCGATCAAGCCCGCCAGGGCGTCGAGTTCGGTGTCGATCCGGGCCTTCAGCTCTGCGTGCACGGCTCGTGCCTGATCGGTGGGCCGGAAGGGCCCGATGCTGGCACTGCGAGCCAGGGCCGCGAGCTTGTTGTTCAGGCGGATGGGGAAGTTCAGCGGGTCCTGCCGACTGCGGTTCTTCGTCTGGTACAGGGCCCGTTCGATCTCGCCCATGCGCTCGAGCAGCGGCTCGGCGGCGGCCTCCAGTTCCTCGTGGACCTCGGTTCCCGCCGCGCGCTCCAACACGCCGTTCACCTGCGCGCGCACGGCCCGGATCCGCTCGATCGCCCGGTGCGTGGTGCTCAGCTCGTCGCGCAGGGTGATCAGGAAGTCGAACTGCGCCTGCAGATCGTCCTGCGAGGCCTCGATCCGCGGATCCTTCTTCAGGGTGAAGCGCGTCTCGGTCGAGTCGTCGCCCACGACCATGCGCACGCGATACTCGCCGGGAACCGCGCGAGGGCCGCGCGTCCGGCCGGCCCACAGGATCATGCCCTCGAAGGTGTGGGCGTCGGGGTAGCGCAGGTCCCACACCAGGCGGTTGGCGCCCGGCTCGAGGGGCATGCGGTCGCGCTCCTCGTCGGCGTCGGGCGCGAAGGTGCGGATGACGTCGCCGTCGTCCTCGAGCACGCGCAGTGCCACGGCACTCGAGTCGGGTGGATCGTCGCCGAGGGCGTAGTGGATCAGCACGCCGTCGGGATGGTTCTCGCCGCTGTGGCCCAGCACCGACCAGCGGCCCCGGCCGTCCATGCGCCAGGTGTCGCGTGGGCGGAAGAGCACGTGGTCGGCCTCGGCGGTGTCGGCGTCGATCTGGTGCAACACGGTGAGGTCGTCGAGGACCCAGAACGACCGGCCCTGCGTGGCCACGACGAGGTCGTGGTCCTTCACGGCCAGATCGGTGATCGGCACGATCGGCAGGTTCAGCTGGAAGGGCTGCCACTGCTCGCCGTCGTCGAAGCTCACGTACAGGCCGGACTCGGTGCCGGCGTACAGCAGGCCCTCACGCGCGGGGTCGGCGCGGACCACGCGCGTGAAGTGCAGCGGATCGATCCCGTCGGTGATCCGCTCCCAGTTCTCGCCGTAGTCGTCGGTCCTGTACAGGTAGGGTCGGAAGTCGTCGCTCTTGTACATGGTGGCGGCCACGTAGGCCCCGCCGGCGCGGTGCGGGTCGGCCTCGATCGAGTTCACCTGGATCCACTCCGGCATGCCCTTCGGCGTGACGTCGGTCCAGGTGTCGCCGCCGTCGCGGGTGACGTGGATCAGGCCGTCGTCGCTGCCGGCCCAGATCACGCCGGGTTCGAAGACGTCCTCGGCCACCGCGAAGATCGTGCCGTAGTACTCGACGCCCGTGTTGTCCTTGGTGATCGGCCCGCCACTCGGCCCGAGCTTCGAGGGATCGTTCCGGGTGAGGTCGTCGCTGATCGGCGTCCAGGCCTGGCCCTCGTTGCGGGTGACGAACAGGCGATTGCCGGCCGCGTACAACAGCCCGGGGTCGTGACGCGAGAACAGGATCGGGAAGTTCCACTGGAAGCGTTCCTTCATCCCCTCCGCTCCGTGGCCCATGGGGTTGTCGGGCCACACGTTCACGTCGCGGATCTCGCCGGTGCGGTGGTCGAGACGCGTGAGGTAGCCGCCGTAGCTGCCGCCGTAGACGATGGCGTCTTTCTTCGGGTCGGGCGCGAGCCAGCCGCTCTCGCCGCCGGCCGTGGGCTCCCAGTCGTACTCGCTGATCCCGCCGCCGTCGGTGCGATGTCGGATGCGGACGGTGGAGTTGTCCTGCTGCGCGCCGTAGATGCGATAGGGAAAGCTGTCGTCGGTGGTCACCCGGTAGAACTGGGCGGTGGGCTGGTTGTGGTAGGTGGTCCAGTTCTCCCCGGCGTCGAAGCTGACCTGCGCGCCGCCGTCGTCGCCCACCACCATGCGCGCCGGATCGTCGGGCGCGATCCACAGATCGTGGTGGTCGCCGTGGGGCGTGCGGATGCTCTCGAACTCGCCGCCGCCGTCCTTGCTGCGCCAGAACTGCACGTTCAGCACGTAGACGGTGTCGGCGTCGCCGGTGTCGGCGTAGATGCGGGTGTAGTACCAGGCGCGCTGGCGCAGGTTGCGGTCGTCGCTCGTGCGCCGCCAGGTCACGCCGGCGTCGTCGCTGCGGAACACCCCGCCGTCGTCGGCCTCGACGATCGCCCACACCCGGTCGGGCTCGAGCGGGCTGACGGTCATGGCGTTGATGCCGATCACGCCCGGCGGCAGCCCCTCGTTGCGGGTGATGTCGGTCCAGGTGTCGCCGCCGTCGGTGCTCTTCCACATCGAGCTGCCTTCGCCGCCCGACTCGAGCGAATACGGCGTGCGCTTCACGCGCCAGAAGCTCGCGTAGAGGATCCGCGGATTGGTGGGATCCATGGCGACGTCGACGCAGCCGACCTCGTCGCTCACGTACAGGATCTTCTCCCAGGTCTCGCCCCCGTCGCGGCTGCGGAACAGGCCGCGCTGCTCGTTCGGACCGAAGAGGTGACCCATGGCCGCTACGTACACGGTGTCGGGATCCCGCGGGTGGAGCCGGATGCGGCCGATGTGGCGGGTGTCGTCGAGCCCGAGCGAGCTCCAGGTCTTGCCGGCGTCGGTGGACTTCCACACGCCGTAGCCGTGGCTCACGTTGCCGCGCACGGTCTTCTCGCCGCCGCCCACGTAGATCACGTTCGGATCCCACGCGCTCACGCTGATCGCGCCGATCGAGCCGCCGAAGAATCCGTCGCTGACGTTGTCCCACGACTGCCCGCCGTCGGTGGTCTTCCACACGCCGCCGCCGGTGGCGCCGAAATAGTAGGTGAGCGGCTGGTCGGAAATGCCGGCGACGGCGGCGCTGCGTCCACCGCGGAAGGGGCCGATCTCGCGGAACTCCATACCCGGTTCGAGCATCGCGACGTCGATGTCGGTGGCACCGGCGGTCGGAACGAGGAGCAGTACGAGAAGGGGGAGCAGGCGGCACATGGCGGGATCCTCGGGGTCGGAGACGCGACGGGGACGGGCGTCGGCGCGAAGCGCCCAGTGTGCCACGCCTCGGCCGGAACCGCACGCCCGGAGCCGCCCGCGTCAGCGGTCGCTCCCGAGGGGCCGCAGCCGGACGAGCGTCGCGCCCCAGCTGCCGGCTCCGGCGCCTCCGAGGCCGAACTCGAGCACGTCGTCGCGGCGCCGTAGCCGCGCGTGCACCGTCTCGCGCAGGGCGCCGATTCCCTTGCCGTGGACGATCCGCACCTGCAGCACGCCCTGCGCGCGGCACGTGTCGAGGTAGTCGTCGACCAGGTCGCCGACCTGCTTCGGCGGAATGGTGTGCAGGTCCAGCTCGCCGTCGACGTGCAGGCTCTGCACGGGCTCGGCCCCCACGAAGTCGCCCTGCTCGAAGGGCTGGCCCACGGCCACCTCGAGCCGGTCGATGAGCATGGGCCCGGCGTGGACGAAGGTGTGGAATTCGCCGTTCTCCCCGCAGGGATCGACGTCGTCGGGCAGGGCGTCGAGGAACGCGTGGTCGAAGTCCCGACCCAGCCAGGCGCGATCGAGTCGACGGGGATCGACGGTGGTGATCACGGCCTCGAGCCCGCCGTCGATCATCGTGCGGGCGAGCTGCGTGGTGTCGCGCCCCCACAACGGGAAGTGCGCGTCCATGCCGTGGCGCCGGAGCAGGCCCTCGCGCCAGACGCGCACGTCGTCGAGGGCGAGATCGCCGAAGGCCATGGCGTCGACGCCCTCGTCCCGGGCGCGCGCGGCCAGCGCGGCGAAGGCTCGTTCGTACGCGTCGTTCGGACACGACGGGGGCAACTCCACCACGTGCAACGGAAGACCCGTCGCCGACGCCTGCAGCTCCAGCAGCGCCCGGCCGGTGTTCTGGAAGGGAATGCGCTCGGTGCTCGCGTCGATCGTGGTGACCAGCGCGGTGACGTGCCACGCGTCGTCGTCGAGGAGTTCCTCGAGGGCCCAGGCGGCGTCCTTGCCCGAGCTCCACCACAACCACAGCGGACGCATCAGGGGCGCCGCTCGAGCCGGTGCACGTGCTCGAAGAGCGCGCGGACCTCGGGCGCCGACTTCGGGTTCGGCTTCAGCAGGACCTCGTGGTCGAAGGCCGAATCGAAGAGACGCCCGACTTCCTCCTGCGGCACCGAGAAGGGTGGACCCTGGTCGTCGGGCTGCATCGATTCCAGACCGATCAGCAGACCTCTGGTGCCGCCGGGCAGGATCGACGCCAGGTGCGCGACGTAGCGCTCGCGCGTGGCCCGGTCCAGCGCCACCACCGATGCCCGGTCGTAGAAGGCGCCCACGCGGACCAGGTGCTCGGGCCGCAGGTCGAAGACGTCGCCCACCCAGATCTCCACGCCGCGGGCGTGGTGCACCGCGAAGTCGTCGCGCTTCTCGACCAGGGCCGGTGTGCCCCACTCGTCGAAGAACTGCCGGGCGGCGATCGCGCTCAGCTCCACGGCCAGCACGCGGTGGCCGCGCTCGGCGAGCCAACGCATGTCGAGGCTCTTTCCGGCCAGCGGAACGAACACGGTCTCGTCGCCGCCGAGTTCGAGGCGCGACCAGAAGTACTCGAGCATGGGGTGCACGTCGTCACGGTGGAAGCCGATGCGGCCCTCGCGCCAGCGCAGGTGCCAGGGTTCGTGCATCGCGTCGCGGTCCATGGTGCGTCTCCTCGGTGGTCTCAACGGATCCGGGCGTGCAGGGCGGCCGCACGCCGGCTGGCTTCCTCGATCCAATCGCCGACCTCGTCGCGCCGCAAGAGGGCGCCCACGTCGTCGAGGGGACAGATCCACCGGCCGCCGACCATGAGCCCGCTCAGCGCCGGCGAGACGTCGGCGTAGGCGAGGCCGACGAGCAGATCGTCCGCCGGCCACAGCGCCGGATGCCGGGGATCGTACACCGCCAGGTCGGCGCGCCGGCCGGGCTCGATCGCGCCCGTGCGCAGCCCGGGGTGCCACGACCCCGGCCCGTCGGTCACGCTCCGCAGGAGCACCTCTGGGGTGCGCATCGGGCCGTGCCGCTCGGCGGCGGTCCGACGTTCGCGCTCGACCGCGTCGACGGTCGCCCGCTCCACGCGTTCGCGCAGGGCCGCGTGCGCCGCGCCGTAGCTGACCGCGTAGGTCGACTGTCCCGCGAGTAGCCGCAGCTCCTTCTGCACGTTCATCGAGTCGTTGCTGGCACCGCAGTCGGTGCCCACGAACCAGGGCAGGCCACGGTCCTCGAACTCCTCGACCGGAGCCGGAAACCCGAACTGGACCTGCGAGAAGGGGCACGATCCGAGCGCGTGCCGCGCGCGATCGAGCCGGGCGAGGTCGGCGTCGTCCAGGTAGAGGGCGTGGACCAGGAGCTGGGGTACGTCGACGTCGAGCAACCCTTCGCGTTCCAGCCAGGCGACCGGCGACACTCCGTGGCGGTCGAGGCAGCGGCGCGCCTCCTCGGCGCTCTGGGCCACATGGGCGTGCAGGGCCAGGCCGTGGCGATCCGCCAGTTCCAGGGCCCGGCGCCACAGGTCTGCGCTGACCGTGTCGGTCGCGTGGGGACCGACGGCCGGGACGATTCCCGCCGCGGACCACATGTCGGCACACAGTGCTTCCGTGGACGCGAGTGCCGTCTCCGCGTGGTCGCGGCCCGGCCCGTCGAGATCCTGCAGCGTGGGCGCGATCACACCCGCCAGCCCGACGTCACGCAGTCCGGCCGCGACCGCCTCGGCGTAGTAGTAGTGATCGAAGACGACACCCACGCCGTGCAGCGCGCACTCGAGCGCGGCGACCCGCACGAACGCACGCACGTCCTCGGGCCCGAGCGCCGTCTCCCATCGGAAGAACACGTCTTCGACCAGGTTGCCCTGGAGTGCCGCGGGCGCCTTGGATCCCCGCAACCCGCTCAGGGCCAGGTGCGTGTGTGCGTTCACGAAGCTCGGCACGAGCATGCGATCGCCCAGATCGATCGACGTCGCTCCGCCCGGCGGAGGCGGCGCCTGGTCCAGCGGGTGGACGGCCTCGATCACTCCGTCACGCACGTCGACGCGCGCGGGCGTCCAGTCGGGACGACCGTGGACGCGGCAACGCCGGGTCGACAGACACAGGACTTCGCTCGTCACGTAGCACGCTCCGGTCCCGGGGGTTTCCTCAGGAGAATACGAATGGAATGGTCGTGCAACCGATTCCCCGCGGCCAGCGAATGCCCCTCCTGTCCCGTACCTTTCACCGCTCGTCGCTGCCCGCAGGAGGGTCCATGATCTCCCGGCCCACGCTGTCGACTGCCGCCATGCCCGACATCGCCCACGAGACGCGCGCTCAGCACCCCGGCGTGCTCGACTGGGTCGGCATGGACCAGATGGAGATGCCCGTCAGCCTGACGCTGACCGACGGTCGGAACGTGACGACGCCGGCGCGGGCCGCGGCCTTCGTCGACCTGGTCGATCCTGAGGAGCGCGGCATCCACATGTCGCGCCTGTTCCTTGCTCTCGACGCGGCGCTCACCGGACACGACCTCACGCCGGTGCTGCTCGCCCGCACGCTCGAGACCTTCGTCGAGCGCCACCACGGGATCAGCGGCGCCGCCATGATCCATCTCGACTTCGAGCTGATGGTGCGCCGGGCGGCGCTCTCCTCCGACGAGAGCGGCTGGCGCACCTATCCCGTTTCGGTGACCGCCGTCCTCGATCGGGGCGAGGTCACCGTGGACCTCGGCGCGACCGTGACCTACTCGAGCACGTGCCCCTGCTCGGCGGCCCTGTCGCGTCAGCTCGTCCAGGAGAAGTTCCAGCGCGACTTCCCCGGCGACGGTCCCGTCGATCGCGAGGCGGTGCTGGCGTGGCTCGGCACCGACCAGGGGATCGTGGCGACCCCGCACAGCCAGCGTTCCACGGCGCAGGTGCGGGTCCGGCTGACGCAGGGCGTGCGCGACTTCCAGCCGATCGAGCTGATCGACGCGGTGGAGGACGCCCTGCAGACGCCGGTCCAGGCGGCGGTGAAACGCGAGGACGAGCAGACCTTCGCCCATCTCAACGGACAGAACCTCATGTTCTGCGAGGACGCCGGCCGCCGCGTACGCGCCGCGCTCGAAGCCCGCGGCGACGTGGCCGACTACTGGGTGCGCGCCACCCACGAGGAGAGCCTGCACCCCCACGACGCGGTCAGTGTGACCACGCGCGGGGTGCCGGGCGGCTTCGCGCCGGGGTTGTCGACGCCGGAGGGGGCGCGGTAGCGGGCGGTTCTCTCAGTCCCCGGTCACCAGAGCGGTGATCGCCCGCTCGATCGCCGACATCTCCGACCACAACTGCGACAGGACGATCGTACCGTCCTGGTCGATCACGAAGGCCGGGTTCGGTGCGGTCGCATACGTGCACCACACCGGGTTCGTGAGTGGATCGGGCGACAGCGCGTCGATCAGCATGAGCGGTTCGTTCTCCATGCCGTTCAGGACGCGGTGGGCCTGGGCCCGGCGTTCGGCCCAGGTGTAGGCCTGGCCGACGTCGCCGTAGGAGTTCCCCGACCCGTCGGGCATGTCGTTTCCGTCGGTCCACATCGAGTACGGGGTCATGTCCGGCAGCGCCGGGTGCGCCTCGAGGGTGTAGACGTGGACGATGTGCACGGCCTCGTCGAAGCGGCGGCCGTCGGGAAGTTCGCGCATCGCGAACTGGTCGAGCTCGGGCACGCGAGCCATGTAGATCGGTCAGGTGAAACTGCCGAACACCATGAGCACGGGCCGTTCTGCGAGCAGCGTGGCGAGCGTGTGCTCTTCGCCCTCGACGTCGCGCAACGTGAAGTCCACGGCGGAATCACCGCGACGGAGGAAGCGCTCGATCTCGGCGGTGTTGCCCCGCACGAAGTCACGTTCCGGCCAGTCGAACAGGCCTTCGACCAGATGGCTCTCGTCGAGGAGGTTCTCGGGCCAGGCGTCCAAGGGATCGTCGGTCCCGGGGTCCTGGGGGTCGTCGGGTACGGTCGGGTCGTCGTCGTCGGCACCGCCCGGATCCTCCGTGATCGGAGGATCCGCCTGCGTCGAGTCCGGACCGGTCGGGTCGTCGGTCGAACAACCCGCGAGCCAGAACGTCGAGCACAGGAGCAGGGTGAGGGCGGCGCGGAGCATGTCCGCGGTCATCATCGGTCGGGAGCCTTTCGGTTCGTCGTCTTCGTCGTCCCCGATGGTGGGTACGGACGCAACCGGGCCCTTCGACAGTGTGAATCGGTGAGAAGACTCCCGTTCGTCCCGCGGGGAGGCGGTGATGAGGTTGGGCGTCGTACGCGGGTGTGGTGCGGGTTCGTAGGGAGATGTCGGGGGCGGGAGTCGGGGCCGGCAGGCGTGGTCGTCGGGTGACACGCGGGGATGTTCCGCGCCGGAACCACGAGCGCTTCCGCGGCGGAAGTGGGGATTCCACGATTCTTCCGGGGCGGCTTCCGCACCGGAAGTGACCAGGGCATGCAACGCATGCGGAAGTTCCGGGACTGCGCAGAGTTTCGTGTGACCAGTTCGCTCGACGACCCCAAGCCGCCCACCCCCTCCGGCCATCCCCCATTCCCCCCACCACCCCCTCCCACCACCCTGCCCGCACGCGACCCACGAACCCGACGCCCCGCCGTGCCACCCCACCACCCAAAGCTGTGATCCGCATCACAGCATCACGTTCCCACGCTCGCCCGGCCCCGGTTCCCGCCCTAGCGTTCGCGATGCTCGACGGCACCACGGGCTCCGTCGACCACCCCCT
>Ga0209949_1000062_pt1 | contig 64929 bp, 59 predicted proteins | sample SalPonC_black_MG_FD_185711 | JGI IMG/M metagenome (GOLD analysis project Ga0209949, IMG submission 185711) | Salt pond soil microbial communities from South San Francisco under conditions of wetland restoration - Salt Pond MetaG... | ecosystem: Environmental > Aquatic > Marine > Intertidal zone... | reverse complement strand
GAGTTCCTGGCGGCCAATTCGGTCGAGCGGATCGAGACCTACGAGACCGGTACCTGGGACCGCGGCGACGACATCGTGATCGATCCCGAGGCCGGCGAGAGCATGGAGGAGATGCTGCGCTCGCTGGGCTACATCAGCGGTGGCGGCGACGACGAGGAGAGCGGCGACGACCCCGTTGCCAGCGGAGGCGGCATGAGCGTGGAGCATGCGGTCAATCTGGCCAACGTTCTCCGCGGACAGGGACGCCTGCAGGAAGCGGCCGCGACGCTCGAGGAGCAGCTGGAGCGCAATCCCCGCCACGTCGAGTCGCGCATGAACCTCGCGCAGGTCTACGGCGAGATGGGGGACTTCGAGCGCTCGCTGGAGCTGTTCGCCGAACTGCACCGCGAGCGCCCCGAGGACCTCGACGTGATCGAGGACTACGCCCTGGGTCTGGCCCGGGCCGGGCGGATCGAGGACGTCGTCCAGCTCTACCGCAAGGGACTGGAGATCGACCCCGACTGGGCGGTGGGTCTGGCCGGTCAGGGTCTGGCCGAGCACCGGCTGGGTCGCAGCGAAGAGGGATTGCGCAAGATCCGTCGGGCCGTGGAGATCGATCCGCGCTTCGCGCGCGCGCACTTCTACCTGGCCACGGTGCTGCGCGACCGCGGCGATCCGGCCGGCGCGCGCGATCAGCTCGAGCGGACCCTCGAACTCGATCCCACGCACGAGCAGGCCGCGCTGCAGCTCGCGCAGTTCATGCAGTCCCGCGGGGAGATCGACCGGGCTCGCACCTTTCTCGAGGACTTCCTCGAGAAGTCGGGAGCGAGCGGTGTGGTCAGTGCCGAGATCGCGGCCATCGACCTGCGGGCAGGCCGTCCCGAGCAGGCGCTGCCGATTCTGGAGGAGGCGGTGAGCGACTTCCCGCGCGACACCGATCTGCTCGGCAACCTCGGCATGGCCTACGCCATGACCGAGAACCTGCCGCGGGCGCGCGCCACCTTCGAGCGGCTGCTCGAGGTCGATCCGAACTCCGCCGAGGCGCACGCGCAGCTCGGGCAGTTCCTCCTGCAGAGCGGCGACACCGAGGCCGCGCGGCGTCATCTCGAGCGGGCGGCCGAACTCGCGCCCGACGACAGCGGCGTTCAGATCGCGCTGGCGACCTTCCACCATCGTCGCGGGCAGTTGGACGAGGCCATGCAGATCTACGAGGACGTGCTCGAACGCGAGCCCGAGAACGCGCTCGCCCTGTACCAGCTGGCGCTGGCCACCGGCGCGAGGGGGGACGAGGACACCGCACTCGAACTGCTCGAGCGAGCACGCGAACTCGACCCCACGTTGCCGATGCCGCAGCGCAAGAGCCAGTGACCATACGGCGGCGTCGCGGACCTTCCGCTTGACGCCGCCGAGTGGCCTCCGGACACTGCCCGTCGCCGCCCGTCCTCTCCGTCCGGGAACCCTGCGCATGGCGTCGCTCGACCTCCTTCTTGCGAATCTCCTGTCGCCGGTGGTGCTGGCCTTCGCGCTGGGCGTCCTGGCGAGGGTGGTGCGCAGCGACCTCGAGTTCCCCGCGCCGCTCTACGACGCACTGTCGATCTACCTGCTCCTGGCGATCGGGCTGAAGGGCGGGGCCGAGCTGAGTGTGACCCCCTTGCTGGAGTTCGCCGCTCCGGCGGGGCTCACCCTGGCGTTGGGTGTGGTGACGCCGCTGATCGCCTACGGAATCCTGCGGAAGCTCGGCCGCTTCGACCGTACGAACGCCGCCGCGGTGGCCGCGCACTACGGTTCGGTGTCGGCGGTGACCTTCATCGCGGCCACGGCCTTCGCCCAGCGGGCCGGGCTCGCTCCCGAGGGCTTCATGCCGGCCCTGGTGGCCCTGCTCGAGGTGCCTGCGATCGTGGTGGCCCTGATGATCGCCCACGTGCGTTCGGGGGCGGCGGGAACGTGGGGCGAGGCCCTGCACGAGATCATGGCCGGACGCAGTGTCGTTCTGCTCCTGGGCGGGCTGGCGATCGGTTGGTTGGCGGGCAAGGAGGGCATCGCACCCGTCGCGCCCTTCTTCGTGGAGGGGTTCCAGGGCGCGCTCACGCTCTTCCTGCTCGAGATGGGCATGGCGGCCGCGGCGCGGCTGCGCGATCTGCGTCGGGTCGGCGTGTTCCTCGTGATCTTCGGCGTGGTCCTGCCGATCCTGCACGGGGCGCTGGCGATCTGGCTGGGTGGACTGGTCGGCCTGTCACCCGGCGGCAGCGCCGTGTTCGGGGCGATGGTCTCGAGCGCCTCGTACATCGCCGCCCCGGCCGCGGTGCGCATCGCGCTTCCCCAGGCCAGCCCCACGCTCTACCTCACGGCGTCGCTGGGGATCACCTTCCCCTTCAACCTCACGCTGGGAATCCCCCTGTACTACGATCTGGCCATTCGTCTGGCCGGCTGATCCCGGAGGTGGACCGTGCACACCGTCGCCCTGAAGCTCGTGACCGTGATCACCGAACGTCTGTTGCGGGATCGAATCGTCGACGAACTGCGCAAGTGCGGTGCGAAGGGCTTCACCGTGAGCGACGTCTCGGGGGAAGGGTCGCGCGGGGTGCGCGCCAGCGAGTGGGAGGGACAGAACCTCCGGATCGAATCGGTGGTCAGCCCCGACGTCGCCGATCGCGTGGTCGAGCGGATCGCTGACGACTTCTTCGAGAACTACGCGGTGATCGTCTACCTGCAGGACGTCGAGGTGGTGCGCGGCGACAAGTACGTGTGACGCGGCGGCGGGACCCGCGCCGCTGTGTTAGCCTGACCGCTGGCGCGCCCAGCCCCACCGTTCGGCCGAACGGATCGAGGCCGTGCGACGCCAGTGGCGCGACGACCTGATCAACGCCTGGAACGAGCACCGCTGGATCCATCTGCCGCGAGAGATGGGCGCGCGCATCGCGCCGCTGATCGGGGCCGACGCCGACGAGGTGGCGGTGGCCGACTCGACCTCGGTCAACCTGTTCAAGATCGTGTCCGCGGCCCTGCGTCTGCGCCCCGATCGCCGGGTGATCGTGAGCGAGCGCGACAACTTTCCCAGCAACATCTACATGACGCAGGGTCTGATCGACCTGCTCGGGCGTGACCACGAGCTGCGCCTGGCCGAGCCCGGTGAGGTGGACGCCTGCATCGACGACGACGTGGCCGTGGTCTGCCTCACGCACGTGAACTTCCGCACCGGCGCCATGCACGACCTGCCCGCGGTCACCGAGCGCACCCACGCGGTCGGCGCGATCTCCGTGTGGGACCTGTCGCACAGCGCCGGCTCGGTGCCGATCGGCCTCGACGCCGCCGACGTCGACCTGGCCACGGGTTGTGGCTACAAGTTCCTCAACGGCGGCCCGGGGGCCCCGTCGTTCTTCTACGTGAACCGTCGCCTCCACGATTCCTGGGCCCAGCCGTTGACGGGCTGGCTCGGCCACGCGGCTCCCTTCGACTTCGTGCCCGACTACGAACCGGCGCCGGGTATCGCCCGCGGACTGTGCGGCACGCCGCCGATCCTGAGCATGGCCTCGCTCGACGCCGCGCTCGAGATCTTCGACGGGGTCGACATGGAGCAGGTGCGCGCGAAGTCGATGCGGCTGGGCGACCTGTTCCTCGACCTGGTCGAGGGCCGGTGCGCCGCGCACGGCTTCGAGGTGGTCTGCCCGCGCGAGGCCGACCGCCGGGGAAGTCAGGTGTGTCTGGGGCATCCGGAGGGCTACCGGATCATGCGCGCGTTGATCGACCGTGGAGTGATCGGGGACTTCCGCGCCCCGAACGTCCTGCGCTTCGGTCTGACCCCGCTCTACCAGCGCTACGTCGACGCGTACGACGCGGTGGAGACGCTGCGCGAGGTGATGGACGGCGAACTCTGGCGGGATCCGGCGTACGAGCGCCGGGACCTGGTGACCTGACCGCGCCGGCCGGGAAGGCGCGGTCAGGCGCGGTCTCCTCAGTTGCCGGTGGGCAGGCCCGCGATGAAGCCCAGGGTGAAGCTCCATGTGGCGTCCTGACCCGTCGGCGGCACGTCGCGGTGCAACTGGGTGACCAGCTCGAGCGACGGGGTCACGAGGCTGTTCATGCCGATGGCGAATCCGTGCACGGTCTCGTCGGCGGTACGGTCGTCGCCCACGCCCATCGTGCGGTCGTACTCCACCAGCAGTTCGTGGCGCTCGGTCAGGCGCAGGTAGGCACCCGGATTGACGGTGAAGTCGACGAGGCGCCGGGCGCTGCTGCTACCCAGCGCCGGATCACCGGATCCACCGTAGGCCGAGTAGCCACCGCGCAGGTACAGACCCCAGCTGCCCATCTCGGGATCGTGGTCGTAGTTGATTTCGGCCATGGGACTGAGGCTCAGGGTTCCGAGACCGTCGCCGGCCGCGCCGACGTCGAGCGCCAGGTCGACGTCGACGTGGTCGGTCTCGAGCGGAGTGCTGATCAGACCGAAGCACAGGCTCGATTCGCCGCGGAAGTACTGCTGGTCGACGGCGACGCAGGTGCCGAGGTAGGCCGCGAATCCGTTCATGAGACCGTAGCCGAGCACGATCTCGTTGGAGAGTTCGCGGTCGGCCGCGGCCTGACCCATTCCGCCGTAGCCCAGGTAGTACTCGGCGTCGGTGGCACCGGCGTCGTAGGGCTCGACGGTGTCGAGGGCGGCGGCCGGGGTCACGAGCAGGGCCAGGACGGCTCCGGTGATCGCCAGCTTCGACTTCAGGTCGCAGCCGAGGTTGCAGCCTCCGCATCCTCCGCCGCAGGGCGAGTCGTTCTTCGCGTTCTTCCGCGTCCCACGGATGGCCGGGGCCAGGACCGCGAAGGCGGCAACGGTGACGATGACGGTGACGAGTGCGTGTTCCATGATCGTTCCTTTCTCTCGCGGTTCAGACCAGCAGGCGGCCGACCTGGGAAACGGTGAGCGAGACGAAGTAGGCGACCACGGTGAGGCCGCCGAGTTGGAGGAGCGCCCAGCGCCAACGGCCCGACTCGCGCCGGGTGACGGCGATGGTCGCCATGCAGGGAGTGGAGATCAGCAGGAAGAGGATGAGCGAGATCCCGGTGACGATGGAGTACTCGCTGCGGATGGCGTCGCGCAGCGACGTGGACTCCTCGTCGGTCTCGCCCATCGAGTAGACGATGCCCATCTGCGAGACGAAGACCTCCTTGGCCGCGAAGGCGCCGACCATGGCGGTCCCCATCTTCCAGTCGAAGCCCAGGGGTTCGATCACGGGCGCCATGGCGTGGCCGATACGGCCGGCGATCGAGAAGCGCAGGTCCTCGGCCGCGCGGGCGTTCTCGATCTGCGCGTCGGTGAGCTGCACGGTGCCGGCCTCGACGGCCGCGTCGACGTCGTAGACGTCCTTCTTCGGGTAGGCCGTGATCGCCCACATGAGGATCGAGATCGCCAGGATGATCGTTCCCGCCTTGCGCAGGTAGATCCACGCACGGTCGCCGATCCGGGTGAGCACGCCGCGCAGCGTGGGCACGCGGTAGGGCGGCAGCTCCATCACGAAGGGAGCGTCGTCACCGCGCAGCACCGACTTGCGGAGCACCAGCGCCAGCGTCAGCGCCGCGAGCACGCCGAAGGCGTAGATCCCGAACAGCGCCGGCGCCTGCCACTTCGGGGCGAAGAAGGCCGGTACCAGGAGCAACCAGATCGGCAGACGCGCGCCGCACGACATGAGCGGCAGCACGAGCATCGTGGTGAGACGGTCGCGTTCGTTCTCGAGCGTGCGCGTGGCCATGATCCCCGGAATGGAGCAACCGAAGCCGGTGACCATGGGCATGAAGCTCTTGCCGTGCAGACCGAATCGGTGCATCACGCGGTCCATGAGGAAGGCCGCGCGCGCCATGTATCCGGTGTCCTCCAGGATCGCCAGTCCCAGGAAGAGCAGCACCACGTTGGGCAGGAACACGAGCACGCCGCCCACGCCGCCGATGATCCCGTCGACCAGCAGCGAGCGCAGCGGCGACTCCGATCCCGGAGCCCAGAGCCCGTCGACGACTCCGGCGAGCCGCGCGAAGCCCGACTCGATCCATTCCATGGGCAGGGCGCCCACGGTGAAGGTGAGCCAGAAGATGCCGTAGATGGCCGCGGCGAACAGCGGCAGTCCGAGCCAGCGGTTCACGGCCACGCGGTCGACGGCGTCGGAGAAGGCGCGGGCGTCGGCGCGCTGGGGGCGCAGCGTGACCTCGGTGAGCAGACCGTCGACGAAGCCGAAGTACTGCTCCATGAGGTACACCGAGACCTCGCGGCCCGTTTCGGCCTCGAGGCGTACGCGCTGGGCGGCGGCCACGTCGCAGACCTTGCGCGGGGCGGTCTCGTCGAGCACGCCCTCGTCGCCGGCGAGCAGGCGCGTGGCCCGCCAGTCGAGGCCCGTCGTCCGGGTCGGGAGCTCGGCGGCCACGGCCGCGATCGCATCGTGCAGGCGATCACCGAGGACCACGCGATCGGCCACGGGGCGGAGAGCGGTCGCGCGCTCGATGGCGTCGACGAGTTCCCGCATCCCCAGACGGCGGTGCGCGACGGTCGACACCACGGGGATGCCCAGGAGTTCTTCCATGGCTCCGAGGTCCAGACGCTGTCCCGCCTGTTCGGCCTCGTCGGCCATGTTCAGGCACAGCACCGCGCGGTTGCCCGTCTGCATGATCTGGGCGAGCAGCACGAGACTGCGCCGCAGCAGGGTGGAGTCGGCGACGACGACCACCACGTCGAGGTCGTCGCGCAGCAACTCCTCCTGCGCGATGCGCTCCTCGGGCGAGTACGAACTCAGGCTGTAGGTGCCGGGGAGATCGAGGAACTCGAGGCGGTTGGTGTCGGTGTTCCGGTGCCCGAGCCGCTTCTCGACCGTGACGCCCGCGTAGTTGCCGACGCGCTGGCGTGATCCGGTGAGCGCGTTGAACAGCGAGGTCTTGCCGCTGTTCGGGTTGCCGGCCAGGGCGACCCGCAGGGTCGCCGGGGCCTCGGTCGTGGTCGTCGGTTCGAGGACCGTGCTCATCGTCCTGCCTCCTCGTTGCCGGAGAGGTCGTCGAGCACGACCGCGTCGGCCTCGCTGCGCCGCAACGCCACCTGTCCGCCGCAGATCCGCACCCAGACGGGCTCGCCCGTCGGGGCCACGCGCTCCATCCGGACGGGCGTGCTCGGAAGGAATCCCATGTCCATGAGGCGCTGCCGCACGGCACCGTTGCCCTGGATCTCCCGGACCACCCCGTCGCGTCGGGGATCGAGCCCACTCAGTTTCATGTCGCCCTCCTGATCGGGGTGGAATTGAATATCGTTTTCAGTGATGAAATCTGGACTCACCAGGTCCTGAATGCCATTCGAAAACTGTGACGCGCGTCACGCGGGCCCGGAGCGGGCGTTTCCGGGCAGACGCAGGCCGGCCCGGCGCCGCATGGGCACCGGGCCGGGGTCCGGGCGGGAGTGTCGGGAGCGCGCCGGGCGGCGCGCGGGATCAGCTGCGGCCGGCGACGAAAGTGCCGCGCAGGACCGATCCGTCGGAGAACTCGATGTCGAAGGATCCCTCGACGGCCTTCTCGCTCACGTCGAGGAAGACCGCGCCGTCGACCCCGTAACGGGTCGCGCGGCCCTCGACCTCATCGGGCTCGAGGTACGAGGCGAAGAAGCCGTAGGGGGATTCGAGGTCGCGCCCGGCTTCGATCCCGAATCCACCGGTGACCGGTCGGGACTCGGTCCGGGCGCGGCCGAGCCGGAGCTCGGCGCCTCGGTGGTCCTGCAGGGTCAGCAGGCTGAAGTAGACGGTTCGCCCGTTCGGCGCGATCCGCTCGTCGAGGTCGTGGAAGACCCCGCGGAACGAGGTCTCCGACGCGGACAGGTCGGCCGCGACCGATCCCTCGAAGGGAACGGGCTCGGAATCGGGAGCCCGGAAGGTGGCGCGGAATTCACCGGGAGCCAGGGCCTCGTCGTCCGGGGCCGTGGCCGGGTTGGTGGAGTCGGAATCGCCGCAGGCGGCGAGGAACACGAGCGCGAACAGGGAGACGACCAGACGGGTCATGGCGAGAACCTCCTGAGGGCGTGGCGCGCATCGGCACGGTACCCGGCGTTCCTCACACGTGTCAATTCGGACGCGGCGATCGGGCGATTCGCGCCCCGGGGATCCGACCACCGCGCGATCGGGACCTTCCCGGATCGCCGCCGAGCCCCGTCGGCACGTGGATGTTGCCAGTTCCGGCCGCGCCTCGCGTGGCCCGCCGCCTTCCATGCGCCCGCGAGAGGTCTCCGTGGAACTCCTGCTGATCATGCTGCTGGTGCTGCTGGCCCTCAGCCGGGCCTTCGCCGAGGTGGCCGAACGCCTCGGCCAGCCCGGGCTGGTGGGAGAGCTGGCCGCGGGCATCCTGCTGGGTCTGCTGGCCGCGCCGGTGGCCCGGGTGTCGGGCGTTCCCATCGACTTCGTCCACGACGTGCAGGAGACGCACGCCTTCGAGGCCATCACCGAGCTGGGGATCTTCTTCCTCATGCTGCTCGGTGGCCTCGACCTGCGGCCGCGCGACATGGCGCAGGCCTCGCGCAGCGCCTTCGTCATCGCCCTCGGTGGTCTGTTGGTCCCGCTCGCAGCCGGGCTGGCCCTGGGCTGGTGGCTGCTGCCCGCCTCCGACGTGAAGACGGCGCAGTCCGTGTTCCTGGGCACGGCCCTGGCGATCACCGCGGTCCCGGTGTCGATCCGCGTGCTGCGCGACCTCGGCCGACTCGACACGCGCGTGGGCAGCGTGGTCGTGTCGGCGGCGGTGTACGACGACGTGCTCAGTCTGGTCCTTCTGGCCGTTCTGACGGCCCTGTTGAAGACCGGCGCCTGGCCGTCGGCAGCCGGTCTGTTGCTGCTCGGCGGCAAGGTCCTGCTGTTCTTCGCCGTGACCGTCGGCTTCGGGCGCTGGATCCTGCCGCGCATCGGTCGGGTGCTGCACCTCTCGCGGGCCAGCGAGTTCCCCTTCAGCACCGTGCTGGTCACCGCGCTCGCCTTCGGTGTGCTGGCCGAGCAGCTGGGCATGCACTTCATCCTGGGCGCTTTCATGGCGGGCCTGTTCTTCCAGCGCGGAACCCTGGACGACGAGGCGTTCGAGTCGGTCCGCCGGCGCACCGAGGGCATCACCACCGGATTCCTCGCACCGATCTTCTTCGCCTCGATCGGTCTGCACCTGACGGGATCGGCGGTGGTCGAGACCCCGTGGTTCCTCGTGGCGCTGCTGGTGATCGCCTTCTTCGCGAAGTTGCTCGGCGGTGGTCTCGTGGCCTATCTGATGGAACGTGACCCGGCCGGTGCGGCGGTGGTGGGCTCGGCCATGAGCGCGCGGGGCGCGGTCGAACTGATCATCGCCGACATCGCGCTGCGCGCCGGACTGTTCGACGCACCCACGCCGACGCCACCGATCGTCGAGAACATGTTCTCCGCGGTGGTGATCATGGCCGTGGTGACCACGGTGGCCACGCCGGTGGCCGTGAACTGGATCCTGCGGTGGGACGCGGCGCGGGACTCGAAGATGCTCGAGCAGTGAGCCCTACAGAGACCACCAGTAGCTGAGCTTCACCAGGAAGGTGTTCACCGGCCGGTTGCGGAAGAGCGCGTCGGCGTCGAAGCGGTCGCTGAACGTGCGTCCGTCGTCGAAGACGCTGCCACGGGTCAGGTTGCCGTCGCGCGCGTGGGTCCACACCAGGAAGAGGGCCGACCCGGGGCGGTACTCCCAGCGGTAGACCACGTTCAGGTTGATCGAGGCCAGGCGGAAGTCCTCGTCGCGGATGTCGAAGTCCCGACCCACGAGGTCTCCGTCGTCGTCCTCCTCGAGCACGGTCTCGACCGGCGCGAAGTCGTAGCTCCCCGGGCGGGTCAGCGCTCGCGGGCGCGAGAAGGATCCGCGCGCCAGGAAGGGCTGCGCGTACAGCTCGAGGCTCTGGTTGCGCGTGAACAGGACGTTGCTGCGAAGGGTGAGGTCGAGGGTCTCACTGTCGAGCTCGCCGAACACGTAGCTCACCCCGCCGATGCCGGGCTGGCCGTCGGCGGTCGCGTAGTTGCCGACCCACTGGGCATCGGTGGTGGCCGTGTTCCAGCTCGCGCTCAGGCGATGGTTCATGCGTGTGTTCTGGATCCAGCGCAGCGACGCGCGCAGGTCCCGCGTGTGCGAGCCGGCTTCGGTTCCGCGCTCGTTCCACTCGGCCTCGAGCACCAGATCGCGCCGGAAGTCCGAGTTGAAACCGAGCCAGAATCCGCTGCGTGCCGGCGTCTCGATCAGGGGACCGCGGACACCGTCGAAGAAGCGGGTCTCGAACTTCGACACGCCCTCGACGTCGTGCCACAGCCCGAGCCAGCCGCGCCACCGCGATCGGGTCTGGATCGATGCGTTGACGTTCCCGCCGCCACCCGACGGCACACCGCCGCCGTAGGAGAACAGGGTGCCACCGGGATCGGTGGGGTCGATGACGCTGCGGCCGGCGTAGAGCCACTTCCGATGCAGGCTGAGTTCCACGCTGCCGTCGGTGATCGCGTCACCCTCGCCGCCTCCGAGCCGGCGCTGCAACCACAGCGAGCCGAACATCTCGTCGGCGGCGGCCAGGCGGCCGGCGTCGTTGGGGTCGAAGCGATCGCCTTCCCATCGACCACGCAGCGACCCGCGCCAGCGGCCGCCGTACTTGCCGACCCGCAGCTGCCCGGCCGTTCCGACCACCGGCTCGTGGTCGACGGGAGTGCCGTCGGCCACGGGTGCGTCGTCGATCACCGTCGCCACCATGCTGCCCTGCACGCGGTACGCGCGCTCGTCGAAGGTCAGTTCGAAGTCGGCACCCGAGCCGTAGGCGTCGCGCGAGCGGTGGGTGTCGGCGTCGAGATCGGGGCGGGCGTCGGCGTCCCGCAGCACCGCGGTCTGCATGAAGTTCACGCGATGGTCGCCACGGGCGAACTCCTTGCCGAAGCGGGTGACCGCGTACCAGGTCTGGTCGTCGCCGTCGGCGAAGGGATTGTGGGCGCGGCCGGGAAGCGTGCGGTCGGTGGTGGCGAGCAGGGTGGCGACCGAGACGTCGCCGGCGGTCTTGCCGATCACCTTGCCGGCGAACTTGATGCGCGTGTTCTCGCCGCCCTCGCCGATGCGTCGCGAGTAGAAGAGGTTGAAGTCGGGGTGCTGGAAGGCGCGCGCGCCCTCGACGAAGAACGGGCGGCGCTCGTCGAAGAAGTTCTCGAAGGGACCCAGGTTGAGCACGGCCGGGTCCGCCTCGACCTGGCCGAAGTCGGGCTGCAGGGTGGCGTTCAGCGTGAGGTCTGCGGTCAGGCCGTAGCGGAGGTCGGCGCCGAAGTTCTGGAAGTCGCTCAGATCGCCGGCCCGGCCGCCGAAGTCCGGATTCGTCGAGCGCGCCACGACGTAGGGGATCACTTCGACCTGCTTGGCCGCGGGCACGCTGCGCAGGCCCCGGAGTTCGCCGAAGCGACTGACGAAGCCGGCGTCGTCGCGGTCCCAGTGCGCCCATCCGGTGTCGACGCCGCGGCCGTGCATCCAGCGGTAGACCTGCAGGCCCCAGGTCATCTCGTCGGCCGGTCGGTAGCGGATGGCCGCGAAGGGGATCCGCATCTCCGTCGACCAGCCGCGCTCGTCGCGGAAGGTCTCGGCCGTCCACACGGCGTCCCAGTCGGAATCGCGGTTGCCGTCGTCGAAGACATAGGCGTCGGCCTGCGATCCGTCGGGGTTGACGCGGAAATTGTAGCCCGTGGTGCGGTCGTGGTAGGGGTCGACGTACACGCTCACGAGGTCGGAGTTCTGCAGGTTGTCGCGGCGGCAGAGGGTCGACGACGTCAACGACGGATCGCGTTCGAAGCACGCCACGGCGAAGTACAACGCCTCGTCGTCGTAGGCCACGCGGAACACGGTGGTCTCGTCGGCGGCTACGCCGCGGTCGGGCTCGTGCTCGACGAATCCCCAGCCGGAGGGGATCGTCGACCACACCGGGTCGTCGAGTCTTCCGTCGAGCTCGATCGACCCGGGATCCACCCGTTGGGCGTGCACGTACGGGCGCTCGTGCAGTCGTCCGCTCGCGTGGGTGGGGTGGAGAGAAGACTCGGTGCGGTTGGGCACGAACGAGTCGAAGGCCATCGCGCTCGGACCGTACAGGCCGAGCGCGACGACCACGAGGAGTCCCAGGCGCAGGGTCACGTCGTTCCGACCTCAGCGCCGGGGCCGTGCCGGCCGCGGGTACGATGGCCTTTCGACCTCGATCTCCGGTGCGGCCTCGAGCAGACGCAGCGCTTCGTCCACTGCGCGTTCCAGTTGCGGGTCGCGGCCCTCGGCTGCCGAGCGGGCGTCCAGGCGCACCTCGATGTCGGGCGGCACGCCTTCGTTCTCGGCCACGTACTCGCCGGCGACAGGGTCGAAGACCGCGTTGTCGGGTGCGGTGAGCACGCCGCCGTCGATCATCGGGTAGTGGACCGACGACTTCACGAGCCCGCCCCAGGTACGGGTGCCGATCAACGGCCCGACCTCCTGCTGGCGGAAGGCCCAGGGGAAGTAGTCCCCGCCCGATCCGGCCAGGGCGTTGATCAGTAGCACCTTCGGTCCGAGCACACCGGTCGGAAGGACCATGGGCTGGCCACCCTCGGCCTCGTTGGTCAGGGCCGCGCGCAGACCGCGGGTCATGAGATCGACCATGTAGTCGTCGAGCAGACCGCCGCCGTTGTACCGCGCGTCGATCACGGCGCCCTGCTTGTCCTGTTGGGCGAAGAAGTAGCGGTTGAACGAGACGAATCCGGGTCCGGCGGTGTTCGGCACCCACACGTAGGCCAGGCGCCCGTCGGACAGTTCGTCGACACGGCGGCGGTTGTCCTCGACCCAGGCGCGCAGGCGCAACCGGCGCTCGCTGCGGATGGGCTCGACGGTCACCGTCCAGGCCTCGTCCATGGTGGGTTCGTCGTTCAGGTGCACCAGGGTCTGACGGCCGGCCGTGCCGTCGAGCCGACGGTAGGGATCGTCGTCGTCGGTCAGCTCGACGCCGTTCACGGCGAGCAGGTAGTCGCCCTCGTCGGCGCGCAGTCCGGGCCGGGCGAGCGGAGCGGACAGGCCGGGGTTCCAGCTCTCGAGCGTGTAGATGCGGTCGATGCGCCAGCGCCCGTCGTGGGCGACGAGGTCGGCCCCGAGCAGCCCGACCCCGGAGTCGTCGACGTCGGGCAGGTCGCCGCCGCCGACGAAGCTGTGGCCCACGGCGAGTTCGCCGTTCATCTGGTCGAGGACGTAGGTCAGATCGGCGCGGTGGCGCACGTGTTCGACCAACGGACGGTAGCGATCGCGCACCGCGTCCCAGTCGGCGCCGTGCAGGCCGGGGTCGTAGAAGAAGTCCCGCTCGTAGCGCCAGGCCTCGTCGAACAGCTGCTGCCACTCGGCGCGGCGGTCGAGGCGCATCTGCAGGTCGAGATCGAGCGCGCCGTCGCCCGGCTGCGGGGGCGACGCGGTCGACACCACGCTCCAGCCGCCCGGCGTGCGATGGATCATCGATTCACCGTCGTTCGACACGGCGACCGAACGCACCCCCTCGGCGAAGGTCTCGGCCTCGCGCTCCTCGAGCGAGAACTTCTGCAGCCGCAGTCCCGGCGCATCCTCGACCTGCTCGCCGAGGAACACCGTCCCCTCGGGACCGGCGACCGCGATCCGATAGCGGGCGGCCGGCACGGGGAGCGCCACGATCCGCTCGTGGATCCCCTCGACGTCGATGCGGACGTCCTCGTCCTCCGTCCCTTCGCCGTCCTCGCCGTCTTCGGGCTCCTCGGAGCCGGTCTCTTCCTCTTCTTCGACGACGACCTCCTCCTCGTCGCTGCGCAACGGGAAGGGCGTGGGGTCGTCGGCGCGCAGGATCATGACCCACGCGGCGTAGGTCGGGTCGGCGGGGATCGAACTCGTGTTGGCCCAGCCCGAGCCCAGGGCGAGGTCGGTGCTGGCGAGGAAGTAGAGGTGCCGGCCGTCGCGGTCGAACGCGGGGGCGGTGGAGTCGGCCAGGGGATCGGTGAGCACGGAGGTGTCGTCGGACTCGACCGACCACACGACGATGCGGCGGAAGTCGTTCTCGAAGGTCTTCGCGTAGGCCAGCCACTGCGAGTCGGGCGACCAGGTCAGGCCCATGTCGCCGCGCTCGAGATTCGTACCGCCGACGTCGACGGTCTCGACGTCGCCCGACTCGACCTCGACCACACGCACCCGGACGTCGTCGTCGACGAAGGCGATGCGTTCGCCGTCGGGCGACCACGTGACCTCCCAGGCCATCTTCGATTCGCCGATGTCGATGCGGCGCGGCTCCGACAGGCCGTCCTGGTCGGTGAGGACCAGTTCGTAGCCGTCGCCGTCGTCGCGGAACCACGCGATCGTGCCGCCGTCGGGTGACCACACCGGCGTGCGGTCGTGGGCGCCGGAGCTGCGCGAGAGGTTGCGCGCGTCGCCGTGCTCGACGGGCACGGTGAAGACCTCGCCGCGCGCCTGGACCACGGCGCGCTTGCCCGTCGGCGAGAGCCGCGCCCACGAGACCGAACCGCCCACGTCCTCCCACTGCGGCCGTGCCCAGGGGAAGTCCCCGCGCACGGTGATCCGCAGGCGCTCCACGTCGCCCGACGCCGGATCGAGGAGGTGCACGAAGCCGTCACGTTCGAACACCAGTCCCTGCGTTCCACCGTCGAGGGTCTTCACGTCGGTGCCCTCGAAGTCGGTGATCTGCTCGAGCGCGCCGGTCGCGACGTCGTAGGACCACACGTTCATGGTCCAGTCACGGTCGCTGAGGAAGACCACGCGGTCGCCGACCCACACCGGGTGGCGGTCGGTCGAGCGATCGGGATTCGGCAGCCAGGTCTCCTCGAGCGATTCGAGGTCGAGGATCACCAGCGGCGTGTTCTGTCCGCCGCGGTAGTTCTGCCACTCCCAGTCCCAGCGGGTCACGCGGTCGATCACGATACGCTCGCCGTCGTCGGCGAAGGAGCCGTCCCAGGCCCAGGGCGCGGGCAGCACGGTCGACGGACCGCCGTCGGCGTCCACCGTCCAGAGCCGGCCGTAGCCGCGGGGCGCGGTACCGCGGGTCGACATGTACAGGATGCGGTCGCCGTCGGGCGACCAGCCCCGCGCGGCGCTCCCGGCCGGATGCCAGGTCAGTCGTCGCGGCGTGCCACCCTCGATGCCCACCACGTACACGGCCGGGGTGCCGTCGCGGTTCGAGGTGAAGGCGATCCACCGTCCGTCGGGAGAGAAGTGCGGATCGCTCTCCACGGCCGCCGTGGCGGTGAGACGCCGGGCGACGCCGCCGTCGCGGCCCACGATCCACAGATCCGAGCCGTGGGTGAAGGCCACGTGCTCGGCGCTCAGCGTCGGCTGGCGGAGCAGGCGCGTGTCGTCGTCGGCGGTGGTGGTGGTCGGAACGGCGAGCAGGAGCAGTGGCAGGATGCGGAGCAGCACGGAGGTCTCCCCGGGAAGGGAACGGAACGAGGACGTCGACTTCGGGCGGGGACCGCGCACAAGGTCGGGTGCAGTCCGCACGCTGGCCACGCCGGGTTGCGCGGGATCACTTCTTCGCAGGATCCACCGGGGCGGAAGGTCGTGAACGCGCCGACAGCGTGACGGCGACGCCTCCGAGGATCAGCATCGCGGCGACCGCAAGCCGCAGCGTGAAGGGCTCGCCGAGCAGGAGCAGACCTCCCACCGCGGCGATCACCGGCACGGTGAGCTGCACGGCCGCGGCGCGCGTGGCCGTCAGTCCGCGCAGGGCGTCGTACCAGATCACGTAGCCCAGGCCGCTCGCCAGCGCGCCCGAGGCCACGGCCAGCAGCGCGCCCCGGGGTTCGAGGTCGACGGTCGACAGGGCCACGACCACGAGCACCCCGACCATCGGCACCGACCGGACGAAGTTGTCGGTCGTCCGCACGACGGGATCGCCCGGACCACGCCCGCGCAGCGAGTACACGCCCCAGGCGACGCCGGCGCCGGCCATGGCGACGGTGCCGAACGGCGACGGCGCGGCCATGCCCGGCGACACGAGGTAGGCCAGTCCGCCGAGGGCGAGCAGGATCCCGATCCACTGCCGCGGGCGGGGGCGTTCGCCGCGCGCGATTCCCCAGGTGATCATGGTCACCTGCACCAGCGCGAACAGGATCAACGCGCCGGTCCCCGCCGGCAGCTCCAGATAGGCGAAGGAGAAGAGGGCCGCGTAGGCGAAGAGCGCGGCGGCCGACGTCCAGTCGCCGCGGTCGACCGGCGTTCGCCGGCGCCCGCGGGCCCGCGCGACGACGAGCAGGGTCACCGCACCCGAGGTCAGGCGCAGTCCGGTGAAGCTCGCCGCGTCGATGTCGGGCGGGTCGAGGGCCAGGCGGGTCAGGACCGAGTTGGCGGCGAAGGCCACCATGGCCAGCGAGGTGATCAGGAGCGTGCGCATCCGCAATGGGTCCGTCGGCACCGGATCAGTCCGCCAGGTAGTAGTCGATCGTCGACACCACGCGGACCTTCTTCACGTGCGGCGTGCTGGCGTCGCGGTCGGTGATCGTGAACTGCCCCTGGCGCGCGCGGCGGATGCGTCCCACCCGGCTCTGCGAATCCTCGGCGAACTTCCGGGCGACCTCGCGCGCGGCCAGCGTGGCCTCTTCGATCATCGCGGGCTTGATGTCGTTCAGCCCGGTGAACAGGAACTGGGGTCGGGCCTGGTGGTGATCGGTCTCGAACACGATGCCCTCGCGGCCGAGTTCCTCGAGCCGGGACATGGTCTCGCGCACGCGGTCGACGTCGCCGGTGTACACCGTGATCGTCCGCGACGCCGTGTAGCGCAGACCGACGTCGCCCGGGCTTCCGTAGCGCTGGGCGAGCTTGTCGACCACCGCGGGCGGCGACACGGTGACGTCCTCGTCGGCGAAGCCGGCCTCGCGCAGGAAGGTCACGATGCGCGCGGTCTTCTCCTCGAGCGTGCGGTACAGGGCCGAGTAGTCGTCGCCGGCGTCGACGAAGCGCAGCGGCCAGATCGCGACGTCGGCCGCGACCTCGCGTTCGGCCAGCCCTTTCACCGTGACCACACGGTCGCGCTCCTTGAACTCGACGATGCCCCGGTGGAGCTGCTGGCCGAGCAGGAACAGACCCGCCACGAGCGCGATCGACAGGAACAGGAACGACGGCGAGCGTTCGGGGCGGACGACGTTCATGGGGCTCCTCGGTGGTGGCGGCTCGGTGATTCTACCGGATCGGCGCTGAAGCGTTCCCGGTGATCGTGATCAGACGACGGGATCGGAGTCCACCACGCCGAGTTCCCGCCCCAGGGTCGGGACGTCGGCCACGACGACCCGGGCACCGGCGGTGAGCAGCCGGTCGGGGTCGTGCGATCCCCACCCGACGCCGACCGCTTCGGTCCCGGCGGAGAGGGCAGCGCCCACGTCGTGGATCGAATCGCCGACGACGACGGTGGCCTCGGCGGGGACCCCCGCCTCGTCCATGGCCCGGAGGATCATGCCGGGATGCGGCTTGCTCGGCGCGTCGTCGGCGGTTTGCAGGGTCACGAAGTGCCGCTGCAGGTCGTGTTCCTCGATCACCGACAGCAGGCCGCGGCGCGACTTCCCCGTGGCGACACCGAGCAGGACGCCGCGGTCGAGCAGCCGGTCGAGCAGATCGCCGATCCCGTCGAAGAGGTGATCCCGGCCGTCCCGCTCCTGGGCCGCTACGTGCTCCTCGCGGTAGGACGTGATCAGGGCGTCGACCCGATCCGGAGGCAGACCGCCGATCAGGTCCTCGACGAAGGCCGACAGCGACAGCCCGACGCGCTCGCGCACGGCGTTCGCGGAGGGGACCGGCAGGCCCTGGCGGGCGAAGGCGCGCTGCACGTTCCGCACGATCGCGTGGTGGCTGTCGACGAGGGTGCCGTCGCAGTCGAAGACGACGAGGCGAGGGGCGGCGTGCAAGGTCCTGGAGCTCCTGGTTGGCCACGAATCCATGGATTCGTGGTCGAATTCGTGGTTCTCGGATCGGGGGCGAACGAGTGTCCGCGCCTCGCCCGGCGGCCGAATTCGGTCGCGAATCCTGCCCTAGCTACGAAAAAAACGCATTTCCGCGCGAGAAATACCTTGTACCGACCGCTGAATTGCCGTAAATCCGCCCGCAGTGAGCACAGGCGACGGTTCTCGCCGGGCAGGACCCGGTCCCCGACCGCGCCGCTCGCCCATCCCCGCGCGTGACGGGCCGGATCGTCCGGCCGGCGCCGAGGCCGATCAAGGACGAAACGAAAGCCCAAGGAGGGTCACCATGGCCAAGAAGGTCGCCAGGAAGAAGAAGACCGCCGCCAAGAAGAAGAAGACCGCCGCCCGCCGGAAGCCGGCGAAGCAGCAGGAGATGCTGCTGGTCGGCAGCAAGACCAAGGCGGCCCTGAAGGACCACGGTCTGAACGTCGCGGGCGATGCCCTGGACAGCCTGAACGCCGTGATCTACCAGTACATCGATCAGGCGGCGAAGCGCGCTTCGGCCAATGGTCGCAAGACCGTCCGCGGGCACGACTTCCACGTCTGAGCCCGGGGCCAGACCGATGGTTCCGAGCGGCCGGAGCACGGGCTCCGGCCGTTCGCGTATGGTCTTGGTGCGAGAGGGGCGACGGCGAGGTGCCGTGACTCCTCAAGTGTGATATCCATAGGGGCCGGAGGGCGCTCCCATTGTCCCCCGCGCGGCCCGCGCATAGTCTTTGCCCGCGAGGCGTTCGAGCCCGCTTCGCATCCCCCCTATCGCCAATCTCCAGAGGACCGAGGACCATGACGGAACGAGTCGTCCAGGAAGTCGAGAGCGTCTGCATCCGCTTCGCAGGGGACTCCGGTGACGGCATGCAGCTCACCGGCACGCGCTTCACCGACACCGCGGCCCTGATCGGCAACGACGTCGCCACCTTCCCCGACTTCCCGGCGGAGATCCGGGCTCCGGCCGGCTCGCTGCCCGGCGTCAGCGGTTTCCAGGTCCAGTTCAGCGCCCGTGACATCCACACGCCGGGGGATCGCCCCGACGTCCTGGTGGCCATGAATCCGGCTGCTCTGAAGACCAATCTGAAGGAACTGCCCCTGGGTGGGACCCTCTTCCTCGACGTCGACGCCTTCACGCCCGCCAACCTGAAGATGGCCGGCTACGAGGAGAGCCCGCTCGAGGACGGCTCGCTGTCCGACTACCGCACCTTCGAGGTCAAGATGACCAGCATGACGCTGGAAGCGGTGTCGGAGGTCGGGCTCGGCAAGAAGGCCGCGGCACGCTGCAAGAACTTCTTCGCCCTCGGCATGCTGTACTTCCTGTACGAGCGCCCGATCGACCCCACCGTGGAGTGGATCGAGGACAAGTTCGCCAAGTCGCCCGACCTGGTCCGCGCGAACGTCCTCGCGCTGAAGGCCGGCTACAACTTCGCCGACACGCTCGAGGCCTTCCAGGAGGTCTACCGGATCAAGAAGGCGACGCTGCCGCCGGGGACCTACCGGAGTGTGAACGGCAATCTGGCCACGGCCTACGGCTGCGCGGTCGCCGCGAAGAAGGCCGGCCTGAACCTGTTCTACGCCAGCTACCCGATCACCCCGGCCAGTGACATCCTCCACGAGCTGTCGCGGTTGCGCGCCTTCGACGTGCGCACCTTCCAGGCCGAGGACGAGATCGCGGCCATGGGTGCCACCATCGGCGCCGCGTTCGCAGGGACCGCGGCGGTCACCGGGACCAGTGGTCCGGGCGTGGCGTTGAAGTCCGAGGCCCTGGGCCTGGCCGTCATGACCGAACTGCCCATGCTGATCGTGAACGTGCAGCGTGGCGGGCCGAGCACGGGCCTGCCGACCAAGACCGAGCAGGCCGACCTGTTCCAGGCGGTGTTCGGACGCAACGGCGAATGCCCCATGCCGGTGATCGCCCCGAACAGCCCGGCCGACTGCTTCGCCACCGCGATCGATGCCATGCGGATCGCCCTGCGCTACATGACCCCGGTGCTCATCCTCAGTGACGGTTACGTGGCGAACGGGGCCGAACCGTGGCGGATCCCCGACCTGGACGAGATCGAGGACTTCCCGGTGCGTTTCAAGACGAGCGCCGACGTCCCCGAGGGCGAGCCCTATCTTCCCTACGAGCGCGATGAGAAGACGCTCGGCCGGCCGTGGGCGACTCCGGGGACCGAGGGGCTCATGCACCGGATCGGTGGCCTGGAGAAGGACCACCTGACCGGGAACGTGAGCTACGTGCCCGAGAACCACTTCGAGATGGTGAAGACCCGCCAGGAGAAGGTGGACCGGGTCGCGCAGGACTACCCCGCGACGAGGGTCGAGGGCCCGCAGTCGGGTCCGCTGCTGGTGCTCGGATGGGGCAGTACCTACGGAAGCATCACCGGTGCCTGCGAGCGCATGCGCGATCGCGGGCTCGAGGTGGCCAATGCCCACCTGCGCCACATGTATCCCCTGCCGAACGACCTGAAGGACGTGCTCGATCGCTACGAGACCGTTCTGGTTCCCGAGCTGAACATGGGGCAGCTCGCGTTCGTGCTGCGCGGAACCTACCTGCGCGACGTCGTGAGCATGCCGAAGGTGATGGGCCAGCCCTTCAAACTGTCCGAGATCACCGCCAAGGCCGAGGAACTGCTCGGCGTCACGTCGAAGGCCTAGCCCGAGCTCCGAGAGAGGACACCGACCATGACGACGCAGAAGACCGACGCCCCCCAGAAGCTCACCAAGAAGGACTTCGCGAGCGATCAGGAAGTCCGCTGGTGCCCGGGTTGCGGGGACTACTCGATCCTGGCCCAGGTGCAGAAGACCCTGCCCGAGCTGGGGATCGCGCGCGAGAACATCGTCTTCATCAGCGGGATCGGCTGCAGCAGCCGCTTTCCGTACTACATGGAGACCTACGGTTTCCACAGCATCCACGGCCGGGCCATGACCCTGGCCTCGGGCGTGCGTCTGGCCAACCCGGACCTGAGCGTGTGGGTGATCACCGGCGACGGCGACGGCCTGTCGATCGGTGGCAACCACTTCCTGCACACGCTGCGGCGCAACTTCGACCTCAACGTGATCCTGTTCAACAACCGGATCTACGGTCTGACGAAGGGCCAGTACTCGCCGACGAGTGAGCAGGGCAAGGTGACCAAGTCGACGCCCGACGGCGTGATCGACCATCCGATCAACCCGGCCCACGCCGCGATCGCGGCCGAGGCCACCTGGGTGGGGCGCGCCTACGACACCGACACCAAGCACCTGCCCGGTCTGGTCGAGAAGATGGCCCAGCACAAGGGGATCTCGTTCCTCGAGGTCTTCCAGAACTGCAACATCTTCAACGACGGTGCCTTCGCCCACTTCACCAGCAAGGAGTTCCGCGAGGACCGGATCCTGCGCCTGGTGCCGGGCGAGCCGATGATCTTCGGCAAGGAGCGCGACAAGGGCATCGTGCTCGAGGGCCGCCACCCGAAGGTCGTGAAGCTGGGCGAGAACGGGATCAGCGCCGACGACCTGATGGTCTACGACGCCACCGATCGCAGTCTGGCCTACATGATCAGCAATCTGGACTACCCCGAGTACCCGGTGCCGATGGGCGTTCTGCTCGACGTCGAGCGCCCGACCTACGAGGACCTGCTCGAGGACCAGGTGCAGAAGGCCCACGACCGTGTGGGCGGGCAGGGCGACCTGCAGGACCTGATCCGCGGTACCAACACCTGGACGGTGGAGTAGCTCGTGGCCGACCACAGCCTGCGCGCCGTCATCTGCGACATCGACGGTGTCCTGTTGCACGACAATCAGGCCATCGACGGCGCGCCGGGCTTCGTCTCGCGCCTTCGCGAGCAGGGCAACCCGCTGGTCCTGCTCACGAACTACCCTTCGCAGACCGCCGGCGATCTGCAGAACCGCCTGGCCGCCTCGGGCTTCGACGTCGCGCCCGAGAACTTCTACACCTCGGCCATGGCCACCGCCGACTTCCTGGCCGCCCAGGACGGGCGCAAGGCCTTCGTGGTGGGCGAGGGCGGGTTGACCAAGGAGCTGTACGACGTCGGCTTCACCATCACCGACATCGATCCCGATTTCGTGGTGGTGGGTGAGACCCGGTCGTACAACTGGGACATGATCCAGAAGGCGGCCTACTTCATCATGCAGGGAGCGCGCTTCATCGCCACGAACCCCGACGTGGCCGGTCCGCGTGGTTTCCCCGCCTGCGGGGCCCTGTGCGCTCCGATCGAGCGGATCACGGGCAAGGAACCGCTGTACATGGGCAAGCCGCAGGCCTGGATGATGCGCTCGGCTCTCAACCGCCTGGGGGCCCATTCGGAGAACGCGATCATCATCGGCGACAACATGCAGACCGACATCCTGGCCGGGATCCAGAGTGGTGTGGAGACCGTGCTCGTCCTGAGCGGCGTGAGCCAGACGGCCGATCTGCCTCGCTACCCCTATCGGCCGCACCACGTGTTCGAGCGGGTGGCCGAGGTCGACATCGTATGAGCGGGCCGCTGCGCCGCGCTCTCGACGAGGCCGCCCGGCTCGTGCAGTGGCTGCACGACGACACCGACGCGCTCGCCACCGTGGACAGCATGGCCGACGAGGTCGCCACCTGTTTCGGTGCCGGTGGCCGGCTGATCGCTTGCGGCAACGGCGGCTCGATGTGCGACGCCATGCATCTGGCCGAGGAACTCAGCGGCCGCTTCCGTGACGACCGCCCGGCTCTCGACGCCACGGCGATCAGCGATCCCGGACACCTGACCTGCGTGGCCAACGACTACGGATTCGAGCGGATCTTCTCCCGGGCCGTCGAAGCCCACGGCCGAGCCGGCGACGTGCTGGTCGGTTTCAGCACGTCGGGCAACAGCCCGAACGTCCTGGGCGCCCTGCGGGCGGGGCGCGAGCGCGGCCTGCGCTGTTTCGGGCTCCTGGGCAAGCGTGGGGGGGCGGCGCTCGAGCTGTGCCACCACGCGGTGGTGGTGCCCGCCGAGGACACCGGTCGCATCCAGGAGATCCACATCAAGATCGTCCACGCGCTGATCGAGGGCGTGGAACGACGGATGTTCCCGGCGAACTACGCGGACTGAATCCTTCGACGGAACCCTCGCTCTGGCCGCTGCGTCTTCTGGATCGAGATGCACGACGACGTCACGCAACTGGTGCGGCGCTGCCGCGAGGGCGACGAACTCGCCTGGGAGGAACTGGTCCGCCGCTTCCAGGGCCGGGTCCTGGGCCTGGTGACCCACTACGTCCGCTCGCGCGAGGACGCCCGCGACGTCGCGCAGGAGGTCTTCATCCGCGTCCACCGCTCGCTGCCGAACTTCGAGCAGGAGGACCGCTTCGTTCCCTGGCTGCTCCGGGTGACGCGGACGTGTGCGATCGACCACACGCGGCGGCGCGCGGCGCGCCCCCCGGCCCAGGACGTTCCGGTGGAGAACGTGCTCGCGCTGGCCGACCCCGCACCCGATCCGGCCGAACACGCGGAGCGTCGCAGTGACCGCGGCCTCGTCCGGCGTGCGCTCGAACGGTGCAGCGAGCTGCATCGCGAGATCCTCGTACTGCGCGACATCCAGGGCATGGCGCTGCAGGACGTGGCCGAGCTGCTGGGAATCCCGGGCGGCACGGCGAAGTCCCGCGCTGCACGGGCCCGGGCGGAGCTGGCGCGGGCAGTCCTCGCACTCGAGGACGAAGAGGCGCGGTCGATGGGAGAGGAGGGAGCGCGATGAACTGCGAAGGACTGCACGAGCATCTCGACGCCTACCTCGCCGGAGCGCTCCGGGGCGACGCATCCGCTGCCGTCGACGCGCATCTGGCCGCGTGTGCCGAGTGCCGCTCGGTGGTCGCGGTCGTGCGCGGCGGCGATCGGCCGTCGATCGTGCAATCGGTCCTGGCGAGCACCACCGGCCGGACCTGTTCCCGCGTGCAGGAGGAGCTGGCTGCCGATGGCCACGAGGTGTTCCTGCAGGACCACGTGGCCGAGTGCGCCCACTGCCGACGCTTCGCCCGCGCCCTGGCCCGGTGTCGGCGGATCCTGCCCGAACTCTCCGAGTTGGAGCCCGATGCCGACTTCGCCTCGGACGTCGTCATGTCGACGGTCGATCGTCCCTCGCTGAGGCACGTGGCGTGGCGACGGGCAGTGGACCGCTGGAACGGATGGATCGATCGCCCGCGAGCCGCGCGCGATCTCGCCGTGATCGTGACGGCGGTGCTGGTGCTCCTGACCTCGAGTCCCTTCGCGCCCTTCCCGCAGCTACCGGGCCGCGCGCTCGACGCCGTGCGTGGCACGGTGGCGGTTCCCGGACGGGCCGCCGACGCCGCGTGGAGTTCCGTGGTCGCCACGCCGACCGTCCGCCACCACGGCCCGCGCCTGATCGAGGAGCTCGACCGTCTCGGCGACGGCCTGGCGCGCGCCGGCACCGGGTTCCTGATCGGCGACGCCGATCGCGTCGTCGAGGGTGCCAGCGAGATCGAGTGCGGGCTGCAGGGTCTGTGGCTGGGACTGCGGTCTCCGGAGGAGCGTCTCGACGGACCGTGTGCACGTGCCCCGGGAGGACGAGCGTGAACGACGAACCGCGGAACGACCCGAACGCGGGGCATTCCCGCTGGGACAACTGGTCGGAGTCGGACAGCGGTCACGACACCGCCGCTCCACCGGCCGAGGAGAAGTCCGCCGTGCTGGCCGCCCTGCTGGGATTCCTGCCGGGTGTCGGTCATCTGTACGTGGGCGCGATCCGGCGGGGTCTGGTATTCGCCGGGGCCTTCGTGGTGCTCCTCTTCTCGCTCAACACCTACGAGTTCCGTCCCCTGTACCCGCTGTTCTCCCTGGCCCTGCCCTTCCTGGTCGTCTACAGCGTGGTCGACGCGGGCCGGGCGGCGCGCGCGATCAACCACGCACGCCGGCTGGGACGCCCGGCGCCACGCTTCGGCGTGCCCTGGGTCGACGACCGTGGCACCGGCGACGGACGCATGTCGGGATGGATCCTCATCGGCATCGGCGTGCTCCTGCTCGGCGTCACCCGCTTCGACATGGATCTGCGCTGGATCGTGGAGTGGTGGCCCGCGATCCTGATCGTCCTCGGTGCGCGGATGATCGGCCGGAGCCGTCAGGACTGAGGCGGTTCGGTGCTCTCGTCGCTCTGCGTCGAGAGCAGGGTGCGGATCCGCTCCCGTGAGCCCATGAGGGTCCGCAGGGCCGAGTCCGGATCGGCGGCCGCCGGTCGCGGTGTTCGCTCGGCGACCTCCAGCTTGGGCCACAGCTGTTGGCGGACGTCGGCGGGCAGGACGCCGTCGAGGTATTCCAGCGCGGTTCCCCGGAGCTGGGGATCCCGCGTGAGAATGCCTTCGAGGCACAGGCCCAGGGCCTCGTGCGGCAGGACCAGTCCCAACAGACAGAACACGTGTCGGAGTCCCGCGGGGGCCTTGCGCACCGCGGGCGAGTCGACGAACCGCGGTCCGCGGTCCTGACCGTCGAGCAGACGGTGGGAGCGCCACAGGGTGTCGGGAACGGCCACCTCGCGTCGCACGTGGTCCATGATCCGGTCGCGCGCGACGGCGGTTCCGTCGTGGACGTGATGACGTGCCAGGGCCTGTCCGCACTGGAAGCGGATCTCGAAGCGGTCGGCCTCCAGACCACGCAGCAGCGCCTCGCGGACCCACGGTTCGTGATGATCGGGAAGTGCGCGGGGCGCCCGACGCCGGACGCTGAAGTCCTCGGCCTCGTCGAGCAGTGCGGACAGCAGAGGTCCGGTGGCGCGCGGACCGGTGTGGCGCAGGCTCTCGATGGCGGTCTCGGCCACGGCGTCCCACGCGAGGAGCGGAACCACGTGGCCGACCAGCTCCGGCGCGAGCGGTGTCGAGGCCGCGAGCGTGCGGACGACGACCTTCGCGTCGCGATTGCGCAGACCTTCCACGGTCTTCAGGACCGGGTCCTCGGTCGGCGGGGAGGGGCGGGGCGGCTCGGGTTCGGTCGCGGGGTCCGGATCGGCCGGACGGGTCCGCAGGACCATGGTGCGCGTGGCGGTGTCGACGACCTCGTCGAGCTCCAGCTTCACGTGTTGCCGCATCAGGCTGCGTTCGAGCGCGTCGATGTAGCCACGGTGCAGGCGCACGGCCATCAGCAGACCGAGGACGCCGGTGATCGCGGTCGTCGCCAGCAGAATCGTGTGCAGGGTCTCGCCGGGAGCCGTCACGGGAAGGGCCAAGAGCAGGACCTGGACCGTCAGTGCGCCGAGAGCATCGCCGAAGCGTTCCCCGCCCACGTCGATCAGACTCTTCGAGGCGCGCTTCTCGTCGGGCGCGAGCGGCGTGTAGAGCGGCTCGTAGGCCGAACGGAAGAGAGAGCTGCGCAGTCCGCTCTCGGCCGCCCGTGCGATCGCCGCCACCGGCCACAGGGGCACCAGCAGGAGCGTGACCGCTCCCAGAGCGAGCCCGGCGGGCAGCGTGGCCAGGGTCCGGGCCAGTCCGGCGTGGCGCAGGAGCACCGGCGCGAAGGCCGATTGCAGCAGGAAGGTCAGCAGGGCGCTCCCGGTGTGGAAGGCGCCGAAGAACGTGACCAGTCCGATGGCCTGTGTCCCGTCGCCGAAACGCTGCTGGGCGAAGTCCTTGAAGACGTAGTCGAGGCAGGCCGCACCCGCGGTGAGAAGGATCACGATCACGGCGAGGTCTCGCACGAAACCCTGCCGCCGCAGCACCTGCCAGCCCTGGCCGACCGGGCCCGGCTCGTTCTCCTCGTCGGCCGAGGTCGAGCCCGAGCGCCCGAAACGATGCACGACCACCGCGGCCACCAGGTGCAGCGCGGCGAGCAGCACCAGCAACCACTGGGCGCCGACGGCGTGGCCCGCTACGAGTGCGACCACGCCCCCCGCCAGACCACCGAAGGTCGCGCCGGTGCCGATACGCCCCGCGCTCCGGCGCGCCGTGCGGGGATCGAAGCGCTCGTTCACGACCGACCAGAAGCCCGAGACCAGGAGCGCCCCCGTCGCGGCCACCAACAGGTAGTAGCCCACCGCGGCCGGGGCGGGAGCCACGCGGGCCCATGCGAAGACCCCGAGCTGCAGGACACCGCTCGCGACCAATGCGGCCGGCACCACGCGTGCCGGACCGAAGCGGGCGATCAGACGGCCGGCCCCGAGCACGAACACCACCGTGACCACCGCCGCCGCAGCCAGGGTGCGGGGCAGCAGCGACACGTCGAAGTTCTCGAGGAACAGCGTGTCGCGCGTGGTCTTCGCGCCCACCTGCTGCGCGATCAACAGCGCCGCGCACAGACTGGCGGCACCGATCGCGTGGGAAGTGGACTCGCGGTCGCTCATGCCGACTCCCGCGGTTGCCGGTGGAAATGCTGCCCGGTATGGTAGACCGAAAGCACGCTTTCGTCGGCGCCGGTCTCGGCGGTGCCCGGATCACCCCCTCGCGATCGCGAAGCCCCACCCCCGCCCGCACGACCGCGCCGGCCCGGACGGCCGCGCGGGGAGGTCATCCCATGGACGAATCGGCCGCCCCTTCCCTGCTCGACCTGCATCCCTCGACGGGGAGTTTCCTCGACGACGTCCGCGCGGGGCTCGAGTCCGATCCCCGGACCCTTCCGTGCAAGTACTTCTACGACGCGAAGGGTTCGCGCCTCTTCGACCGCATCACCGAGCTCGACGAGTACTACCCGGCACGGACCGAGGTCGCGATCCTCGAGTCGAACATGGACGACATCGTCGAGAGTCTCGAGGACGACCCGCTCGTGATCGAATTCGGCAGCGGGAACAGCTCGAAGACGCGCCTGCTGCTCGACCACCTTCCCGAGGCGGCCGGCTACGTTCCCGTGGACATCTCTCGGGACCATCTCGTCGACGCGGCGGCCCGGTTGCAGGGACGGTATCCCGACCTGGAGATCCTGCCGGTCTGTGCCGACTTCACCGAACCGATTCCGATCCCGGAACCGAAGCACCGGCCCGGCCACCGGGTGGTCTTCTTCCCGGGCTCGACCATCGGCAACTTCACGCGGGACGAGGCCGAGCACTTCCTGCGGACCGTCACCGAGGACTGCGGCGACGACGGCGGCCTGCTGGTCGGGGTCGATCTCAAGAAGGATCCCCGGCGCCTCGAACGGGCCTACGACGACCGGGAGGGCGTCACTGCGGCCTTCAACCTGAACCTGCTCGATCGCATCAACCGGGAGCTCGGCGCCGACTTCGACGTCGACGCCTTTCGTCATCGCGCGATCTGGAACGCGGATCTGGGCCGGGTGGAGATGCATCTCGAGTCGCTGCGCGATCAGGAGGTCCGTCTGGACGGACGGACCTATCGCTTCGCGGCGGGTGACACGATCCACACCGAGAATTCGCACAAGTACGAGGTGGACGAGTTCGCGGCCATGGCGCGCGCCGCGGGACTCCGGCTGGCGAAGGTGTGGACCGACCCCGACGAGCAGTTCAGCGTGCACCTGTACTGGGTCGACCGGGCGGCGGCCTGAGTCGCCGTCCCTGGGTCACGTGTCGCGGAATCGGTCGGGCAACGAGAGCTTCGCGGCGATGAAGTGACGGTGCGACAGGAGCAGCCCGCGGCCGATGCGGCGCACCTCCTCGATCTCGTCGAAGCTCGCCCGGCCGTCACCGGCGGCCACGAGGAACACGGCGGCCAGGAAACGCTGGCGGCCGTCTTCATCGGTGACGTCGACGAAATCGCGCATCAGCGTGTGCAGGTCGACACCCCGAGCGGTCTCGTCGAGGGCGAGGTCGGCGACGAGCGTGGCGGCGTTCTCGCCCAGGCCCCACTGCTGGGTGAGTGCGCCGATCAGGGCCTGCCGCTCCCCGGACTCGACCACGTCGTCGAGGCGCACGAGGTGGGCCAGGATTCCGGCACCCAGGGCCAGCCGGCGGAGGGTGGTGTCGTCGGGGTAGGGCTCGTCGTCGGGCCAGTGCGAGCGCAAGCGGCTCTCGAGGGCCAGACGAATCTCCTCTTCCCGGCCCATCGTCTGGCGCAGCCGGCCGGCGTGGCGCCCGAGGGATCCGCCGAAGGCCCGGCGGAAGCGTCCGATCCACCCGCCCTCTCCCGTCTCGTGGGCGGCTTCGGCGCTGGCGGCGTCGACGGCGGCCAGCGCGTCGGCCAGGGCCCGTCCCTCGTCGCTCTCCGGTCCCACGCGATCCATGAGCTGTTGCAACGCCTCGCGCGCCCGCAGACGCGTGTCCGGATCGCCCAGGGCGGCCTCGAGCTCGCGGACCAGGGTCTCGCGGTGGGCGGGGTCGAAGGGACGGCCGAGCTCGCTGCGCAGCGCGCGCCAGGTGTCGGCGTCGAGGTCCGGCATCGAGAACAGCAGGTCCTCGAGGGCGACCCGTTCGTCGGCGCTGAGCTCGCCGTCGGCCCAGGCCGATGCGATGAGGACCCGGCCCAGGGTCAGCGCGAAGGGTGTGCTCACGGCAGATCTCCCGATCGTGGAGGAAGGACCGTTCCGAAGATACGGACGAACCGGAGCACGTCGACCGTCGGGAGCCGGGGCAGGGACTTGACCGGGAGCCGGGGGGGCGCCACCATGCCGCTCGCCCACGCTTCCCCGGGAATCGACTCATGCCGCGCACGCACCCCTCCGCCGCCCGATGGACGCATGCCGCCCTGCTCGGCTGCGCCGCGGCGACCGCGGTCGGCTGCGGGGCGGAGCCGAACGCCGGCGGTGCGCGTCCCCCGTTCGTGACGCTCGAGCCGGGGCTGGAGGTGGTCCGGCGCTGGCCCGAGGGCGGTGCGCAGGGTCGCCAGGATCCCGTGACGCTGGTCCACGTCGACCCCGCCCGCTTCGAGATGCGTCTGCTGACCGCGGCCGAGCACGGAGGCGCGCGTCCGGTCGACCGGTGGGTCGAGGACTTCGACCTCGTCGCGGCGATCAACGCCTCCATGTACCTGCCGAACGAACGCAGCACCGGCTACATGGTCGACGACGAGCGGGTGAACAACCCCGCGGTGAATCCACGGTTCGGAGGGATCCTGGCCTTCGGGGCCCGGAGCGACGACGTGCCGCCCTTCCGGCTGGTGGGTCTGGAGTGCGGTGGCGTGACGTTGGAGGACCTGCAGCGAGACTACCGCGCGATCGTGCAGAACTATCGGCTGCTCGATTGCCGCGGCGAGCCGATCCCGTGGCAGGACCGCAAGCTCTACGCGACGGCGGCGATCGGCGTCGACCAGCGGGGATGGCTCGTTCTGGTGCACAGCGGCGCACCCCAGCAGACGGCGGATCTGGCGCGGTGGTTGGCGCGCGAGGACTGGGGCCTGGTGGCCGCCCACTTCGTCGAGGGGGGACACGATGCCTCGCTCTACGTGACCGGTGGCCGCGAGACGATCTCGGTGGTGGGCCGCTACGAGGGCACGGCCGCTCCCCGCGAGTTCCGCGAGGTGCCGAACGTGCTGGGTGTGGTCCGTCGGGGAACGGCGCGATGAATGGCTCCCGGAGCCGGACGATCCTGGTGGCCGTCCTGGTCCTGCTGGCCGGTTGCGGCCGTGCCGAACGCCGCGAACCCTTGATCGATCCGAGCCTGGGACCGCCGAACGTGCTGTTCCTCGTGCTCGACACCTTCCGGGCCGACCATCTGGGCGTGTACGGCGCGACCGAGGTCGAGACGCCGAACCTCGACGCCTTCGCCGAGGAGGCGATCGTCTTCGACGACGCCGCGTCGACGTCGACCTGGACGCTGCCGAGCATGTCGTCGGTCTACACGGGACGCGAGCCCCAGCACCACACGGCGATCGGCGGCGAGCGCCTGCGGATCCCCGAGTCGATGCCCGTCATGGCCGAGATCCTGCGCACGCGCGGCTACGAGACCTGGGGTCTGGTCGCGGTCGACTACCTGGGCAAGGGCTTCGGCATGGACCGCGGTTTCCAGCAGTTCCGGGCGCAGGTCACCGGCCCGGTCAGCACGCGGCTACGGAACTACCAGTCGAGGGTGGCGGGCACGCTCTCGGTTCCCCCTCGCGAACCCTGGTTCGGACTCGTCCACTACTTCGACGCCCACGACCCCTACCGCCCGCCGAAGCCCTTCGATCGCATGTACTACGAGGGCGAGCCCGACTCGATCCCCGACGATCCGGTGCGCTCGATCGACGTCATCTACAGCGACCGCAATCGCATCGCGCAGAATCCGCGCAAGCGCTACCGGTGGATGCGGGACGTGAAGGACCTGCTGTTCCCGGTGAAGCAGTACGCCGCGGGCGTGACCTATCTCGACGATCATCTCGGCCAGGTGTTCGAGCGGCTGCGCAACAACGGACATCTCGACGACACGATCGTGGTCGTCCTCGCCGACCACGGAGAGCACCTGACCGAGCACGACGTCTACTTCACGCACCGTCTGCCCTACGCCGAGGTCCTGCAGGTCCCCCTCATGATCCGCCTGCCGGGCGGTCGGCTCGGCGGAACGCGCGTGCAGGATCCGGTGAGCCTGGTCGACGTGCTGCCCACGCTCATGGAGCTGTTGGACCAACCGCTGGAGAGCCCGGTGGACGGGGTGAGTCTGGTGCCCGCGATACGCGGCGACGACCTCGGCGAGCGGCTGCTCTTCGCCGAGTACGGGGCCGGCAGCCGGAACTGGGCCAAGTCGGTCTGGAACGCGCAGTGGCGCTACACCGAAATGAGCCTCGACGGCGTGCAGACGGCCGAACTGTTCGACCGACGGTCCGATCCGCGCGAAGAGGAGGACCTGGCCGACATCCGGCCGGAGGTGGTCGGCACCCTGCGCGCGGCGCTCGACCTGCACTTCGGTCCGGAGCGCCGCGTGGTCGCGACCGAGGACGATCGGCCCGCCGACACCATGGACCCCGAGACCGAGGAGCGCCTGCGCGCCCTGGGTTACATCGAGTGAACCGGAGCCGCACCGACCTCTTGCGGCCCTGGTGCAAGTGCACTACTCAATACCTACCAATCAGTAGACTTTCGCGCCGGATCCGCCAGCGCGCGGTGACGGCCGTCCCATGACGACCCGTGGAGGACGTCCGATGCCCTACGATCCGATGCTCGTCGCACCCATGCGCGAGGAACTCACCCGACTCGGTGTGCAGGAGCTGTTGACCGCGGGCGAGGTCGACGAGTGGTTCGCGAACGAGCAGGGCACCGCACTGCTGATCGTGAACTCGGTGTGCGGCTGCGCCGCGGGCCAGGCGCGCCCGTCGGTGGCCGTGGCCCTGCAGCACGGGAACCGACCCGACCGCGTGGCGAGCGTCTTCGCCGGTCAGGACGTCGAGGCCACCGAGAAGGCCCGTTCCCATTTCGCCGACTTCCCGCCGTCGAGCCCGTCGATGGTCCTGTTCAAGGATGGTGAGCTCGTGCACTTCGTGCCGCGCCACCGGATCGAGTCGCGTTCGGCCCAGGAGATCGCCGACGAGTTGACCGAGGCCTTCGACAAGTTCAGTGCAGCCGGAGCCTGATCGTGGGCACCTTCCACGAGGGCAAGGGGCAACTGCACGGGATCACCGTGGTGGTCGACACGGACGGCCCGGAGGTCTGGGTCGGCCGGTGCGACACGATGACCGTCGATCGCATCGTCCTGCTTGGCGCCGATCGGCACGACGAGTCCGAGGGCGCCTCGAGCAAGCAGGAGTGGATCGAACGCGTGGCGACGGTCGGCTTCTTCCCTCGCCACGACCGCGTCGTGCTCGAACTGGGCTCGGTGATCAGCGTGAAGCGCCTGGGCGAGATCGCCGCGTGACATCCGGTCATGGCCGGTGTTCGCTGGACCCCGCCTCCGCGGATCGGAGGCGGGGTTCGTCGTTTCGTCGTCTCGTCGTCCGGAGTCCGACCGGTGGTGCGCCTCTTCCTGACGATCGCGGTGCTCGTGTTCTCGGTCCCCGCCCGGCCGGCGTCGGTGTCCTTCGACGCCGCGGGGGACCCGGCCGACCGTTCGGCGAAGTTCCGACTGCACGTCGATCTCCCGGTGCTCCGTGTGCAGCACACCACGGTCGGCGCCGTCTACGGGCAGCGCTCGTTCTGGGACGTCGACGACGACGACGATCCCTTCCGCGTCGAGACGAACTTCCGGCCCGAGGTGTATCTGCAGACCTCGGCGGCTTCGTGGAGGTGGAGGGGCAGCTACGTCCACGAGTCCAACGGTCTCGAGCAGGGGCTCTCACGCGGATGGAACCGGGTGGTCCTGACCGTGGAACGGCGGTCGGGGTCCTGGCGTGTGACGGCGGCGGCGTGGATCGGCTTCCGGGTCGAGGACACCAACCCCGATCTCCGTCGCACCGTGGGCGACGGGGAGATCCACCTGCGCGGCGACGAGCAGTCGTTCCTGGCGCCCGCGTTCCGGGCCCGCTGGTCGCTCGACCCGGTCGACGACTCGCCGGTCACCAGCATCCGGGCAGCGCTCAGGCTCCCCCTGCCGCACCGGGTCGTCCCCGATCGACGCGTGCGCTTCCTGGTGGAAGTCTTCTGGGGTCGAGGCGAGATGCTGCACGACGACGCACGGATCACCCGTGCGCTGCGGCTGGGCGTGACGCTGGACCGCTGACGCGACACGGTTGCTTCGCTCGCCGACCGCGCTAGACTCCCTCCGAGTCCCGGATCGTTCCCATTCCGCAGGAGCCCCGCCATGCCCACCGTCGTTCTGCTGCGCCACGGTCAGTCCGAATGGAACCTCTCGAACCGCTTCACGGGTTGGACCGACGTGGGTCTGACCGAGCAGGGCGAGGCCGAAGCCCTCGAGGCCGGCCGGATCCTGAAGGCGGAGGGCTACGACTTCGACATCGCCTTCACCTCGGTTCTGCGGCGTGCGATCAAGACGCTGTGGATCACGCTCGAGGAGATGGGACTGGAGTGGATCGACGTGGAGCGTCACTGGCGCCTGAACGAACGGCACTACGGCGCCCTTCAGGGTCTGAACAAGGCGGAGACCGCCGAGGAGCACGGAGACGAACAGGTCCTGATCTGGCGGCGCAGCTACGACGTGCCGCCGCCCGCGCTCGAGCCCGACGACGAGCGTCACCCCTCCCACGATCGGCGCTACGACCACCTGACCAGGGACGAGTTGCCGCTCACCGAGTGTCTGAAGGACACGGTGGAGCGCTTCCTGCCGTACTGGAGCGATCGCATCGCGCCGACGGTGCGCAGTGGCAAACGTGTCCTGATCTGTGCCCACGGGAACTCCTTGCGTGCCCTGGTGAAGTACCTCGACGACGTCAGCGACGACGAGATCGTCGGTCTGAACATTCCGACCGGCGTGCCCCTCGTCTACGAGCTCGACGATGCGTTGCAGCCGATCAAGAGTTTCTACCTGGGCGATCCGGAAGCGGTGGAGGCTCGGGCCAAGGCCGTGGCCGAGCAGGCGAAGAAGAAGTAGCCGCGGCGGATCTGTCCGCTCCGATGACGTTCTCGCGCCGATCCGCGCCTGGGCGTTGACCCGGGGGCGGATCGATCGCTAGCGTGTGCGCACTCGACCTCCCGGGGAGGATGCGCTCATGCGTTCCCCCGTCGTTCCCGTCCTCGTCGTCCTGTCGATCTCGGCGTTCGCACTCGTTCCCGGTTGCGGTGACGACGCCTTGCCCGACGATCCGCGTGGGGACACCTCGGCGCCGCAGCCGACGGTCGATCCCGCGGTGGTCGAACTCCATGCCGTCAGCTCCGAGGTGCTCGGACGTGCGCGCGCGCTCGGCGTGAGCGGCGACGAGTTCCTCGCCCTGTACGATTCCGCCGATCCGCGGGCCCTGGCGAAACGGCTCGGCTTCTCGCTGGCCGAAGAGCAGGACCTCGTGGCTCGCATGGTGCAGGCCCGCGACGACCTGTTCGCGCGTCACCCCGAGTTCGTGGAGCAGGCCCGGCGCGCGGCGCCCTGCACCGACTGCGAACGCGAGGCCGTCGCTCTCGTCGCGAACGCCCTCGACGCACCCGCGCCGGACGAACTCGCACGGCTGCAGATCGTCTGCGACATCCCGGGCCTGATCGGAGACCTCTACGGCTGCATGCGCGCGAGCCTCTGGTCGACGGGCTGCGCGCAGCGGGCGATCTGCACCAACTGCGACGGGTCCGCACTCGATGCCCTGTGCAGCTTCTGACGCGATGTCTCAGTCGTCCCGGGCGCCGTCCTCGATCCACGTACGGATGGTCGTGATCCGGAGACTGTCGAGCGAGCCGAACAGGGGCATGCGGTTGCCGACGTCCGGGTCGCCGATCAGCTTCAGGTACAGCAGCGAGGAATCCGGTTCTCCCGGGACGACGCGGATCCGGTCGGCGTAACCGTCGGCCGGAACGCCCACCAGTCCGGCGTGGCTCGCGCCGGGCGACAGGTCGAGGTTTCCGTTGAGCGTCGGCGGGCTGTGGCAGGCCTGGGTGCAGCGCAGGTCGAAGATCGGCTGGACGTCGGCTTCGAAGCCCACGCCGGCCGGCTCGGGCCCGACCGGATCGTCGGTGTCGTCGTCGCCGCACCCGGCGGCGACGAGGGCGAGCACGACGAGACACGCCGACAACGAGGCCCGGTGACGGCGCACCACGGGTCTCCCGTGGGCGAGGAGGGGTGCGGGGGAGTCCATGGCAGGAGTCTACCGCAGGAAGTCCGGCCACGGCGACCATCGCCGTCGCCGAACGATCGTGCTAGATACGACGGCATGGCCGAACTGCTCCAGATGCGCGGCGTGGGTGCCCACGCCGGACCGCGGGTCCTCTTCCGCGGGATCGACCTGACCCTCCACTCCGGTGACCGTCTGGGTCTGGTCGGACCGAACGGGGCGGGCAAGTCCACGCTGCTTGGCATGCTCGCGGGGGAGGAAGAGCCCTGGGAGGGCGCCCTCAGCGCGCGGCGCGGTCTGCGGGTGGCGTGGTCGCGCCAGGAAGTCGAACTCGACGACCGCGTCGCCGTGGTCGACGTCGTCACCGCCCGGTTGCGGCGCGATCCGGGTCCCCCCGTGGGGACCGACCCCGAGGTGGCCGCGCGCCGCACCCTGGGTCGCTGCGGCTTCGACGACGTCGATGCCCGCGTGTCGAGCCTGTCCGGGGGATGGAAGCGCCGCCTGGCCCTGGCCGCGGAGTTGGCGACCGGCGCTGATCTCCTGTTGCTCGACGAGCCCACGAACCACCTCGATCTCGAGTCGATCGAATGGCTCGAGCGGACCCTCGTCGGCCAGCGCGTGACCTGTGTCGTGATCAGCCACGACCGCCGCTTCCTCGAGACCGTGGCCACGCGCGTCGCCGAGATCGATCCACGGCATCCCGGCTCGTTCTTCGTCTGCGACGGTCATTACAGTGATTTCCTCGAGCAGCGTACCGCGGCCCTCGAGCAGTTGCAGCGCACCGAAGACTCGCTCTCGGCCCAGGTGCGCGAAGAGATCCGCTATCTGCGGCAGGGGCCCAAGGCGCGGCGCAGCAAGTCGCAGACCCGGGTCGACCGCGCGCACGCCACGATCGCCGAACTCGACCGGGTCCGGTCGCTCAATCGTGAGGACCGTGTCGAGGGCTCGTTCACCGACACCGGCCGGCGCACGCGCCGTCTGCTCGTCGCGGAGGGCGCTCGGCAGGAGATCGGTGGCAGCCTCTGCTTCGAGGAGCTCGATCTGGTTCTCGGTCCCGGCCGCCGAGTCGGTCTGGTCGGACCGAACGGCAGTGGGAAGACGACGCTGCTGCGCACACTGCTGGGCGAGATCCCGCCCGAGGAGGGCCGGGTCGACGGGGCGCCCGGTGTCCGTGTCGTCTACTTCGACCAGGAGCGCGAAGAACTCGACGAAACGGTGACCGTGGCCGAGGCCCTCTCGCCGGAGGGCGACCACGTCGAGGTGGCCGGCCGGCGCATGCACGTGAAGAGCTTCGCGCGGCAGTTGCTCTTCCGCGACGACCAGCTCGCCCAGCCCGTCCGCACGCTCTCGGGCGGGGAACGCGCTCGCGTGCTCGTGGCCCGGCTCATGCGCACCCCCGCCGACGTCCTCCTGCTCGACGAACCCACGAACGATCTCGACATTCCGACCCTCGAACAGCTCGAGCGCAGTCTGCTGGACTTCGAGGGCGCGGTCGTCCTGGTCTCGCACGACCGTTTCCTCGTGGACCGGGTGACCACCGACCTGATCGCCCTCGACGGCCACGGTGGCTGGCGCGAGTTGGCCGACCTGTCGCAGTGGGAGGAGATGCGCACCGAACTCCGCCGAGCGGAGACCGAGCGGGCGGGGACGCAGCGGAACCCGTCGACCGCCGTGACGGACACGGCGACTCCCTCGAAGTCCGCGTCGCGGCCGGCCAAGTTGTCGTACAAGGAGAAGCGGGAGCTCGAGTCCATGGAGCCGACGATCCTCGAGGCCGAGGAGCGCGTCGAAGCGCTGGAAGCGCTCAGCCAGGACCCGGCCACGCTCGCCGAGCCCGAGCGCATGCACGAGGTCTACGCCGATCTGAAGGAAGCCCAGGACACCGTGGAGGCGCTGTACGCGCGTTGGAGCGAGCTCGAGGAGAAGGCGCCGTGACCGCTGCGGTGATCCGGTGGCTCGCCGACGATGCCCGCGCGGCGACCGAGATCGAGACGATCCTCGATCGGCGCGAGGTGGAGCGTGGTCGCGTCGAACTCTCCGGGGTCGCCGGTCTGACGCGCGCCGAGATCGAGATCGATTCCCATGGGTCGACGCTGCGTGCCGAACTCCTGGCCGCTGCCCGCGAGCACACCTTCAGCGTCGGGTTGGTCCCGGCCGTGCACCGGGACGTGGCACCGGGCTGGATCGCCTTCGACGCCGACTCGACCCTGGTCGATGCCGAAGGGATCGACCGACTGGCCGAGCGGGCGGGGGTCGGACCCGCGGTCTCCGCACTCACCGCCCGCGCCATGCGCGGTGAGCTCGACTACGAGGCGTCGCTGCGCGAACGGACGAAGCGCCTGGCGGGGCTGGCCTGGAGCGAGGTCGAGGCCGAGGCCGCGGACCTTCCACTGGTCCCGGGAGCCATCGAGGCCGTGTCGACCGCCCGCGACCGGGGCTGGCACGTGGCGGTGATCAGTGGAGGCTTCCTGCCACTCGTCGAGGCCGTCGCCCGCCGCCTGCGGCTCGACCATGCCACGGCCCACGAGCTCGAGGTGATCGACGACCGGCTGAGCGGACGGATCTGCGGGCCGGTGATCGATGCGGCCGCCAAGGCGTCGATCCTCGACCGGCTGCGCGCCGGTCGGCCGGCGATCGCGGTGGGCGACGGCGCGAACGACGCCCCGATGCTCGCTTCGGCCGGACTGGGTGTGGCCTTCGGGTCGAAGTCCGTGCTCGACGCCGTGGCCGACGTCGTCGTGCACCGGCACGACCTGCGCGCCACGGTGGCCCTGGCCCTTCCGTCGTCGGGGCACCCACGTCCGTCACGGTGATGGTCGACGAGCCGCGGGTGCGGCGGAATCACAGCCGCACGAACTGGTCGACGACCAGCACGCCCAGCAGGACCGGCAGGTAGATCAGCGTACCGAAGAAGTATCCTCGGGCCCACCGGGGTCCGGAATCCGGGCGCATCCCCCACAGGGCGCCGATCAGCGATCCCGCGGCCAGGAGCAGCGCGGTGATCGTGTAGAGCGGCCCGCCCACGTGGTAGAGGATCGGCAAGAGGCTGGCGACGATCAGGCCCAGGCAGGTCCCGAACATGTGCCAGATACTGTGGCGATGGCCGTACTCCACCGGCAGGACCTTGAGTCCGGCCGCGTCGTACTCGTCGCGCCGGAAGATGCTGATGGCGATGAAGTGGGGAATCTGCCACAGGAACAGGATGGCGAAGAGCGCCAGGGCCGGGCCCTCGAGGGCCCCCGTCGCGGCCGTCCACCCCATGAGCACCGGGGTCGCGCCGGGAACGGCACCCACGTAGACGGCGGCCACACTGCGCCGCTTGAGCGGTGTGTAGGCGAACAGATACACGACCCAGGCCATCAGTCCGAGTCCGGCGGTGAGCAGGTTGACGCGCCAGGCCAGCAGCGGTAGCGAGACCAGCAGCAGCACCACACCGAAGACCAGCGCCACGCGCGGCGACATGCGACCGGTCGGCAGCGGCCGGTCGGCCGTGCGACGCATCAGGCCGTCCACGTCGCGCTCCAGGTACATGTTCAGGGTCGTGCCCGAAGCGACGACCATGGCCGTCAGCAGCATGGCCTCGACAGCCTCGACCATCGGCAGGTCGACGGGGGCCACCAGGATGCCCACGCCCGTGGTGAACAGGACGAGCGTGGCCAGACGGGGCTTGGTGAGCTCGACGAGATCGACGAGGAACTGCATGGGGCGCGTCTCGCAGGCCGGAGGTGCACCGGCGCCGGGCGGCCCTGGTGCAGATGGACTAGTTAGCGGGCGGGTGGCGCCCCGGCAAGGACCGGGGCACCGTGGACCCTCGCGTGGCACCTAGGGGTAGGTCGGAAGCGTGCCTTCCTCTTCCATCTTCTCGAGTTCCTCGAGGGGCTTCGCGGTGGGCAGTGGGTCGATCTTCTCGACGATCGTGTCGTACTGCTCGCACTCCTCCTCGTTGATCTCGGTCCAGTGGGCCCACTTCTCGGGGACCTCGTCCTCCGGATAGATCGCGCTGACCGGGCATGCGGGCACGCAGGCATCGCAGTCGATGCAGGTCTCCGGGTTGATGTACAGCATGCGCGGGCCGATGTGGAAGGCCTCGACGGGGCACACCTCTGCGCAATCGGTGTAGCGGCAGTCCACGCAGTACTGCGTCACGACGTAGGTCATCGGATCTCCTCGAGTCCAGAACGGGCGAGTCGGGGCGGTCGTGGATCCGGTCCGGGTCCGGACCGCCTCGCCAGGGCTTGAATCGACGGTCCCGGAGCGGAGCACCGGGCGTCCGAAAGGTATCACGCCGCAGCCGGATTGCAGCACCCGATGGGGCGCAGTGGGTCAGCCCGCGGCGGCGGTTGCCAGTTCCGCCGACGGAAACCACTGGTAGAGCATGAAATACACGAGTACGCCGGTCACCGACACGAACATCCAGATCGGCCAGGTGACGCGCGCGACCCCGCGGTGACGCTCGAATCGGCCCCGGAGGGCGAACCACAACGTGGCGAGGATCAGCGGAACCTGCACGGTGGCCAGGATCACGTGCGGGATCAGGATCGCGAAGTACACCGTGCGAGCGGTGCCCTGATGCGTGAACGGGACGGATCCGAACCCGAAGTGGTAGATCAGATAGCTGGTCAGGAAGGCGGCGCTGACGGCGGTCGCGGACAGCATGAGCTTCTTGTGCCGCTCGACGTCGCCCCGCTTGATCGCCACGAAGGCGAGAACCAGGAGAACGGCGGCGATGGTGTTCAGGGTGGCGTTCAGCGCCGGGAGATCGCGGACGTCCAAGATGGGGCCTTTCGGCGACATGTGGATGGGGCTCGGCGCTACGCAAACTCGCGAGAGTGGAGTTCGCCACTGCGTGGCGCGCGGATTCCGACCCATGGCACCGTTCTTGATACATGGTGTTATCTTGATCAATGCTTTATATATGATCCTTCCGAGAGTCCACGAGGAGGTCCGTGCCATGTTCAAGTCCCTCTACGACGCGTTGCGTGCCAAGGACCTCCTGGCGCCAGCGGTGGAGATCACCGACGAGAGCCTCGTCCTGGCCGGACGCTTCACCGAGCAGGTGTCGGGCGGTCTGCTCCTCGGTGAACCCGTCGAGCTCGACGTCATGGCCACCGATCAACAGATCAACGCGGCCGAGATCGAGGTGCGGCGCATGGTCTTCGAGCACCTGGTCATGCAGCCCAGCGTGGACCTGACGACCTCGGTGATCCTGTTGTCCACGATCGGTGACGTGGAACGCATCGGCGACTACGCCAAGAACATCGACCAGTTGCGGCCCCGGCTGCGGGGCGCGTGGCCCACGGGTGGGGGCTTCGATCATCTGGTCATGTATCGTGGCGAGCTGCTTTCGCTCTTCGACGACACCATCGAGACCATCCGCAAGGGCGACGTCGATCTGGGCACGCAGGTGATGGACCGTCAGCACGGCCTCGGCCGGCGTTGCGAGGATCTGGTCGACGGCTTTTGCCGGGACGAGAAGGTCCTGGGCTGCAATGCGGTGGTCGGTTCGTTGACCGCACGCTACTTCAAGCGCATCAGTGCCCACCTGTCGAACCTGGCCTCGGGTGTGGTGAATCCGATCGACCGGATCGGATTCGAGCCGGTGCGCGGCGACGGGTCCTAGAGCCCGGCCAACGGCACGGGATCCAGATAGTGCTGTCGGCGCGACCACGCGTCGCCCGCGCGCAGCACGAGCCCGCGGGCGAATTGGCGGGCGACTTCTGTGTCGGTCTCGCCCCGCTCCACCTGATCGATCAACACCCCCAGGCCGGCCCGTTCGTGCGCCGTGACGCCGTGCATGCGATCGAACAGCACGGCGAGGGCGCGCACGTGCCCGACCACGGTGGGATCGGCGTACATGCGTTCGGCGAGGAGCTGGCCGGTGGCCCGCAACGCGGCGTTGTCGGCGCCGCAGCGGTCGAAGGCGATCGGGGTCCGTTCGCGACACGCGAGGAGCAACGCGTGGCGATCGAGGAGATCGGCCACCGCCTCGGCGCGATCGACCGCGTCGTCGGGAAGGGTCGCGATCCGATGCCGCCACCGTGCCCGCGCCTGGGCCCGCTCGAGGAAGTGTCGGCGTCGTTCGGGCACCTGCACGTCGTCTTCGTCGCAGGTCGGCAGTTGGGGGGCGACGGCGAGCAGCCGTTCGGCGAAGAAGCCGCGGGCGCGGTCGATCGCCGTGCCGCCGTCGAAGACGTCGACGCCGTTCACGCCGCAGCTCGGGCTGCGGGCCTTGAACACGTAGCCGTCGAGGGCCTCGAGGTCGAGGTCGCCGAGTCTCTCGTCGGCCCAACCCTGCAGCCGTTCGGTGTGATCGGTCGTCGCCTCGACCTCGCGCACGCGGACCGAACCGTCGGCGCTCTCCAGCTGGATCTTCGGGCGGGGAACGCCGAGTCCGGCCTCGGCCTCGGGGCACACGCGCACCCACTCGACCATGGGACCGAAGCGGTCCGCCACCCAGTGGTCGTGCTCGTCCGACCCGTCGTAGCGAACCGCTTCGCCCAGTAGACAGCTGCTCACGCCCAGCCGGAGCCGGGTCCCGAGCGAGAGATCCATCTCCGCTCCCGTGCTCGCCCGCCGCGCACGGCGGGTGGCCGGATCAGCCCTGTTCCTTCTGGCGGATCAGGTTGAGGGCGCTGCCGGCGCGGAACCACTCGATCTGCTCGTCGGTCAGCGTGTGCTTCGCCTCGAAGCGATCCTCGCTGCCGTCGGCGTGCTTCAGGACGACGGTCACGTTCTTCTTCGGCGCGAGTTCGGTCAACCCGAGAATGTCGACCTGGTCGTCCTCCTGCACCTCGTCGTAGTCGGCGGGGTCGACGAAGGTCAGCGGCAGCACGCCCTGCTTCTTCAGGTTGGTCTCGTGGATGCGCGCGAAGCTGCGCACGAGCACCGCCCGGGCGCCGAGGTGCCGCGGCTCCATGGCCGCGTGCTCGCGGCTGCTGCCCTCGCCGTAGTTGTCGTCGCCCACGGCGATCCAGCCGATGCCCTTGTCCTTGTAGGCGCGGGCGATCTTGCTGTAGCCGTCGATCGAGCCGTCGAGCTGGTTCTTGCCCTTGCCGGGATCGTGGCCGAAGGCGCTGACCGCACCGATGAACATGTTGTCGCTGATGTTGTCGAGATGTCCGCGGAAGCGCAGCCACGGACCGGCCGGGCTGATGTGGTCGGTGGTGCACTTGCCCTGCGCCTTCACCAACACGCGCAGGTCGGAGAAGTCCTTGCCGTCCCACGGCTCGAAGGGTGTGAGCAGCTGCAGGCGCTTGCTGTCGGGCTCGACCACGACCTCCACGGCGCTGCCGTCGGCGGCCGGCGGCTGGTAGCCACGTTCGCCGGCGTCGAAGCCGCCTTCGGGCAGCTCGTTGCCGGTGGGCGGGTCGAGCTTCACCTGCTCGCCCTTCTCGTTGGTCAGCGTGTCGGTGAGCGGGTTGAAGCTCAGCCGGCCGCTCAGGGCGATCGCGGTGACGATCTCGGGGCTGCCGATGAAGGCCAGCGTGTCGGGATTGCCGTCGTTGCGCCGCGGGAAGTTGCGGTTGTAGCTGGTCAGGATCGAGTTCTTCGTGCCCTCGGGCACGTCGTCACGCTGCCACATGCCGATGCACGGACCACAGGCGTTGGCCAGGACCGTTCCACCGATCTCGGTCAGTTCCTGGAGCTGGCCGTCGCGGGCGATGGTCGCGCGGACCTGCTCGCTGCCAGGGGTGACCATGAACTGGGTCGCGGTCTTGAGGCCCTTGTCCCGGGCCTGGCGCGCGATGCTCGCCGAGCGGTCGATGTCCTCGTAGCTGCTGTTCGTGCAACTGCCGATGAGCGTGCTGCTCAATTCGTCGGGATAGTCCTCGTTCTGCACGGCCTTCGCCATCTCGCTGATCGGACGCGCGAGGTCGGGGGTGTGCGGACCCACGATGTGCGGCTCGAGCGTCGACAGATCGATCTCGACGATCTTGTCGTAGTAGGTTTCGGGGTCGGTGTGGATCTCGGGATCGGCCACGAGTTCGGGTGCGTGCTTCTGGGCCAGCGCGGCGACCGCCTCGCGGTCGGTGGCCTCGAGATAGCGGGCCATGGCCTCGTCGAAGGGGAACACGCTGGTGGTGGCCCCCAGCTCGGCGCCCATGTTGCAGATGGTGGCCTTGCCGGTGCAGCTGATCGACTTCGTGCCCTCGCCGAAGTACTCGATGATCGCGCCGGTGCCGCCCTTCACAGTGAGCAGGCCGGCCAGCTTGAGGATGACGTCCTTGGGGGCGGTCCAGCCGCCCATCTTGCCGGTGAGCTTCACGCCGATGATCTTCGGCCAAAGCACCTGCCAGGGCATGCCGACCATGGCGTCGACGGCGTCGGCGCCACCCACACCGACAGCGAGCATGCCCAGTCCACCGCCGTTGGGCGTGTGGCTGTCGGTGCCGATGATCAGCTGACCCGGGGCGGCGTAGTTCTCGAGCACGACCTGGTGGATGATGCCCGCGCCGGGCTTCCAGAAGCCGATTCCGTACTTCTCGCTGGCCGATCGCAGGAACTCGTAGACCTCGGAGTTCTCGTCGTTGGCCACGGCCAGATCGGCGTCGGCGCCCACGCGGGCGCGGATCAGGTGATCGCAGTGCACGGTGCTGGGCACGGCCACGGTCGGTTTGCCCGCGCTGATGAACTGGAGGATGGCCATCTGCGCGGTGGCGTCCTGCATGGCCACACGGTCGGGGCGGAGACTGGCGACGGTGACGCCGCGTTCGGGCTTCGCCTTCGGGTCGTCGAGGTGCGCGACCAGGATCTTCTCGGTCAGGGTCAGGGCTCGACCGTAGGTCTGGCGTCCGATCGCGTGTCGTTCGGCGAACGACCCGTAGAGGGTCTCGAGGGCCTTGATCGTCTCCATGTTCTGCCTCGCGAAGGAAGAAAGGGCACAGGCGGCGCGGAATCGGGTGGTCGCGCCGGGCGCACGCGCACAGGATAGTGCGATCGTGCGCGAGGTCCACCGGGCCAGCCCCTTTCCGTAGCGACAGAGGCGGTCTGCGGGTCAGCCCTCGGATTCGGCGGCGCTGGGGGGCGGTTCGCCGTCGGCGCGCTCCAGGATCGCCCGGCGCAGACTCTGGTAGCGCTCCTCGGCCGGCTGGTCGAAGACGGGGTCGGGCTGATCGAACATGGTGAAGTCGATCACTTCCCAGTCTTCTGCGCCCAACATGCGCTCGGCGGTGGGGAAGAAGACCCGTTCCTCGGTCTCGAGGTGTTCGCGATAGACCTCGGAGAAGTGCCGCAATTCTGGGGCGAGCGACGGATCGGGTCGGCCGGCGGCGCGGCGGGCACGGTCGGCGGTCCGGCGTGTGAGCGCGGTGAGTTCTTCGTGGTCGTCGATCAGGTCGCCGAGACGGCGTGCGGCGTCGGGGTCGCGCACCTGCAACCGACGGAGCACCAGGTCCTCCTTCGGATGGTGACAACAGTCGGGGTATCCGAGAAAGTACTCGAAGACCTGGTCGAGCAACCGGGCGTCGAAGGGCGTTCCCCGCTCGATTCCCCGGGTGATCCCCTCGAGGACGTCGAGAACGCGCAGGAAGTTGCGATGCTCCAGGCGCAGGAGCACGAGCGTGTCCGCCATCAGTGTGCAGTCCTCGCAGTGGATCGGGACCGGGCGTGGACAGGAGGGCGAATGACGCGATCACTATACCACGGCCGGACGATCCGCGAGATCCCGGGTTCCCTGGCGATCGTGCTGGCGGTCCTGGTCGCGCTCTCCGGGCCGTCGCGGGCTCAGATCGTGAACACGCTCGAGAGCCTCGATCCCGAGGCCTCCGGATTCGACGCCGTCCTCGACATCGCCCTGGAGGCATCGGGCGGGAACACCGAGACCTTCGACGTCGCGGTCACGGCCACCCTGCAGTGGGCGAGCCAGCGCGACCGGCTTCGCGCGATCCTCGGCTACGACCTCGAACGTGCCGATGGTACCGACAACGCCGACGACACCTTCTTGCACCTGCGCCACAACCGTGCCTTCGGCGAGGTCCTGAACTCGTTGCTCTTCGTGCAGTGGCAGCGCAATCCCTTCCAGCGTCTGCGGTCGCGATTCCTGCTGGGTGTGGGGGCGCGCTTCGACCTGGTCCGGGCGGAGGCCGTGCACCTACGTCTCGGCACGGCCCACATGGTCGAGATCGAGCGCATCGACGGCGGCACCGAGGTCGAGGACACCGACCAACGCCTGTCGAGCTTCCTGGACTTCGCGTGGCGCCTCCCGAGTGGGGTCACGTTCTCGGCCAACGCCTTCGTCCAGCCGCGCTGGGACCAGCCGGACGACCTTCGGGCGATCGCCAGTGCCGGCCTCGAGGCACCGCTCGGCGGCGGATTCGCGCTGCGGACCACCGTCGACGCTGCCTACGACTCCGAACCGCCCGACGATGTCGACGAGCTCGACTGGGACCTCGCCACCGGCCTGCGCTTCCGCTACTGATGCCCGGCCTCGGCGCGGGCCTTGTGCAGATCCACGCGTGTGAGAACCGCGATCCCGCCCAGGAACAGCAGGATCAACGCGATCACACCGTAGCGTGATTCGCCCGTGAAGCGGGCCACCGTGGCCAGCAGGGCCGGCCCGATGATGCTCGCGAACTTGCTGCTGACGTCGTAGAAGCCGAAGAACTCGCTGCTCCGATCGAGTGGGATCATGCTCGCGAACAGCGAGCGACTCAGCGCCTGGCAACCGCCCTGGAACATCGACACACCGATCGCCATGAGGAAGAAGTCGCGCTCGGTGTGCACGAACCAGGCGAATCCGCACAGGATCGTGTAGCCCACCAGTCCCACCAGGATCGCGTTCCGGGTTCCGATGCGTTTCGCCAGCCGGCCGAAGAGGATCGCGAAGGGAAAGCCCAGGAACTGCACCAGTAGAATGGCCAGGATGAGCTGGGTGCGATCGAGGCCGATCTCGGCTCCGAAGGCCGCGGCCATGACCACGATGGTGCCGATGCCGTCGTTGTACAGCCAGAAGGCCACGAGGAACTTGAACGCCTCGCGGTAGCGGCGAAGTTCGCGGAAGGTGCGTCGTAGGCGGCGGAAGGCCTCGGCGACGCGTCGGAAGGTTCCCAGCGTGGCCACGGTCGGATCCGCGGGGCCGTGCTCGTGCACCTGCCGCAGGATCGGCACCGTGAAGGCCGCCCACCACAGTCCCGTGGTCAGGAACACGATGCGTGTGGCCCAGGTGGTGTCGGGGATCCCCAGCCAGCCCGGGTAGCTGATCACCAGGACCTGCAGCGCCAGGAGGATTCCGCCGCCGAGGTACCCGAAGGCGAAGCCGCGGGACGAGACGGTGTCGTAGTCCTCGGGCGGTGCGACGTGCGGTAGCAGACTGTCGTAGAGCACGACCGAACTGGCGAAGGCGATGCGTGCGAGCACGTACAGCGCGGCGGCCAGGACCCAGTCGCCCGGCCCGGCTCCGAAGAGCGCGGCCGTGAAGAGCGCCCCGGCGAAGGCGAAGCCCCCCAGCAGCTTCTTGCGCCCGGAGCCGGCATCGGCGAAGGCACCGAGCACCGGGGCCGCGAAGGCGGTCAGGGCCATGGCCAGCGTGTTGGCGTAGCCCCAGTTCGACGTCGCCATCGCCGGATCCAGGCCCTCGCTCGCGACGCGCGAGAAGTACACGGGCAGGACCGCCGCCATGATGGTCGTCGCGAAGGCGGAATTGCCGACGTCGTAGAGGATCCAGGCCCGCTCGGCGCGGTTCATCGTAGTCCCCTGCTCCGGAGGAGATCCCGCAACCGCGCGGGATGGTCGGTGATGATCCCGTCGGCGCCGCGATCGATCAAGCGCTGCATGGTGGGGACGTCGTTCACCGTCCAGTAGCGTACGGCGATGCCGAAGCGGTGCGCGTCGGCGAGCAGGAGTGGAGTGTCGAGCCGCTGCCCCCTGTACGACACCGGGATCTGCAGGGACCGGGCGCGTGGGTGATAGCCCCACCAGACCCGGGTGCGATGTCGCAGGAAGAAGCGCCAGGCCGACGCACGATCAAAGAAGCGCGGCAGGTCGGGGTCCAGGGCGGCCAGGCGCCGCGCACTGCGCGCGGACTCCGCACTCACGGCCACGCGCCCCCGGGCGCCGGCCGCGTCCACCAGTTCCACTGTCCGCCGCTCGGCGGCCGGGTCGCCCTCCTTGAGATCCAGCGACAGCCAGGTGTCGGGATACCGCGCGAGCACGTCCTCCAGGGTCGGGACATGGATTCCGCACCCGCGGAAGGGGTGTTCGCCGGCCTCGTCACGGAAACGGTGACCCGCGTCCAGGGACTGCAGCTCGTCGAGCGTGAAGGCGTGGGCGGGGCCCCGGCCGTCGGTGGTCCGGTCGACGGTGCGGTCGTGCAGCACCACCACGTAGCCGTCGCGGGTGCACCGCAGGTCGAGCTCCAGACCTTCGGCCCCGTCCTCGAACACCGCGCGGTCGAAGGCCTCGATCGTGTTCTCGGGGGCGCGGCCGCTGCTGCCGCGGTGGGCGATGACGAAGGGCGCCGCCGCCTTCGGACGGCGCCCCGTCGGCTCGGTCGGGGTCACGACCGGTCCCGGACCAGGCGCAGGAGCGACGAACCCACCCAGGGTGTGTCGTCGCCGCGAACCAGAACCGCTCCGAAACTCCACCCGACCTCGCCGACGTCGTCCGGGAACACGTCGCGGACCGGGCCGCTGAGAACGCGCGGTTGCTGTCGGGTGAGCAGGAAGGGCTGCGGGAACGCGCCCTCCACGAGCCGGAGTCCGCGGACCCGGCGGAGGCTCGGTCCCGTCCAGTCGAGAGGGCGGCCGTGGACGAGGACCAACTCGTCGGCGAGCAGGTCTCCGTCGAGGCACCACCGCACGCGCGGGCGATCGTCGGCACGCCGGGCCTCGGCGGGAACGTGGATCTCGGCGTCTTCGACCTGGACGCGTCGTCCGTCCCGGTGAACACGGATCCGGATGTCCACGACGGGGAGCGGGGCCGGGCGGACGGCTTCGGCCATTTCCCGGATCATGTCGGACCTCCTCCTGGCGAGAGAGGAATGTCCACGGGCCGGGCTCGAGGGGGTCGGGTCGTCGGGGTTGCAGGCCTCGTGTCCTGATGGCTCTTCGACATTCTAGCGCATCGTGGCGGTCGGCGTCCAATTGCGGTGTCAGAGCGCCGGAATTGCCGACACCCGTGGTCTTCTGCTAGCTTGCGGGCCGGGCTCCCGCCTGTCTTCGCTCACCCATGCGGGAGGATCCGTCATGGCTCGCGCCCTGGTCCTGCTTGCCGAGGGATTCGAGGAGATCGAGACCGCGACCGTGGTCGACGTGCTGCGGCGCGCCGAGGTCGAGGTCGTCCTGGCCGGCCTGCACGGGGAGAACGCCGTGCAGGGCTCGCGCGGCATGGTCTTCGTCCCCGACTCCGCCTTCGACGAGGCCGATTCCGACGTCGATCTCCTGGTCCTGCCGGGAGGGTCGCGGGGCGCCGAGAACCTCGCCGCCGATCCCCGGGTTCGCGCGCTGCTGCGCGAGCGTGTCGACGCCGGGCGACCGGTTGCCGCCATCTGCGCCGCTCCGTTCGCGCTCGACCAGGCGGGCGTGCTGCGCGAGGGCGAGTTCACGTGCTACCCGGGCTGGGAGTCGCGGCTCGACACGAAGGGCCGTCGCCACGAGCCGGTGGTCGAGACCGAGGGCCTGGTCACGTCGCAGGGACCGGGGACCGCCATGGACTTCGCCCTCGCCCTCGTCGCGCGTCTGTGCGGGCGGGCGAAGTCGCTCGAGGTCGCGCGCGCACTGCTGCACGCGGCGTCCTGATCTCAGCGATCGACGGTTCGCAGATGCCCGGCGACCTGCCGGCCCAGCGTCCACGTCCGGGCCAGCATGAAGGTGCTGAGGGCCGCCCACAGCCAGTGGACGTCGCCGGTCGTGACGGCCACGGCGGCGAGGGGCACGAAGCCCCCGAGCGTCGACACGATCATCGCCCGTCTCAGCGTGGCCCCCGCGGTCAGTCCCAGGAAGAACCCGTCGTACACGTAGGCCGGCGCGCTGAACACCAGGACGGGCACGAGCCAGAGCACGATCTCGACCATGCGGTCCATGACGTCGACGTGATCGACGAGCAGGCCGAGGAGCGCGCGGGGAAAGAGCACACACGCGACCGCCACGATCGTGCTCGTGCCCACGCCCCAGGCCATGGCCACGCGCAGGGTGCGGTGCAGGGCTTCGCGATCGTTCTCGCCCGCGAAGACGCCGACCAGACTCTCGACCGCAAAGGCGAAGCCGTCGACGAACCACGCGGCCAGCATCACCACCTGCCGTAGCACGGCCGTGGCGGCCAGCGTGACCGTGCCCATGGCGGCGGCGATGTTCGTGAACACCGCGAACACACCGACGAGCAGGAGCGTGCGGATCGTGATGTCGCGTCCGAGCGAGAAGAAGCCACCGAGGGCTCGCCGGTCGCTCAGGCGCGGCAGGACACGGCGGACCGCACTCCACGGAAGCGCGGGGGCGACGAGGCGCAGGGCGACCGCGGTCATGGCCACCTGGCTCAGTGCCGTGGCCGCGCCCGCGCCGGCGGCGCCCCAGCCGAGACCGGCGATGAACGCCACGTCGAGCACGATGTTCGTTCCGTGTCCGACCATCGACATGACCAGCGCCTGACCGCTCCGTTCCCGGCCCAGCAGCCAACCCAGCCACGCGTAGTTCAGCAGGACGAAGGGCGCGCCCCAGATCCGCGCGTCGAAGTAGGCCCGTGCGGCGACCTCGAGCTCGGCCGTTCCCTGCAGGGCCAGGAACCCGGCTTCACGCAGGGGCCACTGCAACACCAGGATCGCCACGCCGGCCGTGACGGCGATCGCGACGGCCCGCAGGGCGATCGTGCGCTCGGCGTCGGGATCGCGTCGGCCCCGCGCCTGCGCGGTGAGGCCGGTCGTGGCCATGCGCAGGAATCCGAAACCCCACAGGAAGACGTCGAACAGCACCGTGGCCAGGGCCACACCGGCCAGGTCCCGTACGTCGGCCAGGTGTCCGAGCAGTGCCACGTCGATGGCGCTCGCCAGCGGGACCATGAGGTTCGACAGGATGTTCGGCACGGCCAGCCGCAGGAAGCGGCTCTGCAGTCCGCGGATCCCGTTCATCCTCCGACGCGCGGCTCCGGGTACGTGCGTCCGGGGTCGACGGTCGCCGACCAGGGCGCGTTCCACACGCGTTCGAAGAAGGCGTCGACCTCGCGGGCGAAGCTCGCTCCCTCGACGACCAGGCCGTGGTGGCGGCCGCCGTGGAAGTAGTCGTGGCTCCAGTTGCTCGTGCCGACCCAGGCGAACCGTCCGTCCACGCTCAGGGTCTTGGCGTGCAGGACGCGCCCGTAGGGAACGAATCCGCCGGACCAGCCGGGGACCGTCGCGATGCGGACCTCGATCCCCGGGACACACTGCAGACTCTGCAGGTGCTCGATCTGTCCCGGCCGCGTGTTCCAGTGCGACACGAGCAGCTCGACCCGGACTCCGCGGGCAGCCGCGCTGCGCAGCGCGTTGTCGAGATCCGGCCAGAACTCGCCGTCGCGCGTGATCGGGCTGTAGGTGAGCATCTGCGCCCGCACGCGTTCGGTGGAGGTGTCGATCGCGTCGAGGAGGTGCGGGAGATCCCACAGCGTGCGGTCGGGCAGCAGTCGGGGACCCCCGAGCACCGGCACGATCTCGACCGTGGCACCGTCGTGTTCGACGGTGCGCGGGAACACCGACGTGTCGACGTCCCATGCATCGTTCGACGTCGCGACACCGGTTCCGCCCGCGACCCTCCAGTCGGTGTCGAACACGGCTTCGTAAAGGCCCACCGTCTTCGGTTCGACGATGCGAACCCCGAGCTCGACGATGTGTTCGAGTGCGCGCCAGTCGAAGTTCTGGCTGCCGACGAAGGCCTCGCGCCCGTCGACCAGCATGAGCTTGGTGTGCAGCGGACCGCCGAGCAGCTCACGGGTGCGCAGACGGCGGACCTCGATGCCGTCGACGGCGTCGAGTCGACCGAGGGTCTCGGGATAGGTCGCGTGGAAGGAGTCCTCGGCGAGCCAGCGCACGGTCACCCCGCGCGCGGCCGCACGCTCGAGCGCCACGATCACCGGCTCGAGCCGTGACCCCTCGCGGTTGCTCGCGTAGAAGTGCGCCAGATCGATCCGCACGGTCGCGTCGTCGATCATGTCCACCCACACCGCGTGCGCCGCCGGCAGCGCGGGGGGTGCGGGATCATCGACTTCGATCGGCCAGGTGGCCACGAGCTGCAGCGCCGTCGGACCCGCTACGGCCGCGTCGCGGGCTCCGGCGCCGGCGACGAGTGCGGTGGCGGCCACTCCGAGAGTCCGGAGTTTCTTGAAGATTCGATGAAGGGAGCGCAGGCCGCTGCTCATGGTCGCGGACTCCGTCTGGGGTCGGAAGGTACGCCAGGGCCGCGGATCGGGGCTTCCTCCGGTCCCCGGATCGGCTCCGAAGTCGTGACAAGGTGCCATGAGGGGGGCGGACTGCCCAGTGTGGAAGTTGCCTGCCACCGGACTCCCGCCTACACTCGGGCGGACCGTGCCCCGTGGAGCCATCCGCGGGGTGAGCACCTCGCATCGAGTGGGCGAGTATGCACGTCGCCGTGGGTTGCGACCACGCGGGGTTTCCCCTCAAGGACCTGGTGCTGCGCTGCGTGACCGAAGCCGGTCACGTGATCGTCGACTGTGGCACCCATTCCACGGAATCCGTCGACTATCCCGACTACGCCGCCGCCGTCGCGCGCGAGGTCGCCGAGGGGCGGGCCGAGCGGGGGATCGTCCTGTGCGGCAGCGGGGTCGGGGCCTGTGTCGCCGCCAACAAGGTGCGGGGCGTGCGGTCCTCGGTCTGTCACGACACCTACTCGGCCGCTCAGGGTGTCGAACACGACGACATGAACGTCCTCTGCCTCGGCGCGCGGATCATCGGTCCGGCGGTGATGCCCGATCTGCTGCGGGCCTTCCTGGCCGCGCGGTTCAGTGGCGAGGACCGTCACGCCCGGCGGTTGGGGAAGGTACTGGACATCGAGGCCGGTCGATGGCCGGACTCCGTACCCGCACCGCCCGACGGAGGAAGCCGATGAGCACGAAGAATCCCCTGGTGGCCCTGCACGACCTCGGTCAGTCCTTCTGGTGGGACCAGCTGTCCCGCCGCGAGCTCCAGGAGGGACTGGTCGAGCGCATGCGCGACGAGAACGGCATGCGCGGCATCACCAGCAATCCCGCGATCTTCCAGAAGTCCCTGCAGGACGGCGACGTCTACGACGACGACATCGCCCGGTTGTTCGCCGACGGCCACGACGCCCAGGCGGTGTTCTGGAGCCTGGCCGTCGACGACATCCAGCGCGCCTGCGACGTCCTTCGGACCGTGTACGACGCGAGCGACCGGGCCGACGGGTTCGTGAGCCTGGAGGTCGATCCCCGTCTGGCCCACGACACCGAGACCACCGTGGAGGAGGCGCGTCGTCTCTGGGGAGAGGTGGATCGTCCGAATCTCATGATCAAGATTCCAGGCACCCCCGAGGGCGTGCCCGCGATCCGTACCGCATTGACCGAGGGCATCAACGTCAACGTCACGCTGTTGTTCTCGCCACAGGCACACATCGACGTCATGCACGCCTACGTCGACGCCGTCGAGGCTCGCCACCGGGCCGGCGAATCGATCGACGACGTCGCGGGCGTGGCCAGTTTCTTCGTCAGCCGCGTCGACTCGCTGGTCGATTCGAAGCTCCCCGAGGGGTCCCCGCTGGGCGGACGGGCCGGTGTCGCCAACGCCAAGGTGGCCTACGCGAACTTCGAGGAGATCTTCGGGTCGGACCGCTGGGCGGCACTCGCGGCTGCCGGCGCGCGCGTGCAGCGCCCGCTGTGGGCCAGCACGAGCACGAAGGATCCGTCCTACCGCGACACGATCTACGTCGAGGAGCTGATCGGTCCCGACACCGTGAACACCATGCCCACCGTCACCCTCGAGGCGTGGCTCGACCACGGCGAGCCCGAGGCGGACACGGTGAAGCGCGACGTCGACGGAGCTCGTCGCGTCTTCGAAGACCTGGGCGCGGCCGGCGTCGATTTCGACGCCGTCACCGCGCAGCTCCTGCGCGAGGGTGTCGAGAAGTTCGAGACCGCCTTCGCCGGTCTGATCGAATCGATCGACGCGAAACGATGAGCGACCTGACGGAAGAACGTCCCGAGGACCTGCCGCGCGTCGCCGCGCCGGCCGCGTCGATGTCACATCGGGAGCGCTGGCTGCGCGTCCTGGCCCTGGCTGGTGTCCTCTACGTCTTCCTCATGTCGATCGAACTGATCGGCGACACCTTCAAGCTCATGGGCGACGACTTCGCCCGCGGCCTATTCGAATACACGCTCAATCCCTTCAGCGGACTGCTGACGGGCATCCTGGCCACCAGCATGGTGCAGAGTTCGAGCACGGTGACCTCGATCATCGTGAGTCTGGTGGCGTCGGGCAGTGTGGGGATCGAACAGGCCGTGCCCATGGTGATGGGTGCCAACATCGGCACGAGCATCACCAATACGATCGTCTCGCTCGGCCACATGACCGCGAAGCAGGAGTTCCAGCGGGCCTTCGCCGGGGCCACCGTGCACGATTTCTTCAATCTGCTCGCGGTGGCCGTCTTCCTTCCGCTGGAGCTGGCGACCGGGTTCCTGCACAAGGTCGCCGTGGCCACCAACGAACTGCTCATAGGCCGGGGTGGTGTCGACTTCGACAGTCCGCTGAAGCAGGCGGTCGAGCCGACCGTCGAAATGCTCGAGTCGACGTTGGTCGCCGTGAGCCCGAACAACGTCGTCGCCGCGTTCATCCTGCTGGTCATGGGGCTCGTCCTTCTCATCGGCAGCCTGCGCTACCTGGTCCGGCTGATGAAGTCGCTGATGATGGGCAAGGTCGAGGTGGTGCTGCACCGCTACCTGTTCAAGCATCCGATCCGCGGGATCGTCGTCGGCTCGATCATCACCATCCTCGTGCAGAGCAGCAGTGTGACCACGAGTCTGACCATTCCGCTGCTCGCGGCCGGGTTCGTGAGTGTGGAGAACATCTTCCCCTTCGTGCTCGGCGCGAACGTGGGCACCACCATCACGGCACTGCTCGCGAGCATGGTCACGGGGAGCTCCGAGGCACTCACGGTGGCGTTGTGCCACGTCTACTTCAACATCTTCGGGATCGCGGCGCTGTACTGGTTCCGGCGGATCCCGATCGGTCTGGCCAAGGGGCTAGGGCGCATCGCGGTCCACTCTCCCGGATACGCGATCGGCTACGTTCTCGGCGTGTTCTTCCTCCTGCCCGTCGTGCTGATCTGGATCGCGCGCTAGCCCGGTCTCCGTCGGGCGTGCTCGTCTGGTCCTTGACGAGCGCGGGTGTCGCGGGGGACATTCACGGGCACGTCCTCACACCCGGGGCGGATCGGCTCCTCCTGGTGACATGAATCCGAGAATCCTCTGCACGATCCTGGCCGGGTGCCTCCTGGCGAGTCTCGCGACGCCCGCGGAGGCCCGGGACAGGGCGCCCGACCGCTGGGTGCTCGAATTCGGGCCCTACGTGGGCTACTACGACTTCGACCGGCTGACCGACTACGAGGACTTCGGCCTCTTTGGCGCCCGACTCGGTGCGCAGATGTCGTCGTGGTTGCGGCTCGAGGGCAGCTTCGACGAGGTCTACACCGAGCGCGCGGTCAGCGGGAACAGCGCGCGGCAGGTGAGTTTCGGGCTGCACGCGCGCATCGAGCCCTGGGCGACCCGCTGGGCGCCGTTCCTCCTGGTCGGTGGTGCGCTCGTGATCCTCGACGATTCCGACGACCCGGACTCGTACGGTGAGGCCTACGACGTCGGTCTGGGCCTGCGCTACATGGCCAACCGGCACTGGATGGTGCGCGGCGAGTGGGTGCTGCGGCGCCAGGCCTTCTCTCGCTGGACCGTGCAGCAGGACGAACTGGGCGATCTCGAGCTGGTGGACGACGGCGTGTCGCTGTGGGGCCGGGCCCTGCGGATCGGAGCGAGCTATGTCTTCTAGGCTCGTGCTCGGGATCGTGGCGATGTCCGTGCTCATGGCCGCGCCGGCGTGGGCGCAGCTCGGCGGCCGGGGACTGGAGTTCTCGGTCAACGCGGGTTGGACCGACTTCGACGAGGAGATCCGCTTCGAAGACGACGTCAGCGTCAGCGCGACGGTGCTCGCCGAGGTGTTGCCCTTCTTCTCCATGGGACTCGAACTGGGTCGTGTGGGCGCGCGCGACCGTGTGCGCGACGAGTTCCAGGACGTGGTCGTGGTTTCGGTGCGCGGCCGTGTCGAGCCCTGGCGCGAACGGCGCCTGAACGGCGGCATGCTGCTGGGCGTGACCTTCGTCGCCTTCGAGAACCGCCCGAACATCGACTCGGTCAGTGAGGGTTTCGAGTTCGGCGGCAGCGGCCGGTGGAACATCGACACCGACTGGCGCGTGCGCTTCGACGCCATCCTGCGCCTGCAGACCGTGAGCCGCCCCGTGCTCGACGAGGCGGGCATCCCCACCGGCGACGAACAGGAGATCGGCTTCGTGTGGAGCCAGGTCTACCGGGTCGGAGTGGGGCGTGGCTTCTAGATGGACCCTCGTCGGTCTCGCGCTGGCGCTCGCACTCGGTGGGTGCACGGGCGACCTGTTCGTGCCGGAGGGTGAGCGCGGGGTCGTCGACGAGTCCGAGGCGCCGGCCGACTCGCTGGGGGACTTCGAGCCGTGGGCACCGGCCTTCCGGGTGATCGGCGTCGACGGTGTCGAGTGGTCGGACTTCTCGATCTTCGTGTCCAACGAGGTCTACTATCCCGGGACCGGACCCGCGGCCGCGCGCCGGGACTGGTTCACGTTCCGTTCGGACGGTGACGAGGCCCGGCCCATCCATCCGCCACTGGACCTCGAACTGGCGTTCGTTCCCGACAGCGTGGCCACGTGGTCGGACTTCGCGGTGATCCCCGTGTCCGGCGACACCATCGAGGTCGACCTGCGGCGTACGACCCACGCGATCGGCGTCGCGTTCGACGTTCCGTCGGACTGGGGACCGCCCAGCATGAGCGCGCGCGTGATCGCGGAATCGGAGCCGCCTTCGGACACGGAGACCATCCGCCGCTCGCGGTCGGTGCGGATCTCGCGGGTCGTGGGCGATTCGCTCCGTCTGTGGCTGTCGGAGCGGATCACCGAGATCGAATTGATCGACTTCCGCTTCGCCGACCTCGGACCGGATCTCGAGGGTGCCCTGCGATGGGCGGTCATTCCCGCGGCCCCCCCCGACGCGGTGGCCTCGACGGGGATCGAGTTCCGTCCCCCCGTCTTCCACCTCCGGTTGCTGCAGGGCGGCGCACCGATCGCCCCGACGCCGGTGAGGATCGAGATCCACTCGTCCGATCCCGACTTCGGATTCCGACGCATGGCACGATTCGACGGGATCGTCGGGGACGACCCCTGGGCACTGGTGGCGCCGGACGACCAGGTGGAGATCGAACTGGAGTGCGAGCAAGACGGAGAGTGGTTTCTGCCCTGGGTCACCGACCTGACGGCGGTCCCCGGTGACACGGTGACCGCCGAACTGGGGCGGTACGATGTCACCGTCGAGGTCGTCGAGACCGACGGGTCGCCGGCTGCCGGAGCCTGGGCCCGCATGGCGTCCGTCTTCGTCTTCCGTGAGGCGAACTCCACCACGGGTCTGGACGGTCGTGTACGCTTCGTCAGCGAACCGGGAATCCGTGAGCTGCAGGTCGGGTGGTCCGGTGGCCGGGTCGTGACCGACACGACGATCACCGTCGAGGACGACGTGCTCGTGCAGATGGAGTTGCCGCGATGAGGTGGCCGGCGTCGACGGTGTTCCTGCTGATCGTGGGCGTCGCCGCCGGTGTGGTGGGATGCCGCGACCTCGTGGGGCCCGAGGCCATCGAACAGCTGGGGCCGCGGCGTCCGGTCGAAGGTCGGCTCGCCGGTCTGGAAGGCTTCGACGTCGTCACCGCCCGCATCACCTTCGACACGCGACCGTACACCGATCCCTACGAGGACGGCGAGCTGTGGTCGTTCGAGACCGACGGTGGCACGTCGTTCGACTTCGAGCTGCCCAACGGGACCGACACCTTCGCCGACGTCATGGTCACGTGGCTCGAGGACACCGAACTCGTGCGCGAATTGTTCCCGCAGGTGCCCCTGCGGGGCGCAGTGATGGAACTCGACTACGATGCGCGCCGCATCGAGGGACGGATCGACTGGCCCGAGGGCCTCGACGGTGCGCTCTTCGAGGGAACCAATGTGATCCTGCGTCGCCACTCGCGGCCGGATCGGTCCCTGATACGTCACGAAGTGGTCAACATCACCGATGTTCCCCTCCAGGCCGACGGCAGCTTCGCCGGCGTGCTGCCCAGCGACGAGTGGACGGTGCAGATCGTGAACAAGAGCACGGATCTGATCGCGGACCTGAACGTCGTGTGGGGGGACGTCGACCTCGATCCGTCGGTCGCGCTCGATCCCGATCTCGTGCTGCGACCCCTGCGCTGCTCCGTTCCGGATGCCCTGCCGGTGGGGACGCAGGCAGAGGTGTTCCTGCGTGGACCGACCCCGACGGTCAGCCCCGAGACCACGCACCGGTTCGACGCCGACGGACGGACGGTGGAGCGGTGGGTCCCGGAGCATCTGCACCGTTGGTCCATCGACGTGATCCTGCCATCGGGCGACGAGGTGATCGTTCTCGATCCGGACGCGTTCGGTAACGCCTGGACGTCGTCGATCGCAGAGGCCGACACCCTTGGCTGGGTCCTGGGAGAGGTCATCCTCCGGGTGGAGGTCGTCGACGACGGCGTGCCCGTCGAGGACGCCTCGATCGAAGTCTGGCACGAGTCCATGTCGTTCGTCCGCGACGACTCCCCGCCGTCGGGAGCCTGGTACACGCTCGACCGGGGCCCGGTGCGCATCGACGTCGAGCACGAGGGGCGTTTCCGGCGGCAGGAACTCCTCCTACAGGACGACCGCGTGGTGCGGGTCGATCTGTCGGAAGTCTCGACGGAGGACGCGCCTTGAGCCGCCCGTTGCTCGGTTCGGTTCTGTTGGCGGCCGCGATCGCGTTGGCCGCCTGCGAGACCGATCTCTACGTCCCCGTCGACGGCGACGTCACCTTCGGGCCGGTGAACCCCCTCGGTGGCCACGCGGCGTGGATCCCCGTGGTGCGGGTGATCGAGCCCGACGGCACCGAGCGCACCGACTACGAGATCGACGTCGACAACCGCATCTACTTCGAGAACGCGCCACGCGGTCGCGAGCTCGCCAAGCGGGTCACGCTGTCGTCGGGCGACGTGGCCACCGACGACGACGCGGTGCATCCGCCCTTCGTGTTGCGGCTCTCGGGCGATCGAGGTCCGGACTTCCACTTCGACCTCGACCTGACGCCCGCGCCCGGCGAGACGCTGGTCGTGGACTACCGCGAGCCGACGCTGCGGATCGCGGTCGACGCGGACGTGCCGGAGCGATGGGGTGCGCCCGCGGTGACCGTGCAGGCCCGGATCCGGTCACGGTACAGCGACGAGCTCGACTGGATCCGCGCGTTCCGGGTCGTGCTCGTCGTCGAAACGACCGGTGATGGCCCGGCGCCGCTGATCCTGCCGGCCACGGCCGATTCCCTCCTCGACGCGCGCCTGGAGTGGAGCTGGTCGAACGATGCCGGAGACGGTTCCGCCGAATGGTACCGGGGCCAGATCGTGTCGAACGCCGGAAACGTTGCTCTCGACCCGCGCCAGCGGGCCCTGCGCCTGCAGTTGGTGCGGGCCGGCGGGCCGATCGCCGACACCCGTGTGCGGTTCTTCAGCCGGTGGAGCGACGACGAGGAGCGGACCGCGTGGTTCGTCCGCGAGGGCCGGGTCGTCGGCGGAGGGCCGGCCCAGATGATCGGCCTCGCGGACAGAGGAATCGTCGATGTGGTCTGTCTGCAGGCGGGACAGTGGTTCGTGTCGCAGCGGGCCTACGCCGGGGACTTCACGCGTCCGGGCGTGGTGGTCCACGAGCTCGGCGAGTTCGACCTGGTGGTCGAAGTCGTCGACTCCGCCGGTCGCGCCGTGGGCGGGGCGGAGGTCGGCGTCGCCCCCGCCGCGTCCTTCGCCACTCCGGCCCGCAACGTCACCGGCGCCGAGGGCCGCGTCACCTACGCGGTGGGGCAGGACTTCTACGACGTGGTCGTGAGTCTGTCCGGCGAGGAGACCCCGACCCGCGCGACGGCCTACGTGGCGCGCGACGACACCCTGCGCGTGGAGTTGCAGCCGTGAGGCGCGTGGCCGTGGTCGGGCTTCTGCTGCTGGTCGCCTCCGTGGGCTGCCGCGACCTCGTCGGACCGGGGGCGGTCGAAGATCTGGAATTCATGCGTACCATCGAGGGGCGCATCACGGGCGTCGAGGGCTTCCGGTTCGGAGTCGCCCAGTTGAGCTTCCAGAACCAACGGTACGTGTCCGACGCCGACAGCGTACTCGGCTGGACGATCCTGACCGACGAACGCGGACACTTCACCACGAGCGTTCCGCGCGGGACCGGAGGCCTCGCCGACGTCGAGATCGACTGGGTCGACGTCAGCGAACTCGAAGACGTCGTCCTCGTCGGTGTGCCGCTCGCGGGACGGACCATGGAACTGGCCTACGACGCGGCGGTCTTCGAAGGCCGTGTGGAGTGGCCGGCGGCGATGGACGTCGAACTGCGGTCGAACGCCGAACTCGAGTTCTTCCGGATCGACGAGCCCGGGTTCTGGCGGATCGCCGAGGTCGAACCCGACGTGCGAGGCGCCTTCCGCGCCGTGCTACCGCGTGCGGTCTACGGCCTACGTCTGCTGGCCGAGACCGCCGATCGCTCGACGAGAGTGGCGGCGAGCTGGCCGCCCGTCGTGGCCTCGACCGCGATCACGCTCGACGTTCCCTGCGTGCAGCGGCCCTTCGATCTCGAGGCCCCGGGCGGACTTCCCGACGCCGCCGACCTCGGGCTGTCCACCCGACGGGCCACGGTGACTCCGGGCGAGGACGGGATCCTGGCCGAGGCGGTGTTCGACCTCGCGAGCCCTCCCGACAGTGTGTGGGTCGTCGCGGATCCCGACGGAATCCACGTCGGGGCCGACGCGGTCAACGTGGTTCGGCCGGGCCTCGGCCCGCTCGGGCCGGATGTCGACGCAGACGTTCCCCTCGTCCTCGATCTGGGCGAGGCGACCCTGCGGGTCGACGTGGTCCGCAGCGGTACGCTGCAGGAGCGGGTCGACGTCACCCTCTACGGTCCCGACGTCGGCACCGCGTACGAGTATCCCTTCGATCCGGAACCGGTGTACTTCACGGTGCCACTCGGCCTGTACCGCCTGACCGTGGTCGACACCGACACCGGTGACATGGTCACCCGCTTCGTCGACGTGCAGGGCACGACACAGGTCGTCGTGGATCTGGATGCGGTGTCAGGCGGTGGGTGAGTCGCCAGGGGTGGGTCGATCCGGAGACGGTTGGGGATGTTCCGGTGCGGAAGTGGGCGCACGTGCGACGGGGTTCGCGCTTCCGCAGCGAAAGTGGGTGCGCTTCCGCGGCGGAAGTCGGGCGGAGGGCTCTCGGCTCTCACGGGGGATGACGGAGGAATCCATGCGCCTTCTGTGCATCGCGTTGGTCGCCATCCTGGGCACCGCCGAGCCGTGCGCTGCCGAGGCCGATCTGCACCTCGTGGCCGATCTCGTCCTCGGCCACGACCGGCCGATCGGCATCGTCCTCGAAGCGGTCGAGGACTCGCGGGGACGGCTCTACCTCGCCGATTCCGGATTCACCACCATTCACGTGTTCTCCGCCGCCGGAACGTTCCTGCGCCAGATCTCGGGGCCGGGCGAGGGCCCCGGCATGCTGATGATCCCCTTCGTCCTCGCCATCGACGCGAACGATCGTCTGGTCGTGGCCGGTGCCGGCGGCCGCGTGGCGATCTGGGACACCGACGGCAACCACCTCGACGAGTTCCGGCGCCGGAACCCGGACGGCACGGTCAAGTCGATCGCCGTGACGCCGGCGGGCGATGTCGTCCTCGCGGCCTACGATCCGTTCGGGAACACGGTCGCCGACGTGTACCGCCCGGACGGCGAACACCTGATCTCGATCCCCGCGACCCGCGATCCCGTCCACGGAGACGACCCTCGCGTGCGGCCGTTCTTCGGGGGTGGTTCCGTCGACGTGGAGCCGGACGGATCGATCCTCTACACGCAGCAGTACCCGTACCTCGTCCAGCGCTTCTCCCCGCACGGTGACCTGCTCGACGAGAACGACGAAGGCGGGGCCGGTTGGCTGCCCGCGCCCCCGGAGCCGCAGACCGATCGGGAGACCTTCAGCGTTCGACTCCCCGGGTCGTCGATCGACATCCGCCGGGTGGGCGATCACGTCCTGAACACCGCGACCCGCAGCATCGGCGACACGACCCGCGAGACCCTGCTCACCCTGTACGACGCCGAACTCGAGCTCGTGGCGAAGACCGTGCTCGAGGGTCTGCACAGCGTGGTGGGCGTCGACCGGAAGAATCGGGTCCTGATCTTCAACCGCGACCAGGACGACGTTCCGACCGTGACCCGGTACGAGCTCCGGATCGCCGACGGTGATTCGCCCGACTGAGATGGGGACCGATTGGGGATGTTCCGCGGGGGAAGTCGGCGCTTCCGCAGCGGAAGTCGGGACGGAGCGATTGGTCACTCGTCGAGTGACCTCCGGTCTTCCCCCGACCGTCCCGCCCGGGTAGGATCGCACCATGAGCGCCTGCCCCGACTGCTCGGCTCCCCTTCCACCCGACGCCACCGCCTGCCCGCGGTGTGGCGCCGCGCTCGACCGGACCGTCGTCGTGCCGGGGGCCACCGATGCCACCCGCGTGGTCGGATCCGACGCCACGGGGGCCGGCTCCGCGGGATCGTCGCCGGCGCCCGACGATCGTTTCGCTCCGGGCACGGTGATCGCCGGCCGGTACCGCGTGGTCGCGCTGCTCGGGCGCGGTGGCATGGGCGAGGTCTACCGCGCCGACGATCTCAAGCTGGGCCAGTCGGTCGCGCTGAAGTTCCTGCCGCGCGGACTCGAGACCGACGCCGATCGGCTGCAGCGCTTCCTGGCCGAGGTCCGCACCGCGCGTCAGGTCAGCCACCCGAACGTGTGCCGTGTGCACGACGTCGACGAGTTCGAGGGCCAGCACTTCCTGAGCATGGAGTACGTCGACGGCGAGGACCTTTCGTCGTTGCTGCGGCGGATCGGACGGTTGCCCGAGGAGCGCGCGGTCGAGGTCGCGCGGCAGATCTGCGCGGGGCTCGCCGCCGCGCACGAGGCGGGCGTGCTGCACCGCGACCTCAAACCGGCGAACGTCATGCTCGACGGACGCGGGCAGGTCAAGCTCACCGACTTCGGCCTGGCCAGCCTGGCCGCCGATGCGGCCGGCACCGAGGTGCGTGCGGGCACACCGGCGTACATGGCGCCCGAACAGATCGCCGGACGCGACGTCAGCGCGCGCAGCGACGTCTACGCCCTGGGCCTCGTCCTCTACGAGCTGTTCACCGGCCGCCCTGTGTTCCAGGCCGACACCGTGGCCGAACTCAGCTCCATGCACGCCTCGGTCGCTCCCTCGCGACCGACCACGCATGTCGGCTCGCTCGATCCGACGATCGAGCGGGCGGTGTTGCGTTGTCTGGAGAAGGATCCGCGGGAGCGGCCGCCGTCGGCCCACGCCGTCGCGGCGGCGCTGCCCGGGGGCGACCCCCTCGCCGCTGCGGTAGCCGCCGGCGAGACGCCGTCCCCCGAACTCGTGGCCGAGGCCGGGGCGCGCGAATCATTGTCGCCGGCCTCCGCCTTCGGCCTGGCCGTGCTGGGGTTGTTCGTGCTGGTGGCCGGTTCGTACTGGGCGGCCACGATGAGCTGGATCGCCTACCTGCCCTTCGAGAAGCGTCCGGAGGTCCTGCAGGACCGCGCAGTCGAGATCCTCGGCGAGCTCGGTTACACCGACGAGGCCTACGCCGAACCGGTCGACACGGCGTGGGGCTGGCTCCTCTGGAACGACGTGATGCGTCAGGTCGCCGCGGACGACTCGACGGCCGGTCGCTGGGAGGCCGCGCGCGAGCGGCCGGACGTGGGCGGATTCTGGTACCGGCAATCGCCGACATTGTTGCGGCCGGCCCCAGACGGAGTTCCGGTCCCCACCCGTGGGCGCGTGGATCTGACCGACCCGCTGCCGTCGACCCCGGGCGAGGTCGCGGTGCTGTTCGATCTCGACGGCACGCTGCGGCGCTTCGAGGTCATGCCGCGGCGCTTCACCGTCGAACCGCCGTCCGAGCCCGACTGGACGCCGTTGTTCGAGGCTGCCGAGTTCGACACCGCGCGCTTCCGGCCGGTCGAACCGCGCTATTCGCGCTTCCAGGCCCCGGACCTGCGGCGCGCGTGGATCGGGTCGCCGGCCGCCACGCCGGACATCGAGTACCGCGTCGAGGCGGGTGCGTCCGAGGGCCGGCCGATCCTGTTCAACGTGGCCGAGGCGACGTCGCTCGAGGACCTCGCGGCCCCGCCCGAGCGCACGTCACGAGGCATCGGTGCCCTGCTCGTCGAGGTCCTGCCCGGCCTGATGATCCTCGTGGTGGTGATCCTCGTCGCGACGTTCGGGTCGCGGAACGTGGAGGGCCGGAGCGTCGACAGCCGCGGCGCGTGGCGGGCGACGGTGGCCATCTTCGCGATGTTCCTCGTGTCGGCGGGCCTGCGCTCGCACGAACTCTACGGATGGGGCATCGCCGCCGAACTCTGGAACCTGATCGCGGGTGCCACCTTCGTGGCGGTGATCACCTTCGCCCTGTACGTCGCCGTGGAGCCGCTCGCGCGACGCGTCTGGCCCAGCATGTGTGTGTCGATGAGCCGGCTGCTCAGCCGCGAGAAACCGACCCTGCGTGACCCCCTGCTCGGCCGCTCGGCGCTGGCCGGGCTGATCTCGGCCGGAGTGATGTTCGCACTGCTCGCCCCCGGCGTGCACTGGCTGCGGGGCTTCATGGGGGACGAGCCACCCTGGCCCATGGGAATCAATCTCGATCTCGTCCACGGCGGAAGCGTCGCGCTGTCCCAGGTGCTCAACGTGACCATGCTGATCGGCATGACCTTCGTCGAAGTTGGCGCGCTGGTGGTGATCGAGCGCGTCGTGAAGCGACGCTGGCTGGCCGTCGTCCTGGCGGTCGTGGTCTGGACCCTGATCGAGGGAACCGGATCGCCCCTGTGGTTCGGCGTCGAGTTCGTTCGCAACGCCCTGTTCATGTTCGTGCTGCTGCGCTTCGGCATCCTCGCCCTGGTGGTGGCGAACATGGCGCGCGTCCTCGCCTACCACGCGCGCGCGGTCGACTACACGCACTGGACGAGCGAGGGCGCCGTGATGGCCGTCGTCGTGATCGTCCTGCTCGCGGTGTACGGCGCGTGGGCGGCGACGGGGCGGGCCACACGGGTGGCCTGAGACCGGAGTTCCCGCCTGCGACGAGGAGGCGGCATGCGGCCTCCCCGTCGCGCGCGGGAACCGACCCCTCATTTCTGCGATGCGGCGGAACGCGCCGGAGCGGAGTCGGGGCCGGTTCCCACGGCCGCCGCCACAGAACTTCCCGCCGGCCGTGGCGGCGGTTCCTTCGCCGCGATCCGGTCCTCCTCGAT